>Ga0066710_100003400_pt1 | contig 13545 bp, 11 predicted proteins | sample GraSoiAngelo_159_FD_79666 | JGI IMG/M metagenome (GOLD analysis project Ga0066710, IMG submission 79666) | Grasslands soil microbial communities from the Angelo Coastal Reserve, California, USA - 14_1009_16_40cm | ecosystem: Environmental > Terrestrial > Soil > Grasslands | place: USA...
CACCGTCACCGGCTGGTCGCTCGGGTTCGACAGGCTGACCGTGAACGTCATCGGCGTCGCCCCGCTGTTCCCCTCCACCACGCTCGCGTCGCTGATCGAGAGCGCCGGCTGGGCGTCGTCGTTCTGGATCGTGCCCTGGCCCTGCGCGTCCGCCAGCGTCGCGTTCGTCGGATTCGACAGGTTCACGAAGAACGTCTCGTTGGGCTCCGCGATGTGGTCCCCGACCACCGACACCTGGATCGTGCCGCTCAACGTCTTAGCCGGAATTGTGAGCGTCCCGCTGGTGGCCAGGTAATCGGAATTGGCGGTGGTGGCCGTGCCGTCCGCCGTCTGGTACTGCACCGTCACCGGCTGGTCGCTTTCGCTCGACAGCGACACCGTGAACGAGAACGTCGTCGTCCCGCTGTTCCCTTCCGCGGCGCTGACATCCGCGATGGAGATCGCGGGCGTGTTCACGTCGGCGGCGACCTTGTTGGACACGCTGCCCTGATGGCACGCGTCACCGGTGTAGTTCGCGATCAGGGTGTGCGAGCCGATCGACAGGTTGTTCAGGGTCAGGGTCGCCACCCCGCCCACCACCGGAGCCGATCCCAGCGAGCTCGCGAACCGCGCCGAGTTGTCGATCGCGAGGAACGGCAGCTCCTGCGCCGCGAACCAGCCGTAGCGGTTGCCGCCGATCCCGCTGATCAGGTCCGACGGATCGCGGCGCACCCACGAGTGCACCAGCGCCCCGCCGGCATCGAGCAGGCTCAGCTGGCAGGCGAGCACGCCGTTGTCGTTGTAGAACCGGTGCTTGAGCGTGTACCACCCGGTGGTGGTCACGTGGATCGGGTCGTGCCCGGGATCGGCAGGATTGGCGCCGCCGCGGCCCGCGTTGTTACTGGCGCTGATCACGAACCCCGTGGCCTCGGTGCCCATGTTGAACACGAAGTCACGGTGGAAGTTGCCGGTGTTATCGTTGATCGCGGAGCTGAAGTCGATGCGCTTGTCCCCCACGGTGCCGGCGAACTGGCAATCCAGGTACACGTCCACCGTGGTGGCGTAGCCCGCCGCCGGGAACACGGAGTTGTATCCGCCCCAGCGCGTGAACGCGCTGCCGCCCTGGGTGTCGAGGTCGAAGGGTCCCGGAGCCTCGGCGTGGAAACTGCCGGTCTTGGAAGTGATGCCGTGCGTCCCGGATGCAACCCGCGTCGCGGTGTACTGTCCCGGCAACACGTTCCAGCCGTTGTTGTCGGTCTCGAAACCCTGGGAGAACGCGGGGTTCCCGCCCTGATCGCCGAACTCGACCGTGCCCGTCGCGTCGCCGGGGGTGACCGTCGCCATGAGCGTGACCGGGTCGCCCCAGTTGGACGTCGTGGGAGTGACGGTGAGGTTCGTGGTCGTGGCGGCGGGCGGGACCGACTCGAAGTTGTAGGTGTCGCCGTTCAGTGAGAACAGATCGCAGTTACCGCGGAAGCCTGCCCACGCCCCTCCGCCGAACCCCGCCGTCAAGCGGACCGCGGGTGCGTCGGACGCGAGGGTTGCGCCCGGGTGCTCGGCGGCGTAGTCGGAGAGACGGATCAGCGGCGGTCCGCCGGCGCTCTCGACGTTGGACCACCATCCCCCGATCTCGGCGTCCCAGTGCTGCCAGCTTCCGATCACGGGCGCTCCCTGATTGGGAACCGGCGGCCCGGTGATCATCGGGTAGGCGCCCGTCTGGTACACGGGCTCGAAGAACAAGACGTCGTCGGTGGTGCCGTCCCCGTTCCAGTCCACACGCAACTGAATGTAGGTCGCCTGTCCACCGGAGCCGAACTCGGAGACGTAGGTCCAGTAGTTGATGGATCCGATGGCAGCGACCGGCAGGCCGTTGTATTGCGAGGTGCGGAGGCGAGTGGCGTCGTCGCCCGACGCGGGGTCGGATCGATCCCCCACGTGTTGAAACAGGCTCCCCGTCGGGCCCGGCGGGCTCGCGGGACCGACGACGAAGGCTCCGTAGGTGCCGCGAGCGGTCGGAGCATCGCCGATCTTGTCGCCGTCGGGAGGATTCACGGTGAAGTCGTAGTTGCTGATATCCCAGACCCCGAGTGCACACTGGGATACCGTGACGTTGTTGGCCCCGGCGACTCCGGTGCCCCTCGAGCCACGAGCCGGAGCCACCCGGGGCGCGATACCGGATTTCGCGACTGCCACCCTCTCGGTCTTGGTGACGTTCGAAGCATGCAGCACCCCGGCGCTCGAGGGGCTGCTTAGCGCAAGTGCGCAGAGAAATCCCAGCGCTCCTAGAATCCCGGCAAATCTGAAGCGAAGTCGGTACATGTGCGGTCTCCTCTTGCCGTCCCTGGCAAAGCATGAAGCCTCAGCCTCGGCGCGATTCCGCGCGGCTGACCGGCGTGTCCGAATCCCGATCGCATCCGGCAATGTGGCCAAGTGGATCGGACTGCGAGACTTGTAACGGTCTGGAATGCGAATCCTCCCCTCGAGCCTGCTAGGTTCAGGTCGGTCCGTCGTGGAAGCCGAAGTCTTCCCTGACGGAAGCGGTTCAATTAGGGACAGGAAGGGCCTGTGCCTTGATCTGAATGGCGTCGGATGTCCCTGGGGGATTTGCGTTCAACAACCGGCCCAACTCGGCCCCCCTGCGCCTCGGTGGTTGGTGAGGCACTGCGGGGCGTTGCTGAATCACTGGCATGGTCGTCTTTGAGCCACGTGAATGCAAACGTTTTCTGCGGCAATTTCGCGCGCGCCGAAATGGAGCTCGCTGTCGGGTGTGACCTCCGCTCAAAGCTGCGATCGACCGGGAGAAATTTTGTTCGACGAGGACGAACGGCGCTCGCGCCGTCCCGATCAGCTCCAGTAGCCCGGTCCGACCTTGAGCCGGTGGATCCACTCCGGAGGCAGCGACGCCATGATCAGCGCCGCCAGCACCGCATGCGACACCGCGAGCGTGAGCAAGTTGGGCGTGCGCGAGTAGAGCCGGCACCAGAGGTAGCCCACGACCACCGTCGCCGGAGCGAGCACCGGGTTCGGAAGGTGCAGCGCGCCGAACAAGACCGCGGTGACGGCCGCAGCGGTGCGCGACCGCCGGAGCCCTTCGCCGAGCCTCCGGTACACGAATGCCTGCAGCGCGTACTGCTGCAGCAAGCCCCACAGGAGATAGCTCAGCACCGCGATGGCGGCATTCGGGCCCAGGTCGGGCCGCCGGCCCGCCGCGAGCCCGATCGCCACGATGATCACGGCGCCCGCAGCGGTGACGATCGCGGTGTCTCTCGCCGATCGGGCGAAGTTGTCGAGCCGGAATCCCAGCTCGCGCGGCCGCTCCCGATGCAGCAGGCTCGAGCCGAACGGGATGAGACCCAGGAATCCCAGAAACACAACGTTGATCGCCAGTGACGCGTGAAACTCGATCCGCCACATGTAGACCAGGATGAGCGCCCAGAACCCGAATGCTTCCAGCATCGATACGGCGCCGGCCGGAAGCCACGCCCGCGAGGTCGCGGCCGCGGCCGCGGTGGCGGCCGCCGGCGCGGCGCTGCTCGTCGCCTCGGCGATTCGCGCGGGCGCCGGGGCGCCCGAGACCGCGGCGGCCCTGCTCGCGTTCGCCGTCGTGTTCGCTCCCTGTCCCGTGCTGGCCGTCACTCGCTGGTCCTTTCGACTGCGGGCCTGGCTCGCTCGCGCACCCGCCGGCCGCGCGGCGCTCATCGTCATTCTAGCGGTCGCGGCGCTCGCGGTGCATGCCGCCCTGTTGCGGCAGTACGGGCCGCGCGCGCTCGGCTGGCTCACGCCGCATGCGGCGCTCCATGTCGTCGCGGTCGAGCTCGCCCTTGCGTTGGTCGTGATCGTGGCGCCGGCCGAGTCCTTCGGATTCACGTTAGCGCTCGACCGCCGCGAGCTCGTGCCCGCGGTGCTGGCGTTCGCGGCGTTCGCCGCCGCCGGCATCCCGATCGGGATCGCGAGTGGATTCATCCACTTCGGCTGGCGCGGGGTCGATGCGCTGGCGGTGGCCGCGCTCGCGTACCGGATCTATTTCACGTTCGCGATCCCTGAGGAGCTCCTGTTCCGCGGCGTGGTCCAGAACGCGCTCGAGGGGCGGCTGTTCGGCGGGCGGCGCTGGCCGTGGTCGCTGGCGCTGGCATCGCTGATGTTCGGAGCGGCGCATCTCGGCCACCGCCCGGCGCCGAACTGGCGTTACGGACTGCTCGCGGCGCTGGCAGGCGTGGCCTACGGATGGGTATGGCGGCGCACCCGGAAGATCACCGCGAGCGCGCTCACGCACGCCCTGGTGGACCTGGCGTGGGTGCTCGGGTTCGGCGGCCGCTGAGGAGCCTCTTGGCGGATGCCCCGCGCGGGCACGGACGAGCGATCAGTCGGCGGCCGCTCGCGGGCTCGCGCGCCCGCGCCGCTTCCACACGAGGAACAGGATCCAGTAGACGGCGAGACCGGCGCCCACGGAAGGAAGCAGGATCCGCGGGTTGAGCGTGATCGCGAATGCCGCCGTCGCCGCCGCCAGGATCCACGTGAACGCCTCGCCCACGAACCCCTGACCCCAGTGCGGCGTCGCGCCGGCGGCGGGAACGCGCGGCGTGAGCGCCGGCACGAGCCGCGGGACCGCGGCGCGGTAGGCCGCGAAGCGCTCGCCTTCCGCCGCGGCAAGCGCCGCCTCCTCCCGCCCGATCAGGCGCAGCAGGAAGAGCGTCTGCCCCACGACGAGCAGGACCGCCCCCAGGCGGCTCGCCAGCAGCGCCATGCCCAGCGACAGGAGCACGTTCCCCAAGTAGAGCGGGTTTCGCACGCGGCGATACGGTCCGTCGGCCACCAGACCTTCCGTGCGCACCACGGTGTCGTGCACGACCTCGCTGCGCAGGTAAGCCGACGCCCAGCTCCGGACCGCGGCCGCCGCGACGGTTAGCAGCGCGCCGCAGCCGAGGATCGCCCGCAGGAGCTCGAGCCTGCGCGGCGTGCCGGCATGCGGCGCGAGCGCGCCGACCAGCGCCTCGCTCGCGTTCCGGTGGTCGACGAAATAGCCCAAGAACGCAAGCGAGAACAGCCCGAAGATGATCCAGAAGCGGTGGCGGAATTCCCATTCGGTGGCGTGCATGCGACCCTCGGGTGGCGTGCCGCGCCCCGACGCCGGTCTCGGACGCGGTCCGAGCAGCACGTTACTCCGCGAGCGTCGCGCTCGCGAGCGCGTTCCGAATCCGCGCGGTGGAGGGTAGATGGAAGAACCGGATGCGGCCGCCCCGCAACTGGCGCGCCGGCTCGGGCTGTTCGACGCCACGATGATCGTGATGGGCGGCATCATCGGCTCGGGCATCTTCATGAACCCGCACGTCGTGGCGCTCCGGGTTCATGCGCCGCTCGTGATCCTGGCGGCATGGGCCGCGGGGGGTCTGATCGCGCTCGCCGGGGCGCTGATCTACGCCGAGCTCGCCGCGCGGCGGCCGCGGGTGGGCGGCCAGTACGCCTACATCCGCGAGTCCTATCACCCGATGCTCGCCTTCGTCTACGCGTGGGGGCTGTTGCTCGTGACGCAGACCGGCGGCATGGCGGCGGTGGCCGTCACGTTCGCGCGCTATTTTCTCGAGCTGAGCCGCGTGGCACTGCCCGACTGGACGGTCGCCGCCCTCGCGCTGGCCGGCCTCACCGTGATCAATTGCCTGGGAGTCCGCGCCGGCAGCACCGCGCAGAATGTGCTCATGGTGCTCAAGGTGCTGGCGATCCTCTCGCTCATCGCGTGCGGCCTCGTGCTCGCCCCCGCGGCCGGCGGCGCGGGCGGTCACACCGGGGCCGGCGGCGCCGGGGCCGGAGCGGGCGCGCGGCATGCTCTCGACGGGCCGCTTTCCTTCGAGCTCGTGACGGCTTTCGGCGCCGCCATGGTGCCCGTCCTGTTCGCCTATGGCGGCTGGCAAACGGCGGCGTTCGTTGCCGGGGAGATCCGCGAGCCCAGGAGGAACCTGCCGCGCGGCCTGATCATGGGTGTTGCCGGGGTCGTCGTGCTCTACCTTGCGGTCAACGCGGTCTGCGTGCGCGTCCTGGGAACCGCGGGGCTCGCCCGCAGCGAGACGCCCGCCTCGGACGTGATGCGCTCGGCGCTGGGCGCGAGCGGCGCGCGGGTGATCGCCGCCGGCATCGCCCTATCGACGCTGGGATTCCTGAGCCAGAGTATGCTCACGGCGCCGCGGGTCTACTTCGCGATGGCGGACGACGGCCTGTTCTTCAAGAGCGTGGCGTGGCTCGATCCGCGCACCCGCGTGCCGGTGGTCGCAATTGCGCTGCAGGGAGCGCTGGCGATCCTGATCGCGGTCTCCGGGCGCTACGAGCAGATCCTGAACTACGTGGTGTCGGTCGATTGGATCTTCTTCGCGCTCGCGGCGAGCTGCGTGTTCGTGCTGAGGAAGCAGGACACTCGCGCCGCGAGCCCCGCGGCGGCGGGGTACGAGGTCCCCGGACATCCGGTGACGACGGCGGCGTTCATCGCGGTGAGCCTGCTCGTGGTGGCGAACACCGTGTACAAGTACCCGGCCAACAGTGCGATCGGGCTGGCGCTGCTGCTGCTGGGGGTGCCGGCTTATCTCGTGTGGAAACCGCGCGGGCGCTCGACATCTGCACTACCATGATCTGCACGGGATGCCGAACGGAGGAGGTCACGATGCAGCGCGTCAACGGGCTACATCACATCACCGCGATCGCCGGGCCCGCGCAGGAGAACCTGGATTTCTACGCGGGCGTGCTCGGCATGCGCCTGGTCAAGAAGCGCGTCAACCAGGACGACCCCGGCACCTATCACCTGTTCTACGCCGATCAAGAAGGGCACCCCGGCGCGGACCTCACGTTCTTTCCCTGGTCGATGATGGCGCCCGCGCGCGCCGGCCACGGGCTTGCGCTGGAGGTGGGACTCGAGGTTCCGGCAGGAAGCCTCGGCTTCTGGGGTGCCCGGCTCGAGCGCTACGGCGCGCGCCTCGGGGCCATCGAGACGCGGTTCGGCGACAAGACGCTCCCGCTCGTGGATCCGCACGGCCTCAAACTCGCGCTCGTCGCGCCGTCGGCCGCGCCGCCGCGCACGTTCACGCCGTGGAGCGGCGGCCCGGTGCCGGAGGATCGCCAGATCCGCGGGCTCTACGGAGCGCAGGTCTGGGAGCGGAGCGCCGCGGCCACTGCCGCGTTTCTGACGACGGCGCTCGGGTTCGAACGGCTGGCGACCGAGGACGGCTGGACCCGCTACGGCTTCCGTGACGCGGCCGGCGTCGTCGACATCCGCGAAGCTCCCGGCTCCCGCGGCGCCTGGGGCATAGGCAGCGTGCACCACCTCGCCTGGCGCGTGGAGGACAGCGAACGCCAGCTCGCGATGCGCGCCCGCGTGGAGGCGGCCGGCGCGCGCCCGACGCCCGTCATCGATCGGTTCTGGTTCAAGTCCGTCTACTTCCACGAACCCGGCGGCGTGCTGTTCGAGCTCGCGACCGAGGGACCGGGGTTCGCGGTCGACGAGGACAAGGAGCATCTGGGCGAGACGCTCGTGCTGCCCCCGTGGCTCGAGGCCTCGCGCGCTCGCATCGAGGGCATGCTGCCGCCGCTCCGGCCCGCGGCGTCGAGCACCGCGGGCTCGCGCGCGGAGGGCGGGTCGTGAGCCCCGGCTCTACGCCGCCTGGGCGGATGGCTGCTTCGACGGGTGGCGGGTGACGATGTTGAGCGCCGCGACCACGACCGCGACGGCGATCGCGATCCACGCGCTCCGATCGCTGGTCAGCCACGACAGTCCCAGCGCCCGGTCGAGCGAATAGTCGCCGGGGCCGGCGAACGCGAGCACCAGCGCCCCCGCTCCGTACAGCAGCGGCAGCTCGATGCCGTCGTTCATGGCGAAGAACCCGTTCCGGAAATGGACCGTGGCCGCGGCCACGATCATGACCAGCAGCGCCAGCGCGGGGCCTACGGGGCCGACCAGCCCCAGCGCCACGAGCAACCCGCCCGTGATCTCGCCCAGCGACGCGGCGGCCGCGAACAGCCGCCCCGGCCGGAAGCCGAGCTGATCGAAGAACCCGCTCGTCGCCTCGAGACCGTGGCCTCCGAACCAGCCGAACAGCTTCTGAGTGCCGTGCGACGCAAGCCCGAGCCCGAAGTAGAGTCTCGCGATCAGGAGGGCGGCGCTCATCGCTGGCCTCCGATCGACGCGACCGCTTGCCGAGAGAAGTTGGACGCGGCCATGAAGAAGATGGCGGAATAGAACACGCGGCCGATCAGCACGATCGTTTGCGCGAGAACACCTGCGGACGAGAACTCTCGCGCCTCGATCCTGCCGGCCGTCCGTTCGATGACTGCGCTGTTCATGTCAATTGTCTCCTTTTGCCCCACGAGTCGGCGCTCCCGCGTCTGCGGCAGCCCGTTCGATCCGGTCTGTCCGACGCCGGAGCCGACCGCCTGGGTGTTGTTCATGAAACGGCCTTCGTTCACGAGCGCCAGGTGAGGCGCCGACCCCGTGAAGAGGCCGGCGCCCATCTGCTCAGAACCGATAGGCCAACCCGAGGGTGCCGCGCTCCATCCAGATCGCATCGGCCTTGCTCCCCGTGGAGAGGCCCGCCTCGGTCTTGGACGGAAACGCCGCCAGCTCCCGGTAGTCCGCGCGCAGCGCCCAGTGGGAGCCGAGCCCGTAGTTGGTGCCCGCCCCGAAGTTGACCGCGAAAGCGGTCTGCGAGTCCTTGAGCTGCGGGAACCGATCCACGTCCGAGTTCGAAAGGAACGTGACCGCGCCCAGGCCGGCCGCCACATACGGCGACCAGGCGGTGCCGGAGAGCGGCAACCTGCCGATCACGCTCCCCTGGTAGGAGAGGATGTTCGGGGTCTTGCGGTCCTGGCTCCCCGCCACCCCGAGGTCCACGCTCTGCTTCACGGGAATCAGCCAGGCGAACTCGCCCTCGACCCCCCAGTTGCGGCTGAAGTCGTAGCTCAGGGTCGCGCCCGCGGGGATGTTGACGAAGTTGTCAGGCAACGCGGTGTCGTTCTTGTTGAGGTTCTGCACACCGCCCAGGACCGAGACCTGGACTCTCGACCCATCGTCCTCGGCCCGGGCCGCCGAACTCGTCACCCCCGCGCCCAAAAGCGCGGCCGCACCGACCGCGAGCCAATTGATTCTAAGCACTTGCATGACATTCCTCCCTGCACGTGGTGCTCGTGCCCTGTTCCAGCGGCACGGTGGTGTCTGAACACGCAACGCCGGCGTGTCAGCATTTCGCCCGAAACCTGGCGCGTGACAAACCATCCGATGGTCCATAGGCTTTGCACGATGCCGCCATGATCAGTCGCAAAAGTCCACTTTTGCGACTTGATCGTCCAACAGCATAGGATGGGCGCGATGATGCGATCGATGGAGGACGTTGTCCGCGACGTGGACGTGCTGTCGCAGGTGGCGGAGGCGTTTCGCCTGCGCGGCTCGATCGGGGGGGTGTACTCGATGTCGCCGCCCTGGGGTTTCGCGTTCCCGCAATCCGATCACGCAACCCTGCTGGTCGTGATGCGGGGCCGGATCTATTTCGAGCCCACCGGGACCAACGGCGGCCCGATCGAGCTATCACCCGGGGACGTGGTCGCGATGCCGCACGGTCACGGCTGCACGCTTCGCGACGACCCTCGCACGCCGATCCGTCCCGACGCAGTGCCGGTTCCCGCGGAGGGCCGGTGCGGCAAGGAGCGAGCCTCGGGCGCGCACACCGAATTCGCCGGGCTGTGCTGCCAGCTCGCCGGTGGGCGCGCGAACCCGCTGCTGAACCTGTTGCCGCCCCTCATCCACTGCTCGGGAAGCGATGGCCGCGTCGCGCGCTGGCTCGAGCCCACGGTGCGGTTGCTCGCGAGCGAGAGCGCCTCCACCACGCCGGGGCGCACCACGATCCTCAATCGGCTCGCCGAGATCGTGTTCATCCAGCTCGTCCGCTCGTGGATCGACGGCGTGCCGGAAACCGAGGGCGGCTGGCTCCGGGCGCTGGCCGATCCTCAGCTCGGACTCGCGCTCGAGGCGATCCACTCGGAGCCGGGCGCGCAGTGGACGGTGGCGTCGCTCGCAGCCCGCGCCCGGATGTCCCGCTCCGCATTCGCGGAGCGCTTCAAGAACGTCGTGGGAGACACACCGCTGGAATACCTCACCCGCTGGCGCATGCAGCGCGCGGCGGGGCTGCTCGAATCGGGGGACGCTCCCGTGAAGGAGGTCGTCGCGGCGTCGGGCTACGCGTCGGAGGCCGCGTTCCGGACGGCGTTCAAGAAGTGGGTGGGGGTGGCACCCGGCAGCTATCGAGGCCGCCGGGTGGACGGCGCGGCGGGTTAGCGCTGTCCCGTGCTCTCCAGCGTGTACGACGCCACGATCGCCGTCACGTTGTCCGGGGCTCCGCATTCGAGCGCCAGGTCAATCAGCGCCTGGCACGTGTCCTGACTCGAGCTGCCGCGCGACAGCAGTTCGGCCATCTCTATCTCGTCGACCAGATTCGAGAGCCCGTCGGTGCACAGCAGCACGCGATCGCCGTCGGCCAGCCGAAGTCCGTGCATGTCCGGCCGCGGGACTTCCTCGGTGGCGCCGACGGCCTGCGTCAGCACGTGACGCAACTGCCGCGCGGCGGGATCGTCCTGCTTGAGGATGCCCATGTCCGCGTAGCTCTGGGCCAGCGTGTGGTCGCGCGTGATCTTCTGCACCTGGCCGCCGCGGAACAGGTAGGCGCGCGAGTCGCCCACGTGGATCACGAACAGGTCGGCGCCGACGCTGTAGGCGCCGGTGAGCGTGGTGCCCATGCCGTGGAGCCGGGGCTCGGCGGCCGCTTGCTGCTGCAGCTTGGCGTGCACGGCGTCGAGATAGCCGCGCGCCCGCGCCCACATCTCCCGGATCTCGCGCATACGCGTCGCCGGGTCGTCGAGCTTGAGCGCCCACTTGGGCGCGCTCAACATCATCTGGATCGTGGACGCGAGCGCCGTGTGGCTCGCCACCTCGCCGCCTGCCCTGCCGCCCATGCCGTCCGCCACCAGCATGATGTAGGCACAATCGTCGGAGCGCGCGGCCAGGATCGACTCGGGCAGGTTGGAGCTCATTCGCTCGATGTAGCGGCCGGCGCGGGCGACCACGTAGGCATCCTCGTTGTTCTCCCGGACCTTGCCGACATGCGTGAGCGCTCCGACATCGACCCGCAGCAGACTCAGCGGCAACGGACCCGGCTCAGCGCCGGGGGCGAGCCGCTCCGCCTCGCCGTGCCGCAGCTCGGTCATTGCTGCGATCCCCCCTGGGAAGACGTCAGCGCCTGGGGCTTCGCAGCCGCCGGTCCCTGGAGCTCGTCGGCAACCGAACCCATGCGGTAGATCTTGCGCAGACCCTCGAGCATGGCGCTGGAGTGGACGCTCACCGCGCGCGCTTGCGCGTCGGTGTAGGCGTAGTCCCACACCAGGCTCTGGATGTTGCCGTCGAACACGACGCCCACGAGCTCGCCGTCGCGATTGAGCACCGGGCTACCGGAGTTGCCGCCGATGATGTCGTTGGTGCTCACGAAGTCCAGCGGCGTCCCGAGGCTCACCTCGGCGCGCCGTTGCGCTTCGAGCGGACTCAAGTCGAACGGCGGCTTGTTGTCGAAGCTCGCCGCGCGATCGAACAGCCCGCCGAACGTGGTCTTGTAGGGCACCCGGGAAGTGCCCTGCGGATAACCGGCGACCGTCCCGTAGCTCAGCCGCAAAGTGAACGTGGCGTCGGGGTAGATCGACTTCCCGTAGGCCGCGAACCGCGCGCGGGCGATCTTGTTGCCCTCGAGCTTCTCGACGCTCTCGATGTTGTCGCGCCCCCAGTCGCGCAGCTCGCGGTAGACCGGATCGATGCCGCGGGCCCACTCGATCAGCGGGTCGGTCGATGCCTGGACCGCCGGCACGCCCCCCTCGACGAGGCGCCGGCGCTCGGCGGGATCCGCGAGCTTCGTTCCCGCGATCAGCTCGTGCGCCGTCTCCCTCGGCGACCGTCCGCCGAGCGCGAGCTTCACGTACGGATCCCGCGGGCCCAGCTCGTCGAGCGATTCCTGCAGGTTGACCGCGAGCATGTGTTCCTCGAGCTCCGGATAGATGGGCGCCGGCGAGAACAGCCGGAACCGCAGGGACTCGAGGTTCGAGTCGCGGAACTCCTCGTAGCGTTGCCCGTTCGGCTTCTGCACCTCGGCCACATAGCGCACGATCATGCCGGCCAGCGGGGCCAGCCGCGTGCCGAGCAGCGAGCGGTACGACAGCTCCTTGTGGCGGCGCTCGAGCTGGGCCTGGGCCGCTGCGATCCGATCCCACGCGGGACCGATCTCGCGGGCGAGCTTGGGATCGCGGGACACCTGCGCGCGCAGGGCCCGCTCCGCCGCCGCCCGCGCGCCCATCAGCGCCGGATCGCGCAGCCCCTCCAGCATCCCGGTCGAGCGCTTGAGCTCGTTCTCGAACCCGAAGATGCGATCCTTCACCTGGCGCGCTTGCTCGGGACCGCGCGCGGCATAGTCGTAGAACGCCTTGCGGCGCAGCTCGAACTGCTGGAGCAGGGTCGGCAGCACGTCGTCGCGATCGTGCTCGAGCTGCTTCATCGTCTCCTGCCGCGACGTCCGGCCGGGGTTGCCGATCACGAACACCAGCTCGCCCTCCTTCGCGCCCGCGCGGCTCCAGCGAAACCAGTGCCGGGGATGCACCGGCTTGCCGTTCTCGTAGACCCGGAAGAACGCCATGTCCAGATCGAAGCGCGGGTACGTGAAGTTGTCGGGATCTCCGCCGTAGAACGCCGCCTGCTGCTCGGGCGCCATCACGAGCCGCACGTCGGTGTACTTCTTGTAGCGGTAGAGCCAGTACTCGCCGCCCTGGTACAGCTCGATCACGTTGGAGCGCAGCCCGGTGCTGTCGGTGGACTCCTTCTCGATACGGGCCATCTCGGCGCGGCGCTGCTCGTTTTGCTGCTTGGGCGGGAGGCCGGGCTGGATCGCGACCAGCACGCGCGCGGTCACATCCTCGGTCGACATCAGCACGTTCAGCTCGAGGTCCGGACACTTCATCTCTTCCGCGGCGGCGTGGGCGTAGAAGCCGTCCTTCACGTAGTCCTTCTTCGCGGAGGACACCTTCTGCAGCTGGCCCAGCGCCACGTGGTGGTTCGTCAGCACGAGCCCGTTGTCCGACACGAACGCGCCCGACCCGCCGTCGTTGAAGCGCACCGCGGCCCGCTGCACGTGCTCGATCCACTCCGGCGACGGCGTGAAGCCGTACTTTTCCTCGAGCGGCTTGAGCGGCAGGTTGTCGAACGTCCACATCCCCTCCTCGGCCCGCGCGCCCGGGGGCGCGAGAAGCGAAGCGAGCGCGAGCAGGGCGGCGCAGGAGGTCGCGGCGGCTGTAATCCGGAGGCACGTGCGGGTCGACATGGCGGTACTCCCCGCCTCGAGGAGGCAAGAACGTGAGGGGCGATTCCGAGTGGGACGCGGGCAGCGAGACGCTCGGGCGACACTCGGGCGGAGCCGGCGCGATCTCCCGGCGCGCTTTGCCGGCGAGTCGCGGGCGGCCCCGTGCGTCCCGCTACGGTATTGCCCGGGATTCCAGGAGGTCAATAGCGAA
>Ga0066710_100003401_pt1 | contig 13545 bp, 17 predicted proteins | sample GraSoiAngelo_159_FD_79666 | JGI IMG/M metagenome (GOLD analysis project Ga0066710, IMG submission 79666) | Grasslands soil microbial communities from the Angelo Coastal Reserve, California, USA - 14_1009_16_40cm | ecosystem: Environmental > Terrestrial > Soil > Grasslands | place: USA...
GCCCGTCACGCCGCCGGCGGCGGCCAACAGCTCGTCGAGGCGTTTCTGCCGCGCCGCGGCTCGCGCCGCCGCCGATGGATCGCTCCCGAGATGGCGCAGGATGGTGGCGCCCGCCGCGATGTGCCGCCGCTCGTCATCGATGCAGCGCGCCAGGATACGGCGGGTCGGCGGCTCGTAGACCGCGTTGGCGCGGGCCAGATGACTGCGGTACGTCGCGAGGAGGTGTGGCTTGAGGACGCCGTACACGCCCACCAGCCGCTCGATGGTCTGGTCGGGCCCTTCCGCGTCTTCGAGGCAGTCCATGAACGCGGCGACGGCCGGATTGGCGGCCTCGGAGGCGTGAGCATGGGCGCGCAGCTCGGGGAGACGCTGGCCGAACGCATCGCACTGCTGGGCGAGGTCCCAGACGTGCCGACCCATGAGGAGCTTCGCGGAGAGCTCGGGCGTGAGCGCGATCCATCCGCCGAGCGCCCGCAGCGTGCGCTCGACGACGAAGCGGTAGTTCCGCAGCAGGCGAGCAGAATGATCGGCGCTGAAGGTTCCTTCCAGGGGCTGCGGCACGAGGCTAGTAGACCTGAGACCGCTGGGTCGTCTTGATCAAACGCTCGATCTCTTCGTCGGTGAAACCGGCCATGCGGCGCACGTCCGTCGCGATCGAGATCGACACCACGTCGTGCTCGCCTTCGCGGCGAATCCCGCCGAGGTTGAAGCGCTCGTCGATGCTCTCCTGGAACTCGATCGCCCGCCGCCGCCGCTCGGGGTCGCCTTCGGTCAGCTTGGTGAGCCACTTCGAGCCCATGCGGACGTGCGTGATCTCGTCGGCCAGGACGAAGTCGACAGCGCGCTCGAGGATCGGATCGCCGATCTTCCTGGCGATGTGCACGAGCTGATTGAAGACGTCGCACGCCAGCCCCTCGAGGCCGCGGTTGACTCCGGCGACGCGAGCCGCGGCGTCCTCGGCGCACGCGCAGCGCCAGAGGATGGTCGTCTCCGGGAACTCTCCGGCGTATCCGCCGAGGTGCTCGAGCAGCCTCAGGTAGATCTCGACGTGCCGCGACTCGTCCCACACCTGCCGTGCCATGTCCATCGTGAACTCCCACGGCGCGTCGGGGAAGTCGCATACGGTCCGGCCGGCCCCTTCCATCGCCTGCAGCTCGCCCACCATGATTCCGTGGACGCGCTCCTTGATGGACTCGCGGCTCGACAGGTCGGGGAACGGTGGGAAGCCCTGGGCGACCTTGAGGTCGGCGACCTCGCGCGCGCGCATCCTGACAAAGCGGTCTTCCCGCGCGAGCTTGTCGTAGGCGATCGGACGATCCATCGAGGACTCCTCCCGGCGAATGAACCACTGTTCATCGGAGTGTAAACGAACCGCCGGCATGTGGCAAACGCCGTGGGGGGCCCGGCCCGCTAGACGCGTTCCTTGAATTCTTTGCCGAGCAGACCCTCGGGGCGAAGGAGGAGGACGACGATGATGATCAGGAACGCGAGCGTGTTCTTGAACTGGATGCTGATGTACGCTCCCGTCAGGCTCTCGGCGACCCCGAGAATGACCGCACCGACCACGGCGCCAGGCAGGCTGTTCAGTCCGCCGAGCACGGCCGCCGCGAAGCCCTTGAGAAAGGGATCCAGCATGAAGAACGGATCCAGCAGCAACGCCGGCGCCAGAAAGATCCCCGCCACGACACCGAGCGCCGAGGCGACCCCCCAGGACACGCTCAGCACCATCCGCGTGGGGATCCCGAGGGTCTGGGCGGCCATCACGTTCTCCGAGGTCGCCCGCATCGCGAGGCCCAGACGCGTCTTCTGCACGAGCAGGTAGAGCAGGAGGCTCCCGACGAGCCCGGCCGTCATTGTCGCGATCGAGAGCTGACTGACGACGACCGGTCCGACCCGGTACGTCTTCGTGTCAGAGATGGGAAAGGGCAGCGACACGGGCTCGGCGCCCCACCACCAGACGACCCCGCCCTGGATGATCAGCGCCAGCCCCAGGGTCAGGATCACCATTCCCAGGAGGTTGGCGCCCTCACGCTGGGCCTTCACGAGCACGCCGAAATAGAACGCGATGCCGACGGCCGCACCGACGAGGAGACTCGCCGCCAGCGCGAGCGGGAACGAGTAGCGATTGGTGAGCAGCGAGAAGGACACGAACGTGGCGAGCGTCGCGATGTCGCCGTGGGCGAAGTTCAGCACGCGCGTCGATCGGTAGATCAGCACCACGCCCAGGGCCACGAGGGCGTAGAGACTTCCGGCCGAGAACCCGGTCAGCGTGTACTGGAGCAGCTTGTCCATCGTTCCTACTGGCCGCCGGGGCGCCTGCGCAGGGCCTTCGGCGCCCGACGTTCGGGCGGACGACCCAGAGGCGGCCTCATCGGAAGGGCCAGAGCTGGAAGTACAGGCGGGCCTTGAGCCATCGGCCGAACAGCCCGAGGGGCTCGAAGATGAGCACGATGAGGATGGTGACGCCGTAGACGACCGTGACCATCTCCCGGAAGTCGGACAGGACTTTCGGGATGAGCAGGACGAAGGCGGCGCCCAGGATCGAGCCCTCGATCGACGCCACGCCTCCGATGATCACCGCGACGAACAGGGTGAGCGACTCGCCGATGTTGAAGATCTGCGGCTCGATGTGGCCGAGCACCTGGGCGTACAGAGCGCCGTGGACCCCCGTGTAGAACGACGAGATCGCGAACGCCAGGAGCTTGTAGCGCGTCAGGTTGATGCCGTTGACCTCAGCGGCGATGTCCGAGTCTCGAATCGCCACGAAGGCCCGGCCGACGTAGGAGGAGATGATGTTGTAGGTCGCCACGGTGAAGACGGCGAGCAGCAGCACGTACGCGTAGTAGACGGTCTGCGTGCTCGTGAGCCCGAGCATCGGCCTGAGCCTGGCGATCGAGAGGCCCGAGCGCCCACCCGAGAGCATCTCCCAGTTCACGAAGACCTGGTAGACAGCGACGCCGAAGCCGAGCGTCGCGATGGCCAGGTACGGCCCCTTGAGCCTGAGCGACGGGAAGCCGACGACCACACCGGCCAGGGCCGCGATGGCGCCCGCGCCGGCGAGCGCGACCACGAACGGCGCGCCCCAGATGCGCATGTGCCCGAAGGCGAAGGCGCCGATCGCGAGGAACCCGGCCTGCCCGAACGAGATCTGGCCCGTGTAGCCGATCAGGAGATTCTGGCCCATCACCCCGATCGAGTAGAGCGCGATCAACGTGCCCAGGAACACCACGTGGTCGGGGACGACCCACGGCAGCGCGATGAGCGCCGCCACCAGGAGCCCGAGCAGGACCCGTGTGATGGATCGCCGCGCGAAGCGCAGGTCCTGCGCGTACGACTCGATCAGGTCCATCGTCAGTCCCGGTACAGGCTCGTGATCACGTCCGTGTAGCGCTGCTCCAGGGCCCGACGCTTCACCTTCATGGTGGGCGTCACGTCACCCTCCTCTGCGTAGAGCCGGCGCGGCAGCAGCGAGAACTTCTTGATCGATTCCACCTGGGAGAGGGTCTTGTTCACCGCGTCTACCTCGCGGTCGATCAGGCGCACGACCTCGGCGCTCTGCGTGAGGTCCTGGAAGGTGGTGAAGGGAATCCGGTGGTCCTGCGCGTACTTCGTCACGTTGTCTTCGTCGATGAGGAGGAGCGCCACGAGGTACTTGCGCTTGTCGCCGACGACCACGGCGTCCTGGATGTAGGGGCTGAACTTCAGCTTGTTCTCGATGTAGGCCGGCGTGATGTTCTTGCCGCCAGCGGTGATGATGATGTCCTTCTTGCGGTCCATAATCCGGAGATATTCGTCCTCCCAGGCGCCGACGTCGCCGGTGTGGAGCCAGCCTTCCCGGTCGACCGTCTGCGCGGTGAGCTCCGGGTCCTTGAAGTAGCCCTTGAAGACGTGGGGCCCGCGCGTGAGGATCTCGCCGTCATCGGCCAGCGCCACCTCGATGCCGGGCACCGGCTGCCCGACCGTTCCGACGCGTGGGCGCTCGACGCGGTTGACGGAGATCACGCCCGTCGACTCGGTCAGCCCGTATCCCTCGATGAGCGGGATCCCGAGGGCGTGGTAGTACTCGAACAGCTCCGGCGACGCCGGCGCCGCGCCGCACACAGCGAGATGGGTGCGGTCGAAGCCGAGCCGCCGCTTGAGCGGCGCCAGGGCCGCCCAGTAGGCCAGGCGATACGCGATCGCCAGCGGGATCGCCACGCCCTCCTGGCCGAGCTTGGCCCGCGCGTAGCGACGCCCGATCGCCACGGCCAGACGGTACGTCGAGCGCTTGAGCCGCGTCGAGTCCGCCATGCGCAGATCGACGGTCGACGCGAGCTTTTCCCAGATCCGCGGCACGCTCGCGAAGTACGTGGGAGAGATCTCGCGGAGGTTCTGGAAGAGCGTGTCCAGGCTCTCGACGAAGTTCACCACGTAGCCCGTGCGGAGCGGGCCGAACACCGAGACCAGATTTTCGTAGATGTGGGCGAACGGAAGATACGAGACGACCTCGTCGTTCTCGTCCACCGGGTTGATCGACAGGAACGCCTGCGTCACCCAGAGGATCGCGCCGTGCGCGAGCATCGCCCCCTTCGGCGGCCCGGTCGTCCCCGAGGTATAGATGATCATCGCGGTGTCCCCGGGGCCCACGGCGCGCAGCCGCTCGTCGACCGCGGCGGCGTGCGTCTCGTCGAACGTCTTTCCCTGCTTGAGGAAGTCCTCGAGGAAGCTGACCCGCTCGTCGCTGAATCCCCAGAGCCCCTTCGCATCCCAGACGACGATTCGCTCGATACGGGTCTGCGCGACGATCGCCAGGACCTTGTCGAGCTGCTCCTCGTTCTCGACGAAGACGAGCCGCGCCTCGGAGTGGTTCAGCAGGTAGTGGACCTGGTCGGGGCTCGACGTCGGATAGATGCCGCACGTGGCGCCGCCGACCGTCTGGATCCCGAGGTGGCAATAGAGCCACTCCGGTCGGTTTTCGGCCAGGACGGCGACATTTTCCCCATGCCTGAGTCCGAAGGCCAGGAGTGCCGCCGCCACCCGGTGGACCTCTTCACCGTATTGGCGCCACGTGACGCGATGCCAGATGCCGTACTCCTTGAACCGGATCGCCAGCCGGTCCCCTTGCCGCTCCACCTGCTCCGCGAACAACGCCGGCACGCTCCGCGTCCCGTCCCGAACCGTGGTGGCCATCACCATCTCCTCCTCTTGCGGTAGAGTCGCCACCCCTTGGCGCTGGCGTCCGTCGCCCCGACGCCCAGATAAACTTCCCGGACGTTCTCGTCGTCGCCGAGCTCCTTCGCCGTCCCCTCGAGCACGACGCGCCCCGCTTCGAGGATCGCGCCCCGTCGCGCCACCCCGAGCGCCAGCCGCGCGTTCTGCTCCACCAGCAGGATGGTCGTACCCGTCCGGGAGATCGTCGCCAGCGCCTCGTACACGCTCTTGGCGACGCGGGGCGCCAGGCCCAGCGACGGCTCGTCGAGCATGAGCAGGCGCGGCCGCCGCAGCATCGCGCGTCCGAGCGCCAGCATCTGCTGCTCGCCACCCGAGAGGGTCTCGGCTTGCTGGCGGGCGCGCTCGCGGAGGATCGGGAACATACCGTAGACGAACTCGAGGTCTTTCGTCACGCCGTCGTCGCGCCGCCCCCAGAGCCCCAAGCGAAGATTCTCCTCCACGGTTAGCTCTTTGAAGAGGCCGCGATCCTCGGGCACATAGACGATGCCGAGTCGGGCGACCGCCTCGGGTTGCCAGCCGTCGATCCGTCGCCCGCGAAACAGGATCTCGCCCTTCTTGGGCTGATCCTTGAGCAGGCCGGCGATCGTCCGGAGCAAGGTCGTCTTGCCCGCCCCGTTCGGGCCCAGGACCGTGAAGATCTCCCCCTCCTCGATCTCGAGCGATACGCCGAATAACGCATAGATCCGATCGAAGTAGAGCGTCTCGATGGATGAGACACGGAGCAGCGTCGTCATTCGCCCAGGTAGGCCTTGACGACTTCGGGATGGCGCTGGACCTCCGCGGGCGTGCCTTCGGCGATCTTCACGCCGTGGTCGAGGGCGACCATCCGACTGGCCAGTCGAGACGCAACGCGAAGGTCGTGTTCGACCAGCAGGATCGTGATCCCGAAGCGCCCCCGGATCTCGTGAATCCAGTACGCGAACTCTTCCTTCTCCTCCTGCGTCAGCCCGGACACCGGCTCGTCGAGGAGGAGGAGCTTCGGCTCGGTGGCGAGGGCGCGCCCGAGCTCCACACGCTTCTGGATACCGTAGGGACAATCGGCCACGCGACTCTTGCGCACCGGCTCCAGGTTGAGGAACTCGACGATTTCCTCGCACCGGCGCCGGTGACGAATCTCCTCGCTGCGCAGGCGCAGCGCCGCCGCCAGGAAGTTCTTTCGAAAGTGGAGATGCCGTCCGACCATGAGGTTGTCGAGGACGGTCATGTTGTGGAAGAGACGGAGGTTCTGGAACGTCCGCGCGATGCCGAGCCGCGTCACCGCGTCGGGCGACCGGCCGAGGAGCGCTTCGCCGCGAAAGCCGATCGACCCCGCTGTCGGATGGTAGATCCCGGTGATGCAGTTGCACAACGACGTCTTGCCCGAGCCGTTGGGGCCGATGACGGCAAGGGTCTCGCCTTCGGCGATCGCGACGTCGACGTCCTGCAGCGCGTTGATCCCGCCGAAGCTCAGCGAGAGATTCCTGACCTCGAGCAGGTCGGCCATGGGGTACGGCGCGGGTGAAGCCGCTCCCTCACCCGCGCCGGTCGTGAATCCTAGAAATGGGGCTGGAAGATCTGGGCCGGCACGACCTCGACGTACGAGTTGTCCGCAGCTTTCTCCGCCCGAAGCATCCGGACGGCGTTGAGTCCGTGGCGACGGCCCGGGCCAAAGGTGATTGGAGGCGTCAGCCCCATCGTGGTGAAGCCTTTGATCTGCTCCATGGCCTCGACGTAGGACTCGCGCGTGAGGTTGCGTCCGGCCTTCTTGAGCCCTTCCACTGCCAGGATGATGGCGGTGGCTCCGGCCAGCGCGGTGTTCTCCTTCCCGACCAGCTTCGGCTCGTACTTGGTCAGGATCTCGAGGATCGGCTTGGCAGGCGCGTCGTTCGCCAGCGCCGCCGCGCCGAGGGCGTTGAAGTGGGCGCCTTCCCACAGCTCGCCGAGCAGTCGGTACATGATGAAGTAGTCGCCCAGCGGGAACGAGGAGACGATCTTCGGCCGATAACCGACCTTGGCCATCTCCTTGATGACGTTCGCGCCGTGGGTGATCGTCGAATAGAGGATCACTGTGTCCGCGCCCGAGTCCTTTAGCTTGAGCGCGTGGGTGCCCATCTCGCGGTCGGTCAGCTCGTAGGCGACGGTCGTCGCGAGCGAGCCCTTGCCGCCGAGGCCCTTGAGGCCGCGATTCACGCCCTCGAGGCCGCCCTTGCCGTACTCGTCGTTCTGGTAGAAGACGGCGACCTTGCTGGCTCCCAGCTTGGTGACGGCGTGGCTGACGAGGAAGTCGCCCTCGTCGTGGTAGTCGGTGTACGCGACGAACACGTAGCGGAGCTTTTCCTTCGGTTGCTTCGCCCAGATCGCTGGGTTGCCGTACGGGTTGATGGTCGGAAGCTTGAACTCGGCGACCTTGTCCTTGGAGGCCTGAAGGATCGCCGAGCCGAGCAGCCCGACGCTCATGAACACCTGCTCCTTCATCTCCTCGAGATTCGTGACGGCGCGGCCGGGATTGTAGCCGTCGTCCTTCATGAGCACCTTGAGCTTCCGACCGTGGACGCCGCCCTGGTCGTTCACGTACCGCGCCCACGCCTCCATCGCCACGCCGGTGTTGCTCCACGCCGCGGCGGGGCCCGACAGCGGCATCGTCAGGCCGATGACGACTTCAGTGTCCGTCACGCCCGGCGCCTTCTGCGCGAGCGCTGGCGCCGCCGCCAGGAGCGACGCGCCCACGAGCAGTACCGCCAGCCTGGTCTTCATTCGTGTCCTCCTTCGAATCGCAGGGATGCGAGGGTCTGAACGACCCGCGAAGCGCCCGTAGGGCGGCTCGCATTATAGCTCAGTCGGACCCTCGTTCAGGCAACAGCGCAGCCGGAATGACGGTTCCCTCGCCGAACCGTGCGGTGAGCCGGTCGACCACCCGCGCCAGTCGCTCCCGCCGTAGGGCCGCCGGATCGAGCAAGTCGAGCTGGCCCGACCCCGCGGGGCCCAGTCGCGACGCGGAGAGCCCGATCAGGCGCACGGGTCGCGTGACCCGGTCCCGCTCGAGAAGCGCCAGCGCGCGACGGTAGAGCTCGAGACCGTCCTGGGTCGCCTCGCCGGTGGCGCTGCGCGTGTGCGTCTCGAACGGTGCCAGACGCAGCTTGAGCGTGACGCGGCCAGCGGAAAACCCCGCCTCTCGCAACTCGGCCGCGACCCGCTCGGCGTGGGCCCGCAGCGTCGTCTTGAGCTCGTCCGGGTTCGTGCAGTCGACGCCGAACGTTTCCTCCGCTCCGATGGACTTGGGCACGCCGAACGGCTCCACCGGACGATCGTCGCGGCCGAACGCGAGGTCCGCGAGGGCCTCGCCGTGCTTTCCGAACCGCTCGGCGAGGACGGTTCGGGGCGCGCGCTGGAGCTGGCCGATCGTCGTGAAGCCGAGGTCGCGGAGCGCCTTGGCCATCACCCGGCCGACACCCCAGAGGCGCTCGACCGGCAAGGCCCCGAGGAAGCGCGCTTCATCACCGGCCGGGACAACCACGAGCCCATCGGGCTTCTCGAGGTCGGACGCGACCTTCGCGACGAACTTGTTCGCGGCGAGCCCGGCCGACGCCGTCAGGCCGGTCTCGGACAGGATCCGGCGCTTGATCAGGCGGACGGCGTCGAGCGGGCTCCCGAAGAGCGACTCCGTTCCGGTGAGGTCGACGAACGCCTCGTCGACGGATACGGGTTCCACCAGCGGCGAGAAGTCGGCGAGGATGCCCATGACCTCGACCGAGACGCGTTGATACTTTCGCATGTCCACCGGAAGGAACGCGCCCTGCGGGCAGAGCCTGGCCGCGCGCCCGATCGGCATCGCCGAGTGGACGCCGAACCGCCGAGCCTCGTACGAAGCCGCCGAGACCACGCCGCGGCCGGTCGGGCTGGCGCCGACGATGACGGGGCGTCCGCGCAGCTCCGGGCGGTCGCGCTGCTCGATCGCCGCATAAAACGCGTCCATGTCGACGTGCGCGATCGCACGCGTCGTTGACGCACGGGCGGGGGCGGGAGCGCGGGCCCCTTCCGCGACCACGCTAGCAGCAACCGTTCAGCGTCATACCGAGACGCGCGTAGGTATGATCAACCCCGAAAACACGGGGACTCACTCCATCTGGGGTCAGGTGCGGGCGAGGCCGATTTCGGGCGCGACGTCGGTCAACGCGGCGATGACGAACGCGATGTGCTCGTCCAGGTCGACGGCGAGCTCGGCGGCGCCGCGGTAGACGTCGTCGCGGTTGACCGTCCGCGCGAACGCCTTGTCCTTGAGCTTCTTCCGGACGGACGGCGGCTCGAGGCCGCTGATCACGCGGCCGGGACGGACGAGGGCGACGGCGTGGACGAAGCCGGAGAGCTCGTCACACGCATAGAGCGCCCGGTCGAGCCGCGAGACGCGGGGGACTCCGGAGTAGTCCGCGTGCGCCAGGATCGCGTGCACGATCTGCTCGGGAACGCCCCGCGCCAGGAGGATCTCGGCGCCTTTGAGCGGATGGTGCGGGGCGCGCGGGTGCATCTCGTAGTCGAAGTCGTGCAGCATTCCGGCCACGCCCCACGTATCGGGATCCTCTCCGTAGCTGTCGGCGTAGGCGCGCATGGAGGCTTCGACGGCACGGGCGTGCTTGCGGAGGCTATCGCTCTTGGTGAACTCGGTGAGGACCGACCAGGCGTTTAGGCGAGGGATCACGAGCGTCGCGTCTGCTGGCTCCGCCACTTGTCGATCGACTTTTTCGAGAACATCCAGGCACCGTCGAGCTGGACGGAAGGGATGCGCCGCTCGGTGGCGAGCGACGCGAGCTTGCCCTCGTCCATGCCAAGGTAGGTCGACGCTTCTTTGAGGCTGAGCATGTCCTTGGGGGTCACGCGCGTTCCTCCTCGATTGTCTTGCGCAGCGTCTCGATCTCGCCTTCCAGCACTCGGATGCGATCGACGAGCTGCTCGATCGCCTTGCTCATCGGATCCGGGAGGTCCGCCTGGTCGAGGTCGATGCTGCCCGCCACCCGCTGCCCATCGCGATATGTTACTCGGCCGGGAACACCGACCACAACGGAGTTCGTCGGCACCTCGCGCACGACCACGGAGCCGGCGCCGATTCGGCTGCCGTCGCCGATCTTGAAGGCCCCGATGATCTTGGCTCCGGCGCCGACGACGACGTTGTTGCCGAGGGTCGGGTGACGTTTCTCCCGCTTGAGGCTCGTCCCGCCGAGGGTCACGCCCTGCAGCAGCGTGACGTTCTCGCCGACCTCGGCCGTCTCGCCGATGACCACGCCCATCCCGTGGTCGATGAAGAGCCCGGGTCCGAGCTTGGCCGCGGGATGGATCTCGATCCCCGTGAGGAAGCGGGCCACGTGGGACATGAAGCGCGCGGGAATCGTCCAGCCGTGGGCCCAGATCGCGTGGGCGATCCGGTGGAAGGCGAGCGCGTGCACGCCCGGATAGCACAGCAAGACCTCGAGGGTGGACCGGGCGGCCGGGTCTCGCTCGCGCACGGCACGGACGTCACGACGGATCTCGTCAAACACGGGTCAGCTCTGCCGCTCCTGGTACCGCACGGCCGCCGCCCGAAGCGCGCTGGCGGCGACGGCGGCGGCGTGCTTGCGGTCGTCGGGAAGCCCGTGGAGGGCCTGCTCGATCTCACCGGCCTCCAGCCGACAGAGATCGCCGACGAGCCGGCCACGGTAGAGCTCGCTCGCGATGCTCGCCGCGGCGATCGTCGGACCGCAGCCGTAGGTCTGGAAGCGGATCTCGGCGACGCGGCCGTCACGGACGCGCAGGAAGAAGCGCGCGAGATCGCCGCAACGATCGTCCGCGTCCTCGCCGACGCTGTCGGGCTCGCGCATCATCCCGGCGTTCCGGGGATTCAGAAAGTGGTCCACGAGCGTCGGGCTGTACCTCATGCGGCTCCGACGGGCATCGCCTGACGGAGCTTGCGGACGAGCGGCTCGACGCATTCGACGAGGTAGTCGATGTCTTCAGCGCTCGTCGACCGCCCGAGCGAGCACCGGACGGCGCCCATCGACCAGTCGAGGGGGACGCCCATCGCGACCAGCACGTGCGAGGGCTCGACGTTGCCGGAGGTGCAGGCCGAGCCCGCCGACACGCCGACTCCCTTCAGATCGAGCCCGAGCACGATCGACTCGGACTCCACATGGCGAAACAGGAGGCTCGCCGTTCCCGGGAGTCGCTCGACGGGATGACCGGAGAGGCGCACCTCGGGCACCCGCGCGCGGATGCCGTCCCAGAGCCGGTCGCGCAGCACCGCGATCCGCGCCCCCTCCGACCCCATCTCGCGCGCCCGAAGCTCGACCGCCTTGCCGAGCCCCACGATACCCGCCACGTTCTCGGTCCCGGCGCGGCGGCGCCGCTCGTGCTCGCCCCCGTGCTGCACGGCGACCATCTTGGTGCCCTTGCGGATGAAGAGTCCGGCGACCCCCTTCGGGCCATAGATCTTGTGCGCCGAGAAGGAGAGCGCGTCGATGCCCAGCGCCTCCACGTCGAGCGGGAGCTTGCCGAAGGTCTGGACCGCGTCGACGTGGAACGGGATCCCGTGCTCCCGGGCGATGCGGCCGATCGCCCCGATCGGCTGGATCGTCCCCACCTCGCTGTTCGCGTGCATGATGCTGATCGCCACCGTGTCCGGCCGAATCGCGCGACGGACGTCGTCGGGATCGACCGTCCCAAATTCGTCGACGCCCACGCAGGTCAGCGCGAAGCCCTGCGCCTCGAGTGCCTTGCACGCGCGGAGGACCGCATGGTGCTCGATCTGCGAGGTGATGAGATGGCCCTGACCCCGAGCCAACGCCAGCCCCTTGGCGGCGAAATTGTCGGACTCGGTCCCGCCGGAGGTGAAGACGATTTCCTGACTGGAGACGTTCAGAAACCGCGCGACGCGTTCCCGCGCCTGATCCACGCCCTCACGCGCCTCGCGACCGAACGCGTGGATGCTCGAGGGGTTCCCGTAGACCTCCCCGAAGTACGGCAGCATCTCGGCGAGCACCTCGGGGTGGACCGGTGTCGACGCGTTGTGATCCAGGTAGACTCTTCGGGTCATGTGCTTGCTCTCCATTTTTTACGATGCTACGCTCGCTCCGCGATGGACCTCGCGAAGAAGAAGCTCGGGGTGCTCCTGTCGACCGGCCTCGAGCATCCCAACCTCGAGACGGCCGTGGGGTTGTCGGCGGCGGCGCTCGACCGCGGCGCCGACCTCTACCTCTATCTCATCGACGACGGCGTCCGGGCGCTCGATGACGCGCGAATCCGCGCGCTGCCGACACGCGGTGCGAAGCTGTTCGTGTGCGCGTACGGCTGTCAGAAGCGCCGCATCCCGCTCCGCGACGCCGACAGCGTGACCTACTGCGGGCTCGTCGTGCTGACGGATCTGATCAACGGGACGGACCGGTTCATCGCGCTCAACTGACTCCGTGCTCGACAGTCTCCCGGTCGTCGTCCTGATCTCGACGGATCCGCGCGCGTCCCACCGGGCGAACGAGGCGATGCGGATCGGCCTTGGCGTCGTGGCCGGTGAGAACGCGGTCACCTTCGTGTTGCTGGGCCCGGGCGTCCACCTCCTCGACGAGGACACCGACGACCTCGTCGACGGCGACGATATCGCCAGGTTCCGCGCGAATCTCAAGGAGCTCGAGGTGCCGTTCCACGTCGAGGCCGACGCGGTGCCGTCCGATCCGGCCTGGAACGCCGAAGGGCACCGCGTGATCCGCGTCACGCGCGAAGAGATCGCCCGCCTCGTCCAGGGGGGCCGCCGCTTCCTCGTGTTCTGATGGCTACCGTCCTCCACCTGCTCAAGAGTCCGGACACGGCCGTCGCCCGCGCGGTGCTCGACCAGCACGTGCGGGCCGGCGATCGCGTCACGGTCGCTCTCCTCCCGGGGGGCGTCGCACTCGACCTGCCACCCAGCGTCGAAGTCCGCCGCCTCGACGCGGATCTGTCCTACGCCCAGCTCCTCGACCTGATCTTCGAATCCGACCACGTCGTCACCTGGTGAGCGGCGCGACGCGCCCCCGCCACTCATCGGTTCCGGTACTCGTCCAGCCAGGCCATCTGGATCGCTTCGAGGATTTTCTCGTTGGACCCCTTGGGATCGTCCGTGAAGCCCGGCAGCTCGGTCACCCAGCGGTGGAGGTCGGTGAACCTGACCGTGAGCGGGTCGAGCTCCGGGTGGCCTTCGCTGAGCGCGATGGCGATGTCCTCCGTGTCCCGCCAGCTGATCACTTCGGGATCTCCACGACGACGTTGCCGCGCACGACCGCCTGGCAGCCGAGCCGCGAGTGGATGGTGAGCCCCTCCGCCGTGTCGAGCCGGTCCTCTTCGTCCGACTGAATCTCGGAGAGA
>Ga0066710_100003402_pt1 | contig 13544 bp, 13 predicted proteins | sample GraSoiAngelo_159_FD_79666 | JGI IMG/M metagenome (GOLD analysis project Ga0066710, IMG submission 79666) | Grasslands soil microbial communities from the Angelo Coastal Reserve, California, USA - 14_1009_16_40cm | ecosystem: Environmental > Terrestrial > Soil > Grasslands | place: USA...
ATGGTTCTTCATGGCATAGAGCGCGCGGTCGGCAGCGCCAAGAAGTTTCTCGGGTGTGTCGCCATCTTCAGGGAATGCCGCGACGCCCGCGCTAACAGAAAGTGAGGGGCGCTCCGGTTCAGCGGAGAGGCGCTCGCGGATTCGAGAGACCACGCGCGACGCGATGTCCTTGCTGGCTTCCGGCAGTACCAGCGCGAATTCATCGCCGCCGTACCGCGCGGCGGTGTCAATCGCGCGGGAATGGCTGCGCAGAATCTTGGCGATACGCACCAGCGCGCGGCTGCCGGTCAGATGTCCGTACTGATCGTTGACGATCTTGAGGCCGTCCATGTCGAGAAGCACGATGCTGAATGGGCGCTGCGTGCGGCGCGAACGGTCAAGCTCCGCTTCGAGAACGCTGATGAGGCGCCGGTAATTCGACAACCCCGTGAGTGGATCAGTGACGGCCATCGAGCGCACTTGCTCGAAAAGGCGAGCTTGATCCAGCAACGCTCCGGAAAGCATGACGACATAGCTGAACGTTTTGCTCAACTCCGCCAGAAAAAACGGGCCGTCGAAGAGCCGCCGGGAAAATGCCGCCGATGCGTGGCAGACAACATTAAGCGAGGCCACGATAAAGAGAGAGTGATCGAAAAGGCTAGCGGCGCCTTTTTTGTTTCTGTCATTCTTGAGGCGCTGGCGAAAACTGACCGCCGCGATCAGGAACAGCGCAGCGGGAAGCAGATCCCAAGGACGTGACAGCAAGTTCGCGGCGTGCGCGACGGGCGCGGCGGGTGCAGCCAGAAACGCGGCGCTCGTCATGTAGGCAGCCAGGGCCACGACCAGCAACGCTGCGGCCGTTTCTTTGCTGGGCTGCCGCGCAGTGGGCATGTAGCGCTCCACGGCGATAGCCGCGAGCAACAGAACGGCAAGCAATGTGCGGCTCACCATCCAACCCATGGGGATGCGGGAGAGCGGCAGGGCGCCGGAGATCAGCGAATCGTTCAGACCAAAGCAGCCCACAGTCTCGATGATTCCAGAAAGCACAAATCCGAAGGCCAGGATCAATGCGGTGCGATCATGGGTACCGCGGAACCGCACAAGGGCATTGGCGGCATAACAGAAGCTGAGAAGCGTTCCGCCAACTTCCAGATATAGATAGCTCTGTGGCGAACCGGCGGCGCTGATTTGCCGCAGGTAGAAGACCACGGCAAGAAAGAGGACAAGGGCCATTGCACCGGTCGCGACCAGGACACGCGTATGGACCTTTCGCGCGGAAACCGAATCGCCGTCGGTGCGGAGAAACCTGATGATCTTGCCCCAACTGCCCACAAAATCCCCCCAATACCGAAGAAAAATCGCCAACTACTAAGGAATGCAAGTTTGTGCCCTTTTCTGACTGCAAAACCCGTTCTCGTAAGTCAATGAAAATAAATAGTTTACATGCGTGTCTCAGGGGGGGAGGACGACGCTTGGAACACTGCGAGACACTGCAGCTGCCTACAGTTTGCTGGATTTGGGCAGTATCATTTTTGTTTCGTTAGAGTTACCGGGCGGATGGCCGGCATCAAGCACAAAACTCTAGACTGTCTCAGCCTGAGACAGTCTCAGCATTTGAAACCGTAGGGAAGGTGCTGGCCCCCCATCGGCTATGGCTTCGGCTTGGGGGGAGGCAGCTCCCGGGCCGCAACGGCATCGGCGAATCCACAGGTCTTATGCGAGCCATCGCAGAACGGCTTGTTTGCGGATTGTCCACAACGGCAGAGCCCAATGGTGGTCCGTCCAGCCAAGCCAAAGGGCTTGCCTTCGGGATCAAAGATCTCGAAATCGCCTTCCACGCGGATAGACCCGTTGTGATTAACGGTAATTTTCGTGGCCGCCATTTTTTCTCCTGAACAGCTGAGAGTATGCCCACAGACCCCACGCAGCGACAAGCACAAAGGACAATCGGCCCGAACAAATCCAGGACGTTCCCTCTCACGTAACACAAATTCCTAAAGACGAGTCAGTACTTTGGAACGGAAGGATCAACCTCGTCGGACCAGGCGAGGATGCCGCCCTTCAGGTTGAGGATTTTGCGGAAACCCGCCTTGCGCAAGAAGTCCACGGCCTCGGCAGAACGCTTCCCGCTGCGGCAATGCGCCACGATTTCCCGCGATGAATCAAGTTCGTGGACGCGCCGCGTCAGCTCTCCGAGCGGGAGCAGATGTCCCTTGAGATTGCAGATCTGATATTCGTGGGGCTCACGCACATCAAGAATGAACAACTCATCTCCACGATCGAGCCTGGCCTTAAGTTCGCGCGGAGTGATCTCCGGCACTTCGACGGTAGGGCCGGGAGCTTCTTCGCCGCGCACACCGCAGAATTCGTAATAATCGATCAGCTTCCGGATCGTCGGATGCGTCCCGCACACGGGGCAATTCGGATTCTTGCGCAGCTTGAGTTCGCGGAATCTCATCCCGAGAGCGTCAAAAAGCAGCAACCGTCCCACGAGGTTATCCCCGCGGCCGAGGATCAGCTTGATCGTTTCCATCGCCTGGATGGAGCCGACGATTCCGGGCAGAACGCCGAGGACGCCGCCTTCCGCGCAGGAAGGCACGAGTCCCGGCGGAGGCGGTTCAGGATAGAGGCAGCGGTAGCACGGACCATCGGGCATGCCGAAAACGGCGGCTTGCCCCTCAAACCGGAAAATCGAGCCGTACACGTTTGGCTTTCCCAGCAAAATGCACGCGTCGTTGACAAGATACCGCGTGGGGAAATTGTCGGTCCCATCGACGATGACATCAAAGTCCTTGAACAGTTCAAGCGCGTTTGCGCTGGTCAGCTGCGTTTCGAAGGACTGAATCTGTATGTCCGGATTGAGGTTCAGAAGGCGCGCCCGCGCGGCTTCGCTCTTCGGCTTGCCGACGTCGCTCGTGCCAAACGTAACCTGACGCTGGAGATTGGTGAAGTCGACGACGTCAAAATCAACCAGGCCGAGTTTGCCGACGCCAGCGGCCGCAAGATACAAACCGAGTGGCGCGCCAAGCCCACCCGTACCGATAAGCAGTACCTTGGCGTTCTTCAGCTTGAGCTGCCCCTCCATACCGACTTCCGGCATGATGAGGTGGCGGCTGTAGCGAAGGATTTCTTCGTTCGAAAGGCTCGCTGCCGGTTTTGCGCCGGTCTGCGGCTGTGTGGTTGTGGCCATTGCGTTTCTCTACTCCTTCAAATTCCAATGCGACTTGCAAGAACAAGCAGCGAAGAGGGTTTCCTCTCGGCGTTTACCCCGGCCTGTCGAAGGGCCCGAAACGACGCCTCTAGATGCAACCCGCCCGCGATGGACGGAATAATGCTAATCGTATCGCCATCCTTCGTGGGCGTATTTTCTTTCGCCAGATAGCGAATGTCCTCATCGTTTACATACACGTTGACGAAGCTGCGCAGCTTGCCGTCTTCGGTAAAGAGATGTTTGCGCAGTTCGGCGAATTCCGTGGTCAGATGGCCGAGCGCTTCCCCGACAGTCCGTGCACTGAACTCGGCCGAATCACGCTTTCCCGCATAGGGGCGAAGCGGCGACGGGATCATTACTTTCACGGGCATTTCATTTCTCCGTTATGCGGAAACCACCGGCCTACACCGCTGCACGGTGGCGAATCTCAATCCCCTCCGGTCGAAACTCCGTGCGGTCGTCGTTCAAGCGCCAGGAGGTCATGTCTTGGGGCACGCCGTTCTGCACGCTGACGATGATGTAGCTGTACCACGGCCAGGCGTGTTCGCGGTCGTACTCGCTTGGCCGCGCCGGATGGTCAGGATGCGAATGATACCACCCGACCACTTCAAGGCCCTGCTCGCCTGCCGCCTTCTCCGCTGCACGAACGTCTTCCGCAGTCACCGAAAAGCGATTGCGCGGCGAATCGTCTCGGCGATTGACGAGTGGAAAAAGTTGAAGAATCTCCCGCGCGGGGGAGGGGACGCCCTTCCCCCGATCGCTCTCAAGGATAGCGCTCGAATCGCGTCCATGCAGTGCGCCGCAGCATTCCTGCGGATACGTCTCCGCGCCATGCGCGCGGATTTTCTCCGCAAGACGTCCGCTGATCCAGAGTGTAGTTGCATCCGCCATAACTATTCTTCATCCCAGAAACGTTCGTTCAAGTACTTCGAAGCGGAATCCGCAAAAACGGTAACGATAACGGCGTTCGCATCCTTCGGGATTCCGGCGGCAACCTGAAAGCAACCCAGCAGCGCCGCCGCCGCGCTGGGGCTAACGAGCAAAGCCTCTTCGCGCGCCAGGCGTTTCACCAGCTGGTAGGCTTCTTCCGTGGAGACCGCCAAATTTTCATCGGCGAGCGTCTCATCGTAAATCGCCGGACGAATAGCCGTGGGCATGTGCTTCCACCCTTCCAGGCCATGGAAGGATGCGTCGGGCTGCAGGCTCACGCAGCGGATTCCGGGATTAAGTTCTTTGAGCCGCCGCGCCGTTCCCACGAACGTGCCGCTGGTGCCAAGTCCCGCGACAAAATGCGTGACGCGGCCGGAGGTCTGCTGCCAAATCTCGTTGGCCGTGGTGCGATAGTGTGCCTGCCAATTTGCAGGATTACTGTACTGGTCAGGGTAAAAATACTTCTCGGGATTTCCCGCGACGATTTCGTGCACTTTGCGAATCGCACCGTCGGTGCCTTCATCGCCGGGAGTGATCACGAGCTCCGCGCCGAACGCCACAAGGATGCGCTTCCTCTCGTGCGAAGCGCTGTCCGGCAGGCAAAGCTGTACGGGAAAACCGAGCGCCGCACCGACCATCGCATAAGCAATGCCGGTATTACCGCTGGTCGCGTCAATGATGGTCTTTCCTTGTCGTAGCGCCCCGCTAGCCAGACCAGCTTGAATCATGCTCAGTGCCGGCCGGTCCTTCACCGATCCGCCAGGGTTGAACCACTCGGCCTTGGCACAGCATTCAACGTTCGGGAATTCCTGGCCGACGCGTTCCAACCGCAGCAGAGGAGTGTTCCCAATGCGGTGGAGCAAGGGTTCACCAACCCGGCCCGGCTGAGCCGTTGATTCGCGGGGAGATGCAGCGATGTGGCCCGTTGTAGGCATGCGCCTGGTTTCGAGTTTCTCCTCCCGGCCAAAACTAGGCGGGATATCCGACCATTTTACTCCGAATTGGATGCGCTAGCCTAGTACGGAGATATAGCGACCGTCCTCCCCCGCAATTGCGCGGACGACGGCTTCAGCCCGACCCATTCTGAATCGATTCCTATGTCCCAGCCCGGAGACATACGCGTATCTGGTCAGCCACTGGCAACCCATTGGGTACGACATGGGGGATGACCCAATGTGCCTCAGACCCGCTCGCTTGCGAGTTATGGTTCCAGAAGTCGCTGGCGGAGATTTGTGAGTTCAGAATCGGAGAGTTTCAAGGCGTCTCGCAAGTAATTGCCGAAGGAGCCATAGGTCTTGTCAATTTTGTCGAAAGTGGCTTCCAGAGTCTCGGGTTTTGCGGTCATGATCGTTTTCACACTGGAGATGTCCGGCGGCTCTGCGAGACCGAAGGCCCCCTGAAGATCGGCAGTAGTAGTTTCGATGGTGTCCGGGGCGAGCAGGTATTGGTTGGACAGCATATAGTCCCGAACCACGGTGTCTCGCGGAACACCGAGCGCGGTCCAGAAGAATGGCGCTGAAGACGCCGGTGCGGTCCTTGCCGGCAGTGCAGTGCTCGACAACAGGGAGATCGCCAGCAAGGATTTACGGCAGGACGCGAGTTGTTCATGAGTTTGGTCTGAACGTTCTTTCAGAATCATTCCTCAGCAAATCCTCAAGTTGGAAGAACTGCGTCTGTCAGAATGCCTTCACGATCTTGATCGCTTTACAGATAGCCCTCCATTCATTACTCTGAACAGGCCATGTGGAATGTCGAAGAGCGGTTCTCACCGAAAGCAATCGAGAGTCTTGCGGCGCTGGGGTTTGCCGTGGGCAGCACGCGCGGCGTGGTGCGCGTCGAAAAATATGGCTGCGGCGCGGAGTTCCGCAAAGGCCCTGACGACCTCTACCAGATGACCATTCCTCCCACCATCATGCTGAAGGGCCGGTTCACGCGGCTGTGGGACGCCGGCTACCAGAAGTTTTTGCTCACCGACGATGGACAGAAATTGCCGGCGCTCGCGACGCATCTCCAAAACCTGCGCAAGTTCAACGAAGAATTGCGCACGGCTCTGGGTGTTCCGACATTCTACAATGAAGCGCTCGGTTCCGTCAGCCAGGTTAGCGTGTACGACCGCGTCAAGGGTCGCAAAGGCGCAGTGCCCGACGAAACCGTCGGCGCACACGTTGCCGGCGGCGGTCATTAGGATCGCCGATCTTCTTCCGCGAAATCTCAGCAGAGGATTTCAGCCTGCCGCGGCATCTTGAAGCTGCCGCCGGAACTGCTCCACTTCCACACGATGCTTCGCCGCTTTCTTCTGACCGATGAAGATCACTGGAACATCCCAAGCGTAGCGCTCCTTGAGGACAGGATCGGTATCTATATTCACTTCGTGGAGGGAGGCGCGGAATTCCCGCAAGAGCGGCGCAATGGCAGACTTGGCTTCGTCGCAGAGGTGGCACCCGGGACGCGTGTAGAGAGTGACATCACGAGGCCCACAAGCGGCAAGGCGGACGTCTTCAACATGAGCGCTCATCGTTTTAGCCGCGAAGTTGCATCTTACCGGGGAGCGGGCGCCGATGGGAAGAACAGGCGCATAATGACAAGCAGACGTTGACGAGCATTTAAAAAAGGCGGAGCGAAATGGGAAGAGTTGTAGCGCTGATGGACGATTTGTTTTTCCAGATGAAGCTGGCGGAGACCGCCAAGCAGCTCGGCATCGAAGTAAAGATGGCAACGAACGGCGAGGCATTGATGGGGCTTATGGCCAGTGAACCAAGACTCGTCATCGTGGATTTAAACGCGCGGAGCCAGCCGCTCGAGGCCATTGAAAAGTTGCGGCAGGTGCGCAAGGACGTCCGCGTAGTGGGGTTCCTCTCGCACGTACAAGAAGAGCTTGCTGCTCAAGCGCAGGCGGCGGGATGCGATGAAGTTCTGCCGCGCTCGAGTTTCACGCAGAATCTGACGTCGATACTGAGGGTGGCAAGGGATTGACGTGAAATCAGGAAAACAGAAAATCCGCGGGCCAGTCTTTTTTCTAAGCTCCGCCATTCTGCTCACAGCCGCGAACGCCCTTTCACAGGGTTCCAGTTCCAAGCCCGGCGGAAGTTCCCCGAGCGCGCCGAGCGAAACTACCAATATGGGCGGACCCAGCGCCGCGCTGAAAGCCGTGCTCTCCGCGGCTTGTTCCCAGAATCAAACCGAATTTGTCCGTTTTCTCACGGCTCGCAACAGGGAAGCGTTTTCCCGGATGACGCCGCCTGCCCGCGTCGCGTTGATGAAACGCTTCGTGTTGCTGAATGAGCCGGGCAAACCCACGGCGTCGGCGAATCCCGCCGGCCGCCCCATTCTTCGCTGCCAAACTCCTCACGTCACCACGGAAATGCACATTGGCGGCACCGACCTACGCGACAATGTTGCGTTTCTCCCCATGGAGCTCCGCGATGCCGCCGATACCACCGGCGCAGGCGTACACCAGATCACCATGGGGCTGGTACGCGAGGATGGGGAATGGAAGCTGCTTTCACTGGGCTTGCTTCTTCTGGATCTTCCCGCCCTGGAAGCGGAATGGGATGCCGCCGAGGTGGAATCGACGGAAAAAGACGCCCTGGAAGCTCTGAAGAAGGTTGCCGCCGCCGTCGAAACCTACCGCGACAAATACTCACGCCTGCCCGAATCCCTGGCCAATCTGGGGCCGCCCCTTCACGGTGCGGCAAATGGCGAGGCTTCCGGGCTCCTCGATTCCGACCTCGCCAACGGCATGAAAAACGGCTACGCCATTCGCTACGTGATTCTCGGCGCCAGCACCCTTGGCGCTCCGGCAAAATACCAGCTGGCAGCAACTCCGCTGCAGTACGGGCGCACCGGACGCCGGTCGTTCTTCCGCGATTCGCACGGCGCACTGCACGGCGCTGACCGGCGTGGCGCGGTCGGCAGCGAGACGGATCCCAAGGTGGAGTAGCTCGAAGGGCTTAGAGAATCGCAACCAAGTCGCTCCAACGCTGAGTTAGGGCTGCGCTTTGACGGTCGGATATTGAATCCCGAGTTGTTCCAGATAAGTCTTATACCGCGTGGGATCGTAATAGAATTTCTTCAATTGCGGCGCAAACTTTTCCATTTTTTCCTTGTTCATTTCGATCGCAGGCTTATCGTCGGGCGACAGAAACGATTCGTAGTGAACTTCCTTCGTCTGGACATTCCGAAAATAATCCCACGCCTGCTTGACGAGTTCCGGCTGCCGCAGAAAATCGAGCGCGGTCATGGCCTGTACCTTGGCGCCCGCCGTTGAACCCTTGTGGGCAATCGGAGCGGCCATCGCCACACCATTAGCCCAGCTGTGACCGGGAAGGTTGGGAATGTTCGCCGGATACATGAGATACACCATGGGAACATTCCAAGAGATATCGCCGACGTCGTCCGATACTCCGCCGGTCGGATTTTTGGCAGGTTCGGAAAGTGGCTCCACGTTCTCTTTCATGCCTTCCACTTTTGCCCCGATCTCCTTTTGCAGGGCTTTGGCGAGTGTCTGGTCAGAATCGCTCCACTTCGGCATGCCCACGGCTTCAATATTCTCTTGCTGCGCCTCCGCGATCACTTTGTTGAGGAACGGCGGCCAGGCCGAACCCACGAGCTTATGATGCACCGTCGTGCCGGTCATCATCGTGGCGGCTTGCGCCATGGTGTTCCCGAGTTCATAGAGTTCTTTGATATGTGGATAGTCGAGCTCTCGGAAGTAATACCAGACGGCCGCCTCGGACGGAACGACGTTCGGTTGATCACCGCCGTTGAGAACAATGTAGTGAGATCGCTGTTGCGGCCGCAGATGCTCGCGACGGAATTCCCATCCAGCGTTCATCAAGGAAACGGCGTCGAGAGCGCTCAGTCCTTCCCACGGCCTGGCCGCAGCGTGAGCTGCTTTGCCGTGGAAAAAATACTGAACGGAGACAAGCCCACTCCAAGTGCCTTCACCAGTGGCGTAGGTTGTGGCGAATTGATGGCTCACGTGAGCGCCGAGAACAACGTCGACGTCTTTGAACAAACCGGCGCGGAGGTAGAAGGCTTTCGTTCCGAGGAGTTCCTCCGCAACCCCGGGAATCAGCCTGATCGTGCCTGCCAGATGATGTTTGTCCATCAGCTTTTTCAGTACTAGAGCCGCAGTGACGTTCACCGCCATGCCGGAGTTGTGACCTTCGCCGTGCCCAGGCGCCCCTTCGATCATCGGGGCGTGATACGCCACTCCGGGCTTCTGCGAAGCGCGCGGGATGCAGTCCAGATCGGTAATGAACGCGATCACCGGTTTCCCGCTGCCGTAAGTCGCCACCCACGCCGTAGGAATTCCCGCGACCCCTAGTTCCACCTGAAAGCCGTTTTTCTCCAGGATCCCGGTCACGTAACGTGAAGTTTCGAACTCCTGAAAACCGAGTTCGCTGAAACTAAAGATTTCGTCGACCATTTGCTGCGTCAGCGTTTGCAGCCCGTCCACCTGCGCAGCGGCTTCCTGTTTGAGCGCTGGCAATGCGGGTGGTTGCTGTGCCGCTAGAACTCCCGGCAGCAGCGTCACAAACAGGAGTCCGGTGAATCGGAACATATTTCCCATGGGACCTCTCGAGCGAACGCTTCGCGCGGGGATGATAGCTCGATTGTCCTCCAAGCGGGAGTGTCATTCGATACCGGGGGGATTTGTGCGCGGGGGAGACTTGGCGCTACTATCGTGCGGTTCACTATGCCTCGCGGAGCGCCAGTGCGTTTTCCTCTTTTCTTGTTCGCAGTTTCTCTGCTCGCCCCCGCTCGGGCGGCAGCCCAGTCACAAAACAATTTCGCCTACGGGCCTCTTCCCGTCTTCGAGCTTCACAGTGGGTTCTGGATCAATCTTCATCACACGCTCTATCACGAAGCCAGACAGCGAACCTCGGCCGCGTCTCCGGACCAAAGTGGCAAGACCTCCGGACCAGCGCTGCACACTGCGCCGGATGCGAAACCCGTTCTCACGCCTGCGCAACAGCACATCTGGGACGAGGCCGTCGCTTACTACGTTTCGAATTACGCCACCAAGGACCTGCTTTTTTCCACCGAGCTCATCCAATTGAAAGATCAGCTGGGCGATTTCGAGGATTGCGATGAACTCTCCGGCAGGAAGCGCAAATTCTGCGACGCAGGGTTGCCCGCAAAGCTGACGCAGGTTTTGGAAGCCGCGGCACCCGTCTACCGCGCACACCTTTGGCCGGACCATGATCGCGCCAACCGCCGCTGGATCCTGCGCGTCGCCCCGCTCGTGCGCGAACAGGGCGTGGGCCTGTCGGAACGGCTGGCGGACATTTACCAGACGCGCTGGCCGCGCGAAAAAATCCGCGTCGACGTCACCGGTTACGCCAACTGGTCGGGCGCCTATACCACGGCTGATCCCTTGCGTGTCACCATCTCCAGTCTGGACTCACGCAATCAGGGCGCGGAAGCTCTCGAAGTTCTGTTCCACGAAGGTTCGCACGGTATCGCCCAGCCTGTGCAGGCCGCTATCATCCGCGAGTGCCGCCAGCGCGATAAAGCCATCCCTCGCGACCTTTGGCACGCTCTGGTTTTCTACACCACTGGTGAAGTTATCCGCCCGGTGCTTGGCTCTTCGGGCGCGACTGCAGGTGACCAAGAGGGCAGCGTCCCCGCTGGCGGCTACACTCCCTACGCCGTGCGCGAAGGCCTTTATCAGCGTGGCTGGAACGACTACTTCAAGTTGCTGCAGAAGTTCTGGCAACCCTACCTTGACGGCAGTGCCTCCTTCGACGACGCCATCGCCCGCATGGTCTCTTCCCTATAGAGATCGTTATTCTGCTACCTCTCTTCTCTTCCATCCCGATTTAGCGGTCTAGCCACGCAAACCGCTGCTCAATCAATCTTGCCGCGAAGTACAGTCACCGACGCCTTCGGCAGCGCCACCACTTCACCATCCTTGCCGGCAAGCGTCTTCCTTGCCGTTGGGCCGTCCGGGTCCGCGTGACTCTTCGCCCCCTCGGGATGCCAGGCGTACTGTTCTGCACCAAACGTCACCATCGTCACTGGTCCGGTGAAGCGCGCCGCTTGCTTGCCGCTCGAATCGGCAAACTCGATCTTCACGGCATGGGCGTTGGACGGATCTTTGTTGATCAGCATCAGCGACCATTCACCACCGGGCCGCTTCACTGCGTATGCCGTCACCAACACGTGCCCTGCGTCGTCCTTCACGTCCGCTTCGGCTGGAAACAACTCATGCACGCCCGCGCCATGCTTCACCCATTCCAGGTTAATCATCTGGCTCGCGAAGTATTGCGACGTGTGCTGCTGAATTTCCAACTTCTCGTTGGCTACGAAATTACCGTAGGTGCTGTACCCATGGCAGCCCGAGCGCAGCGGTTCCGGCTGAATCGGTGAATGGTAGAAGGCCGCGCCGCCACTCGCGAGAAACGATCCGGCATTGTCCGCCAACCACAGCGCCGCGAAGGTGTCCGCCATCGGCTGCGTCAGTGCCCAGGAGACGTTGCTCTCCGTAACCATTAGTGGCACATTTACGGGCACGCCATCGTCGCGCCACACCTGCAGGATGTGCTTTACCAGCTCCGGCTCACGGTACAAGTCCGTCCAATTGATCTCGCATGGTGGAAACGGATAGTGTTCGAACGAAACAAACGCCAGATCCTGCATCCGGCCGTGTTCCTTTAAATATTCGATGAAGCGCCCCAGCCAGGAGGTCTTTCCCTGCCCGTCCGGCCACACCCTGATGTCTTCGTTCACGCCTTCAAACACCGGCCCGCCAAGCTTCAGCTTGGGATCGATACGATGCAACGCCGTCGCCCACTGCAGATACAGCGCTCCGTAATCTTCCGGCGATGTATTCTTCCCGTCCGGCTCTTCGCCGATTTCCACATACGAAACGGGATAGCCGCGCTTCTCGATGTAGGCAATCTCCGACGCGGAGTCCTCCGGCGTCCCGTAGAGCAACGAAACCGGAATCATCGCCGGCAGTTTGTTGGTGATTCCGCTGGTGAAAAACAGATCGAGGCCCGTTTGATCGCGGCTCGATTCGATGTCCGCGGCGGTGTGCCAGGGATCCGTCGAAGAAACGTACGCCGTTGTCTGGTTTTGGCCGGGCGCATGCGTGATGATGTCGATGAACTCGCCGCTTGCCCCATAATTTCCTGCGTAGATTTCATTCACGGCATATCCCGCACAATTGCGTGGATCATCGTTTCCGTGCGTGTCGCAAGTATTCGACGATTCCGTCATCCAGATCCGCACATAGCGCGTTTTCACTGGCGCGTCCGATAATTTCAGCGCTGCCGTTCCCCCTTTTCCGTCCCGTACATCGCCCGCGGGGAAAAACAACCATGCTCCGCCGAGCGGCTTGCTGAAGGCATCTTCGCCGACCCAATATTCGACCGTATATTTCCGAGCATACGGATTCCCCCAAGCAATTCGAATGCCGTCGATCTCCTGCGGCGTTTCGAAATCGACCACGATCCACTGTGGGTTGCGCGCATCTTCCTCGCCTGTAAATTTCATTGTGAGGTACGGATTGCTCTTCCAATACGACGCCGGATCACCATCCGTCAGCCGCGAGTACTTGCCCTGTGAGGCGTCGCTCCGTGTGCTGCCTCGGTGCGGCAGCGAATATCCGAAGGAGTGTCGCAAAAACTCCCTCGGCTGCGCACTCCCCGTGAAGTAGCCGCTCTGGTGCGCCGGATCGCTCCACGTTCCATCGGGATTCCAATGCCACGCCGCAATTGTCAGTTCCGTGTTCTGCCGGTAGGTGATCGGTCCCCAGCCGGCCGAGAGCGACTCTTTGAGGATGGGCTCGCTGTAAACCTTGTCCACCAGGTTCGCCGGAAGGATGTCCATGGAACTGCCCAGTGCCTGGTCTGGATCGAATCTGACCGCGCGCCCAGCAGTCGTATCCACGCGGATGGTCTGCGCCGGCACAGCCTCCCCCAAAAAGGCCACGCCGACTAGCAGCAGGATGGGAATGCTGCTCCGGCCGTGTGTGTGCCGCCACGCAATCGTTTCGTTTTTCAAATCCACCTCCGGCGGTGGAAAGCGCTGGGCCGCGGATAGGGCCACCACGCTTGCTAAAGATCGAGCATTATATCGTTTCAATGCAGTAGAATCGCCGTCTTCCCTTTGGCAGCCCCTTTTTTCTTCTGCCTCTCGCTGTCCAGGGCATACCACCCGCGCGGCTCCCAACGCCCAATTGTTCGCTGGACACCAATATGCTAGGCTCTCTCTTGCAAGAAATCGCCCGGCCTAGCGCCACGCAAGCCCCTGCGACGCGCACGTTTCTTCCGTTGGTCTCCGATAGACCCTCTCCGCCGCGGGAAAGTCTCTCTGGGAAGGACCAAAGCCAGGGCGAGGCAACCGCTTCGCGGTTGTACGTGAAATGATCCGGTCTTGCCGGGGTCGCGCCTGAAAAGGAAACGAACACGCC
>Ga0066710_100003403_pt1 | contig 13542 bp, 14 predicted proteins | sample GraSoiAngelo_159_FD_79666 | JGI IMG/M metagenome (GOLD analysis project Ga0066710, IMG submission 79666) | Grasslands soil microbial communities from the Angelo Coastal Reserve, California, USA - 14_1009_16_40cm | ecosystem: Environmental > Terrestrial > Soil > Grasslands | place: USA...
GACACCGATTGGTGCTCACGACCGACGCGAGGATCCGGGACCGCCGCGTCGACGATGTCCTCGAGGAAATCGTGGAAGGCGTCCCCGTCCCGGTCGAGTTCCAGGGGGCGTAGGCCCGCCCGGGTTCGGGTGTCGGAGGGAGGCCAGAGTACGGACACCGCCGATCGGCGCGGGGCACTCCTCCTCCTGGTCACGGTCACGGGACTGATCGCGGTGGCGACCGGGCGGACGGCCCTCCTCCTGTGGTCGGTGGCCATCGCCGTCACGGCGGGGGGGTTGGCCGCGTGGTCCCGGTTGGCCTGGCGCGGCGTGCGCATCTCCGCCCGCTTCCTTCCCGGCCGGGCCTTCCTCGGGGAGGAAGTGACGCTGCGGGTCACGGTGGCGAACGGCAAGCCGCTGCCGCTCCCCCTGGTTCGCCTGGCCGTGTGGCTGCCTCCGGGCCTCCAACCCGGGGAGGGCGGATCGCCGACCATGCGCGGCTTCCAGCGCCGCCTGTCGATCCCGGGCCGCTCCGAGGCCATCCTGGACTTCCATATCCGTCTGCGGAGGCGGGGGGAGTTCTGGCTCGAGCGGATCCGGGTGGAGGTGATCGATCCGTTCGACCTCGCCCCCCTGGAGCGCGAGCTCAGGGCCGAGGCGGTCCTCCTGGTGATGCCGGAGCCCCGCATCACCATCCCGATGTCCGTGCTGCGACGCCTGCCCTTCGGTCAGCCGGCCCAGGCCCTGCGCATCTTCGAGTCGCGGGAGCGCTTTGCCGGCGTGCGTCCCTACGAGTCCGGCGATCCCATGAACCGCATCCACTGGAAGCTCACCGGGCACGCCGGCGGACTCCAGACGAAGCTGTTCGAACCGACGCGCACCGCCGACGTGCTGCTGGTCCTCGATCTGGCGGCGGGCGAACCGTTCTGGGACTCGATCTTCCCCGAGATCGCCGAGGACACCATCGGGTGGGCCACGTTCCTCGCCCGCCAGGCGATCGGATCGGGCTGGCGCGTGGGCATGGTGGCGAACACCCACCTGACCAAGGGGAGGGGTCCGCTCCGCGTGCCTCCCTCCTCCGCCCCCGGCCACGAGGCGGCGCTGTTCGCCGCGCTGGCCCGGATGCCGGGCGATCCCACATCGGACCTCGCTCCCGTCATGCGAGAGATCGGGCGGGGGCTGGGCAAGGGGACGACGGCCGTGGTGCTCTCGCCCCGCCCCGGCCGATGGCTGCGGCACGAGATGGCCGCGCTCAGAGGGCGGGGCACCCAGGTCGTGCACCTTTCCCCGATCGAAGCGGTGTTGCGATGAAGGCGGTCCCTCGGGCCGAATTGCTGCCGGCAGGCCTGGCCGCGCTGGCCGAGAGCGGCCTGCTCTTCGCCGCGTTCCACGACGAGGTCGGGCTGTCCGTCGGTGCCACGGCCGGCGCACGAACCGACTTTGCCGTGTTCACGTTCGTCTTCGTGGCCGGAGTCCTCCTGGCCACCGCTTACCGCACGGCTCCGGTCACTCGGTTCGTCGTCCCCATGGCGGCTGTAGGGCTGGGGGTCTTCCAAGGGGCGGCCGGGAAGGGGAGCCTCGCGGCGATCGGGACCGCGGTGGTCCTGTGGCTCATCGCGGCGTTCCGGGTAGGCATGCTCGCCGTGCGGACCTGGCGGGACCCGGTCAGTCTCTCGTTCGGACTGGGAGCGACAGTGCTGTTCATCGAGATCCTCGCGCTCCCCCGGAGCAGTCCCGAGGGTCGCCTCCTCCCGACCATCGTTGCCGTGTTCTTCGTGGGCTCGCTGGCCTCGCGGGCCGGGAGCCTGTGGATCGGCAACCGGCCCGCGGTCGCGGCCGCCCGCGACCGGGTGGCCCGCCCGGTCCGAAACCTCGTCGTCCTTCTTGCCCTGCTCTCGGTGGTCCTCGGCGTGACGGTCTCCCTGGGGTCCCCGGGCGGCGCGTTCGAGCTCTCGGGCGGTTTCGTGCTCAACGGGGTCGCCTGGATCATCCTGGGGATGGGCTTCGTCGTCGCCGAAGTGCTGCTCCGGCCGCTGGCGTGGCTGTTCGCCCGGCTCCAGCTCTCCGACGTGTTCCATCGGGTGGCTCAGCACATCCAGTCCGCCAGGCCGCCGACAGAGGCTGGCAAGCCCGGCCTTTCCCAGGTCGACCGGATCATCGGCCTGGTGCTTTTCGTGACGGTGGTCGTCGTGTTGCTGCGAGCGATCCCGCGCCGCTGGCGGTCACTCGGCGGGACCGAGGAGCCCGCCCCAGAGCCGGAACCCGAGCCCCTTCGGGCGCCGGTGGGACGGAGGCGCCGGGTGCGAGTCCCTCGGATCAAGCGCGAACTCCCCGCGGACACCGTCCGGCGGTGGTACGCCGAGGCTCTCCTCGCTCTGGAGCGGCTGGGACTGCCGAAGCCCCCCTCTCGCACGCCTGGGGAATTCCTGAGCACGGTGAGACGATGGTTCCCGGAGTGCGCCCCGGGGTTCACCTCGCTGACCCGCGCGTACGAGGAGGTTCGGTACGGCTCCGTGAGACTGAGCAAGGACTCGATCGGCAAGCTCGCGGTCGAACGGGAAGTCGCGATGCGGGCGCTGTCGGGAGCAAGGAGGATCGATGATCCAGATCAGGCGTGACAGCGAGATCTACGAGAAGGAGGGCGGCTGGTTCCATGCCCGGTGGCACTTCTCCTTCGACGAGTACCGCGACCTGGCGTGGATGCAGTTCGGCTCGCTGCGGGTGTTCAACGACGACCGGCTCGTCCCGGGGGTGGCCTGGCCCATGCATCCGCACCGGGACATCGAAGGGATCACGTACGTGGTGGAGGGACAGTTCCAACATGCCGACAGCCTGAAGGGCGATGACTACCCCGTGTTGCCCGCGGGCTCGGTGCAACGGATGACGCTGGGCAGCGGCGCGTGGCACTCGGAGCAGAACGCCTCGGACACGGAGCCGATGCGGTTCATCCAGTTGTGGATCATGCCGCGTGAGCGGGGGCTCGAGCCCTCCGTTGAGCAGAAAGCGTTCACGAAGGGGGACCGGACGGGTCGCCTCCTGAGGGTCATCTCACCGGACGGAGGCGACGGGGTGCTGGTGCATCAGGACGCCAGAGTGTACGTGTCCTCGCTGCCGACGGGCTCGTCCGTCTCCCAAAAGTTCGACCACGGGATGGGCGGCTACCTGTACCTCATCGGCGGGTCGGTTCGCCTGAACGGCGGCGAGCTGGCCACGGGCGACGCGGCCAAGTTCTGGGACGAACCCGAGGTCACCCTGGAGGCGCGCGAGGCGAGCGAGCTCATCCTGATCGAGGTCCGGCTGGATTAACCGGAACGTCTTCCGGGAAGGCGGGCCGGGAGGGACCCGGGTCCGAACGAGAGACCGAAGCCGAACTCGTCGTAGGGCTTCGACTGTTGGCAACAACGATGTCAAAGAGATAGCGGCGCTCAACCCTCCCGGGATTCGCCCGATGCAATGAGTTGGACCCGAGCCGAACGGAGGTTTCGCCATTTCCACGCCCGACCCGCGAGGAGAGCCTGTTTCGGCAGGTAGCGCCCCGCCCGCCCCCGCCCCGCCCCCGCCCCCCTCCCTGCCCGATCAGATGTGCATTCAGTGCGGAACGAAGAACCCCGGAAGCGCGACGTTCTGCTGGCGGTGCTTCTATCCCTTCGAGACCCACAAGCTCCACGCCAGCGCGGTCACGCCGGGCGTCCCGCCGAGCTCCAGCCCCTACCGCAGCCTGTCGTTCTCGACGCTCCCGCAGAACATACCGGCCGCGAAGAAGCCCTTCGTTCGCTACGCGCTCGTCGCGATCGTGGCCGCCCTGGTCGCCCTTGCTGGCGGCAAGGCCGTGATGGATCGCCTGACCAGGAAACACATCCACATCCCGGATGCCATCGCCGGCGCCCAGCAGGTGGAGGCCCCCGCCCTGGCCCGGTCCGTCGAGTCGCTGGAGCACATCGCGGCGCAGAACGGGACGACCGGGAAGGCAGCCTTCTACGGGGATGCCGGGACTCCGCGGTTCTTCGTCGCGGCGTTCGAGCATCGCCTGGAGGGCGGCGAGACCCCCGACTCGGTGTTCGCGGCCTTCGCCGACGGCTTCCAGCGAGGAGGGGCCGCCCGGATCGACCTGAACTCGAAGACCACGGACGCCACCGGCGAAGCCACCTTCGTATGTGCCCGGGTCATGGGCGTGCCTCCGGGCAGCCTGTGCATGTGGACCGACCACGACATCGTGGGATTCGTCGGCTCCTTCGGCCAGGGCATCGGGGCCACGCACGACCTGACCACCGTAGTTCGGACCTCGGTCGAGGCCTAGCGACTACCCGGGCTCGTCGGCCTGCGTCAGCTCGGCGCCGATGGCGTGGTATCCGCCATCAACGTGCACGATCTCGGCCGTGATCCCCTTCGCCCAGTCAGAGAGCAGGAAGGCCACGGTCGTGGCCACGGGCTCGGGGTCGTGGACGTCCCAGCCGAGCGGGGCCCGTTTTCCCCACGACGACGCCAGCGCGTCGAAGCCGGGGATGCTCTTGGCCGCCATCGTCCGGAGCGGACCGGCCGACACGCAGTTCACCCGGACACCGTGCGGCCCGAGGTAGCGGGCAAGGTATCGGGTGATCGCCTCGAGGGCGGCCTTGCTCACCCCCATCCAGTCGTAGATGGGCCAGGCCACGGAGGCGTCGAAGTCGAGGCTCACGATGGACCCGCCGTCCTTCATCAACGGAAGCAGGCCGACGGCGATGGCCTTCAGCGAGTACGCGCTGGTGCGAAGGGCGATCGCGGCACTCTCCCACGGGGTCTGGAGGAAGGCGCCGCCGAGGGCGTCGTCGGGCGCGAAGGCGATGGCGTGGAGGAGCCCGTCCATCCCTCCCCACATCGACTCGAGTTCGTTCCTCACCCCGTCGATCTGCTCAGAGTCGTTGGCGTCCATCTCCATCACCGGCGGCGGGTCGGGGAGACGCCGCGCGGTCTTCTCCGTCAGCCCCATGGCCTTCCCGAAACTGGTCAGGACCACCTGGGCCCCCTGTTCCTGGGCGATCCGGGCGACGCTGAAGGCGATGCTCTGCGGGGTGAGCACGCCGGTGACCAGGATCCGCTTCTTGTCCAGGAGCACGACGCCCGGAGTCTAGGACACGGGCGCAGCCCTCAGGAAACGTCGATCTGCATCCCCTCGAAGGAGAGGGCCAGACCGTCCCGATCCGAACCCCACAGCTCGCGGGCTCGCACCAGCATGGCCTCGAGCTGGGCGTCGGAGTGCAGGGGATCGTGGTGGAACATGAAGACGCGCTGGACCTTGGCGATCAGGGCGAAGGTCATGGTGTGGGCGATGCTGGAGTGCCCCCACCCGACCCGCTGCGGATACTCCTCCTCCGTGTACTGGGCGTCGTGGAGGAGGACGTCGGCTCGTTCGGCCAGGCTGTAGCCGGAGATCCAATCGGGCTGGATCGTCTCCAGGTCCACGCCGAGGGCGGGCTCGTGATCGGAGATGTAGGTGAGGACCTTGCCGTCCTCTTCGAGCCGGTAGCCCATCGTGGGGCCCGGGTGTTTGACCAGCTCTCCCCGGACGCGGACGGGGCCCAGCTCCCAGTCCGTCTCCGGGACGTCGTGGAAGACCAGGTGGGCGGGGACCTCGTCCAGGTGGACCGGGAAGAGGGGCGGAGAGAAGTACGCAGCCACGCGGTCTCTCAACGAGTGGCCGGGCGACGGCGGACCCCACACGTGGACCTCGCAGTTCGCATCCCAGATGGGGGTGAAGAAGCCGAGTCCCTCGATGTGATCGAGATGCAGGTGGGAGAGGAGCAGATCGATGCGAGCCGGATAGTCGCGTCCCAGGCCCACGCCCAGGTTCCGGATCCCGGTGCCGGCGTCGATGATCATCAGCCGCCCGTCTTCCGGACGGAGCTCCACGCACGAGGTGTTGCCGCCGTACCGAACGGTCTCCGGCCCCGGCGCGGCCAGGGAGCCCCGGCATCCCCAGATCTTCGCGTGCAACGCTAGGAGCCCCCTCCGCCGATCTGGTCGTGTTCCCAGAACAGGGCCATCCCCCCGACGCATTCGGCCTGGTGGGCGAAGAGGGGGAGGGCGGTGACCGCGATGTTTCGGGGGGATCCGTCGACCCCATGGATGCGAAACGTCTTGTGCACCGGCTTGTGGTGTCGCAAGGCTTGCACGAGTGGCAGGTCGTCCGGAGGCATGGGCCGCCCCTCGAAGTCGGTGGGGAAGAAGTCCTTCGTCCAAACGTCCATCGGCATGGGGCCGGCCTCGGCGAAGGTGGTGCCCAGGATCTCTCCACACCGCTCGTTGAAGTAGACGAGCGCGCCTTCCGCATCCACGATGAACGCGGCCGAGGCGAGCTTGTCCGCCAGATCGCGGGCAAGGATCAAGACCAGGTTCCTCTGTCTCATGGGCTCGGCCTCGGCTCACGCATCGGGCGCTCCAAGGATTCGGGTGGGCGCTGGCAAGGTTATTCGCTGCGAGCCTGGACCTCAATATCGCGGATCGGCTCCATCTGGAGGCCCCCCCCGGGGTAGATTGACCGCTTGATGGCAAGTCGATCAGGCCGGGCCGCGCCCAGCCCGGAGCTGGTACGGGCGCGAGTCCGGAGCCTGCCGAGGAGATTCCGGCAGGAGTCGGCGAACGGGCTGGCTGCCGAATGGGAGCTGCGGGTGGGGCGGCAGCGCTTCGCCATCAGGGTGGCCGACCACGCCTGTACGGTCCAGGAGGGGGCGAGCGTCGCCCCGCAGACCGTCATCACCACGGAACCGGCCACGTGGATCGCCATCGACGAGGGCCTCATCGGCGGCGGCCAAGCATTCCTCGAGCGCCGCCTGAGGGCGACCGGCAACCTCGACCTGGCGGTTCGGCTCCAGACGCTCTTCCGGCCGTACCGGCGGCCCAGGCGAATCGGCGACCTCGACCACGTGGAGGTCGTGGCCGGCGGGGTCCGACTCTCGTCGTACGTCCTCGGCCGGGGGCATCCGGTGGTCCTCCTTCACGGCCTGGGCGGAACGAAGATCACCTGGTTGCCGCTGCTCCCCGGCCTCTCCGAGGGCCACCGGGTGATCGTCCCGGACCTTCCCGGCCACGGCGATTCGGACAAGCCTCGCGCCGACTATTCGCCCCGCTTCTACGCCCGGGCGGTGCGGGGTCTCCTGGACCAGCTCGGCGTGACGCGGGCGGTGCTGATCGGGAACTCCCTCGGGGGTCGGATCGCCCTCGAGCTCGCCGTCCGGTCCCCGGGCCGCGTGACCGCGCTGGCGCTCCTCGCCCCGTCGGTACCGGGCTTTCGCTGGCGATACCTCATGGGCTTCACCCGGGTGGTTCCCACGGAGGTGGGCGCCATCCCCTTCCCCCTGCGCGAACGATGGATGCGGGTGGCGATCCGCCGGCTCTTCGCCGACCCGCAGCGGCTGCCTCCCTCCGCCTACGCTGCCGCGGCCGAGGAGTTCATCCGGATCTACCGCGACCCCGTGGCGCGGATGGCGTTCTTCTCCTCGCTGCGGCACATCGTGACCGAACGGCCCGAACCCTTCTACCGCTCGCTGCGGAAGATCAACCATCCCGCGCTGGTCCTGTTCGGAGAGAACGACCGGATCGTCCCGCCGCGGCTGGGCATCCGGCTGGCCCAGCACCTGGCCAATGCCACCTACGTCGCGCTCCCGCAGGTTGGGCACGTTCCGCAGTTCGAGGCGACCCGTCCCACGCTCGAGACGCTGCTGGAGTTCCTGGCGGCGGCTCCTCCAGGGAAGCCGAAGTTCTAGCTTCCTCCCAGGGCTCGCTGGAAGGCGGCGTTCGCTTCCTCGTCGAACAGCACGAACCGGACCTCGTGCACCTCGGTCTGGGCGCCGCGGACCGCGGCGACGGCCACGGCCGCGGCCTCGGCGAGCGGATACCCGTACACGCCGGTCGAGATGGCGGGGAACGCCACGCTCCGGGCTCCCAGCGAGTCCGCCACCGCGAGCGCCTCGGTGTGGCAGCTCGCCAGGAGATGGGAGCGATCCTCCGACTTGGCGTAGACGGGGCCGACGGTGTGGATGACCCACCTGGCCGGGAGTCGCCCGCCCCTCGTGGCCACCGCCTTCCCCGTTGGTAGGCCTTCCGGATAGTGCTCGGCGCGGATCCTCTTGCACTCCGCCAGGATCTCGGGCCCGCCGCGTCGATGGATGGCGCCGTCCACTCCGCCTCCGCCCAGGAGGCTCGAGTTCGCCGCGTTGACGATGGCGTCGACGGCCTGCTCGGTGATGTCGCCGCGCACCAGCTCGATGCGCATGGCTTGATTGTTCGCTGATCCATGCCAGAAGCCAAGCCGGGTCGGCTCTGGCGGGGCCCGACAACTATCCTGTGGCCCCGATGGGAGCGGGGGGCCGGGTCAGGGTCGGACGGGGGCGACCGAACTACACGCTACGCCGGCTGCTCGCGCTGACCATCGTGGTCGTGGTGGCGTATTCGTTCTGGCGGCTGGGCGCCGTTGTCGTCGACGCCCTGGGGTCATCGGTGAAACATCCTCCCTCCCCCTCGGGCGGGGCCACCGGACCAGGTCCATCGCCCTCGCCGGGCTTCGCCCTCGCTCCCGCCTGCGCGTACGGGAACCGGCCTGCCGAGCGCGCTCTTCCCGACGACTGGGCTAGCACGCTGGTAGACACGGAGTTCCGTCTGCCTTCCACCTACGTGCCTCCTCATCTCGTGTCGGTGGCGAAGGCCGGGTTCGTGGGGAAGAGCACGCTTCGGATCCGGGCCCTGGTGATCGCGAATCTGGGCGCCCTGCGCGAGGCCGCGGCGGCCGCCGGCCATCCCATCGACCTGGTGGCGGCCTATCGGAGCTACGTCCAGCAGGCATCGTTGTTCGAGCGGCGCAAGGCCCACCTCGGCCTTCGAGCCGCCCGTCGCAAGACGGCGCAGCCGGGCCACTCGGAGCATCAGCTCGGCACCGCGGTCGACTTCAAGACCTCCGGCCAGCCCGACGTCGACGCGGGCTGGGATTCCACGCCGACGGGTCGATGGATCTTTGAGAACGCCTACCGGTTCGGCTTCGTCCAGAGTTATCCGCAGGGAAAAACCGGCGTGACCTGCTACGCCCACGAGCCCTGGCATTACCGGTACCTCGGGCGGGACGTGGCCGAGGCCGTGCACGCCTCGGGCCTCACCCTTCGCGAATTCCTGTGGAACCAGCAGCACGGGAGTTCCGGATGAGGTTTCTCCCGGAGCCCTCGCCCCGTACGATGGCGGGCCAGATGACGACGCCCCGACCTCGCCGAGGGCCGCGGTGAGCCAGCTCCTTCAGGCACCACCTCGTCCCCAGCCTCCCAACCACCGCCGGCGGCCTCGGTACGGCTTCCGGCGATTGGTCGCCCTCCTGTTGCTGCTCACCGTGGTGGCCCTGGTGTGGCGATCGGGTGTGGTCGGCTCGCTGTTCGACAAGGGCAAGCCCCGGGGCGCGGGCTCGCCGGCCGGGCGTCCGAGCCCCGGTCATTCCTCGGCTCCATCGTCCAGGGCGTCTCCCGCGACCCAACCAATAGGTACGCCCGTCACGGCCGGCCCCATCAACACGACGTTTCCGGGCATCACGACCTTCCGCGGGAACGCCAGCCGTACGTACTACGGCGAGGGGCCGCTGCCGAAGCATCCCAAGGTCCTGTGGCGCTATCCGGCCAGCGGTGGGCTGTGCAGCCGCTCCAACAACCTGGGGGTGACCAAGGTCTGGTGCGGGACGGGATGGACCGGTCAACCGAACGTGATCGCCCGGAAGGACGGAAGGATCGAGGTCCGGATCGGCGCTTACGACGGCCACTACCACTTCCTGAACGGCCGGACCGGCGCGCGGCTCCGGCCGGACCTGGTCACCGGGGACCTGGCCAAGGGATCGGCCACCTCGGATCCCGATGGCTATCCGCTCTACTACGCGGGATCCCGCGACAACAAGTTCCGCATCGTGGCGCTGGACAGGCCCAAGCCCACGGTCCTGTGGTCCATCGACGCCAACCGAGACGTCCCTCACAAGGTGTGGAACGACGACTGGGACGGGTCGGCCCTGGTGCTCGGGGACTACCTCATCGAGGGAGGGGAGAACTCCTGGCTCTACGTGGTGCGGCTGAACCGCCACTACGACATGGCCGGGAAGGTCCAGGTGGACCCGAGGATCGTGATGCTGGTCCCCGGCTACGACGCCCAGCTGTTCAAAGACCTGGGCGACAAGGACGTGTCCATCGAGGACTCCGTCGCCTTTCGGGACGGCGTCGTTTATTTCAGCAACTCCGGTGGCCTGGTCCAGGGATGGGACATCCGCGACATCCTTCGGGGCGGCACTCGTTATGAGCGGGTCTTCCGGTTTTGGGACGGCGATGAGACGGATGCCTCGATCGCCATCGACGACCAGGGGTATCTCTACGTGGGACGCCACGCGTCCTTCAACGTCCCCACCCGTCCCCAGGTGCGCGACCACCAGGTGGGGTCGCTGATGAAGCTCGACCCCCGCAAGCCGAACGACCCGGTCGTCTGGAGCGTGCAGATCGGCGGGTTCAATCCGGACGGAGGGATCCTCTCCACGCCAGCGCTGTACAACGGGATGGTCTACGTGTTGGACACCGCGGGGGCACTGGTTGCGGTGGACCAGCGGACGGGCAAGGTTTGGTGGAGGAAGAAGCTCCCCGGCCCCACGTGGATGTCGCCGGTGCCCGTCGACGGCCAGATCCTGGTTGGCGACTGCAGCGGAGTCTTGCACGACTTCGACATCTCCAGCCCCCACAGGCGCCCCACCGAGCTGTGGCGGGTGCAGCTCTCCGGCTGCGTCGAGTCCACCCCTGCAGTGTGGGACGACCGGATCTACGTGGGGACCCGAGGCGGCGCGATCTACGGGATCGGGGATCCTTAGCCCGGGCCGCCGACCTCTCGGGCGGCTTCGGTGAACCACATCATGTGCTTGTTGAGCTGCTCCCCGGTGATGGCCTCGATCACCCCGAAGTTCTGGACGACCGCCTGGGCCCGAACCGAGTAGCGCTGGAAGTCGTCCTCGCCCCGGATCTTGCTCAATTCGTCGCGGTCGCCCCGCATGATGAAGAAGCCTTCCAGGTCGCCCCCGTGGGGCTGGAGGAAGAAGGGCTCCACCGAGGCCACCCTCCCGTCCTGGACCAGCCTGGTCAGGAACCGCAGCGTCTCCCCGAACAGCTCCACGGCCCTCCGCTCCCGCCCCGGGGCGGTGGCCCCCCAGCAGATGAACAGCGCCGAATCCATCGAACGTCTCCCCTTCGTCGTGGCCGGGCCCGCCCGAGAAGGAGCCCGGCTCGGCCCAAGCATTCCATCCGCGGCCGCAGGGGACAAACCGTCGGGGGGAAAGGATGGGACCCTCCTCGCCCGCTAGGGCGGCGATCTCGGGAGACCGATGCTCTGTGAGTCACGAACTGAGGCAGAACAATTTGGCTCTCGCTGAAGTCAGCTAGGCCTTCCCTCCGTGCAGGCTCCAAGTCGAGGGTCACACGCGATACCCGGAGCTCGACCCGTAGGACGGTAAGTTTCCCGGCCGCCTCCCGGGTACCCCTGGAGCAGGCCCGCCAGCTGGATGGCATGCAGCTTGGCGGCACTATGGGTTTCGCGATTCTTCTACCATCGATCACCTCGTCTAATGTAGTCTCGCGATTCCGTCCGTGAAGAGAGCATCTGGGGGCGCTCGGTGAGGAGATCACGTGCGATTCTGCTGGGGCTTCTGACCGTTGCAGTCACCTTTGGCCCGGTTAGATCAGCCTGGGCGTTCAGCGGAGTCGTACGCGACGTTCCATTCTTCACAACGAGTCATGGTCTGACGCTCACTCTCGATGTCTACGAGTCGGGGCTCTCGAGATACACCCCGTCCATCATTCTTGTTCACGGGGGCGGGTGGTCCGTCGGTGACAAGTCGCAGATGGGGGACGGGACCGCTGCGACGATAGCGGCGTCTGGTTTCACCGTGTTCGTGCCCAACTACGAGTTGGACCTCAAGCCGGACAGGTGCGCGCTCTGCATCGGGTCGCCTTCGTACCCGTTCGCCGTGCAAGACCTACAAGCGGTTCAGCCCTGGCTATTGATACACGCCGCGCAGTATGGAGGGATCGCAAGGACTGGTGCCCATAGCAGGGTGGGGGCAGTGGGAACGTCGGCTGGCGGCGAGCTCGCTGGCATGGTCGCCATGCTGACAAACTCCGGCGGGGCGCCGATCCGGGTCGTCGCCGAGTGGTCGGGGCCCAACGACATGCTCTTCTTCCGTGACCCGGGTGCTATCAGCGCCGTGACCAGGTACCTGGGTTGTGATCGAACCACGTGCCGAGCGACCTGGAAGGACGCGTCGGCTCTGCATCACGTCACGGCTGGGAGTGTCCCCTTTTACATGTCCAACGGCGAGTTGGACCCAATCGTGCCGCCTGGCGACGCGGCCGAGATGTACGACGCGCTCACAGCCCGGGGCATAACAGCACAGACTCATACTGTCTTTGGCTCGGACTGTCACGCTCGCAAGTGTCTCGACGCCGATCCTTCCATCTGGCCCGAGACGCTGGCCTTCCTTCACGCCGCTCTCGGGTAGGTCTCTTGCTTGCCTTGCCAGCCAGGTTAAGGCCATTCTTCTTATCAGACCCCGATGACGAGCGCGGACATCGAGCTCGTTCGGCTCCCCGAGGTTGACAGGGCCAGTCTTTCCAGGCTCGTGAACGACCCGCGGGTGCGTCGCCATATGCCGCTCACCGGCGGCGAAATGAGTGAGGCGGAGATCGGGGAGTGGATCGTCGGCAAGGAGCGCATCTGGGAAGACCATGGGTTTGGGCCTTGGGGAGTCCGCATTGGGGGGGAGTTCGCGGGATGGGGCGGCCTCCAGCCCTGGGACGACGAGGTTGAGGTCGCGCTCGTGCTGAAGCCGGAGTTCTGGGGCTGGGGGAGACCGATCTTCGAGCGCTTCGTCGAGCATGCCTTCGAGCATCTGGCGCTGACCCATGTGCTGGCGGCAGTCCCTCCCACGCGCGGCAAGGGACGCGGTCTCCTACGGCTTGGCTTCTCCTTCGTGGGGACCGCGACCGTGGAGGGGCAGGCATTCCTGGTCTACCGGCTGGACAGGGAGAGCTGGCCGGTCGGTCGCGGTCGATGATCCTGAGCGGCCGGCCGTAGCTCTCTTCCCCACACCGATCCGCAGGAGCAGAATCGTGGCGCCGTGGCCGGAATGAAGCCGTCGACCGATCGCCAGATGGCCTGGGCGATCGGCATCGTGGCGCTTGCCCTGCAGGTCGCTGGGCTCGTCATCCTGTTCATCGACCGGCACGCTGTGCTCCCCTCAGACGCGACCCGGTGGAGCTTCGGCAATGTCCTCGACGCGGCAGCCAGCATGGCCACCCCCGTCATCGGGATCGTCCTGGCGACCCGGCGGCCGCGGAACCCCCTGGGGTGGATGTTCCTGGCGGCCGGGATGGCTCTCGGCCTTGGGAATTTCAGCCAGGCGTACGGGCTGCATGCCCTGAATGCCGATCCAGGCTCCTGGCCGGCCGGACGGCCGATCGCCTGGTTCTCGAACTGGATCTGGGTCATTCCGACCGGCCTCCTCCTCTTCCTCCTGCTCCTGTTCCCCACGGGGGA
>Ga0066710_100003407_pt1 | contig 13539 bp, 10 predicted proteins | sample GraSoiAngelo_159_FD_79666 | JGI IMG/M metagenome (GOLD analysis project Ga0066710, IMG submission 79666) | Grasslands soil microbial communities from the Angelo Coastal Reserve, California, USA - 14_1009_16_40cm | ecosystem: Environmental > Terrestrial > Soil > Grasslands | place: USA...
AGGCGGGGACAGCGGGGCCCTCGTTGTTCCATTCATGCACGTCGGAACTTACCCGACAAGGCATTTGGCTACCTTAAGAGAGTCAGAGTTACTCCCGGCGTTTAGCGGCCCTTAGCCCAGTTGAACCCAGGTTTTAGGTACCGCCACTGGCCAGGATACAGAGGCCGTACACATCCTTTCGGACTAGCGACCACCTGTGTTTTTATTAAACAGTCGGGACCCCCTTGTCACTGCGACCTGCGGTTCCTATTCTTCATAAAAACCGCAGGCACTCCTTATACCATAGGTACGGAGCTATTTTGCCGAGTTCCCTCGCCATACGGTATACCCGATAGACCTTAGACTTCTAATCTAGGGCACCAGTGTCGGATCTCGGTACGGTCTTGAAAGATTCTCCCCATTCTTGTTTTCATTGTCTCCTGGATTTGAGCAAATCCTCCTTGCGGAGGACCATTCATTCCCTCGTTTTGGATCTCGTCATTATGACACTCCCCAAAACTCGGAAACTTGGACAGAACGACGATTCTGCTTGCCCTATCCTGAAGTAGCAAGATGGGTGGTAACGATCTTTCAAGGCACTGGAATATTAACCAGTTTCCCATTCGGACAACTCTGTTGAGGTTGTTCTTAGGACCGGCTAACTCCCGGCTGACGACGCATTGCCGGGAAACCCTTGCCCTTTCGGTCGCCGAGATTCTCACCCGGCTATGCTGTTACTGCCGCCAGGATCTGCAATAGTAGATCGGTCCACTGGATTTCACAACCCAGCTTCTACCCAATCACTACGCCCACCTACCATACACCAACATTGTTGGTGATCTAAAGTATCGGTAGTTTGCTTGAGCCCCGTCCATTTTCGGGGCCTCAGAGCTCGGCAGATGAGCTGTTACGCACTCTTTAAAGGATGGCTGCTTCTGAGCCTACCTTCCTGCTGTCTCTGCTCTAAGACACCCTTTTGTTTGACACTTAGCAAACATTTGGGGACCTTAACTTTAGTCTGGGTTGTCCCCCTTTCGGTTATGAGGCTTACCCCACATAAACCCGTCTCCTAGTTTCTACGACGCCTGTACATTCGGAGTTCGAATGGATAGCGAGCTCTTTCGAACCCTTACTATCCGATCGGTGCTCTACAGCACAGGCTATCTCAACTAAGGTAGGACTGCGATCCGATTCGGTGGGAACTAGCGATCACCGGACTAGATTGGTTTTTGACCCCTAATCCCAGATCTGAGGACCGATTTGCACGTCAGGACCCCTTCAGACTTCCAGCGAGCTTTCGCTCACCTTCATCTTGTCCAGGAATAGATCGTCCGGTTTCTAGCCTTATTGCTATGACTCAAGACCCTTTCAGATCCTTCGCCTTGCTAATGCTGCGCGAACTTGGTTTCCCTTCGCCTACCCCTTAGCGGGTTAAGCTCGCCATAACAACAAGCTCCCTGGCCCGTGTTTCTAGACGGAACTTACAACTCTAGAAGGCTTTAGTCCCTTTCGAAACCTCCACCTAGATCCTTTCAAGCTGTAAACGTCTGTAACCGGTTGGTTTCAGGCGCTTTTGACCCCCCTTCCGGGGTACTTTTCAACTTTCCCTCACGGTACTAGTATGCTATCGGTCTTGATGAATATTTAGCCTTAGATGCTATTTTCACCTATATTCGTTGGCCACTGTCAAGGCCAATTACTCTCGCCATAGAAAAAACCAATATTCATTCGTCTACTGGGGTATCACCATCTATGCCAATACGTTCCAGTATATTTCGACTATAAATACAGGATTCAAATCTATAGCACACCACATCTCTACTACTTTACAGTAACAGATTCAGTTTGGGCTCTTCCGATTTCGCTCGCCGCTACTTACGGAATCTCATTGATTTCTTTTCCTCGTCCTACTCAGATGCTTCACTTCGGACAGTTCGTCCTCCCAAGCGTAAGCATGGGAGTTATTGAGAGACCTCATTCGGAGATCCTAGGATCAACGGTCGCATGCACCTTCCCTAGGCTTATCGCAGCTTGCCACGTCCTTCATCACTTATCAAGCCGAGTCATCCTCCAACCGGCGTCTTTGCACCAGCATTCTTACTAGAGTTTGATGTTCTTCAACTCATTCAATTTTACGGGAATTTCTATATTGTCTACTTGCCACGTTTCTGTCAAGTGGATGATTTGTTCTTTTGTATGACGATCATTACAAGCTATTCGCTTGCTTCATCCTTCATTTCTTCAATGTATGAAGAAATTGCATATAATTTAGTTACACAATATTTTACACATGATTGTCCGACCTCTAATTTAAGGAGGTGATCCGGCCGCAGGTTCCCCTACGGCCACCTTGTTACGACTTCTCCCTCGTTGCTGATCTCAGGTTCGATAATGCCAATATCGCACCACCTCGCCTAAAACCAACTTCGATGAAGCGACGGGCGGTGTGTGCAAGGAGCAGGGACGTATTCACCGCGCGATGATGACACGCGATTACTAGGGATTCCATATTCATGAGGACGAGTTTCAGCCCTCAATCATAACTGTGGTAAGTTTTACGGGATTGCCTCCTCCTTTCGGAATCGGAACCTATTGTACTTACCATTGCAGCCCGCGTGTGGCCCGAGGGTTTCGGGGCATACTGACCTGCCGTAGCCCCCTCCTTCCTCCGCCTTAGCGGCGGCAGTCCTTCTAATTAGCCCTTCTACTCCGAAGAATAAAAGTAGCAACTAGAAGCAGGGGTCTCGCTCGTTACCTGACTTAACAGGACACCTCACGGCACGAGCTGGCGACGGCCATGCACCTCCTCTCAGCTTGTCTGGTAAAGTCTTCAGCTTGACCTTCATTCTGCTGTCGCCCCCGGTAAGATTCCCGGCGTTGACTCCAATTGAACCGCAGGCTTCACCCCTTGTGGTGCTCCCCCGCCAATTCCTTTAAGTTTCAGTCTTGCGACCGTACTACCCAGGCGGCAGACTTAACGGCTTCCCTGCGGCACTGGACTAGCATGAAGCTGGTCCATCACCGAGTCTGCATCGTTTACGGCTGGGACTACCCGGGTATCTAATCCGGTTTGCTCCCCCAGCTTTCATCCCTCACCGTCGAGCGCATTCTGGCAAGCCGCCTTCGCCACTGGTGGTCTTCAATGGATCAACGGATTTTACCCCTACCCACTGAGTACCGCTTGCCTCTCCTGCCTCCTAGTCTTATAGTATCCTCCGCGGCCCATCTGTTAAGCAGTTGGATTTAACGGAGGACTTGTAAAACCGGCTACGGATGCTTTAGGCCCAATAATCGTCCCGACCACTCGGGGTGCTGGTATTACCGCGGCGGCTGACACCAGACTTGCCCACCCCTTATTCTACACCATTTTTAGAGATGTCAAAAGACTTTCTTAGCGAAAGTCACTCAGAGTAACCCTGTCAGGCTTTCGCCTATTGCAGAGGTTTCGCGCCTGCTGCGCCCCATAGGGCCTGGGTCCTTTTCTCAGTACCCATCTCCGGGCTCCTCCTCTCAGAGCCCGTACCGGTTATAGGTTTGGTGGGCCATTACCTCACCAACAGCCTGATCGGACGCAGTCCAATCCAAAGGCCATATAGATTTTGATCAAAAACCATTCCAGGTATCTTGGTCTATCGCGGTTTAGCCTCAGTTTCCCGAGATTATCCACGTCCTTTGGTTATGTTGACTACGTGTTACTGAGCCGTGCGCCACGTATTGCTACGTTGACTCGCATGGCTTAATCTCACTCTGATAGCAGTCGGGTCCGGCAGGATCAACCGGAGTCGATCCTTAATCTATTATAAAATAGTACGGTCGGACAATCAAGTTATTGTGCATATTGTGTAACCATGTCAGATTCAATTTTATGATTGAATCTCCATATTATGAGCGCAACTGGAGGTCGATGAATCATGAAATGGCCAACTGACCAAAAATCATCTACGACGCCGCCTATATGATTGCGTTCCTAGAAGTTCTTGCTTGAATAAAATATAAACCTTCTCCCACCAAAAAAATTCAAAATTTTTATGATAAATCTGATAGGTTGGGTAATCATAACCTTAACTATAATTTGAAATAGGTACACTTAAAATATTCACGCATCAGAAATACTTGGTCTATGAACAACAAGGTTTGTATATCCCATAAGGAAGATGTTGATGGTGTTTCTTCCGCAGTTCTTATCAAAACTGCATTCAAGGTTAATTCGGTAGTTCTTGTGGATTACGCAAATATGATTAAAACATTACGCAGTATGGTATCGAATATTCTTAATTCCTTAACCAAAATAGATCATTTATTCATATGCGATTTAGGCTTAAGTAAAAAAAATGAAAATGAATTTGTTAAAATACTGAAGGAGATTATTGAAGCAAAATGCAAAATTACTTACATTGATCACCATGATTTGGACAAAAAAATTTTATTGGAATTGAAAAAAATTGGAGTCAAACTCCTGCATAGCACAGATGAATGCACGAGTATTCATATTTACAATAAGTATAAAAGAAAATTTGGTTCGTATTCAGCATTTCTTGCCTCTGCTGCAGCGTTGACAGATTATTTGGAAACAAGACCTATTGCATCAAATCTAGTGTCTAGATTTGACAGGCAATTTTTGATGCTTGAAGCTACTGCTTTGTCTTACATGATTTCTTCAAGTCAGCATAATAATGATTTTCTAATGACAATCGTAGACGATTTATCACAAAATAAATACCCACATGATATTGAAGGTGGTTTCCTAAAGGTTCAGAATCATGCAAGGAAAGTCTTATCAGTAGTAAAGTCCATTGAAAATTCAATTATTCTAAACAAGAATTTGGCCTATGTTCAAATTAATTCTGAATTACCATCCAGCATGGTGGTTAATTTTGTGCTTGGAATATCTGGGAAGCCAGTTGCCCTTGTATACAAGACTAAAGAAGATATTAATTCTTGTATTATCTCCATTAGAGGATCAAATGAATGCAAAGTTCATCTTGGCAGAATTGTCAACAGCTTATCTTCCGTGTTATCTGGAAGTGGAGGAGGTCATGAGAAAGCTTGTGGGGCAGTTATACCCAAAGATAAGTTATGGGAATTTATTAAGCAACTAGACAAAAAAACAAGATAGTTCTCATTGTTCGTTTATAAATTAATATGAATAATTATTCTGGATAAGCGATTAAGCCTATCCAGAATATGTTCCCCATCGGTTTGGTCGATGTAATTAAACGATTCTGGACAAGGCAATTTAAATGTGATCCCTTGATATCCACTATATTGTTTTTATAACTAGTGTTTATCTAATTAAACAATTAAGAAATTTCTCATTGTCAACTATTGCCTACTGTCAACTTTTAACCCTAATTGACCTGAAATTTGTTCAAAATTCTATCAATTTTTGCAAGAGGTTTATTTCCGTTATCCGAAATTTCTTGATGAGAAGGTGGTCTAGCAAAATAATCCTTAATATTTTCAGAGATTCTTTCATGGTACGAAGGAACTAATTCGTTCTGATAAAAGATACCAATCGGAATCTTATTTTCCCATTCGCTTGCGAATTCTAAGATCTTTGACATTTTTTCATTAACTTCAGTTTCATCATGTATCGTACCATCATATCCAGTTTCCTCAATTTTATAAATCCTAGGAGTTGGCTTTTGAGAATCTAGATTGTCTTTTCCTTGGAACCATTCTCTAGTATTGATATCATTGTATGTTGGACATGGCTGAAGGACATCTACAAAGGCTAAACCTTTATGTTTTATGGCTCGTTGGATAATATTTTTTAAATGTTTGACATCATATGAATATGAACGTGCAATAAAAGTAAATCCCGATATCAAAGCTAATGATATAGGATTAACAGAATTACTGGTGTTTGGAGTAACAAGCGACTTTGTTTTTTCTCCCAGCCTTAAGGTAGGTGAAGCCTGTCCCTTTGTGAGACCATACACTGCATTGTTAAAGATAAGATATGGGAGGTCAACGTTCTTCCTACCTGCCCCAACAAAATGTCCTGCCCCAATTCCAAGACCATCACCATCACCTCCAACAGCAATTATTTCCAGATCTGGATTGGCGATTTTTGCACCTTGCGCAAATGGCAACACTCTACCATGCAAAGTGTGAATACCATAGACATTTATGAAATGTGGAGTTTTACCCGAGCAACCAATTCCAGAAAAAATTATTGCTTTATGTCTCGGTATCTCCATTTCACTTAATGCCATTTGAATTGCATTTAATATTCCGAAATCTCCACAACCAGGACACCAATCATTGTGTACGGTTGTCTTATAATCGGCTAGCTTAAGTGCCACCTTCTAATACAATCCTCCTTTCATTAGTACCAGATAATATACTCTTTAGTGCAATATAAATCTCAGTTGATGATATTGGTCTTCCATTGAATTTTACTATTTTATAATCAATTTCTCTAGCAGTATTTTGTTGTACAAGTGATCCCAGTTGTGAGGAATAATTCATTTCTATATCTATAATTAATTTAGTATCCATCAAAAATTTTTTAATAGTTTCAGTAGGAAAGGGGTGAAGTAATCGAATCTGGATAAATCTGAATTTTTTTCCTTCCGCGGATAATTTTTCTAATGCTTCTAAAATTGCCCCTTTTGTGGATCCCCAGCTGATAACAACATTTTCGCTATTTGAGTTAAAATTATAGCATATTGCTTTATCTTCTTCAGGTATTTTTTCCAATGCAAGATCTAACTTTTTCATTCTCTTGTCCATCATCTTGATCCTATTATCAGGATCTTCTGAGATATGACCCTCCTCGATATGTTCATCTCCAGTATTCCAAAATATTGCGTTTTCTGTACCAATAGGTACTCTTGTTGAAATAGGAGAATCTTCAAATTTGAATCTTTGAAAATGACCCGCAGCGCCCTCACTTTCATTTTTGTCCACAACAGTTTTGAACTTTCCTCTTTCAATTTTCAATTCGGTGCTAAAATTTTTGCAGGTTTGTATACTACTACTAATTGCCTTATCGAGTAAATGAATTACTGGCAATTGATAAATTTCTGCAAGATTAAAGGCCTTGATGGCATCGTAAAAAGATTCTTCAATATCTCCAGAAGCCAAAACTATTTTTGGAAAATCACCATGTCCTGCATTTATGGCAAACAAAAGATCGCTCTGTTCATGTCGGGTAGGTAATCCAGTGGATGGTCCAGCCCTTTGGTACATTGTAACCACTAAAGGAACCTCATTCATTCCGGACCAACCCAGTGCTTCTGCCATCAAGGAAAACCCAGGACCTGATGTTGCAGTAGCTGTCCTGACTCCAGTTAATGAAGCTCCAATTGCCATTGTTATTGCAGCAATTTCATCTTCAGTTTGTACTACAACTATAGACCCATGATTACCATCTATCTGGTCAATAATCTGATTTGATTCTAAAAACTCACTTTCGTCACTTGCTGGTGTAATGGGGTAATAAGTTTGAAATCGACAACCGCCAACTATTTTCCCAATTGCGGCAGCTTGACTGCCTGAAAGTAGCAAATAATTCTTTAACGTATCCTTAGGTGTTATTTTTTTGATATTTTTTGTATCAAATTTAGTGTTTATATAGGAATATGCATATCCTGCCGCCGCTATATTACTAGCAAGCAATTTAGGTTTAGATCCAAAAATCTCTTGGATAGCTTCAATCATTTTATCTTTATTGATACTAAGTAGGGAAATAGATGCCGATATTGCCATAACATTAACCACTCTAGTAAGTTTACTAAGTTTAGGATCGTCCAAATTTTTTGATAGCTCTTCTATCATTTCAAAGTATGGCAACCCATATACTATACAACCTTTTGATTTCGCAAGATCCAACATGCCACCTAAATTAAGAGAATGTCCTGAATCCTCCAATAATTTACGTATTCTTTCGTTTGCTTCAAGATCAATTGTCGGTACTTCCTCTAAAACTGTTTCGATAAGAGATGAATCATATATTATTGTCCCTCTGGGGGCAACTTTGTCTGCATGTCTAAAAACCGTTTCAGCATCAAATGATACTAGCATGTCGATTTCTTCTAAATGTGAGCTTACAGGTTTTTCTGAAATTCTGATTGTAAAATGGCTGTGTTCGCCTTTAATGTTGGAATAAAATTCTCTCTTTCCAAAAATATGAAAGCCTTGTTTTGCACATGTTTTTGCAAAAATATTTGCAGCTGAATCAACACCACTCCCTTGTGGTCCACCTATCAACCAAGATATAGAATTCGCATCAGTCAAAAAAGACAATGAATTACATTCTTCTCCAAATTAATAATTAAATTATTGATATATAAAAGATAAAAATCATCCGCCGCCTGTAGCAGCATCGTATAAACAGCATTCACATGAATCGCGTTCTCCGCAATAAGGACAAGAACATGTGCATGCTTCGATTACAATGCCACAAATGTCACATGTAATACTTTCCTCAGACGAATTACCCTTCGAAGACATCTTGCAATATAAAGCTAAGCTAGAACTTATACTTTGCATTAAAAAGAATTTGTAAAGATAATTCTTTTTTATTCTCAAACATATATCGTATTATTTATTGTAAATATAAATCTAAATAAAAAGAAAATAAAAATGAAAAAGGATGTGGTTTTAATCCCACTTGCTCCATGCAGCCATCCATCTATATGTCCATGTATTGAGTTTTGCACCTAGTGCAGCTATTGGAACACTTAGCACGGCCCCAGCTCCCGATCCTAGCGCTACGGGACTATTGTAGAATTTACCGACCTGAGGCTCAATTGGAGTCATATATGGAGGCAATGTAGGTCGAGGATACTTGAATGCCATCTCCAGAGGATCTCTTACTAGCAGCAGATTGATCATATTGAACATTGGCAATGAAAGTCCAACCAATGTTCCGCCAATTATAATGGCAGCATGTTTATTCCTTCTTGTTGCCCAATATGTCAAATCTAACAACATTGCTGAAGGTATCCAAACAGGCGTCACGACGAAGTCATATGGATATCCTAATGCAAACCATGCACCTTTAGCTACCCATGTATAGATAGTCATAATGGTTGCATAATATGTTGCAGTCCCTGGTACTCCGGTGAATAGCATGTAATAGATTGCGCCTACTACGAGCATCGTTGATTGTGAGATTGAGAATACGACGAATGACGTCCACGCCCAATCGGTATAGAATATGTAGTCTCCTGCGTTGATTGTCAATAATGTACTATTTACAGCAACTACAACTATGAATAAATAGTGTGTAGTGCGTCTAAGCCAGACCATTACCAAATGTCTGCTAAAGGTTCTATATAAAATTTTATTTTGTTAGTCTAATTTTTTGCCAGCAATAAATTTGATACATTTTAAAAATTTTTAGAAAAATTTGTTTTATGGATTTTTTTATCTTATTATTAAGATTATTCTAATGATCCTGAATTAGCTATCAGAATTGAAAATTATAAAAATAAAAAGTTAAAATAAAAAATTAATGTTTAGGCGTAACCCAATTTTTCTCTTGTGATTTTCATTATAAAGAAGAACCCTAGTGATTCGATGACTGTTAATACTGATAGAGCATAAAGTCCACTTGGTAACGGATATGCCCATGGGTAAACAGTTACACCAACATACACACCACCAGCTGTTGCAACCCAACATAGAATGAAGCCTATGATGTAAACTGGGGTCAACTTCTCTACACGTCGTCCTATCATGTGTTCAATTTCGTCACTACTACCACCTGTACTGGTACGGCCACCGCCGCCGCCACCGCCGCCATAACCCTTTGGTAAAGTCATTGTGTTTACCATCAAAGGATTCCTTTTTAAATTTTGCGTCCAAAAACTGCTAATTCTAAGGATTTATGAAAGGGAACTTAGAAATAACTAGTCTTGCCATTGTTTGTGCAAGTTTTTCTTTTCGTGATTAGAAATTCCTAGTAATGTAACGAATAATGTAAGAATAATTGATGCACTCTGCTGAATATTATGCTTAATTATTAAGCAAATTAGAATTGAGAATGTATAATCATAGCAAAGCATATATCTTTGTTTTTTCTGGTAAGGCTAGGTGTAAATTATACGTCGACCATAAAGATAGCGGTAGTTGTCCTATTCGCAATAGTAATGTCCACTTCGACAATGATAGCAATTACTCAAAGTGTAGAAGGACATGGTGTTCAGGCTCAGCTTCAAAGTAGATTCGTGAGAATTCAGGATGAAGCTTTCTCGGCACAAACATTGAATACAGGTGATCAGCTTATAGTGACTGGAAATCTACAAAGTCTTGTAAACAAACCATTAAGAGCATGGTTGTCATTATTCAGTGAGTCAATCAACGCTGGTAATAGATGGGAATTTATTGCAAGAGATCCTCCAGGAAATATATTTGATATTCCTCCACAAGGAACAATTCCGTATTCAATTACTGCAAAAGCTCTTGAACCAGCTGTTTACCATGTTCATACACAGTTAAATATAGAGCACGTTGGTCCTGGTCTCGGTCCTGGTCAAACTATCCAAGTGACTGGCCCAGCAATATTGAAACCAGTTCCATGGGGTAATGTAGCATATCAGGTCATGCTGATTGGCGCCGGACTCGGAGTAACATTTGCAACAAGACCGTGGCAAGTAATTTAAAAATCCTTTATTTTTTATCTATTTTTTTGTTAGATTTTAAGAATCTTTTTTTTATAGTTCCTGTACGTAGTAACTATATGAAATAAAATCAATCATACAGAGAATAACTTGAATAAAAAATTATAATTTTAGATGTATTTTTAGACCTTTGTATCTATTTCTTATTGTAACTTCAGTTACTCCTGCAGCCTCGGCAACATCTTTTTGAGTTTTATTTTCACCGTTCATTACACAAGCTACGTACAAAGCAGCCGCAGCTAAGCCCATAGGATCTTTTCCTGCAGAGATTTTACCTTGTTCAGCCTTTTTCAATATCTCCAAAGCTTTTCTTTTGGTTTTTTCAGAAAGGCCGGATTTACTTGCTATTCGCGCTACACATTTAACAGGATCTACTACAGGCATTTTCAAGTCAAGCTCTCTAATCAATAACCTGTAACATCTGGCTACATCCTTTTTCTTGATGTTACTTGCATGAGCAATATCTTTTAATGTTCTTGGAGTTTCGGTGTCTCTACAGGCAGCATACAATGCGGCTGCTACAAGAGCAGAAATGGATCTTCCTCTTACGAGTCCTTTTTCGAGTGCTTTTCTGTAAACATATGCAGCTTTCTCGATTACTGCATCGCCAACTGCAAGCTTATCTTTTAGTCTATCTAACTCACTAAATGCCTGCCTAAAATTACGATCTACTGGTTCGTGAACCTGACTTCGACTGTCCCAGGTTCTTAGTCTTTCGATAGTACTTTTCATGGATGCCGACAATGGTTTTCCAGATGCATCCTTATCAACGGGTCCAATTATTGTAGCAAGTCCCATATCATGCATTGCGAGAGATGTTGGAATACCAGCACGACTACGATCTTCATGTTCTTCTTTTGAAAATGCCCTCCATTCTGGTCCAGTTTCTTCAATACGTTCTGTAACTACAAATCCACAATTTCCACAAAACATTTCTCCACTAGAATTATCTGTGACCATAGGACCCTTTCCACATCTTGGACATCGATCACTGAATAAAGAAATATCCTTAACCAATTCTAATCACCAACAAAAATTGAGACAAGGTTTGTTTCTTATATTTATGTTTTTTTCTCATATATATGCATTGTCGTAAATCTTTCTAACCTACAGATATACATATGAAATTTTAAATATTTTCCGAATTGAACTTAATAATTACGCTATTTTTTCATGTTTATTATAAAATTTCGATATTTTATTATTATCTTGGGGTATTCCTTTTTCTTCTTTTAGACTTTTCTATTTTTTTACTTTCAGATCTTCGAGCGCTATATGCATGGGTTTTTCGATTTAATTTCACACAACAAATAAAAATTATTCAATATAAATACTATATAGTACTAATTTGTTTAAGTCCTTTGAGCATAACAGATAATCACAGCGATGAGGAAATCCGAAAAATTTACAATTTTAGAAATTTAGCTGTTGTAGGAATGTCAAGAAATCCCGGCAAGGCTGCCCACTATGTTCCTAAATACATGATAGAAAAAGGATATAATATAATACCAGTAAATCCAACAGCTAGCAATATACTCAATAGAAGAACTTATTCACGTGTATCAGATATACAGTCCCAGGTAGACATAATCGATGTATTTAGACCTTCTGAAGATGTCTATCCAGTAATAGAAGATTCCATTAGAAAACCAGGAATTAGAGTTATTTGGTTGCAGGAAGGAATTCACAATATAGAAGCAGAAAAAATTGCCTTGGATAACAATATTGATGTTGTATTTAATAGATGCATTATGGCCGAGCATATAAGATTATTTGAACACAATGAGTAATGGAATTGCTTGGTCAAAGATTTTGATTTTTTGTTATTTGTTAGGATGGATATTATTTGTTAGGGATAGATTTGATGTCCTGTATATCTATCTATAATCTTTATTGCTTTTGTTGGACATGCTTGAGCTGCCATAATGATCCTATCTAGAGTATCAGCTGTTTCTGATTCGACTGTTGCCTTTGGGTTTATGTGTTTACTCTTATCAACCACAAATACTTTTGGCGCTATGGATTCACATCCACCAAACGCCAAACACAAGCTAGGTTCAATAATAATATGAAATCTACTTCTTATAGTATCTAAAAACAGGTTGTCGTAACCAACATTACTTTTGGAATCTGCGCTTGCAAATTTATATGAATTCATTTGTTTATTTGATGAATTTCCTTCTTCCTCATCAATGTTTTGATCTTTTTGATCAAATATATTAGACGATTCTAGATCATACTGTTTTCTTTTTCTTTTATCAGAAAGAATTTCGAATGCTTCATTAATTTTTTTGATAGTTTCTTCTGCATGGGGTGATTTGTTTCTGTCGGGATGATATTTTTTAGCAAGCTTGCGATAGGATTTTTTTATTTCTTGAAAATTAGCATCTTGCGAAATCCCGAAAATGGCATAATAACCTCTGCTATCCATCTAAATAGACTAACACTACCTGTTATTTATTCACTTTTCATAAAATCCAAAGTATTTTAACAAAAATGTGATAACTTTTCAATTCTGGGATGTTATTTTATAGTTTCTTATTGATTACATAAGAGTTTATGACATTATAATATTTTTCCAAAGCCTTTTCATCATTATAGCATTTTTTACATATACATAACTGTGAAACAAGAGCTCTATCGCAATTTTTTTCAAATTCACATTCAGGACAACCAGCTAATGATCCACAAATCGCACACTTTAGTTGTTTAGAATTAATTGAAACATAAGATGGATTTGATAAATCCTTTGTATGACATTCAACATGTTTTATCGCTCTGTTTGATCTTGACCATAATGCTAATTCACCTTTTGATATTTTTTTTCCGCAGGTTTTGCAGTTACTACTAAATTTCACAGTAAGATTGATCCAATCATTAGCATTCGCTTGCAATAGACTGAATAATGTAAATCAAAGATAATAAT
>Ga0066710_100003408_pt1 | contig 13538 bp, 11 predicted proteins | sample GraSoiAngelo_159_FD_79666 | JGI IMG/M metagenome (GOLD analysis project Ga0066710, IMG submission 79666) | Grasslands soil microbial communities from the Angelo Coastal Reserve, California, USA - 14_1009_16_40cm | ecosystem: Environmental > Terrestrial > Soil > Grasslands | place: USA...
CTAGAGGTCGTGTGGCCCTCGCCGGCGACGCCCGGATCGGAGCCATCGTCACGACCGAGTCATCTCCCTGAGTAGATCGTCTCAATACTCGAGGAGCGATCGGGCCTGACGGGCGGGGGCGGTGCCGTAGGGGATCGCCGGACCCGTTCCCGCAACGCGTCGCCGGAATACGGGCGCCCGGATGGAGCCCCGCCGCCGCGGAGCAGCGGACACGTGCCGCGTGGTCCGGGATCCCCTACGGCACCGCCCCCGCCCGTCAGGCTCGATCCCCGACGACAGCGATTGCCTGGATCTCGATCTCCATGCCCGGTCGTGCGAAGTTCGTCACGGTGATCAGGGCGCTGCCGGGGTAGTTGCCGTCCGGGAACTTCTGCTTGCGGAGCTCGACGAAGCGGTCGCCGTAGCGCGGCTCCTTGATGAACACCGTCATCGTGACGAGACTCGCGAGCGTGCCGCCGGCACGCCGCAGGGTCTGGTCCAGTAGCGCGAACACACGATGCGTCTGGGCCTCGAAGTTGCCGGAGATGTCCTTGCCGTCGCCGTCCACCGTGGCGGTCTGGCCGGCCAGCCAGACGATGCGCCCGCCCTCGGTGATGACGGCCGGCGAGTACGCCCGGCTCTTCTGCTGCTCGCTTCCCTCGAGATACTTCGCCATCGCGACTCCTTTCGCCGGTCTCCGCCTTTCTGCGGCGGCCGGCCGCGGACCGCGGCGTCCGCGAACGCCGTGAGTATAGGACGTGATGCCCGCTGCAGGCCGTCGCAAGGCGGCAGTGCGAGCCGCACCACGGCCGGGGGCTGGGGCCCCCGCGTGCGAGGCGAGCAAGCAAGATGGAGATCGCCGCGCCGCCCGAGGCGCGACTACGGACATCTGATAGACTCCGGGGCGTACATCCCTCGGAGATGAAGGAGAGCTTGCGATGGATCTCGGTCTAAAGGGACAGGTGGCACTGGTCACCGGGGGCAGCAAGGGTATCGGCAAGGCGGTCGCGCGCGGGCTCGCCCAGGAAGGGGTCCGGCTGGCGATCTGCGCACGCAGCAAGGCGCCGCTCGAGGCGGCGGCCCAGGAGCTCGCCAAGGTGACGGGGGCGGAGGTGTTCGCGGTGTCGGGGGACCTCACGCGCCCCGACGACGTCCAACGAATCGTGGACGAGACGGCCGCCCGCTTCGGCCGGATCGACGTCCTCGTCAACAACGCGGGCGCCGCGCCGGGCGGCGAGATCCTGGACCTGACGGAAGAGGATTGGCAGAAGGCGCTCCAGCTCAAGTTCATGGGTTACGTCCGGTGCATCAAGGCCGTCATTCCGCACATGCAGCGCCAGGGCGGCGGCCGGATCGTCAACATCGTGGGTAACGACGGCGTCAAGCCCATCGGGATCGAGCTGGCTCCGAGCGCCGCCAACGCGGCGGACCTCGCCATGACGGTCGCGCTCGCCGAGCAGTACGGCCGCCACAACATCCTCGTGAACGCGATCAATCCGGGCCCGGTCGCCACCGAGCGGTGGGACCAGCTCATCGGCGGCATCGCGCGCATGCGCAAGATCAGCGTCGACGAGGCTCAGAAGCGCGCCGAGCGCAGCATTCCTCTCGGCCGGCTCTGCACGCCGGAAGAAGTCGCCAACGTGGCCGTGTTCGTGGCCTCGCCCCGTGCCAGCTTCATGAACGGGGCGATCATCACGCTCGACGGCGGTCAGCGGAAGGCGCTGCTCGACTGACACCGGCGTGATCGTCGACGTCCACGTCCACTACCTCTCGCCCGGCGTCTTCGAGCCCCTGAGACGCCGGCCGGACACCTACGGCGTTCGACTGCTGCCGGGCGACGGCGTGCGGCTCCGGATCGGCGCCGAGCTGCCGACGCGGCCGCTGCTCCCGGCGCTCTACACGCTCGACCTCCACGTGAAGTTCTTCGCCGAGCAGGGGATCGACACCGCGGTCTTCGGTCCATTGATGGACGTCGCGGGCTACTCGCTGCCGCCCGCACAGGGCGTCGCGTGGAGCCGCCTGCAGAACGAGGCGCTCGCCGTTGCGCTCGCCGAGATACCCGGCTCGCACCGCGGTCTGGCCACGGTGCCCCTGCAAGATCCGGCGGCGGCCGCCGACGAGCTGCGCGTCGCCGTGCGGGACCTCGGCTTGCGCGGCGCCATGGTCGACCCGAACGCGCTCGGCCGACCGCTCGGCGACGTCGCGTTCGATCCCTTCTGGAAGGCGGCGGCGGACCTGGACGCGCCGGTCGTGCTGCATCCGTTTCTCCTCGAGGCGGTCGAGCGATTCGGCCGCCACTACCTGCACAACCTGGTCGGCTATCCCCTGGAGACGACGCTGGCCGCCGCGAGCCTCATTCTCGGCGGGACGCTCGATCGGTTCCCCGAGCTCGCCGTCGTCCTCGTCCACGGGGGCGGCTTCCTGCCCTACCACATCGGCCGCTTCGACCGTGCGCACCGCACGCGGCCCGAGGCGCGCGTGGACGACGCCGGACTCCCCAGCCACTACCTCCGACGCTTCCTCTATGACACGCTCGTCCAGCGGCCCGACGCGCTCCGCTATCTCGTTCAGCTCGTCGGCCACGATCGCGTCATGCTCGGCAGCGACCATCCCTTCTGGCTCGGCGACCCCGATCCGCTTCGCGTGGTCCGCGAGGCGGGCCTCGATGGAGCCACGGAGGCCGCGATCCTCGGCGAGAACGCGGCGCGCATCTTCCACCTCGATCCGTGAGCCCTCCGGCTCGATCCGCGAGTCTTCCGCATCAGCGCGTCGTCGGCTTTCCCATCAAGCGCAAGGAGGACTTCCGGCTTCTGACCGGGCGCGGGAAATACGCGGCGGACGTGCGGCTGCCCGGCCTCTTGCACGCCGCGATCCTGCGCTCTCCGCATCCTCACGCGCGCATCGCGGCCGTCCGCGCGGAGGCCGCCCGGGCACTTCCCGGCGTGGTCGCGGTCATCACCGCCGCCGATCTCGGCACGGTCCCGCGCATCCCGGTGCGACTCGGGCAGCGCCCCGGCCCGACGGCGTGCCTTCAGCCGCCGCTCGCCAGCGGGACGGTCCGCTACGTGGGCGAGCCCGTCGGTTTCGTCGTCGCCGCGAGCCGGTACCTCGCCGAGGACGCGCTCGAGCTGATCGAAATCGACTGGGCGCTGTTGCCGGTCGTCGCCGACGCCCGTCGCGCGAGTGAGCCGGGCGCGCCGGTGCTGCACCCGGCGGCCGGGGGAAACATCGTCGAGCGGCTGGCGACGCGCGCCGGCGACCCGGCCAGCGCGCTGGCCGCCGCCGATCGGCGTCTCGCCGAGCGCTTCGCCGTGCAGCGTCACACCGGGGTCCCGATGGAGACGCGCGGCCTGACCGCCGCTCACGATCCCGGGACGGGTGTGCTCACGCTGTGGGGCGTAGCCAAGGTGCCCCATTTCAACCGGCGCGTCCTGGCGGATCTGCTCGGCCACCCCGAGCACCTGATCCACTTCATCGAGATGGAAGTGGGGGGCGGCTTCGGCGTGCGCGGCGAGTTCTATCCCGAAGACTTCGTCGTGCCCTGGACGGCCATGCGTCTGGGGCGTCCGGTGCAGTGGGTCGAAGATCGCCGCGAGCACCTGATGGCGACGAACCACTCGCGCCAGCAGTACCACGACGTCGAGATCGGCGTGCGTCGTGACGGGACCATCGTGGCCCTGCGTGACCGGTTCATCGCCGATCTCGGCGCCTACATCCGCACGCACGGGGTGGTCGTCCCCGAGTTGACGATCGCGCTCCTGCCCGGCCCCTATCGAATCCCGAACTACGAGTGCGAGGCGCTGTGCGTGCTCACCAACAAGACGCCGACCGGCACCTATCGCGGCCCCGGGCGATACGAGGGCACGTTCGTCCGCGAGCGCCTGATCGACCGCGTCGCCGCCGAGCTCGGGCTCGATCCCGCCGACGTCCGGCGGCGCAACTTCATCGACGCGAGCGAGATGCCGTACGAAGTCGGCGGCGCGTCGCTGGGCCAGCGTACCGTCTACGACTGCGGCGACTACCGCTCGGCGTTCGAGCAGGCGCTGGCGGCGGCGGACGAGAAGGCGGTGCGCGCCGAGCAGATCCACGCGCGAGGCCAGGGGCGTTATCTCGGGATCGGCTTCGGCTGCGTGCTCGAGAAGGCGGGTCTCGGCCCCTGGGAATACGCCCGCGTCGAGGTCGACGGCTCCGGCCGCGTCGTCGTCTATTCCGGCGTCGCCGCCGTCGGGCAGGGGATCGAGACGACCCTCGCCCAGGTCGTCGCCGAGGAGCTCGCGATGGCGGCCGAGGACGTCAGCGTCGTCCACGGCGACAGCGCCCAGGTGCCGTTCGGCATCGGCGGCTTCGCGAGCCGCGGCGCCGCCGTGGCGCTCCCGGCCGCGCTCGGGGCGGCGCGCAAGGTGCGCGACAAGATCTTCCGGGTCGCGGCGTCGCTCCTGGAAGCCCACCCGGACGACCTCGTGCTCGAGGCTGGCGCCGTGCACGTCCGCGGCCTGCCCGAGCGCGCGGTGACGCTCAGACAGCTCGCGCGCGCCGCCGTGCCAGGCCCGCCCGGCATGGAGCCCGGGCTCTACGCCGCGCACTTCTTCGAGGCGCCGAAGATGACCTATCCCTACGGCACGCACGTGGCCGTCGTCGAGGTCGATCTCGCCACCGGCCGCGTCGCGCTGCTCAAGTACGTCGTGACCTACGACGTCGGCCGCGCCATCAATCCGATGATCGTCCACGGCCAGATCGTGGGCGGCCTCGCCCAGGGGATCGGCGGGGCGATCCTCGAAGAGCTGGTCTACGACGACCAGGCCCAACCGCTCACGACCACGTTCATGGACTACCTCGTGCCGACGGCCATGGAGATGCCGGAGGAGACGATCGTGAAGATCCTCGAGGAGACGCCGACGCCGTTGAATCCGCTGGGCGTGAAGGGGGTGGGCGAGGGCGGAAGCTCGGGCACGGGCGCGGCCATCGCCAACGCGGTGGCCGACGCGCTGGCGCCCCTCGGCGTCGCGATCAGCGAGCTGCCGCTGTCGCCCGACCGCATCGCCGGCCTTCTCCGCAGGACTGGCGCACGATCATGATGTCTCCTCTCCGCTCGAGGCTCGCACGACCCCAGGAGATCTCGCATGGCTGATCGGATCCGATCGCTCCTGAAGATCGCGCTCGGGTCGCTCGTGCTGGCGCTGATGATGGCCGGTGGCCCCCGGGCGACGTCGGCGGCGGAGACGATCAAGGTGGGCTTCATGGCGCCGCTGAGCGGCATCTTCGCCCAGGCGGGCAAGGACATGCTCGAGGGCCTCAAGCTCGCCTTCGAGCAGATCGGCTACCAGAGCGCCGGCCGAAAGATCGAGCTGCTCGAGGAGGACGACGAGGGCAACCCGGCGGTGGCGCAGGCCAAGTACAGGAAGCTCGTCTCCCAGGACCGCGTCCACGTGCTCACGGGCGTGCTGCTCTCGAACATCGGCTACGGGCTGATCCCGCCGATCGAGCGCGACCAGCTGCCGACGCTTTATCTGACGACCCCCGATGACCTCACCAAGAAGCACGTGTCGAAGTGGATCCTCCGGACGAACTTCGCCGCGAGCCAGCCCATGCATCCGCTGGGCGACTACGCCGCGCGGACGCTCAAGTACAAGAAGGTGGCGGCGATCGCGATGGACAACCCGTTCGGCCACGAGCAGATCGGCGGCTTCCAGCGGGTGTTCGAGGACCAGGGCGGCCGCGTCGTGCAAAAGATCTGGGTGCCGCTCAACGCGCTGGACTTCGCCCCGTACCTCACGCAGGTCAGCCGCGATGTGGACGCGGTGTGCGCGGTGTTCGTCGCGGCGCAGGGCGTGCGATTCATCAAGCAGTACGCCGAGTACGGCTTGAAGGGGAAGCTGCCCCTCCTCGGCAGCGGCGTCATGACCGACGAGCACGTGATCCGGAACCTGGGCGACGAGGCCGTCGGCGCGGTCGGAGCGCTCATCTGGGCCCCGACGCTCGCCACCCCCGCCAACCGCACCTACATGAAGCTCGCCGAGGCCAAGGTCGGCAGGCCTCCCGCCTACTTCACCGCGGTCATGTACAGCGCGGGCCGCTGGATCGCCGAGGCGGCGAAGATCGTGGACGGCCGCGTCGAGGACCGCGAGCGCTTCCTCGCCGCCATCAAGAAGGCGAGCGAGACCGTCGAGGACCCGCGCGGCCCCATCAAGCTCGACGAGTCGGGCAACCCGACGCAGAACGTCTACATCCTCAAGGTGGAGCGCGTCGATGGCAAGCTCACCAACACCGTCGTCCACACCTATCCGATGGTCTCGCAGTTCTGGACCTACAAGCCCGACGACTTCCTGAAGCTCCCCGCCTACACCCGCGACTATCCGCCGGCCAAGCCGTGACGGCTTTTCCCCTGGCCGCGGCGGCAACGCCGGCGCTGCGCCGCGACGCGCTCGCGCGACGCGGTCGGCGCCTCCAGTATCTGACGATCGGCTGGAACTTCGCCGAGTGCATCGTCGCGGTCGCCGCGGGGTGGCTCGCCGGTAGCATCGCCCTGGTTGGATTCGGCTTCGACTCGGCCATCGAGGTGACGAGCAGCCTCGCCGCGCTCTGGCGGCTGGCGCGCGACTCCGACGAAGCCGCGCGTGAGCGTGCCGACCATCGCGCGCTTCGGGTGATCGGCGTCTGTTTCCTGCTGCTGGCGGTCTACGTGGCGTACGAGGCGATCGCCGCGCTCGTCGCGCGCCAGGCCCCTGACCCCAGCACGGTCGGGATCATCGTGGCGGCGTTGTCGTTGATCGTCATGCCGACTCTGGTGCATTTCAAGCGCCGCGTCGCCTCTCAACTGGCGAGCAGCGCACTCGAGGCCGAAGCGCGCCAGACCCGAGTGTGCGCGTACCTGTCGGCGATTCTGGTCGCGGGCCTTGGGCTGAATGCGGCCATGGGATGGTGGTGGGCCGACCCCGTCGCGGCGCTCGCGATGATGCCGCTTATCGCGTGGGAGGGCATCGAGGCGGTTCGCGGGCGGACCTGCTGCGACTGAGACGGGTCACGATTCTGGTCGAGCCATGACATGATCGTTCAGCCCATCGACTACGTCCTGGTCGCATGGTTCGCCCTGGCCCTCGTCTCGACGGCCTACGTGGCCTGGGACCAGTTCCGGAACAACCCCGAGCCGACGGTCATGCGCTTCGCCTTCATTCTCGTCACGCTCTACATGGGGCCGCTGGGGCTCCTCATCTACGTGCTCGCCGACAAGGAGCCGCGGCCGGGCACCCACGAGCAGTTCACCGCGCCGCTCTGGAAGCAGGGTGTCGGCAGCACCATCCACTGCGTCGCCGGCGACGCCACCGGCATCATCCTGGCCGCTGCCGTCACGGCCATGTTCGGCCTGCCCATGCGGATCGATCTGGTCGTCGAATACGTCGCCGGGTTCGTCTGCGGTCTCTTCGTCTTCCAGGCGCTGTTCATGCGCCGGATCATGGGCGGAAGCTACTGGGACAATGTCCGCCAGACGTTCCTGCCCGAGCTCATGAGCATGAACGCGATGATGGCCGGCATGGCGCCGGTGATGAGCTTCCTCATGATGGGGCGCGACATGCGGGCGATGGTGCCGACCGAGCTCCTCTTCTGGGGCGTGATGTCGCTCGGGGTCATCGTGGGCTTCGCCGCCGCGTATCCCGTGAATGTGTGGATGGTCGAGCGGAAGCTCAAGCACGGGCTCATGACTGAACGGGCGCCGGGGTCACGATTCGACCTCGCCGGCGCCGGGCCTGAGGGACACGGAGCCGAACACGGACGTCATGGCAGCGCACAGCACGACGCGGGCCCATCCGAACACGGTGGTCATGCGGCCGGCCAGCACACAGTGAGCCCGTCCGAACACGGCAGCCACGGAGGTGCCGGGCATCACGGCATGGCGAGCGACGCGACCATCCCCCAACTCGTGGCGGTGGGCAGTGTGACCGGACTGATGCTGCTGGTCGGCCTCATCGTGCCCGGGTTCTACGTGAACCTGTCGCTGAGCGCCGCCGACGTGGGAGGCGCGATCATGCCGCGGGGAATGACGATGCACTTCGACACCCCGGCCGCGGCGATGCGGGAGATGGCCGCGATCCTCCCGCGGCACATCGCCTACCACGCCCCACGCGACGCGCGAGGCGACCAGCCGGTCGAGCCGCGGCTCGACCGCGGCGTGAAGGTGTTCGACCTCGCGGCCGCGGTCGTTCGATGGCACATCCTGGACGACGTCTACGTCGACGCCTATACCTTCAACCGGCAGCTGCCGGGGCCCCGGCTGCGGCTCGTTCAAGGCGATCGGGTCCGCATCAACTTCCGCAACGCGCTCCCGGAGTCGACGACCGTCCACTGGCACGGCCTCGTGGTGCCCAACGAGATGGACGGCCCGGCCAACATCACCCAACCCCCGGTCCCGCCCGGCGGCACCTACGTGTACGAGTACACCGTGGAGCAGGCGGGGACGTTCTTCTATCACACGCACGACCACGCCGATCGCCAGCAGGCGTTCGGACTCTACGGCGCGCTCATCATCGAGCCGCGCGACCGACGGGAGCCCACGGCGGACCTGGACTACACGATCCAGCTCCAGGAATGGCTCAAGCGCGAATGGCTGACCTATCCCGCGATGCTGATGGAAGGCGCCCTGCCGAACTACTTCACGATCAACGGCAAGGCCTATCCGTCGACGGACGTCGTCCGCATGCGCGTGGGCCAGACGATCAAGCTCCGGTTCATCGGCAGCCACAACAACTTCGTGCATCCGATGCACGTCCACGGCGGGCCGTTCGAAGTGGTCGCGCTGGACGGGGTGACGCTGGCGCCCGGCGCGCGGTATCTGGCGGACACGGTCAACGTCGGTCCCGGCCAGCGGTACGACGTCATCTGGCCGGCGCGTCGACCCGGCAAGTGGCTGGTGCATTGCCACATCCCGCACCACACCACGAACAACAACGTCGAGACGCTCGGTGGCGGCGGCCTCACGATGATCCTGGACGTCCGGTAGGAGAAAGGGGCGACGCGATGGGCGAGCCGGCCAGGCTTCAGCTGAAGGTGCGCCACTACGAAGTCGACCAGTACGGCCACGTCAACCACGCGCAGTACGTCCACTACCTCGAAGTGGCGCGCATCGAAGCGCTGGACGCGCTCGGCCTGTCGCTGGCGGAGATGCGGCGGCAGGGCTACCTGATTCTCGCGGCCGATCTGTTCGTCAAGTACCTGGCGCCCGCCCGGTCAGGCGACACGCTCGACATCGTGACATACGTCCGTGAGGTCCGCGGCGCCCGGTCGATCTGGATCCAGGAAATCCGTGAAACGACCAGCCAACGGCTCCTGGTGACCGCCGAGGTGACCGGAGCCTTCGCGACCGAGGATGGCCGGCCGGCCCGGGTCCCGGCGAGCTTTCGCAAGAAGCTGTCGGCCCTCTGCGTTCCGGGCGCCGCGATCGCTCAGGGGAAGTAGCGAAGCTCGGGATCGGTGGCGGCACGAGCCACGGGACGTTTTCAGGCGGCCGCCAGCGCTGCACGAATCGCGTCGAACTCGAGCCAGATATCTCGAAGACAATCACGCCACCGATCCCGATGTCCCTCGCGCTGCAGACGGTAATAGATGACGCGACGGACGTTCGGCGACGTGTTGCCCCCGATATTGTGGCTGAGCATGTAGTGGGCGAGCAGGAGGTCTCCGGCCCGTCCGCGCACCTGTTCCGGCGCCGGCAGCGTGATGTCGGGAAGCCCGCGCGAAGGCAGGAGCGCGTCCGGTCCCCGGTCTCGGAAATACGCCTCGTGCGCTCGATGCGTGCCCGGCCAGACCCAGAGATTGCCGCCATTCTCGATCGTCTGATCGCTCAGCAGGAGGCCGGCGAGCATCGTGAAGGTTCCGGGGCGGCCGTCCGGCTCCGGTGGCGTCGCTCCATCGAGATGACCTCGTCCGGGACGATGCGGGTAGGGCGGGATGTTCAACGCTACCTGCGCCTGTCCCGGCACCTCCAGGCGACCTGGCCGGATGAGCTGCTCCGCCAGGTCGAACACCTCGCCGTCGCGCAGGAGACCGAGCAGAGGATGGCCCGGCTGTAACGCCGGCCAATAGAAATGATGACCGCGATGGCCTTCGGGCGGCGGCGTCTCGGCGATCAGATCGTCGACCACCGTCATGGCCGCGCCGATCTCCCGTGGCGATAGGACCGCCGGGACCACGATGTAGCCGCGCTCGGCGAACTCGCGCTTGCTTTCGTCGGACAGAATCATGTGCGTCACTCTGGCGCTGTCGCCCTCAGAACTCGAGCCGGTGCAGCCGGACCCAGAGGTCCGGCTCTGTCCCGCCCTCCTTCTTGATGTTGATCTCAGGGGCACCGCCCGAGCCTGTCACGGGCGTGGTGCGCCACAAGGAGGGCCTCTCGGCGAGCTGCGCGCGGAATTCCTCGGTCACCCAGATCTGGCCGGGCTCCACGTGCGGCTCGACACGCGCGGCGCAGAGCACCGCGCCCCCGCCGGCGATGACCGGCATCCCATCGTTCGTCCTTCGGCGCGTCTGCACCTCGCCGTAGTGCAGCGCGATTCGAAGACGGGGCTGGCCCGGAGCGCGATACACCTCGTCCATGAGATGGCGGGCGACCTGCGCCAGGACGACGGGATCGTCGTGCACGACCCACACCGTATCGCCGGCGGGGATCTCGGCGGCGATGGTCTCGCGGGCCCATTTCCTCATCGCCTGTTCCAGCGCCTGCCGGACGGCGGCGTCGACACCCGCTCGCATCAGCCCGCCAAAGCCCTGGACGTCACCCGTCAGGACGCAGAGCGTTCGGGCGGTGACGGCGCGATCACCGCTCGGCGTCCCTCGCCAGGCTCGGCCATACCCGACGATGTTGACCGGGTCGATGCGGTGGAGATACTCGGGGTTCAGACGGCCGATCACGTCCGAGAGCACGGGATGCACGAGATAGCGCGTCGCGCGGGGCAGCACGCCGTCGGGCTCGAGGGTGCCTTCGCCCGGACGCAAGAATCGCTGGACCCATTGCCCCCTGACCAGGTCGTGATGAAGGTGGCCGAGAAGTCCGATCCGGTAGAGGGCACAGAACACGTGCTTCTCGTCGACCGCGCCGCCCTCGAGGTTGTGGTCGCGGAACAGCTCCTCGACCTCGTCGGGGGTGAGGATGTGTCCCGGGATCCGCCCGAGGAAGCGCTCGAGGTCCAGATCGGCGACGTAGGGAGCGATCTCGGTGAGGTATTCGCGGGCGATCTCGGTCGCCGCGAGATTCACCGCCTCTTTCACCCGGTGCTCGTGGCGTCGCTCCTCGGGCCGCAGCGCGGTGAGCCGCTCACCGATGGTCATCAGGTCCCGCGGCCGCAGCAACGTGTGCCGGCATACGTAGTCGAACGTGTCTTCCTCTTCGCCGGTGTAGACATGCGCGATCTTCGTCCGGCCGAGGAACGCCTCGATCGGATCGGCGCGCAGCCGCTCGGGCCGGACCATCTTGTCCGCCTTCTCCAGACGGATGTTGTTGACGAAGATCTCCCGGAGGCTCTCGATCGGATAGACGATATCGACGGCGCTGCCCCGATACTGCTGCGCCATGACCGTGGTCTGCAGGCGCGCGTACGCTTCCTTCCGCACGGCGGCGAAGACCTTCAAGTGATGGTTGATGCGCCGGAGCTGATAGGCGACCTCGACGAGGCCCAGCTGCGCGAAGTACCATACGCTCGGTGACAGCGGGCCCGTCACGCTCGGGAGGCTGGTACGGCTCTCGATGTGCTTGTTGAAGTACTCGTCGACACCGTCGATGAAGATCGCGACCGGGGAATTCACGGCGCGCAGCCGCGGCAAGAGGTGGCCGTCGGTGTCGGCGGCGGCGCGCTGCAGGTCGCTGGGCGAGAAATCGAGGAGGCGAACGAAGTGGTCGATCACGCCGTGCAGCCGCTCGTCGGCCATCAGGCCCGTCAGCTTCGCGGTGACCCTGAGGTCCTCGGCCCGGCCGAGATGCTTGAGCGTCGCCGCGGCGATCGCCGTGAGCCAGAGCTTCGACCACGGCAGGGACGATGCGGCGAAGAAGGTGAGCGCCTCCTTGCCGAAGATCTTGTCGCCGATCGGCTTGTCCAGGAGAGTCCCCGTTGGGAGGCACACCGCCCGTCCCGCCCGCTGGTACAGGATGCGCTTGGCCTTGAGGAGGAGCGTCTTCCCGAAGCCCTTGGTGCCGATGACGATGAACTTGTCGTCGCGATCCAGATTCAGAAAGCTGTCGATCTCCGGCGTACGATGCAGGAGGGCGTCGTCGAAATCTTCGGCGACGCGGATGTCGTCGGCGTCCACGGTCCAGGCGCGCATAGAGGCTCCGAGGCGTAGAGGATAGTCCAGGTCAGCGTGATCATGAAGACGGACTTGCTCCTCATCCCGATGAGCGCCCGCTACCGCGACATGCGCGCCGCCGCGGTCGCGGCCGAAGAGGCGGGCTTCGACGGGGTCTGGACCTGGGATCACCTGCGCGATCCCGACGCTGATTCCGGCCCCGGCGTGCCGGAGGCGTGGACCGTCCTGACGGCACTGGCCGAGGCGACCCGGCGGATCTCGCTCGGGCCGCTCGTCCTCAACGTGGCGAACCGCCACCCCGGACTCCTGGCCAATATGGCGGCGACGCTCCAGGCGGTCTCGGGCGGCCGGCTCCTCCTCGGGATCGGCGCCGGCGGGAGCCGCCGGACGCCCTACGCCGCCGAGCAGCAGGCGCTCGGGCTGTCCGTCGACCGCGCCGAGGTGCGCGCCGGGCGCGTCGTCGCGGCGATCGAGCTCATGCGCCGGCTCTGGTCGGGGCACTCGGGGTTCTTGAAGCCCGAGCCCCCGCCGCCGATCATCGTCGGCGGCTTCGGCCCGCGCATGGCGGGCATCGCCGGCCGACATGGCGATGGCTTCAACACGCAGGCGATGCATCCCCGCCTCGGCGACCTCGCGCGTCTGGCGCGCGACGAGCACACGAAGTCGGGACGGGACGCCGCCCACTTCATCGTCACAGTGTTCGCCGGACTGGACGAGCGCTGGCTCCGCTCGGACTCACGCGCCCGGCAGACCCTCGACCGCGCCGGCGTCGAGCGGCTGATCCTACTCGTCGAACCCCCATTCGATCCGGAAGAAATCCGGGCAGCCGGCCGCCTGCTCGCTGGGACCGGCGGCGACGCGCGCTAGGGCCGTCCTCAGCCCGGACTCTTGAGCCTCGGGCGAGAGTCGGGCGGGTGGCGCAGGGCACGGCCCCGCCGGCCTCACGCGGCCTGAAGCCCTGACTACGAACGGGTCAGCGCGCAGCCTGCGGACGGTTGCGCCGCACGGCCTCCGGGTGAGTAGAGTCGGCGCCCATATAGATACCCTTTTCCCAGGAGCGCTTGAGCGGATCGCGCACGTTGAGGCGCATGCGCCCGATCCCGTGGATCTCGAAGTCCGCCACCTCGCCGTCCTGCAGCGGGCCCAGCCCCTCGTGGTTCGTGCCGCACGCGATGAGGTCGCCCGAGTTGAGCGTCATGATCGTCGTCGCGAACTCGACGAGCTCCGGGACCAGGTGCTCCATGTCGTCCGTGTTGTAGTTGTGCCGGAGC
>Ga0066710_100003409_pt1 | contig 13538 bp, 14 predicted proteins | sample GraSoiAngelo_159_FD_79666 | JGI IMG/M metagenome (GOLD analysis project Ga0066710, IMG submission 79666) | Grasslands soil microbial communities from the Angelo Coastal Reserve, California, USA - 14_1009_16_40cm | ecosystem: Environmental > Terrestrial > Soil > Grasslands | place: USA...
GGAGGAAGGCCAGGACGGTGGCCGCCACGGCGAATGCCAGCCCGATCAGGCTCATCGCGACGGCGCGTCCGGTGTCACCTGCCTTGGCCGCAGCCGATTCAAGCGAGGTGCCGGTTCGGCCAGACGGTGCCGGCTGCTGAGCCCCGGCCACGCGGGAGGTTCGGACAGCCGCGCGCGCCAGCTGTGGTTTCGCCGCGATCGCTGCTCCCCCAAGGAGCGCGAGTGACGCCACCGCCGCTATCAGCAGGCGCCGCCACTCGGGTGAACACGTTGCAGGCGAGGCCTGCGCCCGCATCCGCGGCTGCTTCGGCGGAGGCTTAACACGTGCTGAGCCCGCTCGGCTGTCGCGCCGGCCGGTCACGTGTTCGGTTCCATCTGCACAGCCGAGACCTCCCAGCGGCCCGCTGGGCGCGCGACGTCGACTTCGTAGTCGAGCGCGTAGCGAACTCCCCGCCCGTCCTGCGCCTGTACAAGGGCGAGAACAGCTCCTCCGCCGGCGGCCCAGTGGAGGTGCCCGACCGACAGGACGGTCAAGCCGAGCCGGGGAAGCGAGACGCGCGCGTCACCGGTGAGGTCCGCGGCGAGGTTCGATTCGGATCCCGCCAAGTAGTTGCGAAGCGCCCGTTCGACCACGGTCTGGAGCGCGACGTCGGTAACTTCGCGCAGCTGACCTCGCGTCCGTGCGGCGCCGTACGCGGGCGGCCCCACGAACGCCGGATAGCCCGCGAGCGCCAGGCTACCGTCTGCCTGCCGCTGCACGCTGACAGTCAGATACACGAGGCCGGCCGTGTCGGTCTGGGCAGCGACCGTGTAGACGTGCTCGTCTGGCTGCGGCTCGCGCGCCTGCACGACTTCGACCCATTCCACGTGCTGCTCGCCGCTCGGCGGGAGGCGCAGTCCGGCGTCCGCTTCCATCGCAGCCCCCGCGAAAGGCGCCAGCGCACGAGCGCTGGACAAGGGTTCCGAGCCGGTCCAGCTCAGGTAGCGCCGTGCGAATAGTGCGGCATACCCCTCGGCCGCCCTATCGGCGGGTTCCGGCCCGACTGGCGCGGGCGCGGGCAGCCGCGGCCGGGGCGGAGCGATCGCGAAACGGGCGCTAGCCACGATTCCGGCCGCGGCGAGCGCGCTCAACAGATAACGCGGTAGACCCCGCAGGAGCCGGATCTGCCAGAGCGGGCGCGAGCGGATGATCACCGCCCCGCGCCCTGCCTCAGTCGCAACGTCGATCATCAGCGCTCGAAGGTGAAGTCCGCGGGCCGAGACGGGGCAGATACACCAGTTGTGCGGCGGGCGGCTGCGGGCCGCGCGGGGCTCGGCGGCGGGCTCGCCGCCCGCGCCGCTTGGACCACTGAGCTCCGTGAGGCCCGCGTCGCGAGCACGGTGGGCCGGCGCACGCGACGAGCAGGAACGTCGCTCGCAGTCACGCGCTGGGCTCGCGAGCGAGCCTCGAATGCGCGCATGCTGGCGCCCGCTGAAGGCCTGCCGCGGTCGCGGCGATCCGGCCGGGTCCGTCGGCCTGGGCGCGAGGCGCGAGCGACAATCATCACGGCGGGGGTGCGAGCGGAAGCGGTCGCCGCATGCCCAATCGGGAAGACTCCGCCGGGCCGTCGCTGGGACGCGGCGAGCTGGCGGTGGCTGGCCGCCAGCACGAGCGCTGCGGCGGCTCCCGCGGCGCCGCCAAGCATCGCCGCCGCGCTCAACAGGCCTACCCCCTGCCAGGCTGCCACGCCGGTTGCCACAGCGCGGGAGCGCCGCCGTCCGGCAGCGGGAGTATCTGCGCCGAGTGCCGACTGGCTCGTCCAGCCCACTTGCGGTTGCCCCTCCAGGAGGCGAGCGAAGTCGTCCTCCGAATACACCCGAAACAGGTCGCGCGAACGGCCGCTACGCGGGCGACCGGAAGCCGGGACGGGGAGATGACGGCTCCCGGTCGCTTGCGCGCAGATGGGAGGCACCGATCCGTCGTCGCTTCTACCAACGGCCGGCGTCCCGAACAGGGACGTCCCTATGTGGTTGCGGTCGATAGGCATAGGTCGGTCCCTGCTTGCCTGTTCCGCCCCTCAGTCCCCGAACGGGACGTGTGGATCGTCGGTCGAGGCAAGCCGCTTCAGACGTGCGCGTCCACGCTGGGCGACCTTGCGGTACTTCTCCGGCGACCAGCCAAACTGCTGACAGAACGCCCGGCAGCTGGTGTTCGCGAGCTGATGCGCCAGAACCAGCCGCTGATCGGGGCTCAGCGCCCGTGCCGAGTGCGCGAGGAGCCGCAGGTCGTGTCGCACCAGCACGAGCGCCTCCGGACTGGCGCGCGGATCCGCAACCGCCGCCTCATGCCCATCGGGCCCTTCGAGCGACAGCGCGGTGGCCAGCGCGGCTTGCATCGGGCTGCGTCCTGCCAGCGCACGCCGCAGGTCACGAATCCTCGACAGGTAGCGCAACTCGAGCGTGTTGCCGAGATGGGACGCGTCCGCGAACGTCCCTCCGCGGCGTGCGTACGCCAGCAGCTCCAAGGTGGCCTGGCTGTAACAATCCTCCAGATCCTCCCTGCGCAGCAGATGACGGTAGGCGCGCAGCAGCACCTCGCGCTTGGCGTGCGCGACGCGCGCGACCTCCTCGAGCGGCTGAGGCCGAGCGGGTTGGCCCTGCGCCGCCATGTGGATTGCGCTGACACGTCGCGAGGGCGCACATCGGGTAGACACATAGGGATGTCGTCGTCAACCTCATCGTCCCCCCCCTCCCAATTTGCGCCGGGACGGCTCGCGGCGCGTGGATCGGAGCGGTGGAGTCCGCGATGAGCCTCACCGATGCCCTGCACGAGCTCGACCGCCGCCAGCAAGAACGCCCTCGGATTGGCTTCATCGCGGCTGTGATCAAGAAGTTCTCGGACGACCAAGCCGGGCAGCTGGCAGCGCTGATCTCCTATTACGCCTTCGTGTCGCTGTTTCCGCTGCTGCTCGTGTTCGTGACCGTGCTCGGCTTCGTCCTGCAAGGCGACCCGGACGAGCAGCGGCGCATCCTCAACGGCACGCTTGGACAGTTTCCGATCTTGCGCGATCAGCTCAAGCTGCACTCGCTGTCGGGGAGCGCCCTCGCCCTGGCCGTGGGCATCGCCTTTGCGCTGCTGGCGGGCGTCGGAGTCACGAACGCCGCGCAGAACGCGTTTAACCGCATCTGGAACGTGCCCTTCAAGCACCGTCCCAATTTCATCTTCATCCGTCTGCGCGGTTTGGGCATGCTCGGGATCCTCGGCGCGCAGGCGATCGTGTCGACCGTCGCCGCAGGTTTCGTCGGCTCGGCAAGCCATGCCCCGTTGGCCGTAGCGGGGGGCATCGTCGTGGCGCTGGCGTTCAACGTCGCCCTGTTCATGACCGCCTTCAAGCTGCTGCCGGCGCTGGATGTAGCGTGGCGGGACCTGTTGCCCGGGGTGATCGTGGCCACGATCGGCTGGCAGCTTTTGCAGCATCTCGGCGGCTTCTACATCGACCACGAGCTCAAGCGCACGGGACCGCTGTATGGCTTCTTCGCGTTAGTGCTCGGGCTGCTGGCGTGGCTCTATGTGGGCGCCCAGCTGACGCTCTTCGCGGCCGAGATCAACGTCGTCAAAGCGCGCCGGCTGTGGCCCCGCAGCTTTTTCTCAGACGACTTGCTGACCGCCGACAAGCGCGCGCTGACGGCCTCGGCGGAGGTCGAGGAGCGTGTGCACGACGAGGACGTCGAGGTCAGCTTCCAACGGCAGGACAAATGACGCGCACCCGCTTGGTCGTGGCCGACGGCCGCAGTCCGAGAGGCAGCCATGGCGTCCGTGCTCGCCCCATCCGCGCGGCTTGTGAGGCAGCCGTCCGCGCGCTATACTAACTACACTTTCGTAAGCTTATATGGAGCCGATACCAATGCCCCCTTCAACAAGCAACAACGGCGCACGCTCCTCGAGCGAGCCCAAGCAGCTGCTGCGGTTGATTCCGCTGGATGACACCGTGGTGTTCCCCAACATGGGCATCACGCTCACGATCGACGTGGGCGACGACGAGCGCGTGGTACTCGTGCCCCGGCACGAGAGCGAGTTCCTGGAGGTGGGCACCGTCGCCGAGGTGTCGGAGCGCATACGGTTGCCCGGCGGAGGCCACGCGGTGGCCATCTCGGGCGAGCACCGCGCGCTGATCGGCGCCGCCCAGACCGGACCGGGCGGTGAGCTGCGCGTAGAGGTAGACGAGCGTCCTGACGACGTACCGGTCGACGGACGGACGCGCCAGCTGGAGCGCGAGTACCGCGCGACGGTCGAGGAGATCCTCGAGCTGCGCGGCGACGACGGCCGCATCGCGGCCTTCCTGCGAGCGATCGCGGAGCCGGGCGCGCTGGCCGATTCGGCCGGCTATTCCCCCACCCTCTCATACGAGCAGAAGGTCGAGCTCCTGCGCACGCTCGACGTTACCGAGCGCCTGGAGCTGGCGGTAAAGCTTCAGCGCGAGAGCCTCGCCGAGCTGCAGGTGCGCAAGCGCATCCGCGAGGACGTCCAGGAGGGCGCCGAGAAGCAGCAGCGTGAGTACTTCCTGCGCAAGCAGATGGAGTCGATCCGCAAGGAGCTGGGCGACGACGAGGCCTCGGTGGTCGAGGAGTACCGCGCCAAGATCGAGGAGGCGAAGATGCCAGAGGCGGTCAACGAGCAGGCGCTCAAGGAGCTAGGCCGGCTCGAGCGCATGGGCGAGCAGACGGGCGAGTCGAGCATGATCCGCACGTACCTGGACTGGCTCATCGCTGTCCCCTGGAGCAAGCGCTCCGAGGAGCACCTGGATCCCGTTGCCGCGCGCGCGGTGCTGGACGCAGACCACGCCGGCCTCGAGGACGTCAAGGACCGTGTGACCGAGTACCTGGCCGTGCGCAAGCTGCGCGCGGACCGTGGCATCGAGGCCGACCCCAAGTCCGGGGCGATCCTGACACTGATCGGGCCGCCCGGCACGGGTAAGACCTCGATCGGCGAGTCGGTCGCGCGTGCCACCGGTCGCGAGTTCGTGCGCATGTCGCTCGGGGGCGTGCGCGACGAGGCCGAGATCCGCGGCCACCGGCGGACCTACATCGGCGCCCTGCCAGGGCGCCTGGTGAGGGCGCTGCGCGATGCCGGCACGATGAACCCGGTAATCCTGCTCGACGAGGTCGACAAGGTCGGCGCCGACTGGCGAGGCGATCCCTCCGCGGCCCTGCTGGAGGTGCTTGATCCTGCCCAGAACCACTCCTTCCGCGACCACTACCTGGACGTGGAGCTCGACCTCAGCCAGGTCATGTTCCTGGCGACGGCGAACGTGGCCGACACGATCCCCGGACCGCTGCTTGACCGGATGGAGGTGATCCGCTTCGACGGCTACACCTCCGAGGAGAAGCTCGCGATCGCAAAGGGCTACCTGTGGCCGCGCCAGCGCGACCGCAACGGCCTGCGCGAGGACGAGGTCGAGATCTCAGACGACGTGATCCGTACGATCATCGCCGAGTACACGCGGGAGGCAGGCGTGCGTAACCTCGAGCGCGAGCTCGGCACTATCTTGCGCAAGACCGCGACAAGGATCGCCGCCACTCAATCCGAGCCCGAGTCGCATGCCGCGGACGAGCCCGCGAAGGACGCGCGGGCTAGCGGCAAGCAGCCGGCTGCAGATCAGAAACCTGCCGTGGACCAGAAGAAGGCGGTCAAGGGCGCAAAGGCCAAGAAGCCAACCGGCAAGCAGGCCCGCCCAGAGGCAATCTCAACGCCGGTGAAGATCGGCCTGGACGCCGTGCGTGACGCGCTCGGCCGCCAGAAGTTCTTCCAGGAGTCCGCCGCCCGGACCGCCACGCCCGGTGTCGCGACGGGACTCGCGGTGACCGGTGCCGGTGGGGATGTGCTGTTCATCGAGGCGACCGCGATGAAGTCCGGCGGCTCGAGCGGCAACGGCCTCGTGCTCACTGGGCAACTCGGCGACGTGATGAAGGAGTCGGCGCGCATCGCTCTGTCCTACGTGCGCGGTCACGCGGATGACATGGGCATCGACGAGAGCGCGTTCGAGGGTCGCGAGTTCCACGTGCACGTGCCCGCCGGAGCGATCCCCAAGGACGGGCCGAGCGCGGGCGTCGCGATGGTCACCGCGCTCGCGTCGCTGCTGTCGGGGCGCCCGGTGAAGCACACGGTCGGGATGACCGGCGAGGTCACCCTGCAGGGGCGAGTGCTGCCGATCGGCGGTCTGAAGCAAAAGGCGCTGGCCGCGCACGCCGCGGGTCTGACCGACGTGATCCTGCCGGAGCGCAACCGCGGCGACCTGGACGAGATTCCCGAGGAGGTACGTGAGCAGATGACCTTCCACCCGGTGATGACCGTCCAGGAGGTACTCGACCGGGCGCTGGAGCCTGCTCGCGATGTCGCGCGTCTCTCGTAGGTGCGACCCGGTCCCCCGGGAGGTCCGCCAGACGGCCGACCTCCTGGAGCGCCGCTGGCAGCTGTCGATCATCTATGCCGCCCTCGCCGGAGCGCTTCGCTTCAACGAGTTCGCCGACGCGGTCGCAGGCATCTCGCCGCGCATGCTGTCCGAGCGACTGCGCGACCTGGAGGCGGCCGGGCTGGTGAAGCGCAAGGTGATCCCCTCGAGCCCGCCGACGGTCGAGTACCGCCTGACCGAGCGCGGGCGCAGGCTGGGGCCGATCATCGAGGCGATGCGCGCCTACGCGCGCGAGCCGGTCGGCTAACCGAACTCCACGCCATCCGGTCGGCTAACCGGACTCCGCGCCGACCGTGGCGCCGGCCCTCGCCCCACCCCCGAGGTGCCGGCTGGCACCCACCAGCTGTCCGCCCGGGCAGCTCTCGGCGAGCACCTCTCGCCCTGGGTTGCGTACGCCGATCGCACCGGCGAGACCGCCGCCCGCGACGAGCGCGGCTGCGATCGCCAGGCTCAGGCGGAAGCTGTGCAACGAGGCCGCTTCGGCCGCACGCGTGAGCGCATGCGCCTGCGCCGCCGGCAAGCCGCGCACGTTCGGCACGCCGAGGGGGAGGTGCTTTGCCTGCTGCGCCGCGGCGCGAGCCGCGCCGCCCAGCGCGCTGTGGGCAAGCCGCGCATTGAGCGCCGAGATGAATGATGCGGCCACGGCCGCGCCGACCGCCGCGGTGCCGAGCAGGCCGGCGACCCGCGCGACCGCATTGTTGACGCCGGACGCGATACCCGCCTCGTGCTCGGCGCCAGCGAGCACCGCGGCGGTGAGCGGCGCCACCGTCATCGACAGCCCGAGCGAGAACACGAGCAGTCCTGGCAGCACATCGGCCACGTAGTGCACCGGCTCGCCGACGCGCTCCAGCAGCATCAGGCCGCTCGCCGCCACCAGCGGCCCGGCTCCCATGAAGAACCGCGGCCCGAAACGGTCGGCCAGTGCGCCGAAGCGCCGCGAGAGCGCGAACATGACCACCGTCGCGGGCAGCGTCGCAAGTCCAGCCTGCAGTGGGCTGTAGCGCCCCACCTGTTGCAGGAAAAGGGTCAGGAAGAAGAACAGGATCGACAGCCCCGCGTACATCGAGAACGTCTCGACGTTGCCCGCCGCGAAGTTGCGCCGGCGAAACAGCCGCATTGGCAGCATCGGATCGCGAGCGCGCGACTCAAAGAGGACGAATGCGACGAGCAGGATCGCCCCGGCCAGGAGCGGCGCGATCACGCCGACGCTGGACCAGCCCAGGCGGGGCTGCTCAATCAGGGCGAACACGGGGCCGGCCAGCCCGAGGGCGCAGAGCCCCGCCCCGAGCACGTCGATGCGGCGTCCATCGGCTTTGCGACGCTCGCTCGGAGGGATGGCGATACGCACCAGCGCGACGCACACGACCACCAAAGGCACGTTGATGACGAAGATCCAGCGCCACGACGCGATCGCCAGCAGCTCGCCCCCCGCGAGGGGGCCCGCGACCGTCGCGATTCCCCCCCACGCGGTCCAGCTGCCGATCGCAGGGCCTCGCTCGGATTCGGGAAAGGTGTTGACGATCACGGCGAGCGCGCTGGGCGTGAGCAGCGCGCCTGCGATCCCCTGCAGCGCACGCGCCGCGATGAGCGTCTCGACCGTCGGCGCGACCGCGCACAGAAGCGAGGCCACCCCGAAGGCGCTCACGCCAAGCTCGAACACGCGCCGCTCCCCGAACACGTCTCCAAGCGAGCCTCCCACCAGGATCAGCGAGCCGAGCGTCAACAGATACGCGTTCGCGATCCACTGCTGCGCGGCCAACCCTCCGCCAAGCGCGCGCTGGATGGTGGGCAGCGCGACGTTCACCACGGTGCTGTCCAGTAGCGCTATGCCCGAGCCGAGGATGCACGCGATCAGCGTCAGCCGCTTCATCGTGGCGTCGCTGCGCGCGGCCATCGTTCCACGGTAGCCGCAGACGCCCGCCCGCGGGCTCGAGGTAACAAGCTGCGGCGCCCGCTCGGGACCCGTGCGCGGCGGGCGATCGGCGTCCAGCGCCCCGTCGACCGAGCGCGCGGCGGCGCGGCGGGGCTGTCAGGCGACCGCCCGCGCCCGAGCGCCGCTGGCGGTCATCGGCTCGGGAGCCCTCGCCTGCAGGCCTTCGACGCTCGCGCCGCGATGGGCCGATGCGCTCTGCCAAGCGGGCGTGCCCGCGGCGCTGACCGCGACGCTCGTCTCCTCGGGTCCGAGCGTGACGCGCAGCACGGCGGTGCCCGCCGCTGAAGCGGTGTCCGCCGCGCTGCGCAGCGCGCGCGTTATCTCCGCAGGCGGCACAGAGCACTCGTTCAGGAAGCGCCGGACGCCGGCCCGAGCCAGCGCGGTCGCATCCACCTCGAGTTCCTCGATGTGCACCTGCTCGTTGCGAGCCGACACGCGCGGCGACAGCACGCACGCGACCATGTCGTCCGGCACACCTTGCGCCGCTGCCCGCACCTCCGCCAGAAGCTCCTCAGCGACCGGACGGGGCCCGAGGCTGGCGAGGATCTCGCGCAGGTGCTCGCGTCCGAGCAGCTGGCCTTCGCGGCGTGCCTCGATCAGGCCGTCGCTGAACAGGCACACGGCTGTGCCGGCGGCAAGCGAGATCGTCGTCTGACGGCGCCCCGTGGGGATGCCCCAGCCGACCGGAGGCGAGGAACAGGCGGTCACCGGCTCCTGCTCGGAGAGGCCCAGCAACATCGGCGGAGGGTGACCGGCCAGCGCGTAGGTGAGGGTGCCCCGCGCCGCCTCGTACAGCCCCACGGCGACAGTGGCGTAGTGCTCGCCGGCGGGATCGGCGAGAACACGACCGGCCAGCGCAAGTGCCATGCGCGGCTCCAGCCCGGCTTGGAGGTAGGCGCGCAAGGTGTAGCGCGTGAGCGCCGCGTGCGTAATGGCCTCGTGGCCGTGCCCGGAGACGTCGCCCAGCATCATCGCGACGGTCCCGGGCTCGGGGATGAAGAGGTCGTAGAAGTCTCCGCCGGCGGCCGGGCCCTCGGCTGGGCGGTAGGCCACCGATACATGCAGACCGCCGAGCTGGCTCGGCACCTCCGGGACAAGCGCCGTCTGCATGGCAGTCACGTCGCGCAGCAGCCGGGCGCGCTGGCGCTCCAGCCGTCGCGCGCGCGCGCCGGCGAGGCTCGCGCGAATGCCAAGCCACACGGCCAGAATGAGCAGCGCGATGATGATCGGCTTGCTCCAGTCCGGGACCGGTATCGGCAGGGGTATGCGCCGGCCGATGCGTTCGAGCGGATTTCTCGAGCGATGCGTCCGTGCGCCGGTGCGCGCGGCGGCGGGGTGGACGGCCGTCGTCGGAGCAGCGCCCGCTGCTGGCCCCGTCGCAGCAGTCGTGACGAGCGCACTGAGGAGCGCCGCGCCCGCAGCTGGAGCCGCTGTCGCATGAGCTCCACGACCACGCGCGCGTTGGGCAGACTCGCCGGCGGGCTGGGTGACAACACCCGCGATCTGGGGAACGAGCGCGACGCTGGGGGCCGGTGCGGCCGCCGCGGTGGCGGCCTGCACGCTGCCCGTGGGTAGAGCCGCGGTTGCGTTGCCGGCGCTTGTAAGTCGAGCGGCGGCACCCTTTGGAGCCGACCCCGCGTCAGCTCCGGCACTTGGGCTGCTAGCACGGGTGGCTACTCCCGACGGCACCTTGTGCTTGCCGCCCGCCGCCTTGGCGTGCTTGCCATTCCCACCTTGCTTGGGGCCGGCAGGGCCCTTGCCGGCGGCGGGCTCGCGCAGCGTTTGTGCTGCCGGTTCGCCTGCCTGCGAAACTTCAGCTGCCGGCGCCGGGCCGTGCGGCGCGCGCCCCTTCGCTTGCGTTGGCCCGATGCCGGGCGAGGACAGAGCGGCGCGCGGATTGCTGTCGTGGCTACGGTGCGGATCGCCGTCGCGGCCGCGCTGTTCGCGCGCAGACAGGTTTGCCGACCGCGAGGAAAGGTGCTCGGGCCGTTGCGGGGACTCGCTGGTGCCAGCCGGCGCGCCGGCGCCGGCGGCGCTGGGGAGCCCGCGGGCGGTGGTCCGCACCGGAGGCGTGGTGGACGGATTGGATACAGGTGAGACCGGCGGGGGAGCGTGCTTTGTCGGCCCGCGCAATGCGGGTCCACGCGCGGGATCGCCGGCGGGCCCGCGAGCGTGAGCGGAAGCTGCCAGCGATGGCGGCGATGAGGCGATCCACGCCGTGCTCACGCCAACGGCCGCTGTGACCGCCAGGCTGGTAGCTGTCCTTGCGCGCAGAAATCGCAAGGCGGCCATCGTCAGCCGGCTCGCGCCCGCGCAGTTTCGATCGAGGAGGAACGGACCTTGGAGAGGCGCACGGTCGTGCCCCCCGGGTCGATGTGCAGATCGACCTCGTCCACCAGGCTCGCCATCAGGGCGAGCCCGCGGCCGCCCGCAGCGGTCTCGGCACCATCAACCTCGGGCATCACGAACGTGCCTCGATCGCGCACGGCAAACGTCAGCCGTTCGGAGTCGGCGACGATGCTCATGTGGATCATGTCCTCCTCATCGGAGGCGCCGTGCCTGATCGCGTTGGTGACCGCCTCGTTGACGGCGTACACGAATTCGTAGCGGCTGTCTTCATCGAGGCCGAAGGCGTGGGCGACGTCCTCCGCGTACTTGCGTGCGACGCCGAGCTCAGAGCGCCGGGCGAGCACGTGCAGCTCGCTGGCGGAGGCGCCCGCAGTGTTGTTGGGGGAGCGCATCGGCTAGCCCGCCGTCGCCGCTGCGGCCAGCGCGTCCTCTCGCGACGGATACACGGTGATCAGACTGTCCAGACCCGTGATCTCGAAGATCTGTATGACCTTTTCGTGCGTGCAAACGACCGACAGTGAGCCGCCGCCGGTCTCGTCCAGCTTCTCGAGCGTGGCCGCGAGGACCCCGATTGCGGTGGAGTCGATGAACGTGACGTCGGAGAGGTCGAGGATGAGCCGCCGCGCACCAGCTTTGATCGCGCGCATGATGCGTGCCTTCAGCTGCGGGCTGACCTCGTAGTCGACCTCGCCTCCGACCACCAGTATCGCGACCTCGGGACCGGCGTCCTCGAGGTGAACATCATCGCCGATGTAGAACGTCCTCATTGGTTTCCTCCTGGGCAGGCGAGGAAAATCGCTTGTGCGCATCATTCGGAGGGGACAGGGCACGCCTTTAGCCCGGCGAGACCCGATAGACGCAAGTTGGAGGCGTGCCGACTGGCGCGCGGGCGAGCAGGACCCGGTTCCAGTACCGTAAACAGCGGCTACCGGCGCATACCAAGGGCTGCCAGATGGAGAACGAGGACACCTACACCATCGCCCACCGGGACGAGCTCGAGCGCACAGGCAACTGGAGCCTGGTGCGCCGAACGCTCGACTGCAACAGCTTCGGCGTCAATCTCGTCGAGCTCCCGCCCGGCGAGTCGATCCCGGAGCACGACGAGACCGAAAGGGACCAGGAGGAGCTCTTCTTCGTGCTCGAAGGCTCCGCCACGATCGTGATCGACGGCGTGGAGCACCCCGCCCCGGCCGGCACCTTTGCGCGCCTGGATCCCAACCACCGGCGCACCGTTCGCAACCGCGGCGAGAACCCGGCTTCGGTGCTCATCGTGTCGGCGCCGCAGACGAGCGGCTACCACCCGATGGAGTGGGCCTGACGATGGCGCAAGCGGCCCAGCAGTCGCGCCTGCGAGACATAATCGAGCGCTACAACGACGCCTGGAACGCCCACGACCTCGACGCGATCACCGGCATGCACGCGCCGGACATGGTGTTCGAGAATCACACAGCCGGCGAGCGGGCCGAGGGCGAGCAGGTGCGTGAGCACATCGGCCGCATCTTCAGAGCCTGGCCCGACATCGCCTTTCATACGCGCCGCCTCTACGTACGCGAGAACCTGATCGTGCAGGAATGGACCGCGACCGCCACCCACGCCACCGAGCTGCGCCGCGGAGACCTGACCGCGCCTGCGAGCGGCAGACGCGTTGAATGGGAGGGGCTCGACGTGATCCCGTTCGAGAACGGCCTCGTCAAGCGCAAGGACGTCTATTCAGACTCGGTGGCGATCCTGCGCCAGGTGGGGTTGCTCGAGGCATAGGCTTGACAGGCGGCTGCTTGTGCGGCGGTGTCCGCTTCGAGATCAGCGAGCCGCCGATCTCTGCAAGCTACTGCCATTGCAAGCACTGCCAACGCCGCACCGGCAGCGCGGCATCAGCCCAGGCTCGCATCGACCCCGGCTCGCTTCGGATCCTCAAAGGCGGCGAGCTGCTCAGGTCTTACATCCCTCCGGGCGGCTGGGCGAAGGTCTTCTGCTCCGTCTGCGGCTCCAGCCTGTTCAGTCATCCCCCGAACCAGTCGGAGATCAGTTCGGTTCGCCTGGGGTCGTTCGACGGCGACCCCGGCGTCCGCCCCGCGTATCGTCAGCGCGTGGGGAGCGCCGCTGCGTGGGAGCCGATCCCGGACGACGGCCTGCCGCGTGATGAGGGACCGCATCCGGAGCATGAAGCGGCCTTTGGGAGGCCGGCGAGTGCCAATCCGGGGTCTCGAATTTCTGCGCCTGAGAATCGGGGCGGCCGGATTCGAACCGGCGACCTTACGGCCCCAAACCGTACGCGATACCAGGCTTCGCCACGCCCCGTTGACCCGCGAGTTTAGCGCCACGTTGCGCGCACTCTCTCCATCCAAGCCGCCAGTCGAGCTCGAAGCAGAGTGTCCGAAACCGACACGGTGCGCACCCCGTGAGTAGAGCGCCAGCTGCGTCCTTCTAACTGAGCGCTGTTGGACTTGCGTTGAAAATGAATCGCATTGGGAGCGATGCCAAGTGCCTCGCTCCAGAAGATGCGCAGCGCGGCCAAATCCTGATCGGCGTGATGCTGGATCCAGAACGACAGAGGTTTGTTGGTCAGGCTGAAAATCCACTTGAACCCGAGCTTCAGCACCGCCATATCCGAGTTGCAAATAGCAACGCGATTGCGATTTCGCTTGGACCCCTCCGCTATGTACAAGCACACGAAGTCGCGAAAGCCCGGCTCGGCTGCGAGTCGGTCGAAGCTCTCAAGCCCATCCTTGTAGGCCGCCTCGCGCAGCAACCTGTACTTGCGTTGCATGGCTCGATTTCCGCGTCGCTGGCCGGCATTGGCGCGGCCC
>Ga0066710_100003411_pt1 | contig 13537 bp, 14 predicted proteins | sample GraSoiAngelo_159_FD_79666 | JGI IMG/M metagenome (GOLD analysis project Ga0066710, IMG submission 79666) | Grasslands soil microbial communities from the Angelo Coastal Reserve, California, USA - 14_1009_16_40cm | ecosystem: Environmental > Terrestrial > Soil > Grasslands | place: USA...
ATCGCCGCAGCCGGCTCCACCGTGAAGCAGGAGATCACGTTGCAGCAGGGGATTCCGATTGAGAAGGCCCGCGAGATCGTCAAGAAGATCAAGGACAGCAAGCTGAAAGTGCAGGCGGCCATTCAGGCCGATATGATCCGCGTGAGCGGCCGCGACCGCGATACTCTGCAACAGGCGATCGCGCTCCTCCGTGGCAGTGATTTCGGTATCGACATGCAGTTCACCAATTACCGGACTAACTAGTCCAGTGGCCCGCTGCATCGAGTCTCACCTGCTCGACGGGCCCGCCGGAAAACTGGAAGCGCAGCTCGAGGAACCCGAGGACGCGCCGCCAACGGAAGCTGTCCTTGTGTGCCATCCGCACCCACTGTATGGCGGTACCATGCACAACAAGGTCGTATACCGGATTGCGCGCGGTTTGCGGCGCCGCGGCTCAGTGGTGCTGCGCATCAATTTCCGCGGTGTGGGCCGCAGCCACGGTAAGCATGCCGATGGCGTGGGCGAGATCGAAGACGCCCGCGCCGCGCTCGACTGGCTGCGCCCCCGCTATCCCGATCTCCCGTATTCGCTGGCGGGTTTTTCCTTCGGATCACAAGTCGTTCTACGCTTAGGCTGTTCACTTGGAGACCCGGCACGTCTGATCGCCGTGGGCTTTCCAACGAAAACGGCCAGCTCGGAATTCCTCCGCACGTGCACCATCCCCAAGTTTTTCATTGCCAGCACGCACGACGAACACGCGCCTCCCCGGCAGATGGAGGCGCTTTACTCGGAAGTCGCCGCGCCGAAGCAGCTCGTCTGGATCGAAGCCGACGATCACTTCTTTCAAGGAGCACTCGACCGATTGGAGGAAACCGTGCTCGAGTTGGGTTGAGCCGGTCACTCCCACAAATACTTTCGGAACGAACCCTTTTGTGAGCAAGGCCCTTGGAACCAGTAAGTCTGAAGGAACCTACGCGCTTAGTTGTTGGCGGCGGACATCCGGAGCGTGCGCTCCGAGCGGCGTGTGGCGCGCAGGCTGATCAATTCCGCAACCTGGCTCAGAAAAGTGGTGACGTCTTCGGCTTCCACCAGCATGCGGCTGCTGGATTTCTTCCGGTCCTCGCGCGCATTGCCGTCACGGTGCTTGCGAATCATCGCGGTCGCGGGTTTGTAGTCCTTACCGCGCGCATAGTCGAGCATCCTGCGCCCGGCTCCGGGAGATTCCATGTGCGAATCCGTCAATACCAGCTCGTAGGCACTTTCATCCAGCTTGCCGATGGCCTCGGCCGCCGAAGCTGCCACGTCCACGGTGTACCCGCCAGCGCGCAAAAGTGTCTGTAGAGTCAATCGCGAAGCCACATCGGACTCCACGAGGAGCACACGAGCCAATTCCAGGCCCCGGCCAGCCGCGGCCTCTTTGGAATCGGCAATGGACATCATGAATTTCCTTTCCTAACCACTCTAACCGAAGATTGGGCTTTATTCACTACTAAAGTTAGTAGGTTTAGTGCCGTAAAATCTTCCCAGAAAAATCCGATCCGTATGTGATACTTTGTACCTCTGACTGCAAACATCAGATCCTTTGGAGGTTAATACGTAAAACTACAGTTTGACACTGACGGTGACACCATCGCGGATGGGTAACAGAGTGGTGAAAAACTGAGTTGAATCGTACAATTTCTGATCAAACTCCGCCACCGCCCGGTCACTGGCTTCCCGCGGATCGAGAACACACTCGTGCCACAACGTGTTATCGGTCACAAAGATACCACCGCGCTTCAGTCGAGGAGGAACAGCAGCCAGAACTGCAGGGTAGCCCTCCTTGTCCACGTCGTTGAAGATGAAGTCGAATTCGCCCGAGGTCTGGGAGAGGCTTGTCAGCGCATCACCCACGTGGACGTGGATAGCGGAGGCCACTCCGGCGCGCTCGAAGTAGCCGCCGGCTTCGCGGGCGTTGGCGGCACTGCCATCGGCGTAGTGAACTTCGGCGCCAAGCCCGGCGGCACGCGCCAGCCAAATGGTCGAATAGCCGATAGCCGAGCCCAGCTCGAAGATGCGCTTCGCTCCCGAGATCATCACGAGTTGGGCCAGCACACGCGCGACGGCCGGCCCGACGATCGGGATGTTGCGCTTGGCGGCGGCGGCTTCCATCTCGGCCAGAACGGCGTCGCGAGGTGGCAGCAGGCCCTCCATGTAGCGCTCTATTTCAGGATTGACGATCATCGAATACCCGAGCGAAAATTTTGTTCACGTTGCGAAGCTGCCGTTCGAGCGAAAAGCTCTCGGCGATCTGCTCGCGCGTGAGGACACGCGTGATCTCAGGATCGGCCTCGACGGCGGCGCGGAAATCCGATTCGTTCTCCCACGCTTCCATGGCGTGGCGCTGCACCACCTTGTATGCCGCCTCGCGCAGCATGCCCGCGGCGGCAAGATCGAGCAGAAGCTGGCCGGAAAACACCAGACCGCGCGTCATGTCGAGGTTGCGGCGCATGCGCTCAGGATAGACCAACAGCTGATCGACGAGCTTGGTGGTCTTGTCGAGTAGATAGTCGGCCAGAATAGTTGAATCCGGCAGGATGACGCGCTCGACCGAGGAGTGCGAGATGTCGCGCTCATGCCAGAGGGCCACGTTCTCGAATGCCGCCTGCGCGTTCGAGCGCACAACGCGCGCGAGGCCGCAAATCTGCTCGCACGTCACTGGATTGCGCTTGTGCGGCATGGCCGAGCTTCCCTTCTGGCCCTTTGAGAAGTACTCCTCGGCTTCCCTCACTTCGGTGCGCTGCAGGTGGCGTACTTCGAGCGCGATTTTTTCGAGACTGGCGGTCACGATGGCGAGCGTGGCGACGAAGTTGGCATGACGGTCGCGCTGGATCACCTGCGAAGACACCGGCGCCGGGAGCAGCCCGAGTTTGGCGCAGATGGCTTCCTCGATTTCAGGCTCGATGTGGGCGAAAGTGCCCACGGCGCCCGAAATTTTGCCCACCCGCATATCCTCGGCCGCGGCCTTCAGGCGCCGGATATTGCGCCCCGCCTCTTCGTACCAGATGGCCAGCTTCAGCCCGAAGGTGATGGGCTCGGCGTGCACCCCGTGCGTGCGCCCGATTTGTACCGTGTGTTGGAATTCGAGGGCGCGGTGCTTGAGAATGGGCCGCAACTGCTCGAGATCCGCCAGCAGAATCTGATATGCCTGGCGTATTTGTAGCGCCTGCGCGGTATCCACCACATCGTTCGAAGTCAGGCCGTAGTGCAGCCAGCGGGACGCTTCTGCGTGGCCCGCCGCGGCCATCTTCTCGGACACGGCGGTGGTGAACGCAATGACATCGTGCTTCACCTCGCGCTCAATTTCGTTGATTCGGGCGACATCGAATGCCGCGTGAGCGCGTAGCAGCCGAGCCGCTTCAGCGGGCACAACGCCGCGTTCGGCCAACGCCTCGCTCGCCGCCAACTCGACTTCGAGCCACTGCTGGAATTTGTTCTGGTCGCTCCAGATGCGACCCATGTCGGGACGGGTATAGCGGGAGATCATGGTTCAGGTGTTAGGTGTCAGGTGCCAGGTGTTAGCAAGCCAAGACCAGGTTCCAGGTGCCAGCAGTCCAAGAGTACACCCTAGCACCTCTACATCTTGCACCTAAAATCTGAAAACTTCAGTGGGCTGCTTTTGGCTCGCCACTACGAGCTGCGTGGCCAGACCGCGCCGGTCAAGCGCCTGCTGCGCCACCATCCTGACAATTTCAGGATGATTGTTGTGCTCGCTAAGATGCCCCAAAATCAGCGCTGTGGCGGAGGAATCGAATTCGTGTCCCAGATAGTCGCTCACCAAGTCGTTCGACAGATGGCCGTTGCGGCTCATTACGCGTTGTTTCACGGCCCAGGGATACGGGCCGACCTTCAGCATATCGAGATCGTGGTTGGACTCGAGCATCAAGATCTGCGAGCCGCGCAGGTGGAACTTGATGGAGTCTGGAAGATAGCCCAGGTCGGTGACGAGGCCGATTTTGACGCCTTGCGCGCGGAAGCAGAAGCCAACGGGATCGATGGCGTCATGCGGAATGGTGAAGCTGCCGATCTCGATGTCGCCCACCGTGAAGCTGCCGCCGGCTTGAAACGGCTCGATCGCCGGGAGTGCGCCATCCCACTCGATCGCGGGCGCAGTCAGGCGCGTCATGAAGATCGGCGCCGCCGGCACGCGGCGGGCGAAGCGCGCGAGGCCGGAGATGTGGTCGGAATGCTCGTGCGTAACCAGAACAGCGTCGATCCAGCCGGGCTGTTCGCCGATGGACGCGAGCCGTTTCGTCAGCTCCTTGAAGCTGAGGCCGGCGTCTACCAGCACGCGTGTCTTTTCGGTGGCAATCAGCGCACAGTTGCCGGAACTACCGCTCGCGAGCACGCAGAATTTGACGATGGCCGTTTCTCCCGATGCACCGCTCGAGCGGCGCCGCTGGACCTTAACTCTCCCTTGTAACAGGAAACCGGGGAAACGACAAGGTATTTCACTGTGGGTAACTGTGGGTACCAGCGACCGGAGGGCGGAAAGGCCGGCGTAAGATTGCTTAAGCGCGGCCTTGACTGATCTCGTGCGTGGACTATAACATCAGAGGCTCCGCCAGTCGCCGCGGCGAACCATCATGATTCAGATTTACAGCAACACCGACCGAACGCTCTACGAGCACGCGCTGGGATTCGCCCGCAGGCAATTGCGCGCGCTCATCGACCGCAATCCTGACTTCTATCCGATGTACACCGTGCAGGGAAAGTGGCGGCACGGGGGCGAGGCGTGGACGAACTGGTGCGAAGGGTTTCTTCCGGGCATGTTGTGGATTGTGGCTGCGCGCGAGCCGGACGACGCCGCAGGACGGTGGTGGCGCGACCAGGCGATTCGATATACGCAGCCGTTGGAGCTACGCCAGTTCGATCGCGATGTGCACGATTTGGGCTTCCTGTTCATGTCCACCTACTACCGCTGGCGCAACTTGACGAAAGATCCCAAGCTGCAGGACGTGCTGATCGAGGCGGGACGCACTATGGGCATGCGTTTTCGCGAGAAGGGCGAATACCTCCGTTCGTTTGTGGCCGAGGATTCGCTGTTCATCGACATCATGATGAATGTGGGGATCGTTTTCTACGCGGCCATCGAAACCCGCGACGCCCGGCTCATGGACATCGCCCTACGGCATTGTCTGACGACGCGCCGCCTGCTGGTGCGCGGTGATGGTTCGACGGCTCACGAGGGCATCTTCGATCTCGAAACCGGCGCATTCCTCCGGCAATCCACGCATCAGGGCGTCAGCGGGGATTCTTGCTGGTCGCGCGGCCTCGCGTGGGCGCTGTATGGTTTTGGAACCGCCTACCGCTGCACGCGCGACCCGCGGCTGCTGGCAACGGCTGAGGACTGTGCCGGCTTCTACATCGACCACACCCCCGCCGATGGCGTGCCGCCATGGGATTACGATGCGCCCACCGAAAGCAAAGCGTTGGTGGACACTTCAGCCGCGGCCATTGCCGCTTCGGGTTTGCTGCAACTGGCGCATCTGGTTGCGGATCGCATCCGGGGACGCTTCTATGAAACCGTAGCGCGGCGCATCCTGAGCACTCTGTGCCGGCGTTACCTGGCCGAGGACGATGCCGACTGGGAAGGAATTCTCAAGGGCGGCGTCTACCACGTGGCGAAAAATCTCGGGGTGAATGAATCGGTGATGTGGGGCGAATACTTTTTCGTCGAGGCGCTGGATGAAGTGCTGCGCGAGAGTGCACCCGGCGGTTAATCGGCGGATACCAGCCGCTTCGCGTCTCCGGCGTTCGCTCCAACCAGGGAGCCTTCTTCGCGAGCAGGTAATGCCTCGGGCAGTTGCTGCAAATCACCCGCGCCGCCGTTGGGAAAGAATCGCTGCTCGAACCTGCGCCAGTAGAATCCAATGACATTGAGCTGCGTGATCTTGGGAAGGGCATGCGCCAGCGCTTCGCGGTCACCGGTCAGTTCCACGGCCTCGGTGTCCGCCGTGCGCTCGAAACGGCGCCACAGCAGATAGAGCAGCACCGGCGTGATCCACACGAGAAGCGGGCCACGCAAAGCCCAAGGAAGCCGGCCTTCGACCATTGCCAGATGCGAGAAGCGGTAGATCAGCGGCAGCGATACGACGGCGCTGCCCAGCAAGATGGCGCGATGATGACGGCGGAGGTGCACAAACTGGCGCGCCAGCACGGCTTCGGTTTCGTTCTTCTTCAAAACACGCAAGAGCACGTCGGAGAGTATCAGGCGACGCCGGCGGATCATGAAGGGACCGCCGAGCCGGCCTTCGGTAGCGGGCAACAGATAAATTTCCTTGAGCGTCACGCCGGCCTTCAGGGCCAACTCGAGAATGCGAGATCGCAAGTCGCCGGGCGGAAGCTCGTAGCGGCTCAGCTTCTGCAATCGCAGCCAGAGCCCGACCAGCACCACGTGGGCGGCATAAGCAATTGCCAGGCAGGCGAGGCCTAGCGCGACTTGATTGAACAATGTTAGCGACGCTACTCCGGCCCAGAGACATAAGATCGGCCAGATGGTCACGGGTTCGTGCCAGAATGCGTGCTTCATCGAAACCGGCAGCATCCACTGCTCCCCGCCGGCCCGCGCCAGAACCGCCCCTGACGCTACCGTGCAGACCAGTTGCGCCAGAATGGGCGGCACCACGTAAAATGTCACTTGCAGCAACGGCGCCCAAGGCGAATCGTTCAACAGGAAACGGGCCAGAGCGGCGCAATCCAGAACCGTGGATCCTTCTATCCACAATAGCCACACACCGCTGATCATCCAGCCGAACAGGCTCCAGTATGTGAACCACACGACCACAGGATCGGTCTGGCGCGCGCGCAATGCCGCCCAGCGCATGATCAGGCTGAGTCCGACGGGGAACAGCAGCAGGCTGATGGGCAGAAAGTTGATCAGGCGGTAACCGAACGCAAGACGGACCGGCGGCACGAGCGGCGCGGGCGTCAGAGTCTTCCGATATTCGATGGACTGCGCCGTGGTTTCGATGGTCCAGCCACTGTCCAGGAATTGCGAGAATCCACTCCGCGGGTGGCGGACGATGACTTCGATGCGATCCACCTTCGCTTGCTTGAGAATTTCCATCAAGGGCGCGAAATCGAGTTGGCCGCCAACCAGCAGCCCACGCTTGCGAAAGGCGCCGGCGCAGCTCCCCGAAAAGATCCAGTCGCCCTCAATCTCACGGTCCTTCGGGTTGTCGAAGCCGCAGCCGGCCAGGTGCTCGATAGCGGGCGCGAGCGGCACGAGCCTTTCCGGCTCGAAGATCTTGATGTGTAAATCGACGCCGCCATGGGCGTCGATATTCATTTCCAATTTTGAGGAGGCAGTGGAATTCCCAGATTCTTCTTGCCCGAATGCGGCGCAAGCGAAAAGGAACAGTAAGCAAACACTTACCAGGCTCCGGCGCGCACGGGTAAAAGCCAAATTGCCACCTTTCCGTTTGGATTATAGCCTTTAAGAAAAACTTCTTGTAGTTTAACGTTGGTTAATTTGTATGGATATCAGGCAAATGGCTAGTAGTTAACCACTCGATTTATTCGTGGGATAGCCAGCAAAAACCCGCGGGTCTCCGCCACAGTGCGGCGTAGCCCCGCGCTACGAGGTTCTCGTTACCACGTGGAGCGCTCCGTGAACGCCTTGTTTTGTAGCGCAGGGCCACGCGTTTTTTTTGGGGACCTGCGGCAGTGTCGTCAAGCAATGCGGCCAGCGGCTACTTGTGCGAAAGGATGACGCGCGACGGAAACGGCTCCAGGGCGTGCAGTTCGTTGCGGGAGAAGCCTGCATTGTGGAACATCCGGTCGTATTCGGAGAACGTGTAGGCGTCGCCGGATTCGGTCGTGCCCAGCATGATCATGCTGAATGCCGCCGCCGTGGCCGGCGATACGCGGTCTTCGTTAGGGACAAACTCCAGTGTCGCCGCACGGCCACTAGGCTTGAGCGCGGCGTGGACCTTCCGGAGCAGCTCTTCGCAAGTGGCTGGATCGAAGTGGTGCAGGAAATTGGTGAGGAGTACGATGTCGTAGCTGCCGCCGAAATCGGTTTCGAAGGCGCTACCCGGAAGGGTCGTGTAGCGAGCGGACACACCGGCTTTGGCGGCATTCCCTTTCGCGACTTCGAGCACGCTGGGCCAGTCGGACGCGACGATGGTGGCGTTGGGATTCTGCCGGGCGATCGCAATGCCGAACATCCCGTGTCCGGCGGCGATGTCGAGCACCTTCCAGGCGGCACCCTCCGGCGCACCCACGAGTTTCGCAATCATGTCGGCCGGCATGGCCATCATGGGCGCCATGGCGCATGCGAAATCCACCCAGACAGGATGGTTGGGCTCCATGGTGCCGTGAGCGCTCATGACCTCACCGCCTTTGCGCACGATGGCGGCGACGTCTTTGAAGCCGTCTGTGAGCATCGGGGAAGTGAGGAATTTCTCGGCTGTACCGAGATACGCGGGCGAGCGCCGGTCCAGGAACAAGGCGCTATCGGCGGTGAGCCCGTAATTCGAGCCTTGCTTGGTCAGGAAGCCGATAATGACCAGGTAGTCGCACAAGATGCGCATGCCGCGCTCCGAGGTCTGACACCGCGCGGCAATGGCCTTGGGCGCGGCGTTGCCCTCCCCGATCGCCGTGAACACATCCAACTGGATGGCGCCTTTCAGGGCGGCGGTCCGCTGATAGGCATTCAATGTGTCGAAGACAAGCTCGGGGCTGGGTGGCTGGGTTTGAGGGACGCTGCGCATAGCCGTTAAATATACGACAATACCGGGCCTTCGCGCGCCCTGGGGGCTGCCGATTAGCCCGGTGCGGTGATGCTCGGCAAAAGCCGCAGATCTTTCGCTCAAAGCGCGGCAACCCTGCGCCACGAATTGCGGGCGCATCCGTATCTTCACGCCCCAGGCAGGCGAACCGGTAATCAACCTGCGGGTGTGCGGTCCCAGTTTCCCGCGAAAATATTGCATTCCCGGATGCGCTCCGCGCGTAGTATGTCAATGAGAAGCGCGTGACAGCGACTAGTGGGGGAGGGACAGCAATTCGCGTGCGGGAAGATCCCGAGCCGGCGGCGCAAGGCGACTTACCTGCGTTCGCCGACATCGTTCGGGAGCAGCAGGGCATGGTTTTTGGCCTGGCTTACCACTTCCTGCACGACCGTGGTGTCGCCGAGGAACTGGCGCAGGAGGTTTTTCTGGAGCTGCACCGCCATTTCGGGACCATCGAATCGCCGCGGCACCTGGTGTTCTGGCTGCGCAAGGTGACCAGCCGGCGCTGCATCGATCACACGCGGCGCCGCGCCTTCTGGCCAAAATTCCGGCTGGACGAAGTGCCAGAGCCGGCGTCACAGGCGCGCCAGGCCGACCCGATGCTTTCGCGGGCGTTGGCGCGCCTGGTAGCCTCACTACCGGAGAAAGCCAAGCTGGTGGTGATCCTGCGTTACCAGGAGGACCTGGACCCGACTGACATTGCGCAGGTGCTGGACATGCCAGTGGCCACAGTGAAGAGCCACTTGCAGCGCTCGCTGGCCATGCTGCGGGACAAGCTGGCCCGAACCGTGGGGGAAATCGCGATATGAGCTACCTGGAAGACGATCTGAAAATGGCATTGCAGCGTACGGAGCCCTCCGCGGATTTTGTTAACCGCGTGCTGGCGCGCGTGAATCAGCCTCCGCCGCGGGAGCCCAGTTGGTGGGAGCGCCTCACCGTGCTGTTGCGTCCTCCGCGACTGCAGTGGGTGGCGGCCAGCGTGATTCTGAGCATCATGATTCCGGTGGCCGGCGTCCAGTACCGCAAGCAACAGCGGATGCGCGTCGAGGGTGAAAGGGCCAAAGAGCAGCTCATGTTCGCGGTGCGCGTGGCCGGCAACAGGTTGCACCGCGTGCAGCAGAAGGTTCTGGAAATGGGCCGGATGGAAACCCGCTTATGAAAATTCTTCGGATTCTTACAATTTGTATCTTGACTGGCGCGCTCGGGCACGGTCAAGTGATCGATCTCAAGCACCTCGACCGGCTGGCGGCTAAGGCCACTGAGACCGCCGATGTGACGCTGGATGGCTCACTGCTGAAGCTGGGGGCGAAATTCCTTTCCGCCGACGATCCCGACCAGGCCAGAGTCAGGAAGCTGGTGGCAGGCCTGAAGGGCATCTACGTCAGGACGTTTACGTTCGAAAACGAGGGCGAGTACTCCGAGGCGGACGTTACCTCCATCCGCAAACAGCTGCAGTCGCCGGGATGGTCGCGGATCGTGGGTGTACGGAGCAAGAAAGACAGCGAGAACGCGGAGGTCTACATCAAGACGGGTGGGCCGGATGGCGGTTTGGCCATCATCTGCGCCAATCCGAAAGAACTGACCGTGGTGAGCATCGTCGGGAAAATCGATCTGGATGAGCTGAGCGAGCTGGGCGGCAACCTCGGCGTGCCCAAGATCGACCTCGAGAAACCGAAAACCTCCAACGTGGAGAAGCCGAAGCCATCCAGCAAGAAGGAGGACGACTGATGAACCCCGCTGCCATCGCGCTCGCCGTACTCGGCTGGTATGCAGCGAAACAGCCGGAGCCGGCAGACCTCATCATGGCCCGGGTCGCGCTCAATCAAGATCGCGCCCAGCAGATGCGCTCCGCGTTCGTTTATCACCAGAACATGCTGATCCGCTTCAAGCGCAGCAACCACAAGCTGGCACGCGAGGAGCAGCGGGAATACGTCGTCACTCCCACGGAAAAAGGCTTCACCAAGACACTGACGCATTTCGCGGGCAAGTATGACAAGGGCGGCAAGCTTTTTGAGTACAACGAGCCCGGCTACGAGTACAAGGGCGTCGACATCGATGGCAATGTGGCGAATAGCCTTGCCAATGACCTGGCCAACGACAAGAACTCGCGCGACGGCATCACGAAGGATCTTTTCGCGCTAACGGCGAACCGGCAGAAAGGGTTTGCCTTCAAGCTGGAGGGCAAGGAGAACTATCGCGGCAAGGAGGTCTATCGCATTACCTTTAAGCCGCGGAAGCCCTCGTTGTTCGACTGCGACGACGACGGTGAGTCCTCCTGCTGGGCCGGGGAAGCGCTGATCGACCCCAAAGAATATCAGCCCGTATTAGTGACCAGCTGGCTGGCCAAAGGGATTCCCATGGCTGTCCAGGTTCTATTGGGGACAAATATCAAGCACCTTGGGTTCAAAGTCGCGTACCAGAAGTTCGACGAGGGGATGTGGTTCCCGGTGACCTACGGTGGCGAGTTCTACGTGCGCGGGCTGTTCTTCTATAAGCGCACCATCGCGCTTTCGGTGGTGAACAGCGGATTTCGAAAGTCCGACGTCACCAGCGTGGTTTCGTTCGGGCTACCGGTTCTCCCATAGTTCGAGCGCCATCCCCGCCGAGGGGACGTCTTCGCTGGACTTGCTCTACGGGAGCGAGTTAGGCATGGGCTGGTCGTGCCGCTCCAAGTCGACAAGCGCGTTCGCAATCATCGTCACCACCTGCTCCTCCGCGTTACGCGAGGACTTGTTCAGCGGCAGCGCTGAAAGATGCAGATGCACCAGTTCGTGAACGATGGAAAGCTCCATGTCGGCTGGAACCCTGTCTTTGGGCAGCTCATAATCCGCCGGGTTCAGAACTTTGATAACGGCAGTCTTGTGCGGTACAGACCAATCGATGTGTCCCAGCGTGCCCTGTTCTAAGTCCCAGATCCTGACGATCTTGACTTCGACCTTCCACTCTTCCAGATGGAGGCGCTTCTGCCATAAATGAAGCCAGTCATGGACTTGTTCGTTGCTGACGACGGCTGGGGCGGACGTGACGCGATCGCGCGAGGCTGGGGCGGCGCTGCCCAGGCTGGCGAAAGTTAACAACAAAAATGTGATCAAAATCACCATTCTTTTTCCTACCTCATTTTATCGGAATTTTTTGGTAAAGCGTGAGAGAAAAATTTACGCAGCGGTTAAAACACTGATTTCGTGTCGGGCAGATAACTGATGTCGCCGCGGGACGTTATCTAAGGCCAACGTAGTGCGAGCGGGATCCGTCGAAAAAGACTTTCCAACGCCGAGGAAGTCAAGAAACGGGGCCACTGGCCCGGAGCGCGATCCGCAACGAATGCTGGCGCTGCATAAGGACGCGGCGTCACTGAGCCTTCACCCGGGCCGCTGCAGAAACTTGGATTTCCCGGCGCCGCGACGTCCCGGCTAGCGCCCGGCTAGCGCAATCTTGCCGCGTTCGTGACGGATTACGGGCGCGCTATTCACGCTCGCCCTCCGTGTTACTCTTGAAGGTTCAGCCATGTCGCGGATATGCCCGCCCGTGTGAGCGAAGCCATCGTTCTGCAAACCTACCCGTTCAAAGAATCGGATCTTGTGGTCAGTTTCCTGACGCGGGACCAGGGGAAGCTGCGTGGCGTCGCCAAGCGGGCGCGGCGTCCGAAGAGCAACTTCGGATCGGGGCTGGAGCGGCTCTCGCAGGTGAAGATGTCATATTTCCAGCGGGAAACGCGGGAGCTGGTGAACCTGGACTCCTGCGATCTGGTTCGCTCGCAGTTCGGCTTGCTGGGAGATTACGGTGCGGCCGTCGCCCTGGATTATCTGGCCGAGATTTCGGAGCAACTGCTGCCGCCGGGCGAGCCAAATGAGCGCTACTTCCGGTTGTTGCTGGCGGTTTTGGAGCACCTGAAATCGGGGGGACCCGGCAGCGTCTGGCGCGCGGTGACGTACTTCAGTTTGTGGGCCGTGCGTCTGGCCGGAATCCTGCCGGAGCTCAATGTTTGTCTGGCTTGCGGTAACTGGCTGGACAACCCGGAGGGCCGCGAGCCGGCGTTTTTCAGCCGGTACCGCACGGGCCTCTACTGCGGGCATTGCCGGAGAGGGGCGGAGCTGGGAAAGACCTGGGAGTTGAGTCTGCCATCGCGAGACATCGCCGAACAGATGCTGCACACGCCGGTCGGGCAACTCGCGGTCGCGGAGTGGACGCGCACAACGGCCGCCGATCTGCGCCATTTCCTGGTCCGGCAGGTCGAGCATCACATCGAGCGGCGCCTGATTACCGCACCCGCATTGGAAGCTGCATAGGGAATGGATTCATACCAAGAACTTATCTTCAAGCTGAAAAAGTACTGGTCCGACCGCGACTGCATCATTCAGGAGCCGTACGATCTGGAAGTGGGCGCTGGGACCATGTGCCCCGAGACGTTTCTGCGCGTGCTGGGGCCGAAACCGTACCGCGTGGCGTATGTCCAACCCAGCCGCCGTCCCGCCGACGGCCGCTATGGCGAAAATCCCAACCGGCTCTACAAGCACATGCAGCTGCAAGTCGTCCTGAAACCCTCGCCGAATGATGTAATCGAGCAGTACCTGGGCAGCCTGGGCGCTATCGGCATCGATCTGCGCAAGCACGATATCAAGTTCGAAGAAGACAACTGGGAGTCGCCGACGCTGGGGGCCTGGGGGGTCGGCTGGCAGGTGATGCTGGACGTGCTCGAAATCACGCAGTTCACTTATTTCCAGCAATGCGGGGGAATCGATCTGGAACTGGTGCCGGCGGAGCTGACGTACGGCATGGGACGTCTC
>Ga0066710_100003413_pt1 | contig 13536 bp, 26 predicted proteins | sample GraSoiAngelo_159_FD_79666 | JGI IMG/M metagenome (GOLD analysis project Ga0066710, IMG submission 79666) | Grasslands soil microbial communities from the Angelo Coastal Reserve, California, USA - 14_1009_16_40cm | ecosystem: Environmental > Terrestrial > Soil > Grasslands | place: USA...
CACATTTGTGTGTGTGCGCTCACGTCGGGAGTGAACCCTGTATGTGTCCCACTTATATGATTTTTCATATTTGAGGTTGTGGCTGTGTGGTATCCTATTTTTTTTTTTTTTTTTTATCATTTACCAAATACAAACTGAATCGCCACAAGTTTTTTATCAGGTGTGACGGTATGTTGTCACTTTAGAGCGCTCGCGAGGGCACATACAGGACTCACGCGGAGCGATAGGACACACACACATTCGTGTGCTCGCTTCGCGAGTGAAGCTGGCGCATAGCAATTCAAGTGGTGGAGCGTATCACCAGCTACCAAATTGCCACGTCTATAGCACGGCACGGTAGACACTGTGCTGGGAGGTTACTCCGTAATTGGAACTCGATTGCACAGTCGGATGTCCAATGAAAAACTAAAACGGATGATCATCGAGGTGCCGTGCTATAGAGGAGGCAATTCAGATGACAACAATGCTGGACTTATTCAGGAGGAAGTACCCAGAGGCGCCATGGGACGGTGAGGTATATGAGTATCACCTCCACTGCCCAGTCTCGTTGGATGATCCACCAAAAGCTACGCTATACATTCGGTTTGGAACTACTAAAGGGACAAAGTCTCGCTTCGAGGTAGAGTTAGACGTACGCGGATGAAATGACACTCTAGAACATAGCAATTCAAGTCCGTGCGTTCAACGCCGGAAAGGAGGCGCAAACCAATGTCACTGCGTGAATTCATAGCCGACAAGGCTTCCGCATACATAGCGGTCGCCATCACAACCGGGGCAGCTACGCTACCGAAGCTAACACAGCATGACTGGACAGTGCTATTCCGGGATGGCAAAGCAATCCTGATAGTGCTCGCAATAGCAGCACTAGCAATTTACATCCGGAAGCAATTGCGAGGGAAGTAGCAACAGCAATTGCAATTCAAGCCCTGACGTTCCATGCTAATAGTGCTGGAGCCTCTAGGAATGGCAACACCACAATGAGTAAAAAGATCCACCTCAGGATGTGCGGAGTTACAGCTGATAAGAACGCCACAATTGATGGAATGTTCTTTTTCATGGATACTATAGGGCTTCAGCCGGAGATTTTCCATGACGCTGTACAAAAGTGGCATTGCACGCCCTGTCTTGTGGACTTCATTATCCAGGCAAGGAGAGCAGGGTGGAATGAGTCGAAAATACTCTCACGGTTGCGCGAGTACGGCAGCAACATTTATCCAACAGAATCCGACAAGTTTGCCTCAAGTCTGGAACGCGCGATGAAATCGCCGGACCTCGAACAGTGGCACAATAACAGGAGGAGACGACCGAATGGGCAATCCAAGTGATGATAGCACACCAAAGAAGCAAGGGACCATCACCAAGAGCAATGCAATTGCCATCTGTGAATCATGCTCTGGCTGCATCTACTGCAACCTTGAACCGACAGACACAAACACTTTCAACGCCGAAGCAGCAGAGCTGCATATCCACTACGTCTACACCGTGAAGCAGCTACAGCGGCACGTCGTTTTCGGTCATAGCATCGTTACATTCGGTGAGTGGCAGAACTAGCGCGCTCTGTCGTAGCACGTAAGTGCTTGAAAACAAAGCAGATATAGTCAATAAAAGTGTTTGACAACGCACAAGTGTGTGCTACTATAATAAGTTCCGTATCAAGCAACTAGAGCAAGCGATGAAACCGAAGCGTCCAAAGTCTAGGTTCAAGGCCGGGCAGGTAGTTATGACCGTTCCCATCTCAGGAGAACTGCCCCGTCCAGTCAAGCTCATGAGGCGGCTGAGTGAGGTGTCCTGGATGGATACCTGGAGTCGTACCCACTACGAAGACGCGCTGCGCCCGCTCACCGCCCGAGAGCGGAGGGCGAAGTGAGCAACAACCAGAACATAGCAGACATTATGGACAAGCTCATTGCCGGGAAACTTGCGGAAGCCAACGTGGAACAGATAGCGGAGTTTTCCGAGTATGCCAGGCGAAAACTTGAAATCGCTGAGCGGCTGGCGGCGGCTGTGGAGCGTTATTGTAGCCCCGATGGAAAGTGGCAGGATACGTGGGAAGCGCGGCTGTACAAGCTCGCGCGGGAATTTAAGGCCGTGAAGTAAGCGGCAGGAGACCGCACGCATGACCGAAACCAAAGAAGCCTTAGCAACTGCCCTGGCCGAGGGATTCAATAGAGTGACCGATCCCGATGCGCGGCAGGAGAAGTTTACGCCTGAGGACTTCGAGACCCATGTGCGGTTCTTGATTCCGGTAATTGAGAGCCTCATCGCCCTGCGCGAGACTGAGGCTCGGTTAGATACGTTGCTTTGGGCTCAGGGGGTTTCTGACAAAATCGTCGAGGCGTGCATGGACTTTCATTCTGCCGACGTGATCAATGACCGGATAGTGGAGCTTGAGCGCCAGCGGGACGCGCTGCTCAACAGGGAGGAGGCCAGTTATGAGCAAGCGCAATCCTAAACCCGCGCCGCCCCCGAGCGACCCGGAATTCGAGAAGTGGCTGGCAACACAAGGAACCTACCAGAAACTCGACCCGTACACTCTTGCTTTGAATGCGTGGCGCAAGGCCCAAGAGGCCCAGATGAAGCGGGACTTCAACATCGCCTTTGCGGAAGATGCAGTCGCCGCGTGGGAGATTCGCGGAGCGTTCGACAAGCGAAGGGGGATCGTCCGTGTCCCAGGATTCCGAACGAAGGCCACGTAGAGCCGTCGCGCATACTCTCGAAGAAGCCAGGGCGATTGCTAAAAGGCTGTGGTTTCCAATCGCTATAAAGCCATCGTTCACGCTTGCCGGGGCAGGGTCTTCGGTAGCGGCCAGCCAAGGTGAGTTTGAGAGGAAGTTTTTGGATGCCTTAGCCCTGTCACCGACAGGAGAAGTGTTACTCGAGAAGCCGGAAGGCGCGAGCCCTATCCTGAGCGACTCGGAATTCGAGAAGTGGTTGGCGGACATGCCCAGGCCGCTCGTACACACAGAGAAGGAATGGGAAATCGCGGTGGACTTCGCAAGGCTGGCTTGGCACACATCGTCCAGGAATCAGATAGACCACGACGTAGCAGTAGCGGCCCAGCACCGGGTCATGACCTCCAGCCTTGTAGGTTGGTTCGGAGCGTGCTCCTGCGGCGTAATTCCCGAAGGGACGCTTGTTGATTTCGAGACCGAAGAAGAATGGCTGGAGCACCTGCGGCAGGAGTTCGGGAAGGAGACGCCATCAAGCACTTAATAAGGTTCGCGGTCGGGCTAGCGGTGTATAGTTTTCCGACCCTCGTCATATGGACTTTCATTTGTTCGAACCCATTGGCAATGGTGGTAGCTGCTTACACCATCGTCGGTGTGATGCCGCTGGCTTACGCCGTAGGAGGGCTCCTGCTGAAGGGCACGACCTGGCGGGGGATGAAGTTCTGATGCTCTACGGATATTTCTATCGCCTTCTGATGAAGGTGGCGCATCACTACGACTGGCACTATGCGCCAAAAATCGGTCCATTCGAGGACGGCTCCTATCAGCATTGGTGTCAGTGGTGCGGTCTCAGATATACACTCCGTCCTGCTATCACGGGGGATAAACTTCTGAAGGAGCCATAGATGCAACCCCACAGCAAAGAGCGCCGCGATGTGGTTCTAGCGAGGTGCGAGCACTTCCCGGAAACGAAGGGGGCTGAATGACCCAGTGCAAATGCGGTCGCTCTAGCAACCAGAACCACTGCAAAGCCTGCGGCTCACTGAACGTGTATAATCGACGCTCGTTAAGCATATACATACAACACAACACACCAAATACTCTCCTAGAGGACACAAAACTCACAGAGGTAAAGGGATTTCGCTGCCGCAAATGTGGCTCAGAGTTTCGGGAGAACGACCCATGCAATGCACCTTCGGTGGACGTGGTACCAGCATTGGATAGTACAAAAGTGTCAGAGACAGTAAAGGCAATCAATGAGGCTGGAGGAGTGAAGGAGTACCTGACCGACCTATTCAACAAGAAGTAGCACCACACCATAGCTCCCCAGTAGCAGGCGAACCATCCGCCGCTAACCAGCCGGTGTCCTTGACACCATCAAAGCTGGAGATGGAGGCTACTGGGGAGCTATGTTGCGGTTATGCCGCGGCGAAAAACGACCTACGGGGAAATGCGCTGCACATGGCTCCCGGCCGGAAGTGGCGTCACGCCATAAAAACCGTGGCAGACGGAAGGCCGGAAAATGCCCCGCGTCGCGGCTCCAGTTCTAAGATACCTCGACTGTTCATGCAATGAACACTCGCGGTGAAAGGGGGTGACAATGCCATGCTAAAAGACCTGCTCCATAGCGTGCAATTCAATTTCAAGAAGCAAACCAAGCACACCGTCATCTATGCCGTAGCCGATCCCGCCACAAGCGTCGCAGTAGAAACCATCCACATCCACAAACTGGCGTTTGGTCCAGTGCTCCCGAAAGTAGTCCTCTTGAGCGTCAGCTATGACGATGGACAACCCGACACAACTCCTTGAAAGCAAAGGCAATGTTTCTCTTGACAGTTTCGCGTAGTCCTACTACTATAGCATCGCTATGCAACGCCCTAAGAGCGCCAGCAATAGCGAGGCAAAACCACAGAGGAGATCCAAATGAGCAAAACATACCAGGAAACACGAGTCCTCCTAGAGAAAGGCGAGGGGGACTCGAAGACTATTCAGGTTCTCAAGGAAGCCCAATTCAACGAGCTTGTAGCAGAGGCTCAAAAGGCTGGGACACCAGTGCCGGAACCGTCTGCCACGCAAACATTCCTTTACCACGAAGCGGAGGGAGACGTGGATCAGCGCACCCTTGTTCCACTGGAATCGGAGCGGACGAACATCTTCAACCGGGGCCTGGTGCTGAAGCAGCAGACTGCCATCAGAGAGATCATCACCGACCCAAATTTCCAGCCAGTCGAGGGCGTCTACGACCTGATAACGGCGTGCGCCGAGGTCCGCGAGCGCCGGAAGGCGACACCGGAGGAGAAGGCACTCAAGATGTTATCTTCGCTCTCCGCGGAGCAAGTGGCGCAGGTCATGGCCGCATTGCAGAAGGTGCAGGGCGCGGCAGCCTAGCTTGGGGTCAGATGCCTCACGCCGTGAGGCTGAGGGGGCAAGAGGTCTGCCTACGTACATCTGACCACTCCAACAAGAGCACGGTCGTCAGCAATGGCGGCCGTGCTTTTTTATTCAAAGGGGAGGAAAAAATGTTCAGGGACGACCTAACCTGGAAATGCGATGTATGCGGACGCATACGGCAGGATGCTGCAATCAGTGTATTCAAGCAGGATCACAGCAGTGAATATAACATGCCAACTGGCTCTTTGATTTACAACATAAAGTATTGCAACGACACGCCGCGTTGCATTGAAGAGGCTCCAAACGCAAGGCTCAAAGGAAGGGAGTGATAGCCAATGCCCCGCAACCTATCCTGTCGAATCTGGTGGGACCCGAACATCATGGCTTACCGGATCAGCGTTCCCTATTCACAAGAGTTTGTAGAAGCCCTGAAGGCAACCATTCCATCATCTGACCGTGCTCGTGATAATGCTGCCAACTTATGGACCTTTTCCGAAAAATACTTCGATTTCGTCACCAACCTAGCAAACATGGTGTGGAAGAATCCTGGCGAGGTGGTCATCATAACACGAGAACAGGCGCAGCAAGCAACCGCACCTGCGGTGGTAGCGCGGGCCACCCTAGATAGTGTGTTGGTGCAATTCATGAAGCTGTTACCGCCAAGTGCCGCACAGGCCGCATATAGGAGAGCAGCATTTGAGCTGCACCCGGATCGTGGAGGGGATATGTCCAAGATGTCAGCGCTTAACGCGCTCTGGAGTAGAATCTCTGAGGAGCTTTATAAAATCTGACGAAAAAAGGAGGCCAAGAATGCCAAAACTTTCACCGTGTGAGGCTATCACAATCCGGATTGCAGACGAGGTGTTCAGCCGAATCGTGGGGCAGGGTCCAAAGAAGGAGGCCGAAGATGCCAAATGAACTCGTACCCAAACCAGGAACTTTGAGCGGAGCTAAAAAGATCAAAGTCACTGGGCTACATGCCCGTGTCATGGAGAACGGCGCGAAGGCTGCAATGGCGCAGGAATCCGCAGAGACGATGCCGAATAGGCTGGCGTTGCTCCTGGATTGCTCTGGGAGCATGGCGTCGCCAGACGGTTCAGCGGAGCCAAAGATAGAGCTACTGCGGCAGGCAGTACTAGCATTCATCCGTGATACGGACTTCGGGAACACGTCGGAGGATATCATGGAGTTTCCTCCTGCATATTCAGCTAACGATGGCTGGTTATCACCACTAACGTGCGATGCAAATGTTCTTACCATGACTGCAAACGCCCTCGCTGCTGGTGGGGATACACCAATGGGCCGTGTCATGGAGGAGGCAATTACCTCCCTATCTCTCACGCGGGCTGTTATCATCTCAGATGGTAATGCGACCGACTCAGTTGAGTCACCGACCGCGAAGTACAAAGAATCAGGAATCCCTGTAGATTGCATCCACATTGGGTCATCCAGAGATGGTGAAGCACTGCTCAAGAGAATAGCAGAAGCCACCGGCGGCGTTTACATGAAACTGGTTGACGTGGCGAAGCTCAGTCATGCACTGAAATATCTACAGCCCCACTACCGAGCAATGCTAATGTCGCCAGAGGCGAAGGAAATCACGGGGGCGGACGAGGTAAAAATTAAATGAGCTTCCACCGAATCGCCATCAAAGCCACAAAGCTCCGGCGTCGCACTCGCGGAGCGCGTAGCCACTACATCATCTACCAATGCCCACGCTGTGGATGGTGGACCATGTCAACATACAGGATTAGGCATACTTACAAGTCGCTGCGGAATTGGTTGAGGAAGGACCTAAAGTTGAAGCAATTTTTCTCCAAAAAAAGCATGGAAAATTTTTTGGCTGGGAAGGAGGAGCTAGGTGATAGCAACAGTCCTCACTAATACTCAGCAAACCACACTCGCCAAGATCACGATGAAAATGGCCGAGCTAGGACTAGAGGCCAGGTTCGTGCCTCCTGTATCCGTTGGCCCCATCGTGTCAGTGTACCGGTTCCTGCCGCTCAACCGGACTCGTGTTTCTCATTTAGAGGGGCTGTGCGGGGACCTAGCTGTGGTGCTGGGAGTGGAAGATGTAATGGTGAAGAGGTTACCAGGTGAAAGCGCCGTCGCGGTCTTTGTTCCAAATACCGAGCGGCAGCTTATCCACTTCCGCGACACCGTAAACAACGTATGGGCAAAGCGCGAGAGCATGAGCGTGCCTCTTAACTTCGGGGTGGACCATCTTGGTAAACCATTCATTGAGGACCTAGCCACGCTCCCACACCTGCTTGTGAGTGGAAGCACTGGCTCTGGCAAATCAACGCTGCTAAGCAGCATCTTGGCGAGCATCGTATACTGTTGCAAAAGCGATGCAATCCAATTCGTCCTCTCAGACACCAAGAACGTGGAGTTCGGGGCATTCATTGGTGCACCTCATCTGGTGTTCCCGCCAGCCACCTCCGTCTATCAGACCCTCGAACGGTTCGATTGGGTCCAGGAGGAGATGGAGGACCGGCTTCGCACCCTGTCCAAGAGCAACACCCGTAACATCTTCGAGTATAGCACGGCATTTCCTGGAAAGGAGAAGCTGCCATTTATTGTCATAGTCATAGATGAGCTAGCCGATCTCCTGGCTGATAGAACTAAGCCGGACAAGGGTCCGTCTATTGGCAAGATCGCCGAGATGAAGCTGGCGGCGATTGTGCAAAAGAGTCGCGCAGCGGGTGTCTACGTAATAGCAGCGACACAGAGGCCGTCGGTTAATGTCGTAGCTGGCAGTATAAAAGCTAACTTTCCGGCACGACTAACATTTCGATTGCCGAGCGAAGCTGATAGCCGCACAGTGTTGGGATATGGCGGCGCGGAGCACCTCTTAAGTCGTGGCGATTGCCTTTACCAGAGTCCTAACAAACCCGGCGTAGCTAGGCTACACGCACCATACTCCAGCATGACCGACATCGAAGCGGCGGTTGAGTTGGGGATACACAGCGGAGGCTCGTAATGTTTGAAAAGTTTGATATGCAAGCCAAAAGGGCGATTTTCTTTGCTAGAGATGAAGCCACCATCAGTGGTAGCGCCAGTGTAGAAATTGGACACCTACTTCTGGGACTAAAAAGGGCATCTAGCAAAGAAGTGGAGGAGTTTTTACTTTCCAATTCAATAAAAGAAACGATGGAAGAGCACGTAAAGAGGCTAGTTGTATCAGATGAGAAAACGCCAAGGGACGTTAATCTGCCGGTAAGTAACGATGTTAGAGAGGTGTTGAACTTTGCTTGGAAAGAATCCAATGTGGCAGGGATAGAACACCTATTGTTGGGACTGCTGCATTGGTCAAGGAGATCCTAGAATGTTCGGCAGACTTGTCGTCACTAGCCTTACAAACGACGATGCCCGTCGCACCGACCTCGTCGCTATCACAATCATCGAACGTATACCGAACATCATCATTCGCTCCGTTCTAGTAACTCGTGGAACGGAAGTGAAGTGGCTAGTGGACAACCTCAAAAACTATCCAAGGCTAAAGTACCGAGTAATACTCGGCCTCGTTAGCCACTGGGGAGAGTTGCAGGAGCTACTAGCTGACAACACTGACCTGGACGAGTAACTCATCTGGAGAATACCGTCGGCGGGGACTGCGTAGAAATGCGTTGCAATTCTCGTATCCTATTGAAAACAAAGAAGATATAGCTCTTGACAAACGCAACGCACTAAGTCAATCTGGACGAAGTACCATGCAATCTCCGCGAAGCAACCAAACCTCGTTTCGGATGTCGAGTGACATCTACCAGAAATTCAAAAAAGCTCATCCAAGATGGGGCGAGCGTTCTCAGGTCCTTAACCAACTTGTTAGGATGTACCTGGAAGGAAAGGTGGTTATTGCTATAAGACCTGCCACGTAGTGCATTGCGTCCAAAGGGGGACCAAAATGCCATCTCAGGAAAAGAAGTGCTTCAAGTGCCAACAGGATTGCCTTCATACTTGTCCACTGTGCAATAGCAATTTTTGTCCAGACCACGCCTCAGCCGATGATCCAGAATTCTGCATGGATTGTCTGACGAAAGCCAAAGCAGACATTGTAACAGAGCCTCTAGTTGACGAGGACGGAAATAAGGAGAACGGTAAGCACATCCGTCCAGTCGGCGAATATTGGATAAGCTCTGCTGGGGCTATTGCCCAAATGAGTGATACGGAGCTTGAGAGGTTCATCAACACATACCAGAGTAAGGTCCACGAGTGCGAACGTGCGTTGGAGTACAACCGCATAATGCTGTCCATGACAAGCATGGAGTCTGGAGAAAGAGCTCGTGCCAATATACGCAGGCTCAGAGCACAGAAGGTGCCAATGCTTGGCGGTGGAAGGCATATGCTAAAGGTCTCCGACCTAAAAGGACCAAGCGCAAGCCCAGTAGATGCCGTGGTGGCGGCGATGAGGAAGGCAGGAATAACGCCGGAAAAGTTCCAGGAGATGATGAACAGTCTCCAGAAAGGAACATAGAATGCCTACAGAGGTCGTAGAAAAGATACTCCCAAAGATGTACGAGGTCCTCCCCGACGGGCGATGGTCCTTCCACCTCGACGCGCATATGCTCGGTGTCTTCTCGGCCTGCGAGCGGAAGTTCGACTTCCTGCACTTGCAGAATCTCGCGCCAAGAGGCGCTGTACGATTCTCCTGGGCAGTAGGCTCTTGGTGGTCGGAGGTGATGTCTAGGTTCTATGAGGAAATGCTTCTTGGTAAGCTCACTAAAGAAAGCTCCATCATATCCGCAGTCCAGTGTTGGACCAACCTTGGAATGGACCAATACAAAGTCACCTCGCCGAAAGCGTACACAGACTTCGGCGGCAGCTTCAAAGAGTTCGAGTTGCCAGATGGCAACCACTACACTATACCAACAGGCGCCATCACGATGATTGGTCGGTATTATGACCACCAGGCGGACGTCGACCGCAGGATATGGAAGATCATCGGCACTGAGAGTGCGTTCGGGGCTGGCGGTGAGGTTGTAGTGGGTGAGACTGCCAAGGTAATCGTGAATCTCCTTGGAAAGCCAGACCTTTTCGTTCTCGAAAACGACCGTTGGCTTGAGCCTGTCGACCACAAAACGGTAGACAGAATTGACGCGGACTTCACGCTGAAGTGGAAGCCACATCCACAGACCATCGGTTATATATACGCTGGCCAGATTCTTGCAAAGAAACTTGGGTACGACTACACCGTAGATCGGTGTGTCATTAACGGCGCTGCACGGAAGGAACCCTCGGACAATCCAAGAAACGGTAAGCAAAAGCCACGCTTTCTCCGTGCTTATCCAAGCTACTCCACGTCCGAGATTGAGGAGTGGCGTCTTGACGTGCTACGGAAGACAGAGCGTATTCGCGCTTGCATCGAGACAGGAATCACAATAATGAACCCAAGTAGCTGCCACCTCTTCGATGGCTGCGAGTATCGGCAGATATGCGCGGTGAAGCCGGAGAGTCGTGCGGTAGTCATTGCGTCGGGCTATTCTAAAGTGAGGCCATGGAATCCCTACAATGAGTGAGATAAATTCTACCGAAAAATTCCTGCTGATGGTTTTCGCCACAGCAGTCGGCAGTGTTGCCATCCTAGCACTTTTATTCCACTTCTTTGGATAGGAGGCCACGAATGTCCGAACTCCAAACCGACGAATGGGGCGATTATGTCAGCAACGCCTGTTACACTAACTACCACCAGCATTGCAGTACGAAGTATGCACCGTGCGCTTGTCCATGTCACAAGTCGCCGAGACCGACAGAAATGGAGGTTCTGAATGCCAATAACCGCAACAGACAGCGAGAAAGCGTCAGCAGCGTCAAGGCTCCACATAGCAATAGTGGGGCGTGAAAAGGCAGGAAAGTCTCGCCTGGCAGCGACGGGGCGGAAGAATATCCTGTTCCTTGATGCCGACCGGAGAATCGAATCCGTCGCTGGAACTCCAGGAGTATTCGGTCTGTCCTTTCGAGATAAGGCATGGCCCGAGCAGCCTACGGCTGTTAGCGAGATGCTAGACGTGGTAACAAGGCTGGAGGCGTCGCTGGACCTGGCAAAGCTAGCCATGTTCGACATGCCAGCAGAGCCAGCAAAGCTGATAGGCACCGTGGTGTTGGATTCAGTGACCACACTGGCAAAGTGTGCCATGCGCTTCTGTCTCTATAACAATAAGGAGCTCCGTCGTTCGGTGAATATCGCATCAAAGCTCGAAGTCCACTTCCCACGGTCATACGATGGATGGGCCGCTGAGATGGAACTGGTGGAGTCTATCATACTGCGGCTGATGGGACTTCCATGTGATTTCATCACCACATTCCATGAGTCCTCCGAAGAGGCGCCAGATTCGACGGACGAGAACCCCAAGTTTACTGGTCGTGTTACGACCTATCCGGTGAGGTACTCACGTCTTCTAAAATACTTCTCGGAGGTTTGGCGACTTGAACGGACAGGAAACATCCCGACAGTCCAGCTAGTCCCAGACTACCGATTCACCACGGCAACAGCGCTTTTGGTTGACAAAGTTGATCGCCCTGATATTCTCGACCTTATTAAGAAGCACGAGTCCGCATCAGCGGCCGCGCGGAAGTAAATTCACTCACAGAGGAGAGTAGCACATGAGAAAGATCACAGCATCGAAGGAGAGAATGGAGGGGATACAACCAGTCGAAGCCGCTATCTATGACCTTCGATTGGATGGCTTTGCTCCGAAGTTCTCGAAGAATCGGGATTCGATCAATCTAAATCCTATTCTAACCATTATCAACCACCAGAACCACAACGACCAGAAAGTCTTCAACAACCTTAACACCAAAGCTGACTGGGTACTGAAGGATTTTTGCCATTGCTTTGGCCTTCCAATGGAGCCGGATGGTTCAGGAGACTTCACTTTGCCGGGTGGTTTTGACGGCCCAGATAATGACCCCACGAAGTGGACATATGTCGGACCACTAGTGGGACGAGTCGGCAAAGCTAACGTGGCGTTGACAGATGCACAGGACAAGGCTGGGAATAAGACAGGACAAAAGAGGAACGAGATCCAGCAATTCCTGTGCTCCGTTCCAGGGTGCTCGGAAAAGCATTCGACGAATCTTATCAAGGCATAGCTTGTGTGCGCTGAGGGGTAGAGACCCAATGGACGTAGTTTTCTCCATTGGCGTGAGCCGGGCGGGGAATCCGGCCAGTGCACACTTCATGGTCCAGATGCCTAGCGCGGCGACGCCTAGGAGCCGTTTTAGGTCCGGCTTCTTCCATCTGGACCTCCTAGTCGCCCAGCCCCTCAGAGGCTCCGGCGTTGGCATCGCCGATTGTCACCCCCTAGGGCTGAGCCGGGATTCTGTGCCTCTACCCGGCTCTTTGGGCACTTCGTTGGAGGACTCATGTCTGACATGACTGTTCATCCCATGAACACTCGCAACGAAGTTGTTATACAAACCGAATCAATAGATGTCTCCGACAGAGTACGCGAAGACCTTGGCGACATCTCCAGCCTTGTAGAGTCCATACGCGAATACGGCATCCTCGAACCAATAGTCGTTGCCCGCAACCTGAAACTGTGCATGGGGATGAGACGCCTCTCAGCACTGAAAAAGCTCGGCATCGGAACGCTACTTCATGGCCAAGACTTCATCTGGCTAGACGAACGCAACAGTGATCCACTTCGCATGAAAGCCGTCGAGCTTGAGGAGAATATCCGTCGGAAGGACCTTTCCTGGGTCGAGGTCGTAAAGGGAAAGAAGGAGCTGCTTCTGCTAATGCAGAAGCTCCATGGTATAGCTGAGTCCGGTGGCCGTACTAGAGGCGAACTCACCACGGAGGAGCATGGCGGATTTGGAGTTAGGAAGCTCGCAGCGATGCTGGGTGAGTCGGCCGGTGGTGTTTCGCAGGATATCCAGCTAGCGTCAATCCTAGAGCAAATACCTGCGTTAGCCACGATGCCAAATAAGTCGGCGGTCCTTACGAAGCTGAGGAGCACGATCACGACGGTGGAGATGCTTCAGGGTCTTGTAGGCGCTGCACCCGACGGATACACTCTCCATGAAGATGATTTCCTCACCGCAGCGCAGTCCATCCCCGACAATTCCGTTGACCTCATCTACACTGATCTACCCTACGGAGTAGAACTCGATGAGATGGCAAAACACAGCACCGGCATCAGCGAGTACCAGGACTTTCGTACTTTGATTGTGGGGCGCTTGCCGGCACTTGCTATGGAGTCCTTCCGAGTGCTCAAAGAAGCCCGCTTCGCGGTGTTCTGGTTTGGTTTCAACTACTACCATGAACTTCTCACCGCACTGCGCAACGCTGGCTTCCACGTGAACCCCGTTCCGTTTATATGGTACAAAGGCTCTGGAGCAGCAGCTTCGCCTCTTCGACTCTACGGAAACAGCTACGAGCAGGCCATCGTGGCCCGCAAATGTGATGCGCTTTTTATTCAGCCAGGAATGGCCAACTCTGTTCAAGTCTCTTCCGTAGCAGCGTCAGAACGCA
>Ga0066710_100003416_pt1 | contig 13533 bp, 12 predicted proteins | sample GraSoiAngelo_159_FD_79666 | JGI IMG/M metagenome (GOLD analysis project Ga0066710, IMG submission 79666) | Grasslands soil microbial communities from the Angelo Coastal Reserve, California, USA - 14_1009_16_40cm | ecosystem: Environmental > Terrestrial > Soil > Grasslands | place: USA...
AGCCGGAGCAGGAGCAGCTCGGTCCGGCCGGTGATAACCGTGAGGAGGTTGTTGAAATCGTGCGCCACACCGCCGGCCAGCCGCCCGACCGCTTCCATCTTCTGGGACTGGCGCAGCTGCGCCTCGCTCTGGCGCAGGGCCTCCTCGGCGCGCTTCCGCTCGGTGACATCCAGGATCGTCAACTGGACGGCGGGTTCGTCCTCCCAGAGGATCAGCGCGGCCTGGATGTCGAACCAGACGAGCGAGCCGTCCTTCCGCACGGCTTGAAACTCGTACTGCGAGGGCACGGTCTCGCCGCGCTGGCGCGCCGCGAAGTAGCCCTCGATCCGGGGCAAGTCGTGGGAGGCGATCCAGCGGCGCGAGTCGACGCCGAGGAGCTCGCCCGGGCTCTCGAACCCGAGCATGTGCGCGCACGTCGAGTTGGCGAACACGGTGATCCAGTTTCGGTGGATGAGGATCCCCTGGATGGAGCCTTCCACGAGCATCCGGTAGCGGCGCTCGCTCTCGCGCTCGCTGGCGAAGAGCTGCGCGTTGCGGAGGGCGATGGCGGCCTCGTCGGCGAGCCGCGAAAGAACGGCCTCGTCGTGATCGGTGAACAGGCGCGGTGACCGGTTGGCCACGTAGATGAGCCCGATCGTGCGGTCCACGCTCTTGATCGGCACCACCATGGCGGCGACGGTCTGGTTCGCGCTGGCGCGCTCGAGGTATTCCTTGTCGAAGGTAGGGTCGTTCTGGTAATCGGCGGTTCGCTGTGGGCGGCCGGTCGAAAGCGCCCGGCCGCCGAGCCCCTTGCCGACCTCGATACGGTTGGGGCGCGACGGCATGGGGCGCGTGCCGACCTGATAGCGCACCGTGACCGGCTCCTCGTCGTCCTCCCGGAAGCCGATCAACGCCAGGTCGCTGCCCACGAGCTCCTTCGCGCCGTCGGTGATTCGCCGAAGCACCGCGTCGACGTCGAGCGGGGCGGTGAGCGCTCGGGAGACGTCGGCGAGGACCTCCGACTCCCGCCGGCGCCGCTCGCTGTCCTCGAACAGTCGGGCGTTCTCCAGCGCGAGCGCCGCCTGAGAGGCGAACGCCTGCAGGAGCTCGACCTGCCGCTGGGAGAAGGGCCCGACGTCGTCGCGATACGTGACGAGCGCGCCGAGGACGCGGTCACCGACGAGGAGCGGCGCGGACAGCACCGCCCGGTAGCCCTCGGCCTCGACCGCTGCGCGCGTCGCGGGCACGAGGTCGAACCGCGGATCGTTGAGAAGATCAGCCGACCAGACTGGTCGTCGCTGGGCGATCGCCGCGGGAGTGGTGCCGTCGCGCGGGTGCCTCGGGCGCATGTCCGCCGGGAACGCACGGCTCATGCCGCGGCTCGCCAGGAAGTGCAGGGGGCCGTTGGGATCATCGGTGTTCACCAGCGCGACCGCCGACCGTTGGGTGCCGAGTAACGCGCACGCGCGGTCGACGACGAACGAGAGGATCTTCTGGAGCTCCAGGGACGACGTGATCGCAGCCCCCAGCTCCGCGAGCGCCTCGGCCTCGTGCCGCCGCGCGGCGTTGTCGGCGAACAGGCGCGCGTTGCCGATCGCGACGGCGGCGTGGTCGGCGAGGCCGAGCAAGATCTGCTCGTCGCGATCGGTGAGAAGCCGGGCGTCCCGGTTCGATACCGCTAGGAATCCCTCGACCCGCTCCTCGATCTTGACCGGGACCGCCATGTACGCGCGCATGCCTTCCTCGCGAGCGATCGCCGTGAACGTCGGGGAGATTCGGGGATCTTCGAGATAGGAATCCGTCCGGAAGGGATGGCCCGTCACGAGAACGAGCCCGGCGGCGCCCTGCCCTGGGGCGATGCGCATCGAGCGGTAGCCCTGGTACCGCGCGCCCGGCCAGTGGCGGAACTCGACGGAGTCGGTGCCCAGGTCGCGTAGCGCGACGAACGACACGTCGCTCCGGCAGATCTCACGGGCGCCCTCGGCGATCCGTTGCAGCACCGTCGACAGGTCGAGCGACGTGTTGATCGTGCGCACCACCGCCGCCAACAGCTCCGCCTCGCGCCGCCGCCGCTCGGTCTCCTCGTAGAGCCGGGCGTTCTCGATGGCGATGGCGGCCTGGTCCGCCAGGAGCCCGCAGAGATTCCGCTCCTCGGGCGTGAAGGCGCTGCGGCGGCCGAAGGCGACGATCAGCGCGCCGACCGCGCGCTCCTGGTGCAAGAGCGGCTGCGCGATGCAGGCGTGGAGGTCAGCCTCCGTCGCCAGCCGGGGGTTCAGCCACCGGGGATCACGCTGGACATCCTCGACATACTCGGGCCGGTGCGACTGCAGCACGAACGCGGAGAGGCTGCCCTTGCGAGAGACCGGTACCAGGGTGACGCCCGCCCGCGTCGCCAACCTCGGGTCGGCCCAGAAGCTGCCGGCCTCGCGCAGCTTCTCGCCACCCACGTCGACCCAGACGTAGGCCATCTTCGCTTTGAGAAGCGTCGAGGCCGCTTCCGCGATGCCGCGGAACACGGCGTCGCTGTCGGTCGCCGATGTGACCAGGCGAGTCAGCCGACTGAGCGTGGTGAGGCGCTCGGCGCGCTCCTCGGCCTGCTGGATCAGCCGGGTCCGCGGGCCGGGGGCCTTCAACTCCGGCCGCCCGCGCGGCCGCCGTCCAGGCTTACTCAATGTCGAAGTGCAAGCACGCGTGCGCCTCGCGCAGCGCCCGCTCGACCGCGGCGGGCGTGTCAGCGCGGGCGAAGATGAACCCGAGGTACTGCCACCCCTCGGGGAGCGGCACCACCTCCTGGCCGGGGTGCATGGTGACGGCGACCTCCTCGATGCCGGCGACCGCGGTAGCCTCTTCGCGTCCCCGAACCGCGCGCAACCGACCTGCTCGCGGAATCGGGATCATCATCACGCCGGCGGGCCGCCACTCGCGCTCCAGGGACTCCAGGGGGCGACCGAGGGCGTGGCAGAGGATCAGCTCCTCGAGGGTCAGGCCGGTGCCGAAGCGGAGCGTCTGCGAGCAGAGCCCGCCGATCGAGCGAGCCGCGACCTCGAGGATCCACGGGCCTAGCGAATTGACCCGCAGCTCGGCGTGGATCGGCCCCTCGGTGAGTCCGAGGGCCGAGCAGGCGTCGCGGGTCACCGCCGCGATGCGGGCCTGGGTGACCTCGGGCAGCCGGGTCGGCGTGACGTAGATGGTCTCCTCGAAGAACGGTCCGTCGAGCGGGTCCGGCTTGTCGAAGAGGGCCAGGACGTGGAGCGTTCCGCCCACCAGCAAGCCCTCGAGCGCGACCTCGCGTCCGGGAACGAAGGCTTCGACGAGCAAGGTCCGGCGCGCCTCGTCGGGAAGCGCGGCGTCGACGCCCGCCAGGATCGTCGCGATGCGGCGGACGGCCGCGACGAACTCTCGCGCGTCGTTCGCACGGATCACCCCCCGGCTCGCCGAGAGCATGCGCGGCTTGAGGATGCACGGGTATTCCATCTGCTCGGCGACGGCTCGCGGATCGTCGGTCAGGTCGACCAGGCGGAAGCGGGGCACCGGTACCGACGCATCGGCCAGGCACCGGCGCATCGCGTGCTTGTCGCGCGCGGCGATGACGGCGGGCAAGGAGTTCGTCTTGAGTCCGAGCCGCGCGCTGATGGCGGCGGCCACGACCGTGGTCAGGTCGTCGACCGCGACGACGGCGTCGATCGGCCGGCGCCGGGCGAGCTGGGCGATCGCCTCGGCGCTGGCGAGGGGATCGTTGAAGTCCAGGGTGACGAGGCTGTCGGGCGCGTGCGTCTGCAGCGTGCTCGGCCGCTCCGAGGCGCACACGAGCTCGACGCCCATGCGCGTCGCGGCGTCGATGAAGGCCTCGGTGCGGTACGTCGTGGTGGGCAGGAGGAGCAGCAACCGGCTCGCCGAAGCCACTGAGGTCACCTGCCCGCGCGCAGCGGCGTGAGGGCTAGGCTTTGCCCGGCGTGTAGTACGGGTTGCTGCCCGCGGCGTGATCCGTCGTGTCCAGAACTTCGATGACCTCGGGGAGCTCTTCCCTGATCAACCGCTCGATCCCCGACTTCAGCGTGACATCCGCGGCGCCGCAGCCCTGACAACCGCCGCCCATCTGGAGGTAGACGCGATTGTCCTGCACGTCGATCAGCTCGACGAAGCCGCCGTGACCGGCCACCGCGGGATTGATCATCGTGTCGATCAGCTCTTGAACTTTCGTCTTGAGCTCAGCGCTCATGGCAGCACCTCTTAGATGGATACTGTACCCGAGATCCGGCTCAGGGCCAACTGGCCCTCGGTGGGCTCAGCTCAGCAGAACCACGGCTCGGTGAGCCGCGGCGGGCGCGTTCGGCTCGCCGCCGTAGCGAACGGCCGGGGCTCGGCCCCGGCGGCGCGATCGGACAGCTCACGCACGCGGTGGAACGTGACCGCGGCGTCCTCGCGCCTGGTCGCGGCGGCAGCGACCGCAGCCGACACGTCCGCGTGCAGCGCCTCCATGCGTGGGTCCGGGTGCGTCCATCGGTAGTGGAACTGATCCTCCACCAGCGGGCCGAGGAAGGGACGCAGCGCCGGACCGTCCAGCAGGAGCGAGCCCGGTGGGACCAGGAGGCGGATCGAGTACTGCACGGGATCGATGGCGTCGACGAGGTCGTGAGAATCGACGAACTCCAGCAGCTCCCGGTAGTCGTCGAAGGTCGTCCACGGCGTGAAGGGCACCCACGTCGGACGCAGCGCGATGCCGGCCGAGCGCACGGCGCCGAGCGCGATCTCGATGTCGGCGCGGGTGTGTCCCTTGTCGAGGTGTTCCAGGACGGTGTCACTCAGTGACTCCGCGGCGGTCACGATGAACGCGCATCCCTGCCGCGCCAACTCCGGCAACCGCTCCCGGTGGCGCAGCAGGTGCTCGACCCTCGCCGTGAAATCGAACGTGAGCCGTGGGAACTCCTCGTGGACCGTCCGAGTGACGACCAGGGCGTGGCCGGGCCCGTTCAGGAAATCGGGATCGCCGAACGTGATGTGGGTCGCCCCTGCCGCCACCTGCTGTTGGACGTCGGCGAGCAGCACCTCGACGGGCACGACGAAGAAGCGGCCGCCGTAGACCGGCGGGATCGGGCAATGGCGACACAGGTGCTTGCAGCCGCGGCTCGCCTCGACGTAGCCCGCGAGCTCGACGCCGCCGTCACGCTCGAGCTGCGCGTATTTCTTCAGAGGGGGAAGCGTCGCGCGGCTGGGCACCGGGAACTGCAGCTTCTCCAGCGTGGGCGCGACGGGCGCGCCGTTCCCCTGAGCGCCCCCCCCGGCCTCGAGCCGCTGGACCAGCTTCACCAGTGCGGATTCGGTCTCGCCGCTCATCACCGTATCGGCGACGCCGGCCAGCAGATGGTCGGCGTTGAGCGTGGCGTAGAGACCGTAGAAGGCGATGTGGCAGGCCGGATTGATCGCCCGCACGCGCTCGGCGACGACGACCCCGAGGCGAAGCGCCGTGTGCATCGGCACCGAGATCGCCACCAGCTTCGCGCGCGTCACGTGCTCGGCGTCGAGCGGCTCGACCGACACGTCCACCACCGACGGCGAGTAGCCCGCGCGCTCGAGGAACGCGGCCGGCCACGCGACCGTGAGAGGCTGGTGGCCGAGCTCGTAGCAGGCGACGAGGAGGATCGCGCCGGGCTCCTTCACGGCGTCAGTGTACCTCCGGAGTGGTATCTTGTTGGCGCTGCTCTACCTCCAAGGAGGACTCATCCAGATGAGCGTCAAGATCACCGCGCGCCCGAACGGTCCGCTCCTGGTCGAAGGCGAGTGCGAAGTCTACGATCCGACCGGGGCCCGCATCGACACCGCCGGCCAGCCCAGGATCGCGCTCTGCCGGTGCGGCGGGTCCAGCTCGAAGCCGATGTGCGATGGGACGCACAACAAGATCGGCTTCCAGGCGTCCGAGGCGGCGAAGCCGAAGTAGCTACTGCGGCCGGCCGTCGGACTCGGGCTCGACGTCCGTCAACAAGATCCAGTCGTCCGGCGGGTCCGGATTGGGGCGCGTCCCGATCGGGGAGGTGACGGTCCGGCCCCGACTCGGCGAGAACCACTCCCACAAGCCAGCGGGCGCACTCGTGTCCTGCGCCTCGCCGATCTCGGGGCCGGTCGACCCGGATTCAGCGCGCTCGGTCTTGCGCTGGCGCTTCGCCTCCTGCTTCGCCTTCTGGATGTCGGCCCGGCGTCGGCGCTCGAAGCCGTAGTGACGCTGGGCGCTCATAAGCCGCTCTCGCGCGATGTCATTGTCATATGGTCGTCGGCGCTCCCATGCCGAGCTTGCGTCCCGCCGGACGCGCCGCAGGCCGTCGCGGGGCTGGGCCCCCGCCGACCGAGGCGCGCTTCATACAGAAGGGCTGAGCTAGAAGCAGCGCAGCCGGCTGCCTATCCAGTAACATCCCGGACCGTAGAACGATCCAGGATAGTACGGATAGTACCAGCGATTGTATCGCTCGTATTCGAGCGCCCGCCAGGCCTCGCTCGCTTCCTGTACCAGCTCGGCCTCGTTCTCTAGACTGGCCGCCGCGAATACGCGGGTCTCCTCGGGGAGCGGTTTCGCGCGGATCAGGTTGAGGGTGCGGTCGACCTGCGCGGCGAGCCGCCGTTCGGGCTTGAGGTTGACGAAGGCCGTCAGGTGCGCGTCGGCTCGGTCCAGATCACCCTTTCGGAGATAGCTCAGGCCCAAATAGAACCTGGCCCTCGCCTCTTCGGGGGCGTGTGCCACTGCTTGCTCCAGGGCATCGATCGCCTCGGCCAACGCGCCGAGCTTGTAGCGGGCGATGCCCAGGCCGACGAGAGCGTCGATCCGGTCGGGATCGCCGACGAGCGCCTTCTGGTAGTGGGAGACGGCCTCGGCGTACCGCCCCTGCCGTGCCGCCGCGTCCCCGGCAGCGTAGGGCGTTGTCGCGCAACCGGCCAGCGCGAGCGTCGTGAGCACCCAGACCGCAAGGAGAGACTGGCCCACAGCGGCGACTCTAGACCGGCGAAGCCACCGGCGCTACCGCGACGTCCGGGATCGAGTGGACCGGGGCTGATCAGCCCGGGCGCTCGTGCGGTGGTCAGAAATCGTCCGCCTAATAACACGCGCCTTCTGGTCTCGGTCCAAAACATGCTTCTTATTATGTAGTTATGTCTCATGACGGGATTGGTATCGGCTTCGCATTACAGGGAGCTCAGGAGGGCTCAAGGCAATGATCAGCACAATGGTTCGTACGCTCTCGAGAGTTCCGATCTCGCTGCGAAGCCTCGCCGTCTGCGTGGCGTGCGAGGAGTGCTTCGAGCTGGGCGAACCGACCTGCCCCTCGTGTGGCAGCGACGAGTACGTTCCGCTCCTTCACCAGCTGGAGGGGCGCATTCTGAACATGACGAGCAACAACTAATGCGGCTGCGGCGCAGCCGGGTACTCGTCGTGGGGCTCACCCTCGCCGTTCTGACGGCGCCCCGGGCCTGGGCCGGTGCCCCCGCCGACCAGCTGTTCTCGAGAATCGACCAGGTCCTCAAGGTCCTGGGGGATCAGGATCTCAAGGCCCCCGCGAAGGCTGCCGAGCGACGCGAGACGCTCCGACGGCTCGCCTTCGAGGTCTTCGACTTTGAAGAGCTGGCGAAGCGATGCCTCGCGCGTCACTGGGAGGCTCGGACTCCAGCCGAGCGAAGCGAGTCAGTTCAGCTGCTGGCCGACCTGCTCGAACGGTCGTACGTGGGTCGGATGGAGGCGTACAGCGGCGAGCGCGTGGTACTTCTCAGCGACTCGGTCGACGGCGATCTGGCGGTCGTGAAGACGCGGATCATCACGAAGCAGGGCACCGAGGTCCCGGTCGACTACCGGATGCTCCAGCGCGGGGACCGGTGGCGCGTGTACGACGTCACCATCGAAGGCGTGAGCCTCGTCGCCAACTACCGGAGCCAGTTCGATCGTATCTTACGGACCTCGTCCTTCCAGCAGCTGGTGAATCAGGTCAGAGAGAAGCGGTAGACAGTCCGGCCCGTCAGCGTCCCCGCCACTCGGGCCTGCGCTTTTCGAGGAAGGCCCGTACCCCTTCGTGAAAGTCCCGGCTCATGTAGCACGAGAGGATCAGATCGTCGAGGTCGCGCGGCATCAGCGCCGCGATGACGCGACGAGTGGCTTCCTTCGTCGCCGCCAGCGTCAGCGGGGCCAGTCCGGCCAGGCTCACCGCGAGCTCCCGGGCGCGCCGCTCGAGCTCCGCCGCCGGGTGCACCTGGTCGACCAGGCCGATGGTTTTGGCCTCGGCGGCGTCGAGCAGCCGGGCCGTCAGCACGAGCTCCCGCGCGCGCACCGGTCCCACCGTCGCCACGAGCAGCGAGAGGCTCACGGGCGCCAGGAAGTTGCCGAGCGTCCGAGCCACCGGCACGCCGAAGCGCGCGTGCGGCGCCGCGAGCCGTAGATCGCATGCGAGTGCCAGGAAGAAGCCGCCGCCGACCGCGTCGCCCTGCGCCATCGCGATCGTCGGCTTGCGCATGCCGGCCAGCCGCGCGAGCGTCCGGCTCAGCCTCGCCTCGTAGGCGAGCGCGTCGTCCTCGGTCGTGAAGTCGAGGAACTGACGGATGTCGGTGCCGCTCGCGAACGCGCGATCGCCGGCGCCCTTCAGGACCAGGACCCGCACGTCCGGGTCGGCGTCGAGACGCTCGCACAGATCGTGGAGCGCGTCGTACATGTCGAACGTCATCGCGTTGCGGGCGTCCGGTCGGTTGAAGGTGAGGACTGCGGTCGGGCCGTCCCGCTCGACGAGAACGTCGGTGGTCATCGATGGAGCCGGGCCGCCACCGCGAGACCCCAGTCGCGCAGGTCCTGCTCGATCTGCTCGCGCCGGCGCTCGGCGAGACGCCGCTCCGCCATCAGCTCCTCGGCCTCCTGGCGCCGCTCGCGCAGGCGCCGGTCGAGGATGACCCTGATCTTCGCGGCGCCGGCGAGCTCCTGACTCAGAAAGTCGTAGAGGTCGGGATGGGAGCGCGCCACGATGAAGAGGTGGCCGAGCTCGGTCACCTCCCGCTCCGACTGCTCGTGCCAGAACCGCATGTCGAGCTCATCGAAGATCTTGTGGGCGAGCGTGCGGTGCCCGGCGGCGCCGGGGGAGTCACCCGTCCGCGCGTCGAGCGCGCTGAGGCTCAGCTGGCACGAGCCGACCAGCGGACGGAGCCCGAGCTCTTCGGCGAGCCGCAGCGCCGCCTGGTAGTGCTCGCGCGCCGCCCGCGCGTCCGCCAGGGCGCCGAGCGCGGCGATGTCGCCGAGGATCTGCCGCGCCTCTGCCTGATGGCCGCGCTCGCCACATTCGCGCGCGAGGGCGAGCGCCTCGCCCGCCGCCTCGAGCGCCTGTGCGTCCCGGCCGGCCGCCAGCAGTCCCTCCGCGAGGTTCACGAGCCACGCCGAGAGATACGCGCGGATTCCCAGCTCGCGGCTCAACGCCACGCCTTCCTCGAGGAGGCGCAACCCCTCGTTCACGTGCCCCATGCGGACGAACGCGAGCCCGAGCAGCGATAACGGAATCGGCTGCCACACCGTGAGGTGCTTGCGGCGGCAGGCTTCGAGCCCGCGCTCGAGCGGAATCACCGCGCGCGCCAGACGTCCTCGTCGAATCCAGACCAGGCCGGTGAGGGTCCAGGCGATCACCTCGCTGTAGGCGTGGTGCGTCGTCGCGGCCGCGCGCTGCGCCTCGGCCAGGTACGTGTTGGCCGCGTCGAAGGCGCCGCGATCGGCGAGGCTGAAGGCGAGCCAGCCGCACGACGCGACGTACGAGGTCGTGGCCTGGGCGCGCGTCGAGCCCTCGAGGTTCTCGCGTAGGGTGCTCTCGGCGCGCGCGTAGTCGCCCTGCGCGTGGTAGCTCTGGCCCAGGTACTGGCGCGCGAGGCCCTGGAGCGCCTGGTCGCCGGTGACGCGTCCGGCGGCGAGACAGCGCTCGCCGTACTCGATGGCCTGGCGCGTCTCGCCCTTCAGGTAGTGGTAGTTCACGAGGTACGTGTAGACGCGGGCCAGCCGCGGCTCGTCGCCGAGCTCCGTCGCCAGTCGTTCAGCCTCGCGCGAGACCGCGAGGACCTCCTCGAGTCGGCCGAGCTGGAGAAGCGGCGGGCGCAGCTCCAGACGGATGTCGACGGCTTGCTCGAGCGTCTCGCGCGTCGAGGGCAGGTGTCGGAGCGCCGCGAGCGCGTCCTGGAAGGCCCGGACCGCCTCGGCGTTCGCCGCGTGCAAGGCCGCTCGCGTGCCAACCTGCTGGTTGTACGCCAGCGCCTTGGCCCACTCCTCGCCGCGCGAGGCGTGATAGGCGAGCTGGTCGATCAGGCTCGACTGGCGGTCGTGGTAGAGCGCCTCGATCGCCTCCACGATCCGTCCGTGGAGGCGACGGCGCTGCTCGCGCAGCAGGCTCTCGTAGGCGACGTCGCGCGTGAGGGCGTTCTTGAAGCGATAGACGACGTCGGGGAAGAGGATCGCCTCGTAGAGGAAGCCCGCGGCCTGCAGGCTGGCGAGCACGCCCCCGATCGCCTGCCCCGGCGCGTCGGTGATCGCCTCGAGCAACGCCTGCGGCACGTCAGCGCCGATCACCGCCGCCGCCTGGAGCAGGACCTTCTCGTCGTGCGGGAGCCGGTCGATGCGGGCGGCGAGGACGGCCTGCACCGTCGCCGGCACCTGGAGGGTCCCGAGCTCGGTGGCGAGCCGGTGGGCGCCGCGCGCGCCGGCGAGCACGTGCGTCTCGACGAGGGTCCGGACGATCTCCTCGAGGAAGAACGGGTTGCCGGTGGATCGCTGGATCACTAGCTCCCGGAGCGGTCGCAGCGAGCGGTCCTCGCCGAGCAGCGCCCGGAGCAGCGCGTCGGCGTCAGCGGGCACCAACGGCTCGAGCGGGAGCCGGGTGAAGCCGGGCTGGTCCTCCCAGCCGAGCTGGTGCTCGGGCCGGTGGTCGACCAGGAGCAGGAGGCGCGCGGTCGAGAGTTTTTCGAAGAGCGCGTCGAGGAACGCCTGGGTCTCGGTGTCCACCCACTGGAGGTCCTCGAGCACCAGCATGAGCGGCGCGCGATCGGACTCCTTCCGCATCAGCTGGGTGAGCGAGTCGAGGACCCGCCCGCGCCGCTCGCGGGCGTTGAGCGAGCGGAACGGATCGTCGAGTGGCAGCGCGTCGAGCAGCGACAGGATCGGCGCGATGGCGTCCTCGAGCGCGGGGTCGAGCGCGCGCACCGTCGTGATCACCTTCTCGGCCACCCGCACGACCGGATCGAGCGCGTCGAGCTCGAAGTAGGTCCGCAGCAGCTCGATCACGGGCAAATACGAGGCCGCGCGCTCGTACGAGAGCGACCGCCCCTCGAGGATCCGCCACGCCCCGGTGTGCGGCGACCGGAGGAACTCGTAGACCAGGCGTGTCTTGCCGACGCCCGCCTCGGCCGTGATCGCGGCGACCTGCCCCGATCCGGCCTCGGCGAGCTCGAGCAGCGCGTGCAGCCGGTCGAGCTCGGCGGTGCGCCCGACGAAGGGCGAGAGCTGGCGGGCGGCGGCCGGGCGGAGCCGCGATCGGGTGGGCGCGCCGCCGACAAGCTCGCACACCTCGATGGGCGCGTCGAGACCCTTGATCGCCCGTGCCCCCAGGGGGGTGACCTGCACGGATCCTTCGGCGAGCCGCAGCGTGCTCGGCGAGATCAGCACGGAGCCGGGATCGGCCATCTGCTCCATCCGCGCCGCCAGGTGCGTGGTCTGGCCGACCGCCGTGTACTCCATCTTGAGATCGCCGCCAATCGACTTCACGACGACCTCGCCGGAGTTGAGCCCGATGCGGATCTTGAGGGAGATCCCCTCGGCGCGCTGGATCTGCTCGGCATAGCGCCCGACGGTCTCCTGCATCCGGAGCGCCGCGAAGCAGGCGCGCATGGCGTGGTCCTCGAGCGCGAGCGGCGCGCCGAAGAGCGCCATGATCCCGTCGCCCATGATCTGGTTGACGGTGCCCTCGTAGCGATGGACCGCCTCCATCATGTGCTCGACGACCGCGTCGAGGAGCCGCCGCGCCTCTTCGGGGTCGCGATCGACGAGGAGCTCCATCGAGCTCTTGAGATCGGCGAAGAGCACCGTGACCTGCTTGCGCTCGCCGACCATCGCGGCGCGGGAGGTCAGGATCTTCTCGGCCAGGTGGAGGGGCGTGTACATCTGGGGCGCGGCGGGGGCCGGAGCCCCGAGCCTCACCCCGCAGGCGTTACAGAAGCGCGCGCCCTCCGGGTTGTCGTGCTGGCACGCTGGGCACCTCACCCTTTGACGCTCCCGGCGGTGAGCGCCTCCACCATGGAGCGCTGGAGAGTGATCAGCGTCGGGCTCGAGGGGAAGGCGCGACCGAGAAGGCGCGCAGGCGCGAATCCATCGGGCGATTGCCTCCTAGTCGCTGGCCAGCTTGCCGTTGACGCCCCAGTTCGAGCGCTCGACGTCCTGGAACACGATGTGGACCTGATCGGCGGTGGTCTTTCCGATCTTCACCATGGCGTCGGTGATGGCCGCGGTGATCTCACGCTTCTGCTGGTCGGTGCGTCCGGCGTACCACTGGATCGTGATGTTCGGCATGGCTTCTCTCCTTGCTGGTGGATCCGTTTCGGCGCGCGCGTCGCGCGTCGTGGCCCGGATTATGGCAGCGGGCGGCCGCCGGGGCAAGGCGCCGGCGGCCGCGCGCCCGCCTCGCGTCGTGCCACTCGGGCGCCGGCGGCGGGGGATTTGTGGAAGAAGAGCCGCAGCATCCGCTCGTCGAACTCCTGGTCGAAGGTCGACGTCGGCGAATAGCGGTGGTAGAGCGAGTGCGCCTCGAGTACGAGGAGCCCCGATGACCTGATCAGTCGTGCCAGCATGTCGAGCCCGGGCAGGACGTGGAGGAAGTCGGCCCAGACCGACGGCGGGTGTCCCGGAAACATCTCGCTCAGCATCAGGTCGACCACGATGAGCGAGCTCGTGTCGCCGAGCGCAACCAGATGCTCGAAGCCCCGTACGAGCGCGCGCCGGTCGCGGGCGTGATTGAGCACCGCCCCGACCGCCGTGACGATCGAGAACGGCCCGCGCGCCGCGACGGCGCCGAGATCGTCCGGGTCGAACAAGTCGGCGTGCTGCAGCCGGGTCTGGAGCTTCGGGTGCCGCCGCGCGGCCATGTCGAGGAGCGTGACCTCGACGTCGGTCATCAGGACGTCGTAGCCACGCTCCAGCGCCGCCGCCGCCAGGTCGCCCGTGCCGCCGCCGACCTCGAGCCAGCGCGCGCCGAGCTGGAGCTCGCGCTGGTAACGGGCGACCGACTCCCACAGGTCGAAGGACGCTGGCGTCAGGTGCGAGGTGATCTCGTCGGCGGAGATTCCCAGGTAGTAGTCCTGGATCTCGCGCCGGCGTCGGCTCTCCCGCATCGCTAGGCGATGCGATAGAGCCGCCGCGCGTTCTCCCAGAGCATCTTCCGCTGGATCGCGGGATCGACGCCGCGGAACTGCTCCTCGATCGCCTTCTGCGAGAACGGCCACGTGCCGTCGCGGTGCGGATAGTCCGAGCCCCACATGACGTTGTCGGGCGCGATCTCGGCCATCGCCCGCACCCCG
>Ga0066710_100003417_pt1 | contig 13532 bp, 8 predicted proteins | sample GraSoiAngelo_159_FD_79666 | JGI IMG/M metagenome (GOLD analysis project Ga0066710, IMG submission 79666) | Grasslands soil microbial communities from the Angelo Coastal Reserve, California, USA - 14_1009_16_40cm | ecosystem: Environmental > Terrestrial > Soil > Grasslands | place: USA...
CCTGATTCACAGCCTGCAGCCCGCCGCGCTCGTGGGGAGCAATCATCACCTTCTGCCTTTTCCGGGCGAGGATTTTCAGATGTTCGAGAAAGACCTGCCAGGGCACAAGACCGCGGAGTTCAACGCGACGTCAGAGGTCGGGCAGTTGCCGCTTGAGACCTGCGACACCATCAACAACGCCTGGGGCTACAACAAAAACGATAAGCACTTCAAAAGCACCGTGCAGCTTATTCAATATCTGGCGCGCGCCGCGGGTTACAACGGCAACTTTCTGTTGAACATCGGCCCGATGCCCAGCGGAAAGATACAGCCTGAGTTCGTCGAACGGCTGCATGGTATTGGGCGCTGGATTGAGCATAATGGCGAGTCGATTTACGGCACGCGCGGCGGACCGCTTGCGCCCACTTCGTGGGGCGCGACTACCCAGCGCGACGGGAAAATCTATATTCACGTGATGGATTATGCGGGGGACCTGCTCGCACTTTCGAAGCTGCCGCCGGTGAAGAGCGCCAAGGTGCTGTCGTCGGGCGCGGGGGTTGAAGTCACTGAGATTCAGGGCGGCATTGTGCTCCATCTTCCGCAGACGCGTGATGACGCCGACACTGTAATTGTGTTGGATACGGCGCGCTAGCGGCGGTCGTGAGATTTGACGTCATCATTGCGATCGCCTCCATCGTGGCGGGCGCCGTCGCCGCAGTCGCCGGGTTCGGAATCGGCAGCATCCTGACGCCGCTCATGGCGCTTCGCGCCGATACGAAGGCGGCTGTTGCAGCGGTATCAGTGCCGCATCTGATCGGGACCTTCCTGCGCTTCTGGCGTCTTCGCCGGCACGTGGATCGCGGCGTTTTCTGGGCCTTCGGCGTCACCAGCGCCGTGGGCGGGCTGATCGGAGCGCTGCTGCACAACCTCGCCAATAGCCCAGTTTTATCGGCGATATTCGGCGCACTGCTGGTTTTTGCCGGCATCTCCGGCCTGACTTGGGTTGTCCGCAAAGATGCGCCTTGGCCGGAAGGCAGCCTACGTCGCGGGTGCCGTTTCGGGAGCACTGGGAGGCCTGGTGGGAAACCAGGGCGGGATTCGTTCGGCCGCCATGTTGGGATTCGATATCCCGAAGGAATCTTTCGTCGCCACCGCTACGGCGATCGCGCTGATGGTGGATGCCGCGCGCATGCCCGTCTACTTCGCGAACGACAGAACGGATCTCGCCGGATTGTGGGCGGCTGTGCTGATCGCCTGCGCCGGTGTGGTCGCTGGAACTCTCGGCGGTGACAAAATCTTGAGGCGCTTGCCCGAGGTGCTATTTCGCCGGCTCGTTTCGCTATTGATCCTTAGCCTGGGGCTGTTTATGCTGTTGCGGCTCAGAGGCTGATCAGTTGCCGACGTAACGCGCGTACAGGCTGCGCGCCACGCCGGGATCGGTGGTGCCTTTGATGATCGCGCGCCCGTCCGGAAAAATGGTCATCTCGAAAGGCGCCATCACGAAGCGCAGGGCAAACTCGTTGGCGCGGACCTCGCCCAGAGCATCCAGCCGCTTCTTCAATTCCAGAAGATCGAGTGGCTGCGCGGCCACGTGAATCTGCACCGCGTCCCGGCCGCAAAGGCTCACGGGAGCGCGCATGTCGCCGTTGAGGTGAACGAAATCGCGCCGCGCACATGTGGGGCAATCCGGATCGCGCGCCGGCTGATCGATCTGACGGATGACGCCCGACCACACATCGACCGTGGTGATGCGTGGGGCAACACACTCCCCGCAGCCGCACAAAATCTTCAAAGCATCGGCGACCTGCAGCGACGCAATTGCCGCGGTGAGCGAGTTCAGAACGCCGGCCGTGTCGCAGGTTGGCTGGGCGCCCGCGGGGGGATCGGGATAGATGCAGCGAAGGCATGCCGTGCGTTCCGGAATCACGGGCATGGTCAGGCCGTAACTGGAAACCGCCGCGCCGTAGATCCACGGAATCCCGTGGCTCACCGCAAAATCGTTGATGAGATATCGTGTTTCGAAATTATCCGTGCCATCCAGGATGCAATCTACACTCTCAAGTAATTCCTGCACATTCGATGGATATAGATCGGCTACGATGCCCCGGATCTCGATCGAGGAATTCATCCGGCGCAAGCGCCGTTCGGCAGCCGCCGCTTTGGGAAGCGCTTCCGCGGCGTCGGATTCCTCAAATAGAAATTGCCGCTGCAGATTGCTTGCGTCGACGTAATCGCGGTCGATGATCGAGAGCCGGCCCACTCCGGCGCGCGCCAGCGCCATGGCCTGCAGGCTTCCCAGAGCGCCGCATCCCACAATCGCGGCATGCGATCTGAGGAGCCGCTCCTGGCCGGGCTCGCCGATCTCGCGAAACAGAATCTGGCGTGAGTAACGTTCCCGCTCGCCAGAAGTCATCGACTCGATGGTAACAAACTTGCTTCGGAGGCCGTAAGTTATCATGAGCATGGTGTGTTTCCGCTACGCCCGATTCCTCGTGACGCTGCTGATCGTCTGGTTCACACTTGCCGCTCCCATTTGGTCTGAAACACAACAATACGAAGGCCACCGCATCGTCGACATCCAGTTCAGCCCGCCCGAGCAGCCGGTCGCCGCGCCCGATTTGGAGACGGCCGTGACGCTCAAACCCAACACGCCGTTGCGCATGGTGGATGTGCGCGTATCGATCGAAAAGTTATACGCCACCGGGCGCTACGAAGACATACAGGTTGACGCCGAGCCGAGTGGTGATGGCGTGGTTGTGCGCTTCATCACCAGAAATAGCTGGTTCGTGGGGCGCGTCTCGGCAGACGGGCGGGTAGCGGATCCTCCCAATCCCGGGCAAATGGCCAATGCCACGCGGCTCCAGCTGGGCCAGCCGTTTCACGAGGAGGACATGACCCAAGCGGAAATCGGGTTGCGAAAACTTCTGATCGACGACGGCTACTACGAGAACCAGTTGCAACCACGTATCGAATATGATGCTCGGACCCAGCAAGCGCACATTCACTTCATCGTGGAGAGCGGGCCGCGCGCGAAATATCGCACCCCGGTCGTCCAGGGCAACCTCAAAATGGCGGTGGACAAGATCATAACTGCCACCAGGTGGAGGCGGCGCATCATTGGCGGCTGGCACCCGGTTACGCAAAGCCGTACGCGTCAAGGCGTGGATAACGTACGCCGGAAATATGAGAGCAACAACCGGCTCATGGCGGCTGTCCAGCTCAAGCAGATGGATTACGATCGCGATACGCGCCGCGTGGCTCCCCATCTGGATGTCGACGCCGGCCCGATTGTTGATATCAAAGCCGTCGGGGCCAAGGACTCCAGCAAGGCGATGAAGCAGAATGTGCCTGTCTACGAGGAACATACCGTGGATCGGGATTTGCTCGTCGAGGGACAGCGAAATTTGCGCGACGAGTTTCAAGCCAGGGGGTACTTTGAAGCCGAGGTCGAGTTCAAAGAACAGAAGCTAATCAACGACAAAGCCGAGATCGATTACCTGATCAATCTGGGGAAGCGCCATCAAATGGTGCACATTGAGATTCAGGGCAACCACTACTTCACTACCGATTCCCTCCGCGAGCGCATGTTCATGACGCCAAAATCATTTCAATTCCGGCACGGGCGTTACAGCGATGCACTGCGGCGGACTGACGAGGAGTCCATCATGAATCTCTATCGAGAGAACGGATTCCGCGACGTGCAGGTGAACTCCAAGGTGGTGGACGACTATAACGGCAAAGTGGGCGACATCGCGGTGATCGTTCTGATCGTCGAGGGTCCGCAGTGGTTCGTCTCCAAACTGACAGTGACCGGCATCCAGCAATTGGATGCCACGGGCATCCTCCCCACGCTGAGTTCCTCCGAGGGCCAGCCGTTCAGCGAATTCAATGTGGCTTCGGATCGTGATGCCATTCTGGCGTACTACTACACTAACGGTTTTCCCAACGCCAGCTTCGAGTGGAGCTCGAATCCGGGGCCAAAACCGAATCAGGTGGACCTTCAGTTCACGATCAGCGAAGGCCATCGCCAGTTCGTGCGGGATGTGCTGGTGGAAGGCCTCCAAACAACCCGCCCCGGCGTGGTGGCGCGCAACGTTCTGCTTGCGCCAGGCGATCCGCTCTCGCCCATCCGTATGACCGATACGCAGAGGCGTCTGTATGAGCTCGGGATTTTTGCGCAGGTGGATATGGCGATTCAAAATCCGGATGGCGCCACACAGCGAAAATATGTCGTCTACGACATGGAAGAAGCCAAGAAATATATTTTTGACGGTGGCCTGGGCGCGGAATTCGCACGGATAGGCGGCTGCCAGACCTGCCTCGACGTGCCCGGCGGCGCTGCCGGCTTCAGCCCGCGCGTATCTTTTGACGTGACGCACCTGAACTTCCTTGGCCTCGGCCACACCATCAGCCTGCGCACGCGTGCTTCCACGCTCGAACGGCGTGGCATCCTCACCTATCTCGCTCCCCGGTTCCGGAACCACGATAATCTGGACTTGAGCTTCACCGCGCTTTACGACGATATGCGTGACGTCAATACCTTTTCTTCCAAACGCGAGGAGGGATCGGTGCAGCTCTCGCAAAAACTATCGAAGCCCTCCACGATGCTGTACCGCTTCAGCTATCGCCGGGTGAGCACGTCCAACCTGAAGATCGACCCGAATCTGGTGCCTCTGCTTTCACAGCCGGTGCGGGTGGGGATATTGTCGAGCAACTACATTCAGGACCGCCGCGACGATCCAATCGATCCCCGCAAAGGCATCTACAATACCGTCGATGTCGGACTGGCATCGAAGGTTTTCGGGTCGCAAGTAAGCTTTGGCCGTGGCCTGGCGCGCAACGCCACCTACCATAAGATTGGAAAGAAGCTGCTACTGGCGCGCCAATTTACGTTCGGCGATATCATTCCCTTCAATTACGGGTCGCGGACCACCGATCCCCTGGCCGCCATTCCTTTTCCAGAGCGATTTTTCAGCGGCGGCGGAAGCTCGCACCGGGGCTTTCCCGAAAATCAGGCCGGCCCTCGCGATTTGACCACTGGGTTTCCCATTGGCGGCACAGCGCTGTTGTTCAACAGCACGGAGCTGCGTATGCCGCTGCTCGGCGACAATATCGGCGGGGTACTGTTTCATGACGCCGGCAACGTCTACTCCAGCTTCGACAAGATTTCGTTTCGCGTGCGCCAGCGCAACCTCCAGGACTTCGATTACATGGTGCACGCCGTGGGATTCGGCATCCGCTACCGCACGCCCATCGGGCCTGTACGTTTGGACCTGGCCTACAGCATCAACCCGCCGCACTTCTTCGGCTGTAAGGGCAACATTAGCGATCTGATCAAGTGTGGAGACCCCGCGAATGCCGGGAGCCGCACCAACCAGAGCATCAGTCACTTTCAATTTTTCTTCTCGATCGGGCAGAGCTTCTAATGCTGGTGCGCGCCATTTTCCTCTCGGCTTTCTGGTTTAGCGGTTCGCGAGCCGATATCATCGATCGCATCGCGGTCACCCTGGACAGCCAGGTGATCACCGAGAGTGAGGTTCTGCTGGAAATCCGGCTCACCGCATTTCAGAATGGTGCGCCTCTGGATTTCAAGCCGGAAGCCAAGCGCGAGGCCGCCGGCCGGCTTATCGAACAGAAGCTCATTCGAAAAGAAATCGAAGTGGGTCGCTACATCCAGCCGAACCCCGCCGACGTGGAACCGATGCTGAAGCAGATGGAGGCGCAGCGGTTCCACAGCCCCGACGAATTTCGTCATGCCCTGGAAAAATATGAGGTCCGCGCCGAGGATCTGAAAGCGCACCTGCTCTGGCAATTGACTCTGCTGCGATTCATCGACGTTCGGTTTCGCCCCGGAATTCAGATTACCGACCAGGACATCCAGCAGTATTTCAAACAGAAATTGCCGGAGCTCGAAAAACAGGCTGGCCCGGAGAAGAGAATCCGCCTGGACGATTTGCGCGACAAAATTCAGGAGGCTTTGACTGACGAGCGTGTCGATCAACAACTCAACGATTGGCTGGCCGAGACGCGCAAGCACATGCGCATCGAGTTCCATCCGGAGGCTTTTCAATGAGCCGCCGCTCTCGCCTGACCCTCATCATCAGCGGCGCGGTGTTGGGACTGATCTGCGTACTGGCCGTCACGGCTGTTTTCGTTTTGCGAAGCGCGTGGTTCCGTGAGCAGGTGCGGGAACGCATCGTAGCCGAGGCGGAAAAGGCCACAGGAGGCCGTGTCGAGATAGGATCGTTCGATTTCGAATGGAACACGATGACCGCGCGCGTGAACGGCTTCGTGATTCACGGCACCGAGCCGGCCGGATCGCCGCCGCTCCTTCGCGTTCGCTCTATAACAATTGTGCTGAAGATCCTCTCCGTGCTGAAACGCATGGTGGATGTCCAATCCATAGCCGTCGACCAGCCGCAGGCCCATGTAATTATCTCGCCTGATGGCACGACGAACGTCCCGGAACCCAAGGCGTCGCGCGCCACCAACAAAACGCCGGTTGAGACTATTCTCGATCTCGCCGTCGGGCGGTTCACCATACAGAGTGGCGCGATCGAGGTGAATTCGCAGCGCACGCCGTGGAGCGCCGCAGGCGAAAACTTGCGGGCGCAGTTCGGCTATAACCCGCTCACGCCCAGCTATCGCGGCGAGATCTCGATCCAACCGCTGCATCTCACGATCAGCAATAACCTGCCGGTGGACGTGGGCGCGGCGATCTCACTCACAATCGAAAAAAACAAGGCTACTGTTTCACGCGCTCGGTTCGAAACGGCGAAGTCCAGCGCCGAATTTTCAGGCGCCGTGCAGAACTTCTCCTCGCCCCAATCCACGTTTCAGTACGACGTGCGCCTCTCGCTCGATGAACTGCTGCGCACGTTGCGGTTTCGCTCGCGCCCGCAAGGAACCGTGTTGATTAGGGGCAATGCTTCGTTTCGCGATTTCGGACATTACCTCTTTACCGGCAACCTGCACATGGGCCCCCTCTCGTTCGGCCAAGGCGGCGTGCAGATACGCGATGTGCGCGGGCAGTCCGCGTTCCGCATGGACCCCGAGAAAATTGATTTCAGCGGCATACGCCTTTCGGTGCCTGAAGGAGATTTCAACGGCCGCGCGAGGATCGAACAGCTCGACCGCTTCCGCATGGAGGGCGAACTCAGTCACTTCAATCTCCGGCGCCTGGCCCAGCTGTATACCTCGCAACGCCTTCCTTGGGACGGCGTCCTTTCTGGCGCTGTGGAGATGAACGGCCTCGTGAGTGATCTCTACCGCGGCCACTTCGATGCCCGTGCCCAGCTCGCTATCTCACCCGCCCCGGGAAGCGCTCCGGTCGAAGGTATGATTGACGCCAGTTATAACGGAGGTCGCCAAACAATCGATCTGGGAAACTCCTTCCTCCAACTTCCGGCCACTCGCCTCGATTTCATGGGGACTCTGGGGCAGCAACTGCATGTGCATCTACGATCGACGAACCTCGATGATCTGTTGCCGGCACTCGAGCTGGCTTCGCAGAGTCCGCCGCAGGCCATGCCGCTCAAGCTGCAAAACGGCGTGGCGGTTTTTGATGCGGCGGTCACCGGCAGCTTGAATTCGCCTCAGCTGGCCGGCCATATCTCAGTGACGAATGTCCTGTATTCACAGAGAACGATCGATACTCTGGCCACCGACGTCTTCGTGCAGAAATCTGAACTGCGCATCCAGAACGCCACTCTAGCGAGCGGCCGCCTGCACGGCCAGCTATCGGCCACGGTCGCGCTGCGCGATTGGAAGCCGGATGACGCTGGAGCGCTGGCGGCTACTGCGTCGGTGCGCGGCGCCGATATCAAGGATCTGCTGGCGTTCGCGGGCAAGCAAAGCCTACCGGCCACGGGAATTTTTTCAGCATCGGCGCAAGTCACCGGTACCTTGGGTACGCCTCTGATCAAGGCGGATGTGAGCGCCGACAACGGCTCTGTTTACAATGAGCCGTTCGATCACCTTACGGCCCACGTAGATTACCGCGACCGCCTGGTCATCGTCGCCAACGCGCAGATCAAAGCCGGCGCCAGAGAGTTGAAGGGCAACGCTACTTACACCCACCCAGCAGGCGATTTCGAGAGCGGGCGCGTCACTTTTCAGGTGACGAGCAACCGCATGCCGTTGAATGAATTTCAGCTCGTGCGGCAAAACCAAACCTCTTTAGCGGGCAGCGTCCAGGTGGCGGCGAAGGGCTCAGCCACGGTTACCAAATCGCCCGCCGGCAGTGTCACGATGCAGCTCGCAGACCTGAGCGCCGAAATGAACGGCCAGGACATTCAGGTGGATCAGAAACCTGTTGGCAAGATGCATCTCACCGCCAGTACGCAAGGCGCCATGTTGGCAGCTCATCTGGAATCGGAAATTGCGAACTCCACGATTCGCGCCGATGGCCAGTGGCGCCTCACCGACGGCTACCCCGGGAGCGCGCAACTGACGTTCACGAAACTCGAATTTGCCACGCTCGAGTCCTGGCTTGCACGGCCCGCCTCTGCCATTCCGGTAACGGGCTCCCTGGAGGGAAAGCTGACGATCTCGGGGCCAGCGCTCCAACCCGAGGCGTGGACGGCGGCACTCGAAATTCCGCATCTCGAGATTTCACCCGTGCAGCGCGGCGCCGCGGCCGGTGCTCCCGAAATCATTCTCCGGAACGAAGGGCCGATTCGCCTCACATCGAAGAATGCGGTGGTCGCGGTAGATAGCGCGCGCCTCACCGGTCTATCTACCAACGTCACGCTGGCGGGGAACATCTCTTTCAAAGAGCCGAGGAACCCGCTCGATCTCCGTTTAAATGGCACCATCGACTTAACTATCCTCCAAAGTCTCGACCGTGACCTGTCCGCTTCCGGTACGCTGGTCACCGCCGCCACCCTGCGCGGGCCATTCACGCAACCGCTCGTCGCCGGCCGGATGGAGTTAAAGAACACCAACCTCAGCCTCTCAAATTTTCCCAACGGACTCTCCAATGCGAATGGCGTGATTCTCTTCAGCGGGGATCGAGCAACCATCCAGAACCTGACGGGGGAATCCGGTGGCGGCAAAGTATCGGTCACCGGCTTCGTTTCATACGTGGGTGGCGAGCCGGTCTTCCGGTTTGAAGTAGCAGCCAATCAAATGCGGGTTCGGTATCCCGAAGGCGTGAGTACGGTGGCCGACACGAAATTGACCTGGACCGGGAGCCTGCAACGAAGCCTGCTCTCGGGCGGCATTACCATATTGCGTACCGGATTTAATGCACGCACAGATCTCGGTTCCGTCCTGGCCAAGTCCGCCGGACCGGTGCGGACGCCTGTGGACCGCACCGGGTTACTGGGTGGCTTGAATTTCGATATCCAGATTGAGACGGCACCCGACATCCTGGTTCAATCCGCGCTGGCGCAGCAGATCCAGGCGGAGGCGAGCCTCAGGCTGCGGGGCTCACCGAGTAATCCCGTGTTGCTGGGCCGCATCAACATTACTCAGGGCGAACTGACTTTCTTCGGGAACAAATACACCATTAACCAAGGTTCCATTTCCTTTTACAACCCCGTGAAAGTTGAACCTATCCTGAATGTAGACTTGCAGACGCGCGCGCGAGGTGTCGATGTTACTCTCACCATATCCGGACCTATGAGTAAGCTGAACGTGAGTTACCGGTCCGACCCGCCGATGCAGTTCTCCGATATTGTGGCACTGCTCGCCACCGGCCGCGTTCCTTCCTCCGACCCATCGCTCGCCGCGCGCCAGTCGGGAACGACGCAGAACTGGCAGCAAATGGGCGCCTCAGCCCTGGTGGGCCAGGCCATCGCGAACCCGGTTGCGGGCCGCTTGCAGCGTTTTTTTGGTGTCAGCAGCATCAAAATCGATCCACTGCTTACCGGTGTGGACAACAATCCCCAGGCGCGACTTACTATCGAGCAGCAGGTTACTCCGGATATAACATTCACCTATATTACAAACCTGACTCGTAGTAACCCCCAGGTCGTACGTGTAGAATGGTCTTTAAACAAACGATGGTCCATCGTGGCGTTACGCGAGGAAAACGGCTTATTTGGTATGGATTTCTACTACAAGAAACGATTTAAGTAATACTCCTACCGCTTCTGGCATTGCGGGCAGAAATGTGTTCCCCGCTGCGTCACGAGAATTCTGCGAATGGACGTGCCACATCGTGGGCACGGCTCCCCGGCCTTCTGATAGACATTGTGCCATACCTGGAAACTTCCCTGGCGCCCGTCGATATCCACGTAATCCGAAACAGACGATCCGCCCGCGTGTATCGCTTCGCCAAGGACTTTCCGGATGGCCACGTGCAGTTTCTTCACGCGGTCCCGGTGCAGCCGGCGCGCGATGGCCAGCGGATGAATCCCCGCGCGGAAGAGCGCTTCATCCGCGTAGATATTCCCGATGCCGCGCAAGAATCGCTGATTGAGCAACAGGGCTTTGATTTTGGTTTTGCGCCCGCCAACACGTTGCGCAAAGTCCTCGAGCGTGACTTCCAGCGGCTCCGGACCCAGCTTCCGTACGCGTGCCGGCAGGCCCGCGCTCAGTTCCAGACGGCCAAACTGGCGGCTGTCGTCGTACAACAGCGCTCCGCGATCGAGCGTGAGAATGGCGTGGGTGTGGCGTCCGGGCGCGGCATTCATGAGCAGTTTGCCGGTCATCCCCAAGTGCACAACGAAGGAGTGTCCGCCGTCAAGCTGCATCTCGATGAATTTGCCATGCCGCCGCACGGCCAGCACTTTCCGGCCGGCCAGCGCCGCGGCTGTCGCGTCGGGATCGCCGTGCAGCACGCGCAAACAGCGGAACTCGGCACTCACGATACGCCGCCCGCGCAGCCTGGGCGCCAACGCGCGCGCAATGGTTTCAACTTCGGGAAGTTCGGGCATCTTGGACCAATCAGTCAGGAAGACTCAGCAGAATCTCGCCACCTTCGATCTTCAAATCGCAGACAGCGACTTTCTTGCTCGGGTCCATATCGTTAACGCCAGTGGCGCAGTTCCATTCCCAGGCGTGCCACGGGCACAGTACGTTCTGGCCGGCGATTGCTCCCTGGCCTAGCGGGCCTCCCCGGTGCGGGCAGATGCCGTATAACGCTGTGATCTTTCCGCCTACATTACAGATCGCGTACGGCGTGTCCCCCACCAGGACTTCCAGAACGCTATCGGCGCCGAGATCGGCCGCCGCCGCCACTCTCACCAATGCCATGACACCAGCAAAGCGAAATGCGCCCGGCAATGTCAAGATAAGTGAAAATGCGGAAATTACTGCCGTTGCTTCTTCTGATCGCCGTCACGGGGTGCCAGAGGAGTGAAGTTCGCGTCGTCGGCGTAGTACCCAAAGGCGCCAATCATATTTTCTGGCAGACGGTGCACGCGGGCGCCATCAAAGCCGCGCGCGAATTTCATTTCGGGGTGCAGTGGAACGCGCCCACGCTCGAAGTGGATTCCAGCCGCCAGATCGAGATCGTCGAATCCATGATCAACCGGCGCGTAGCCGGCATCGTGCTGGCACCTGTTGACCGTCAGGCGCTGGTCGGGGTGGTCGAACGCGCAGCGCGCGAGGGAATCCCGGTGGCCATCTTCGACTCGGCAATCGATACCAATCGCGTCATTGCTTATGTCGCGACAGACAACCCCGAAGCTGGGCGCATGGCCGCGCGCCGTCTGGGCGAAGTCCTCAGCGGCAAAGGTAAAGTCGGCGTCATCGGTTTCATGCCCGGTAGTGCTTCCACCATGGAGCGTGAGGACGGCTTTCAGAACGAGATCCGCAAACGTTTTCCTAGAATCGAGATCGTGGGCATGCAGTTCGGCATGGCCGACCGCGCCAAGGCTATGGCCGAGGCCGAGAATATCCTGACCGCTCACCCGGACCTGGCTGGCCTTTTCGCCGACAATGAGTCGAGTTCCTCCGGCGCCGTGCAGGCGCTCAAGTCGCGTCACTCGACGAGCGTCAAACTGGTGGCGTTCGATGCCTCCGATCAGCTGATCGCGGATTTACGCGATGGTGTCATCGATTCGCTGGTGGTGCAAGACCCGTTTCGCATGGGCTACGAGAGCACGCGCGCCATCGGCCTGAAACTGGCGGGCCAAACGCCTCCTGCGAAAATCGATTCCGGTGCGACGCTGGTGAAACGCGAGGATCTGGACAAGCCGGAGATTAGAGCGTTATTGCATCCGGATATTGGACAGTATTTGGGGACGGCGAAATAGGCCGTTTCATGACTAGAGCATGGGGGCTCGAGCCTATCGGGATGCTTAATACTTCGGCACCCGCGGGTCTACCTTGTCGCTCCAGGCCAGGATTCCGCCCTTCATGTTCTTGACCTTCTTGAAGCCGGCCTGCTTGAGAAACTCGACCGCCTTGGCGCTGCGCATTCCGCTTTTGCAGTGCGCCACGATCTCGTCCGCCGAGTTCAGCTCGTTCACGCGCTTGGGCAACTCGCCTAGCGGAATCAGCTTCGCGGTAGGGATGTTGCAGATCTGGTATTCGTGGGGCTCGCGTACATCGATCAGCACGAATCGATCGCCGCGATCGATTTTCGCGTTCACCTCGACGGGATCGATCTCGCCCTCAGCCACGCCGGGCGTCGGAGCTGGCTCATGCTGTGGGATGCCGCAGAATTGCTGATAGTCGATCAGCTTCGTCACCGTCGGGTGCGCGCCGCAAACCGGGCACTCGGGATTTTTGCGCAGCTTCAGTTCGCGGAACCGCATCGCCAGCGCGTCGTACAACAGTAACCGCCCGACGAGCGGCTCGCCTTTGCCCAGGATCAGCTTCACGGTCTCGGTCGCCTGGATTAGCCCGATGGTTCCGGGCAGAATTCCCAGCACACCGCCTTCGGCGCAGCTCGGTACGAGGCCGGGAGGTGGCGGCTCGGGATAGAGGCACCGGTAGCACGGGCCGCCCTGGTAAGCGAATACCGTGGCTTGTCCTTCGAAACGGAAAATCGATCCGTAAACGTTGGGCTTGCCGGTCAGCACGCACGCATCGTTCACTAAGTAGCGCGTTGGAAAATTGTCCGTGCCGTCCACGATGATGTCGTAATCTTTGAAAAGATCGAGCGCGTTCTCGCTCGAGAGCGCCGTCTCGTGCTTGTCGACCTGGACGTACGGGTTGATCTCGTGCATGGTGTCGGCGGCCGAATCCAGCTTCTTGCGGCCTACGTCGCTAGTGCCATGGATCACCTGCCGCTGCAAGTTGGTAAAATCGACCACGTCGAAATCCACGATGCCGATCCGCCCGATTCCCGCCGCCGCCAGATACATGCCCAGCGGCGCGCCCAATCCGCCCGCGCCGATCATGAGCACCTTGGCGCTCTTCAGCTCAAGCTGGCCCTCCATGCCAACCTCCGGCATGATCAGGTGCCGACTGTAACGCAGGATCTCCTCTTTTGAAAGCGTGGCCGTTTGCGCCGGCGCTTCCCCTACAGGCGCTCCGCCCGCGATGCTCGGGACGATCGAGATCGTGTCGCCTTCCTTCACCGGCGTGGATTCCTTTTTCAGATAGCGGATATCTTCGTCGTTGATATAAACGTTCACGAAACTGCCCAGCTTGCC
>Ga0066710_100003419_pt1 | contig 13529 bp, 7 predicted proteins | sample GraSoiAngelo_159_FD_79666 | JGI IMG/M metagenome (GOLD analysis project Ga0066710, IMG submission 79666) | Grasslands soil microbial communities from the Angelo Coastal Reserve, California, USA - 14_1009_16_40cm | ecosystem: Environmental > Terrestrial > Soil > Grasslands | place: USA...
AGTTGTGATCGTGCCGTCGGGATCGGAGGCTGAAATCGTCAGGGTGATGGCTTGACCTTTGCCAGCAGTTGTAGTGGAGGGAGTGAAATTGACGACTGGGGGTAGGTCGGTTGTGCCAACGGTCCAGTTATCAGTAAATGATCCATCTGCTGTACGAATGAACTGGCCTTGGATTCCTGTACCTGTGACGGTAAATTTTTCGTAGCCGTTGGTGCTACTGTCGGTCGTTGCAAAGTATTGATAGTCCCCGTCAGTGGTATCGATTGCGTTTCGAACATTACCCCCGGTCCCGACGATGAGGAAGATTGTTCCGGTGCCCTTTGTATAATCGGGACCGGGATTGGCGACGCACGATGACCTGTAGATATCAGCCGTTGCGCAGGAGAGTTCCTTGCTTCGCTGGTAGTTGTGATCATGCCCTTCGAGCACTAGGTCGACGTGATTGCGTATTAGGAGGTCCATGAAGCTCTGTGAGATCTCGCAGTCCATCGCGCCTGTGCTGATGCAGTCTTTGTGAGTGGCCACTACTACCCAGGAAATTCCACGGGTCCTTGCATCGGTAACTGCGGCCGTGACCCACGCCTGGTTTGCTCGTCCAGCGGCTGTGTCGTTGCCATACCATGCAGCCGAAGAACCTGTGTTTCCGAGCCATATGTCAGCATCGACCAGGATGAACCTGGCAAGCGGGGTCGGGGAAGGATAATCAAAGTAGTATTGGAACCCGTAGGTCCCGGTGGGCGTACCCAATGTGAATGGACAATACTGTAGGAATTTGTTGATGCTCCCGCCTCCTCCTGTAAAGTTTGTCTCCCAGGTCTCATGATTTCCAACGATCAGCTCGACGTTCTGGACGTTTCCCTTGAAGCTGCTACACCATGTCTGCTCATTCTTTGTTGGCGTGGGTGTGGCGTAGAGAAAGTCTCCAACGGGGATTACGAAGTTGACTCCAGCTGTGGACAAGGAGTTCCAGTTCGCCTGGGTGTTCAAGTTGAAGTCCCAGTCTCCAGCCGCGGCAAAGGTGAATCTTCCAGAGGACACGATCAGCGTGTTCTGACTGCTGGCAGTGTTTCCATTCCTATCGGTGGCTGCCAGCCCGACGGTGAACGTGCCGTTGTTCGTGTAGGTGTGGGTGATTGATGCTCCTGCGCCGGTTGCTCCGTCTCCGAATGCCCATGCGTAGGAGTAGGGTGGGGTTCCCCCGCTGGCAGTTCCGGTGAAATTTACAGATTGGCCGGGAGAGGGGGTGAGAGGAGTGTAGGAGAAGCTGACCGTTAGGGGTTGTGGCCGGGTTGAACTGGTGACTCTTGCAAGACGGATTTGCGCGGGGAATGTTCCATCGTTCTCATAGAGGAGGTCAAACGAGCTGGTCGCCCCGACCTTTCGGAGGCTTATTCCGCGGTTGTTCGTGTTCGAATCAATTGTTATGAGGGTGGTGTTCCACGAGTTCGAACCGCCTGGGCTCCGAACATAGACGATGCTTCCGTTTCCCGCGTCGGACGCTGAGTTCTGGAAGAATATGAAATAGTCTCCGCTGGTCTGGTTTACGTTTAGTCTGCCGTAATCCTGGGCTGATGTCGCAACTCCCGGAAGAACTGGTGTGTCGAGGTGTGTCTTTACATCTGTGGATGTGAGAGTGAAAACGTTGTATTGTGAAGATCCTGTCTTGGCATAGGCTACGACAATGACGCTCTTTACAGCGTCCCAGGTGAGTGACGGGTCATCTTCTATTCCGTGAGCAGCGTTTGTTTCATAGTTGAGGGTTTGGGCGTTCTGAACCGCCCAGGACCAGCTGAGGTTGCCTGGCACGAATGTCGCTTCGTTGAATACCAGGTTCGCCGGGCCAGCGTTGCCCCTGTTGCCGAGCACGTAGACTGTGCGGACGGTGTCATTTCTCTCGATGATGCTCGGGAAGATTGGTGTGATGCTGGAAGTGTCTATGATCGGGCTGTCTGGGGTGGGGCTTGAACCTGCGAAGTTTACCCAGTTGTCGGTCAGGTGGTTCCATCGCAGCGTTTTCACTCTAGACGAGTTGGTCGTGGCCAACCAGTTCCACGCTGCAAGTATGTCGCCGGTGTGCGCGAGGATTGCCGTTGGATAATTTGCGAAGCTAGAACTGTCGACGAACCTTGGAGAGCCTACTATCAGGGTCGAAATGTTTTGCTGAGCGTCACGGGAGATTGTCACCGGGACATCGACAATATACCCGGTTGCGACTCCCCCTTCGACGATGACCCTTAATGATGTTGAATTTACGAGTACGGCGGCAGGATTAGCGTAGGGTACAGCATCTCCTCTTGAGAAAGGGCTGGACCAAGACGCAGAGCTCAACTGGTTCGAGTTGGCGTAGCGTAGCGCGAGCTTGCCGTTGGAATCGACATAGACAGCAATCATTCTTCCGTAGGAGTCTTGGACTAGTTTCTGACCAGCCGAGGTCGCGAGGGTGGAGCCTGTGGTTGAGTTTCCCACTTGTGCGTCGCTCGCGATGACGGCGGTTGAAATGGTGCCAGAGGCCGACATGAGTTGAGTGATTGCTATAAGGAGCAGAGCTGCTACCAGGGTTTTGAGGATTAGAGAGTCTGCTCTGAGCATACAAACTGTCGGTTCTCTGCTCGTTAGTGCTTTAAGAACTTCGGCTATCTGGGGTAGATTTGGGTATAATTGGATTGAAGGGGCAGTACGGACTTCGTAAGCCTCGACTGTCAGGTGCAATGGGCAGTAAATTCAACGCTACTAGCTATTGATTCCCGACAGGATGGGTTCTTCTTCGTCGTTCGTACGTCAGGAGAAAGATTCCGGTTCCTAGAACTGCCAGAGGAAGGCCTACTAGGAGGAGGCCGAATGAGAAGAAGAATGCTGAAAAACCGGCTATGAAAACCCCTATCAACGCCATTCGCTCTCCGGTGCTGAGCCGGTCCACCTCTCTTCGGACAATATTGCCGTAGCGGAGGAGGAGGGTTGCCATGATGATGAATGATATGGCGGCGATGAAAAATTCGTAGGTTAGCTCTGATTGATAATTTCCGAATGTTAAGAGAAGTCCAATTTCGTCCCCGATAAAACCCGCTCCTAGGCCATAGGTGAGAGCGTATAGACGATCCAGTCTGTCGTTTTTCCAGGCGATGCCCATCCATCCTGCGGTGCTTATCATTGCGATTCCGTACCAAAAATGGTGGAAGTGGACTTCTCCCTGCTTCACCACGAAAGTTGGGAACAGTGTGGCGAACAGTCTTGAGCCGAAGAAGCTGGTAAGGAATGCTAGGGTTGCGATGAATGTGAGCCCGTGTCTAAACTTGTTTTCCAAGACCCCTGTTGACATACTCTGGGCTGCTGCTGGCTTCACTTGAAGATAGGTTTAGTGGAAGAGATAGAGATTCTCAGCGTGATTTCTAAATGATTGGTTATTTTGAGAGAAGCATTACAGCTTAAAAGCGGTCTAGGCCAGATTCGCAACATATGCTTTCAACTCGAAGGCATCCTCCCCATCTGGTCTGGGCTGGCGCCAACAACAAAGGACGCATGACTCTCTTCGTCTCCGTCGTATTTTTCGTCGTTTTAGTGGTTGTATCCGCCGTCCGTGCTGAGACGAATACCTATCCTCCTCGGTCCGTGCCTTCTTGGCTCGACACTGGCAGCAATGCTTGGATGCTTACTGCTGCGACCCTCGTTGGTTTGATGAGCTTGCCTGGGCTCGCATTGTTCTACGGTGGCTTAGCGAAGAAGAGGTTCGTGGTGAACACTCTATTCATGATATTTTACGCGTATGCCTCTGTACTGCTGGTCTGGTTGCTCTTTGGATACAATTTCGGTTTTGGCCCGGCAGGTTTGAAGATTGGCGACTACGGAATTCTTGGACTCCCAACCCCAGCATTGGACGGGGGTTTCATGGCTTCACAAATCGCAGTTGGACCTACGGGAGTCAACTATAACATTCCAACCTCCACCTTCGTCTTCTTCCAGTTCGTCTTTGCAGCGATAACACCTGGATTGTTCGCCGGAGCGATTATCGAGAGAGTAAACTTCAAGGCATGGATGATTTTTGTTCCCGCGTGGTCGTTCTTAGTTTACAGCCCTTTGTCATACTGGCTGTTTGCCGGTGGCTGGCTAAACCAGCTGGGCGCGGTGGACTTTTCCGGTGGTTATGTTATCCATTTGTCGGCGGGCATAACTGCTCTGGCGGCTGCGCTCGCTGTTGGTCCCAGGCTGTCTTCGGACAGAAGACTGAAACCCAGCAGTGTTACCCTTGTATTCATCGGTGCTGGTATTCTATGGCTAGGCTGGAACGGTTTTAACGGGGGGGACCCTTACGGGGCCACGATAGATGCCGCGATAGCTGTCCTCAACACTGAGCTGGCTGCAGCGGCGAGTGTGATTGCCTGGGTCTTGATGGATATGAGATTCAAGCACAAACCCACGCTGATCGGGGCGACAACAGCAGCCGTGACTGGTCTAGTCGCGATTACCCCGGCGGCTGGATACGTCAATGGATGGGGCGCGCTAGTGATCGGAATTGCGGCCGGAATCATTCCGTGGGTGGCATTGGACAAGCTTACCCCCAAGCTGAAACTGGATGATGCTCTGGGTGTTTTTGGAGCTCACGGGGTAGCCGGCTTGACAGGGGGGCTCTTGACAGGAATTCTCGCGGACCCGGCTGTCACTCAGTTTGTAGCTCCTGGTCTTGCTGGCGCCTTTTACGGTAACATCTACGAGCTAGGTGTGCAAGCGTTGGCGGCGTTGGTAGTGGTCGTTTACGTGTTCGCAGTATCCTATGCTCTTCTCAAAGTGATAGGACTATTCACGCCTCTCCGGGAGAGCGATGAAAAGCTGAGGATTGGCGACGCTGCGATCCATGGAGAAATAGGAATCGACCTAGAAGCCTAAAGCTGGGCATGATCAATCTCTCACGAGCAGAATTCGTCAGATTCCGTCAGTCTAGAGTTGAGTGAAACTATTCTGAGAATTCTTATCTACCATTTCATCCTCATACAAGCCCGGAACGACTCCGGCGACCGCGGGTCTCGCTATCCTTCGAATCTAGATTCGGAAAGGAAGACTTACGCTAGCCTTCGTTAGTCCGCTGAGGCCGGGACGTGATCTATCTTGAACGTCCTATTGTTGCTTTCGCGTTTTCCTCTATACTCAGGCCGAAAGGCTCGACGGTTTCAACTGGAAAGAAATTGTTCAGGATTTTCGTAATCTCACCTCTGATGACTGCTCCCTCTGAGGCCCAGCAAATATCACAAAACACGTGTGCCGGTGCCGAGCCGTCCTCGTGTAACCTACACACCAGATAAGGCGGAGCTGCACTCTGTCTCCAGTGAATACCGACTTGAAAATCTCGCAGTTGTCGAGTCGCAGCGTTTACTCTGCATCTTGAACATTTTCCAAAACTAGTGGTGGCTTGACTGGGACCGTTAAACGCTGGTTTATCTTCTGCGTGAGTTCTGCTCATAGGCACCGAGTGGGAAATTCCAGATTAGAGGATTCTGTAACCTGAGTGAGAAGCCTCGAAGTATTCTTGGCTAGGTGAGCAAACGGAAGATCGAGGAAAACGCCCGGGTTGGTCGATTTCTCTTTCCTAGTCCATGCCCATGCCGCCCATGCCTCCCGGCGGCATGCCAGGGGGCATTCCTGGAGGCCCGCCGGTGCCTGCTCCCCCTGTTCCCTTGGAGGCGATGACATCGTCGACCCTGAGGAGCATGGTGACTGCCTCGACGGCGGACTTGATCACCTGTTTCTTGACCCGGAGAGGTTCGACGACATTTGCTTTCCACATGTCAGCCGTTTTTCCGGTGGAGACATCTACACCGTACCAGAGGTTCTGGGTGCTGTTGTGTTTGGCCCTCAGCTCGACCATAATGTCGATTGGATCGATTCCCGCGTTCTGGGCTATGGCGACAGGTATTGCCTCGAGGGCTTCTGCGAACGCGGCCACTGCGAGTTGTTCTCTGCCTCCCACCTTGACGGCATAGTCCTTCAAACGCTTAGCCAGCTCTGCTTCGGGAGCTCCGCCCCCGGCTAGAATTTTCCCGTCCTCAACAGAGTTTCTGACTACGCACAGAGCGTCGTGGAGGGATCTTTCAGCCTCGTCCACTACGTGTTCTGACCCTCCACGGATCATGATTGTTACCGCTTTGGGGTTTTTGGCTTCGCGAACATAGACTAGTTTGTCGTCGCCGATCTTTACTTCTTCGACAAGCTTTGCTTGGCCCAGCGATGCCTTGTCCAGGTCCCTGGTGGTTCCTACCACGGACCCGCCGGTTGCCTTTGCCAGTTTCTCCATGTCGCTGCTGCTGACGTTTTTGACTGTGAGAATTCCCTTCTTTGCTAGGGAGGCGAGGACTTGGTCGTCAACTCCTTTTTCAGTGAAGAGGACATTGGCTCCGGTCTTCGCGACTTCCTCAGCCATTTTATTGAGCATGTCTTCTTCTTCCTGGATGAACGCGAACATTTCCTCGGGCTTGTTAATGTTGATCTTAGCCTCGGTCTCTGTCTTCTCAATCTCCAGCTTAGCATTGAGAAGGGCTATTCGAGCTCCGGTGATGGTCTTGGGCATCTGGGAATGAGAAACATCCTTGTCGATTATGATTCCATTTACGAGCTCGGTTTCTTCGAGGCTTTTGCCATGCTTCTTCATCACTTTGACCAAATCGATGTCCGCCGTGATCTTGGTGCCACGTTTCTCCATGACTTGTTTTACCGCGTCCACGGCCAGGTCTGCAAAATGGGTCTGCGAGCCGAAGATTCCTTTCGTGTTTAGAGATGTGAGGGCGATCTGTCTCAACAGTTTTTCATCGTCAGGCTTGATACTAATGGCTATCTTGTCCAGGATTTCCTGGGCTTTTTCCGCAGCGTCCCGGTACCCGTCGATGATTACGTTGGGATGAACATCTCGATCGAGTAAACTCTCCGCCCCTCCAAGCAGCTCGCCCGCCAAGACGACGGCTGTTGTTGTGCCATCTCCAACCTCCTGGTCTTGAGTCTTGGCAACCTCGACAAGCATCTTAGCCGCGGGGTTCTGAACGTCCATCTCTTTCATGATGGTCGCTCCATCGTTGGTGATGACGATGTCCCCCATGCCCTGGGCAAGCATCTTGTCCATTCCACGGGGCCCGATGGTTGAACGGACTATTTCGGCTACGACCTTCGCTGCTGTGATATTGCTTCTCTGGGCGTTTCTTCCCCTCGACCGGGAAGTGCCCTCTTTCAAGATTAGAATAGGTATTTCCGACATGCTAAACTACTCTTTGAGATGATGAAGGGATAGAAGTCTTCTTAGTTAAACGTGTGCCGGCTAAAGTTTTCGTGGCTCTGGTATCCCTTGAGAAAAACCTCATCCACCGCAGGTGGACTCGGTCCTCAGCTGGCTAACCGTCTCGATTGCATCTTGCGCTTTGAAGAAGGATGGTAGCATACTCAAACCCTTGGTCCTTATAACAAAGCTTCTTGAATCTCGCCATTCAACCTTAAGAAGCTGATACGGCGTCCAGTCGTAAGATGTCTTTAGCACGAAATAACAGTCCTGGACCTTGAGCCACCATTAAGGGGGTGGCTTAGCCACGACTTCGAAAGTTCTCGACTGTTATTTTTGGCAGCCTTGTCCGAGAGCAAGGTAAAGTCCCAAAGAAACACTCGGTAGCCGAGAAGAGCCCACTATCAGTGGAGGAAGTAGCAGTGAAAATAGCCAGCGGGGACCATAGATCAAGCTGATGAATCCGACAATCAGAATCAGTGGCAACGGAACGAAGAACAGAGGTAATGTCTTCGGAATCAGACTTTGAATCTGGACGAGGTCTCAAGTTCAAACGATTGGTCCAGCTGATACTATCCCCTAACGTTGGCGTAACTGCTTATTGTCCCCAATCGCTTGTTCAGCGTCTTCTACGGTACTGAACTTTACCGTTCGACGCTTTGCACTAACTCCCTGGAATCCGTAGAGGAATAAGATCCTCGGTCCCTTGCGGACAGCATGGGGAATTTTGAATGCTTCAACCCATTCATTGGTCGAGATTCGAACATTATTCCCGTTCAGATTGACCTTGGCAATGAGCCAAATGCTCCCCCTGCTTCTGGTTCCTCTCAGAGACTTCTCTTAAACCGAAACAAGAACCGCTTAGCCTGAGTGTCGAATTCCGTGTAAGTCTCCCCTAACAAGACTCTGCATCTCAGGCACTAACCTATCCTAGGAGAATGCTCGATGAAGGCTCTCGCAGGTCGAAACCATCCGACCCGTTGGTGGCGGTCTCACAGAGGCATTTCCGGAATCATTGTTCGGAATCATTCAGGGTCTCAGAAGGGGGGTTGTCGATTCGTTCTGCCTCTAGCACAACCAAGCCACCGAGCATGTACTCTTTCAATCTGGTCGGTCCGAACGTTTCCTCCATCAAGCTCTCAAGACGCTCGTTGGTCACTAGACGATTGAAAGTGGGCACGATCATTCGGAAGGGGTTCCCGCGGATTCTGTTGCGGATCAGAAGCCGGGCGAGAATCGGCATGCCAAATCGGACATACAAGCCAATCAACGTCCTCCTGTAAAAACCGTCAGGCTTCCCAACATCCACAATGCTGAAGCGACCTCCGGCTCTCACCACCCTGGAGAACTCGGCCAACGCATTCCAGAGTTCTCTCACATCTCTGAGCGCAAAGCAGGTCAGTGCGTTGTTGAAAACGCTTTCTATGAACGGGAGGTTTTCTGCAACACCTACGACCGGGTGGAATTCGGGTCCGAGGCTTGATTTTGCGAAACTCAATAGTTTGCGTGACGGGTCCCGACCAGCAACCCTGCCGAATCCATGTGTGATGCGAAGTCTGCTCGATACACAGGGCCCTGCTCCCGAGTCTAACACCCAATCAGCAGGCTTGGCATTCAGGTGGCGTATTCCTCTTCTTCGCAGTGGACCTGCAAGGTTGAAGGATATTCTCTCGCTGATCGATTCATAGAGTGGGATGGACTCTTCGATCGCACCGACGACTCTCCTCCACTCCATGTCAGGGTGGCTCACACATCTCCCCCGAGTAGGTTTCTGAAAATCCAGTCCTTAAATAGCCGATTTACAAGTTTCAATAATGAAAACGCTGGCCCAATGGGCCGGCATGGATTCTGGAAAAATGGAAATGTCTGATAACCTCGACAAGAGCTTCAACTTCTCAGAAGTCTTCCAGCTCGTCAAGAAATCGGTCAAGACCAGCCTGGGACGAAGAAGAACAGGCCTGATGCTGGGCCTCGCAGACCTTCCAGAGTACATCGGAGCCTTCCATCAGATGGGGTCTAACTTCATAGTTATGAACAGGCTCTTGCTGGAGCAAATTACGCATCTGGCGAAGGACAGGCGCCATCTCAACGCCTACGTCTACTATACTCTACTCCACGAATACCTACACACTCTTGGCTATGTGGACGAGGGGGAGGTTCGGAGGCTGACCCGGCAGATCTGCGGACAGATCCTCGGACAAGATCATCCGGCGACAAGGCTGGCGGTTGATGGTCCGGCCGTCATGTTTCCTGAGATAACATTCCAGCAGCATGGAGAAATGCGAACGAGAAGGCTTCCAAAGTTCGAGATCGTAAGAGAGTTCGAGAAAGAATACAGGAGCTACGTAGCCTAGAGCTCTTCATCGTCCCCCTTCTTCTCGCCCAGAAACCTGAGAAAGCCGTCCAACTTCCAGTACGCTTCGAGAAACTCTAAACCCCTATGGGTTATCGCGTAGGATGTCTCTTCACCTGTCTGGACGTTTGTTAGGCCTGCAGCGGCAAGGTCGGAGAGCGATTTCTTCGCCCTGTCCACAGGAATGCCGACCGCGTACGAGACCCTGGTTATCCGGGTGGGACCCTTCCGCTTCAATGCTTCAAGTATTTCCGCGTAGATGTCGACGCGGGACCGCTTCGACATCTGGTCCATCTCAGATCGGTGGCTTTGGCAGCTCCGCTGTCTTCACGGGGGGCTTGGAGAACTCGGCTTCAGGGTCTGCTTCAATCATTTCTTGATAGAGGATTTCGCCGCTGATCTTGCAATGGGACTCGATGCGGCCCGCGCGCATGTACAAGTTTCTAGCGCGGACCCCTTCCTCCAGCGTTACTACATCGGCGTATACATCGTCTACTCTGGCCCTATCCCTTATCCGGACTTGGGTCCCGACCAGGACGCCGGTCGCTTCTGATCTGCTTCCGAGTTCTATTGTTCTCGCTTTTGTGCCCTTGGTCGTGGCCAACCGGCCGCCCACTTCGACCTTGTCTTGGGCTTCGATGAAGTTTGCTTCTACAACTCCCCCGACCTCTAGGGATTGAAGTTTCAGGTTTCCTCCCACTTTCGCCTTTCCGCCGATGTCAAGGTCGCGCTTCAAAGTGAGATCTCCTGACACTTCCAAGTGTCCGCCAACATCTACAGCCCCGCCCTCGCCATTGCCCGTGATCTCTGCTGTTCCACCGACGTCGATGGTTTCGAAGTTCAGGTTTCCCCTGGTCTCGAATCTTCCTCCGACGTCTATTCCTCTACCTTCTCCACCTTGATCTAGTGTGACCGTTCCTCCAACATCGATGTCGCCAAACCTAAGCGGCTTGGTGGAGACAAATGATCCTCCGACGTCAACCTGTTTGGAAATCTCTCCTCCTCCGACTCGGGCGCTTCCTCCCACGTCCAACCTAACAATCTTGACCGGGCCTTCAAGCTCAACCCGTCCCCCTACGTCGACATCGTCAACTTCCGTTGATCCTTGGACTTTGAAGGACCCGCCAACCTCAACCGTTCGAGCGGTTATGGATCCACCGATTTCCAGCATCCCACCAACGTCAAACTCGTCCGCCTTGGCGGATTTTCCTACTGAAAGCCTTGAGTCTACGTCCACGGACCGAGCCTCCAGAATGCCTCCGATCCGCAGTTCTGAAGATCTCTTAACCTCAATCTCAGTCTCGCAGGTCAGATCTCCCGAAACTTGTATTCTCCCATTTTCACCGTTGAAGCGGCCACAGTGCAGGCTGCCTTGGAACTCTGCATCGCCTTGACACGTGACCTCTACCGAGACATTGACGGGACTAGGCCCTTCTTGTTCGACCCGCCCACCTTCGCCGACCCTAAGGCTCCCTTCGACTCTACTCAACTTGAGTGTTGACCTTCTTGGAACGGTGACGTCGTTCGTGCTTGATCTCCTACTATCGGATCGTATGTCTCAATGGATTCGTGCTAAGCCATGCTTTCGATTCTAGGTTCTCTTCCGGGTTCCAATTCGTATGACAGTTCGTATTTTTCCACCTGGAAACAAGGAAGGCTCTTGTCCCTTTTAACCGTCGTCCACATTCCGTGCTCACACTATGTGACTACTGGAAAATCCTCTCAGCTACTTGCGTGTGCAAAGGAAGACTCTAGCTAGGGCCGGGGACTAGGGATGATTGAATGGGGCCTAGCCGCAGCCGCTGGTGTTGCCGCAGTTGAGACACTTGTAGCAGGACCCGTTCCTGACCATTATCATTCCGCAATTATCGCAGGGCGGAGCGTCGGACTGGAGGTCGAAGGTTACAGGCACGGACCCTACGGCTCGAGCCATTGCCTTGCTTGCAGGTTTCGGCCCGACGTTGCCTTGATCGGTGGGATGTACGAGTTGTGTCTGAGACTCATGGTTCTCTTCAGTGGTCGTGGTTAACCCTATTGATTCCTGGTCTTCCCTAGACAGGAACTTCAGCCCCAGCCATCTGAACAAGTAGTCAACCACTGACTTTGCGATGCGGATTTCCGGGTTGTTGGTGAACCCGGAGGGTTCGAATCTGGTGTGGATGAACTTGTTTACCAGGTCTTTGAGAGGAACACCGTATTGGAGGGCGAGAGAGATGGATATGGCGAAGGCGTCCATGAAACCGGATATCGTGCTGCCTTGCTTTGACATCTTCACAAAAATCTCGCCAGGACTGTCGTCATTGTAGAGGCCGACCGTGATGTATCCCTCGCTACTGTTTATCGAGAACTTGTGAGTGATCGCCTGCCTCTCATCGGGCAGTTTTCTTCGGAGAGGCTTGTAAACTACTTCTGCCGGTTTGAGCTCTTTCTCTTTTTCTCTAATGCTTGTTGTGAGAGGCTGCGTTCTCTTCGAGCCGTCCCGGTAAATTGCTATCGCTTTCAATCCCAGCTTCCAAGCTGTAACATAGGTTTCAGCTATCTCGTTCACGGATACGTTGCTAGGCATGTTCACGGTCTTAGAAATGGCGCCTGAGACGAAGGGCTGGACCGCTCCCATCATTTTCACATGTCCCATGTACTGGATGCTTCGGGTTCCCTTGGCTGGTTTGAACGCGCAGTCGAACACAGTTAGGTGTTCGGGTTTGAGGTGTGGGGCTCCTTCGATGGTGTCATGGTCTTGTAGATATTGGAGTATACCGTCCGCTTGGGTCTTGGAATACCCGAGCCTGGTTAGGGCTTCTGGGACTGTGTTGTTGACAATCTTGATTACTCCCCCGCCTACAAGCCACTTGTACTTGACTAGGGCAATATCCGGCTCTATCCCTGTTGTGTCGCAGTCCATCATGAAGGCGATGGTTCCGGTCGGGGCGATCACTGAAATCTGAGCATTCTTGAAACCGAACCGCTCTCCTAGGGACAGGGCGTCGTCCCAGGACTTCACCGCCGCATTCCGCAGCTCCTTCGGCACCTCGTCCTGGGGAATCTTGTAGGCGTGTGTCCTGTGCATGTCGATGACGTTGAGGAAGGGTTTCTCGTTCGCGCTGTAGCCTTTGAACGGTCCCAGTCTCATGGCGATCCTGCTGGAAATGGCATAGGCGTGGCCAGACATGAGCGCGGATATTGCAGCCGCATGATCCCGTCCCTCATCACTGTCATAAGGTAGGCCCCGGGCCATCAACAACGCTCCCAGGTTAGCGTAGCCTAGGCCCAAGGGACGATAGTCGTGGCTGTTCTTCTCTATAGCCGGTGTAGGGTAGCTGGCGTTGCTGACCAATATTTCCTGCGCACTGATGATTATTTCCACGGCGTGTTTGAAGGATTCGACATCAAATTCGCCCTGCGGTGTCCTGAACTTCATCAGGTTCAAACTGGCAAGGTTACAAGCAGAGTCGTCGAGGAACATGTACTCGGAGCATGGATTGGACGCGTTGATCCGACCGGTCACAGGGCAGGGATGCCACTTGTTAACCGTGGTATCGAACTGAATGCCTGGATCGCCGCAAACATGGGCCGCCTCGGCCATCTGGCGCATCAGATCCCGCGCTTTGTAAATATCCGCTACTTGACGGTCCGTAATGTAACTGGTATTCCACTCTCTATCTTCCTGCACGGCCTGCATGAACTCGTCTGTTACCCGGACGCTATGGTTCGCGTTCTGGAAGAATACAGACCCGTACGCTTCTCCATCCACCGACCCATCATAGCCCGCGTCTATGAGCGCCCACGCCTTCTTCTCCTCGTTCGCCTTGGACCAGATGAACTCGACAATATCCGGATGGTCAACGTTCAGAATCACCATCTTGGCCGCCCGCCGGGTCCTCCCACCTGACTTGATTACGCCAGCGAACGCGTCGAAACCCTTCATGA
>Ga0066710_100003420_pt1 | contig 13520 bp, 11 predicted proteins | sample GraSoiAngelo_159_FD_79666 | JGI IMG/M metagenome (GOLD analysis project Ga0066710, IMG submission 79666) | Grasslands soil microbial communities from the Angelo Coastal Reserve, California, USA - 14_1009_16_40cm | ecosystem: Environmental > Terrestrial > Soil > Grasslands | place: USA...
ACATGAACTGTGTCTCGTAAGCGCGCGTGAGCGCGTTGTTCGGGAACGCCAGCGGCATCGCGCGCATCACCGGCAACCCGGTCGCGGTCGACTGGGCGATGACCGACTTCAAGTACGGCAGCAACCGATAGCGGAACTCGATCCACTGCCTGGCGATGCGTTCGGCGTCTTCGCCGAACACCCACGGTTCACGAGGTCCGAGTCCGTGCAGCCGCATGTGCGAACTGAACACGCTCATCTGCAGCCAACGCAAATACAATTCCGCGGACGGCTGCTCCGAGCCGTAGAAACCGCCGATGTCGGTGGCGTGATACGGGGCGCCGCTCATGCCCCAGGAGAGAGCGCCGCGGATGCTCGCCGCGAGGCCTTCCCAATCGCTCTGCGGATCGCCACCCCACTGGATCGGATAACGCTGGCTGCCGGCCCAACCCGCGCGTCCCCATACGATGGTGGGTTGCCCGCCGGTCGATGTGAATTTCCTGGTCGCGTCGTAGACGCAATGGTTGTAGAGGAGAGGATAAACGTTATGCAACCGCGCGCCGCGATCCCCGTTGAAGGCGACCGCGTCGTCGGGCACCTGCTCGCCGAAGTCGCTCTTGATGACATCGACGCCGGCCTTGAACAGCGCTTCGTGCGCGTCGCGCCACCAGGCATAGGCGTCGGGATGGGTGAAATCGACGATGCCCGACGGCGGCAGCGGCGTCAGCACGCCGGAGAACGGCGAGGTCGCCGGTGACGTATCCCACTCGAGGACGCAGGGCTCGCCGGTCGTCGTCTCAAGCAGGAATCCCTTCTCCGCCAGCTCGCCGAAGAGCGGTGAGTGTACCGACACGTACGGATATTCCCAGACACAGATCCTGAGCGCATGGTGCTTGAGCCGCGCGAGAGTGGCCGAAGGATCGGGATAGCGGCTTTCATCCCAGCGGAAATCGAAGCGCGTCTGCACGTCCCATGCTGCGCGGCCGTCGAGGGTGAGCACGTCGCAGGGGATCTTTCGCGCGCGGAGCTCCTCGGCAACCGCAATCGCCTCGTCCGCGGTGCGGTAGTACGCACGCGACACCCACAACCCGAGGCTCCACAACGGGACATCCGGCGCGCGGCCGGTCAGCGTCGCGTAGCGCTCCAGCACCTGCGCCGGGTCGCGGCCGGCGATCAGGAAGAGATCCAGCGCCTCGTCGTCGACGACGACGACGTACGAGCGATGGGACCATTCCGGATGGCCGACGCCGTGCATGACGCGGCCCGGCGTGTTGACGAAGATCCCCCACGCTCCCGTCTTCGCAGCGCTGCTGCCGGGGCTCCAGCAGAATGGCGTGCACTTGTACGAGCGGTCCGCGTTGACGCCGAGCGCGTCTTCGACCTGCGAGGTCACGAGCTGCCCGCGCTTGTTGAGCGGCCCGAACTTTTCGCCGAGGCCGTACACCGGTTCGCCGGAAGCAAGCGCGAACGTGGCGAGCCATTGCGCTGCGTTGCGTGTGCGGCCGATGACGGGCAGGCGCGTGAAGCCGCGGAAGTGTTCGTCGGTGACCGACGTCAGGAGCTGCTGTTCGTCGTGCAGCAGACGAAACCCGAGAGGCTCGCCGGTGAGCTCGAGTCGTGCGGCGCCTGCGGCGAACGACCACACGCCCTTATCCGGTTGCGTGACTTCGCAGCGCTGCGCGCGGGCGACGACCAGTCCGTAGTCGGGTTTGGTGCTCGCGCCCACGCGGATCCGGAATATGCCCGCGCCGAAGGAGGCGACGCCGAGCACGTCGCCGGTGCTGGTCGCGAACTCGGCGCCAGACGCCGATGTGCCGAGACTGTTCGGCGCGGTGAGGCGGAAGTACCCGGTGGGGTCGAGTTGCATCGTTGAGGTTCCTCCCGCGCGATCAGAGGCGCACCGCTAACCTGCGAACTTCGGCTCGGGAAGGCCGGCCACGTCGATGTGCAGCGCGAAGATCCCTCCCGATTGAGGCAGGCGGGCGAGCTCCTCGGGCTCGCGATGCTGGCGCGCCGTGGTCACGAAGAGCGTCTTCAACTCCGGTCCGCCGAACGCGCACATCGTCGGGCACATCGCGGGCAGCGGAAACTCGGAGAGCGTCTCGCCGCGCGGGGAGATGCGCACGATCTTGCCTCCGCGGTAGAACGCGCTCCAGTAGCAGCCTTCACGATCGACCGCCCCGCCGTCGGGGCGATCGCCCTCGCCCGCGAAGTGGGCGAATACGCGGCGGTTGGCGATCACGCCGGCCGCAGCGTCGAAATCCCAGGCGTTGATCGTCCGCGTCGGCGTATCGGCGTGATAGAGCGTGCCTCCGTCCGGGCTCCAGGCGAGCCCGTTGGAGATCATGATGTCCGAGATCATCGGCGCGAGCGCGAACCCGGGATCGAGGCGATAGAGCTTGGCGGTGCTGGCGTCTCGCTTTTCATTCATGCTTCCCGCCCAGAACCGGCCACGCGCGTCGGCGCGGCCGTCGTTGAAGCGGTGATGCGCCGGATCGTAGGGTGCGTCGGCGACCTTGCGTTCCGGATTGCCGTTGCGATCGACAAGCCAGAACCCGTCCCGCAGCGCGGCGATGAAACCTCCGCTCCGGCGCAGCGCGAAACAGCCGATGGAGGATGGCATGGGCCACACGGCGTTCCGCCCCGTGAGCGGATCGAAGCGGTTGAGCGACGGAGCGTTGATGTCGACCCAGTAGAGAACCTGCTCGTCGGCCGACCATACCGGGCACTCGCCCAGGCTCGCCTTGATGTCGAGCACACACTCAAACGCGGCCGGCATCTTCGAGATCGGGCGAGACGGAAAGACGCATCGTACAAGAAAACGTTGCGCCCGGCGCGAGCACGCGCGTGCCCGTATCGGCTTCGCCCGCATCGGCGCGGTTGAACGCGTCGGTCATGTGCGTGACCGGCTCGATAGCGAGGTAGTCGCGATCCGGCGGGACATATACGACGAGGTAAGCGCAGGCAGAATCAGCGCTGACGGTTGCAGCCAGGCTCCGCTCCGGCCAGCGCAGCGTCGCTGGCGGTCGCCACTCGGTGAAGCACTGATCGAGCGTGGTCGTGCCGATCGCTCGCGGCGACGTGAAGTCCCAGATCGATGGAACGCGCTCGAGCTGCGTCGGCATCACGGTCGCATCGGTCTGCCATACGCCCGCCGCGGTGAAGGAGAGCATCGTTGCGGCGGTGCGCGGGAAGAACGGATGCCAGCCGAGGCCAACGGGGAATGGCGCATCGCCGGTGTTTTCAATGGCAAGGGTCATGGCGAGCGCGTTGTCGGTGAGATCGAAGACCTGTCGCGCTCGGTACGGATACGGCCATTCGCCCGCGCTCTCGCCGGCCGCGGTGTGCACGAGCTCGAGCGTTGCGCGCGCCGGTGCCTGCTCGACCACCTCCCACGCACGGCGCCACCCGTTGCCGTGGATCGCATGCGGGTGACCAGTGAGATAACGCGGAAGCGGATGCGCGGCGCCCCGCCAGTGCAGCGTCGCGTCGCCGATGCGATTGGAAAACGGAATCAGCGGATAGGATGAAAACCGCTGCACGTCGCCTGCGGCGAGCGCGTCCCTCGGTGTGGGCCGCAGAACCGGCTTGCCATTCCATTCGAACGCCGCGATCGCGCCACCGACATCCGGCGCCACGACGACGCGCGCCGGGCCGGCGGAGAGTTCAAGCGTCGTGGTCACACCTGCGCGGCGCCTTACGCTTTCTCCGCCCCGCCGATGCTCTTGCGCACCGCGCCCAGATACTCGGTCGCGCGAGTGGCGAGCATCGCCAGGTCGGAGCCGACCGCGACCCAGGAAAAACCGTAGTCGAGAAATCTTGCGACGATCTCCGGGCTGGCGCCAACGATGCCGCAGGGTTTGCCGAGCCGCTTGCACGCCTGTGCTCCCGCGCGGAGCTTGTCCTGCACCGTCTGATTGCCCATGTCGCCGAGAAAACCCATCGACGCCGACAGGTCCGCGGGGCCGATGAAGATCGAATCCACGCCGGGCACCGCCGCGATCGCCTCGAGCTGATCGAACGCAGTCAGCGTTTCGATCTGCACGATGACGCAGATCTCCTCGTGCGCGCGCTTCTGGTAGTTCGGGACCGTGCCGTAGCGGCTGCCGCGATGCATCGCGGCGACGCCGCGCACGCCGGCGGGCGGATAGCGCGTGGATGCGACGGCGCGCTTCGCCTCTTCGGCGTTCTGCACGAACGGGAAGAGCAGGCTCTGCGCACCCGCATCGAGCGCGCGCTTGACCATCACCATGTCGTTCCACGGCGGACGTACGATCGCCTGCGCCGGTGTGCCCGCGATCGTCTGCAGGATGCCGATCATCTGCGGCGTATCGAGCGGCGTGTGTTCCATGTCGACCACCAGAAAGTCGAAGCCGATGTACCCCAGCGCCTCCGCGGCCGAAGGCGCGGCGCTCACGAGCCACGCGCCGACGGGCTTCTTGCCGGCGGCGATGGCATGTTTGAAATGGTTGATTGGCAGATCCATCGATGGTCCTCGCGTGGTGAAGTTATCCCTGCGGTTCCGCTGAACAAGGGCGGAGCGATTTCCGGGCTGCGCTGCGCCGATACATATCCATTGTAGCCGCGCTTCACACCGAAGTCGTCTCTATGCTATAGATGACGAGACGTGGGCCGGCTCGACTGCATGAGCTCGGTCCGGCCCTCCGCGAAGCGAAAGCACTCCAGCCTATGGTTCCTCCATTCTCGCGCGGCCTCCGAAGGAGTTTTGCGCTGGTTCGGAGCCTTGCGCTAAGCCGGAGGTCCGCGGCGATCCACCCCGAATCACGGCCGTCGTTCGACGTCTCGCGTTTCGAAGCACCTTCGTGCCCTGCAGCGCTCCGAAACGTGGAGAAGGACCAGTTGATCGAGTGGTACTGGCGCGTGCATCCCCGCTTCAACTTCTTCAAGAGCGTCGTGCCGAACGCTCGCGTTCTCGACGTGGGCGCGGGGAGCGGAGGCCTGCCATTCTGGCGACAATTCCTGGCTCCGGATCGCTCGGACATCCGTATGTTCGGCACCGACCTCGTAAAGCCGCTCACCGCATCGCTTTATGACGACTTTCGCATCGCCGACCTGAATGAGGGCATCCCCTTTCCGGAGGCGGCGTTCGATGCGCTCATCGCGAGCCACATATTGGAGCACGTGACCGCTCCGGCCAAGACGCTCGCCGAGCTTGCGAAGCGTTTGTGTCGCGGTGGACTTGCTTATGTCGAGATGCCATCGCCCACGACGAAGATGCTTCCGACCGCCGCCGAATACCGAGCCGCGGGTTGGCCCATGACGATCTCGAACTTCCACGACGACGGGACCCACCGGGATACGTTCGATCAGGAGGCGCTCATCGCGATGGCCGGTGCGAGCGGCTTGCGATGCCTCCAGGCAGGGCACGTTTCCGTGCCTTATCTCGATCAGGCGATGATCGCTCAGGGGATCGCCTGGCAGGACGCCGAAGTCCTGCTGTATGGCTACTGGTCGGCGACGCGATGGGCGCAGTTTGCGATCTTCGAGCGAATCGACGAAACGGCTGGCGAGGATGATGCGGCTGATCGAGCCTGACCGTCACGAAGGGCTGAGCGCGCAGCGCTGGGACGAGCGCGCAGCGCGGCGCACGATCGAGACGATTGCGCGCGACTGCGAAGATCGATTTTCGCCCGACGATCTGTGGCCGCCGCATCCGCTCGACGCCGAAGGCGAGCCGGCATCGGCACCATTTACGATGCTGTACATGGGCGCCGCTGGCGTCATCTGGGCCGTCGATAGCCTGGCGCGGCGCGGCTTGGCGCGGTCCACGGAGCAGTTCGCGCCGACGCTCGCGGCACTCGAAGCGCGCAATCTCGCGCAGGTCGAGCCCTGGGGTTATGGGGTGGAGTCGTTTCTCATGGGGCGCTCGGGCGTACTTCTCACCCACTATCGCGTGCGACCGTCGCGCGAGGTGGCCGAGCGCCTCGGACAATCGATCGCTGCGAATGCGGAGCACCCGTCCCGCGAGCTGCTCTGGGGCGCGCCGGGAACGATGCACGCAGCGCTCGCGATGCACGAGTGGACGGGAGAGGAGCGCTGGGCGGAGCTGTTTCGCACGTCCGCAAAAGCGCTGGAAGACTCGTTGATCGAGGGCCCCGAGGGTTGCCGACTCTGGGACCAGGATCTCTACGGCCACCGCGCGACGTATCTCGGTGCGGGTCACGGCTTCGCCGGCAACGCTGGCGCGATCGTGCGCGGTCTGGCGCTGTTTTCGTCATACGAACGCGCCGAATGGATCGAGCGTATCGTGACCACCGCGCTGGCGACCGTTACGCGGGATGGCGCGCTCGCCAATTGGGCTCCATCCTGGTTACCCGGGCGGCCGGGGTTTCTCGTGCAGTGGTGTCACGGCGCGCCGGGCTTCGTGACGAGCCTCGCGACACTCGGCGATTCGCGACTCGACGACGTGTTGATCGCGGCGGGCGAGCTGGTGTGGACGGCTGGCCCGCTGACCAAGGGCGCAGGGCTGTGTCACGGCACGGCAGGCAACGGCTACACTTTCCTGAAGCTCTATCGCCGAACTCGCGACGAGCGCTGGCTCGACCGCGCGCGCGCGTTCGCCATGCACGCGATCGCGCAGTGCGAACAGCACGCCGCGACCTACGGCATGCGGCGCTATTCGCTGTACACCGGCGATCCGGGTGTGGCGATCTATCTTATGCAATGCATCGACGGCGCGCATAAATGGCCGGGACTGGACCAGGAGACGCCGAGGTAATCGTCGACGCACAGTTGGCGGGCATGCGAAATAATTTTCGTCATTCCCGCGGACGCGGGAATCCAGTGTCGTGCGGCGGCGAAAGCCGCGGGATTCCTCGCAATCGCGACACGATTTGGAAGCAGTACCCCGTGCTATAGTCGCCGCGCCGCTGTTTGCACCCAATGTCACGAAACAAACTCTTCGCTGCGCTCGCTGCCGCCGGATGTCTCGCTACATCGACCTCGAGCGGCGCCGTCGAGGTCAATCCCGATGGGATCGGTCAGGTCCTGCTCTATCCGTATTACACGGTGCGCAGCTCCAGCACAGGTAACGTGCTGAACACGCTGATCAGCGTCGGCAATACGACTGATCACGTGAAGGTGGTACGGGTGCGCTTTCGCGAGGGATCGGTTGGCTACCCGGTCGCCGATTGCAACGTCTATCTCAATGCCCACGATATGTGGACCGGCGCCGTGCTTCCCGATGATGGTGGCGGGGCCAAATTCCTGAGCCTCGACCATTCTTGCGCTGTTCCCCCGGCGCCCGCAACAATAGCCTTCTCCAACTACGCCTATATCGGCGACCCGGTCAACGTCTCGCTCGATCGCACCAGGGAAGGGTTTATCGAGATCATAGAGATGGGTGACTACGGGCTCGCAAGCACCGCTGCCGTAGGCTCCGTTGCCGAGGGCGTGCAACAGATCGGCGGTGTGCCCTTGGATTGCAGCAGAGCGCAATTGGATACTGGGGCCGAAGCGCAACCGGGCACCGGCGGCTTGTTCGGTCGCGCGATTCTCATCAACGTTCTAGATGGAACTGAGTTTGCCTATTCGGCAACGGCGCTGGCGAATTTCAACACGACGCGATCGCTCTGGGCAGCAGCCGACGCGCCGGGACCGACGCTGGCGGATGCCGACCCCCCGGTCAGCATCGTCCACGCTCCGGAGCTGGGCACGATCCGAACACAATGGACGCAGCCGATCGACGCCGTCAGCGCCGTGCTCATGCGCGAGTCGATAAGTAATGAATTCGTCCTCGACGCAGGGACCCGGTCGATTACCGACTGGGTTGTGACCATGCCTACAAAATACTATTACGTTCACGATGGTTTTGCGCCGACTCGTCTGTTCCAGAATCCGCTCCTGGTGAACGGTGCGTGCGAGGTCGTTCTTCCCGAGGGAGATCGGCAGATCTTCGACCGCGAATCGAGAACGGTCGTGTCGTGGGGAGGCAGCCTGCCACCCGGTGGAGCGTTTGCGGCGCGTGCTTTGTGCTGGGCAACAACTGTCGTGGAATTCGCGAGTCTGGGTGCGGACGGTCTTCGTGCAGACACGCTATTCGGTTCCAGAAATAGGTATGCAAAGACCGACGATTTCTGGAACCCCGCCGCGGCCACTGCTGGCCTCGTCGCGACAACGTTCCAGGATGGGTGGCTTTATATCCCGCTGCACTCCACCGAGACCAGTTTTTCTCACTATGGACAATCTACTGCGGTGCTTCAGCATTCGCTTGTTGGCGGAGCGACTCTGCAATTCAAGCCCGACGGTTCTACCGAAACCCGCGCTCAAGCAACCTATTACGGACTTCCGGTCATTGGCTTCGCCGCCGAGTCGTACACCAACGGCACGCTGACGGTAAATAGCCAGCCGGTCCTTTCGAACTACGGCGGATTGATCGGGCATCGGTATACAAGGAACGTTCAGTAGACGTTGGGCCTTCGCGGCGCGCCGCGCTATAATTCGCTCACCGATCGCGGGCCTGCGACGTTTTCGCCGCAGGCCCTTTTGTTTTGCCATTCATGCGCACGCACTTCTCCCGTACCGCGTTCCTCGAAGGCATCCGCGACATGGCCCCGATGATGCTCGGCGTCATTCCGTTCGGCATGGTCTGTGGCGTGGGCGCGATCACGGCGGGTGCGTCGCCGGTGGCTGCGCTGGCGATGTCGATGATCATGTTCAGCGGCGCGGCGCAAATCGTCGCCACGCAGCTCCTGGTCGCGGGCGCTCCCTTCGCCGTGATCCTGCTCTCGTGCCTCGTGGTGAGCTTGCGCCTGCTCATGTACAGCGCGACGATGGCGCCGTACCTGCGGCCGCTCGATCGTCGCTGGCGCAATCTGCTGTCGTTCGTTCTTACCGATCAGGCGTTCGCGGGCACGCTGCAGCGCTTCAAGCGCTCCGACGATTTGCGCGCGAACGCGTCGTACTTCCTCGGGACAGGCGTGCTGCTCTGGGTGACCTGGCAGATCGCCACGGTTGCCGGGATCGTCGCCGGGCAGGTGATCCCGGCGTCGTGGCAGCTCGAGTTCGTCGTGCCGCTGTGCTTTCTTGCGGTGCTGGTGCCTCTGCTACGCGATCGCGTTTCGATCGTGGTCTTCGCGGTCGCAACGGTCACGGTCGTAGCGCTCGACGCGATGCCGCTGCGACTGTCGATGATCTGCGGCGGGCTGCTCGGCATCGCGGCGGGTATTTTCGGCGACAAAGTGATGGGCAAACGTGGATAGAGAGCTGACGATCTGGCTCCTGATCTTCGCGGTCGGCGCGATCACCTATACCGCGCGCCTGTCGTTCATCGCGCTTTTTGCGCGGCGCGACATGCCGCCGCTGCTGGCCGAGGCGCTCAAGCACGTGCCGGTGGCGATGCTGACCGCGATCGTGGTGCCGGCGGTCGTGTTCATCGGGCCGGGCATTCTGCGCGTCGATCCGGGCAACGCCAAGCTGATCGCTGCACTCGTCGCCGGCGGCGTCGCTTGGTGGAAGCAAAGCGCGGTGCTGACCATCGCCGTGGGCATGGGCGTACTCTGGTCGTTGCGCTGGCTCATGGGGTAGGATGTAACGAAAAGGACATCCAATGCGTTTCGAAGGCACCGATACCTACGTCGCCACGCCTGACCTGATGCTCGCGGTCAATGCCGCGATCACGCTCGAGCGGCCGCTGCTGGTCAAGGGCGAGCCGGGGACCGGCAAGACGATGCTGGCCGAAGAGGTCGCGCGAGCCATCGGGCGCCCGCTGGTGCAGTGGCACATCAAGTCGACCACCAAGGCGTTGCAGGGGCTCTACGAGTACGACGCGGTATCGCGGCTGCGGGACTCTCAGCTCGGCGACGAGCACGTGGCCGATATCGCGCATTACATCAAGCGCGGCGTGCTGTGGGAGGCTTTCGACTCGGCAACGCCGGCGGTCGTGCTAATCGACGAGATCGACAAGGCCGACATCGAGTTTCCGAACGACCTCCTGCGCGAGCTCGACCGCATGGAGTTCTACGTCTACGAAACGCAGCAGACCATCCAAGCCATGCATCGGCCGCTAGTCGTGATCACCAGCAACAACGAAAAAGAGCTGCCCGACGCATTTCTCCGTCGGTGCTTCTTCCATTACATCAAGTTCCCGGATAAGGAGACGATGACGCGTATCGTCGACGTGCACTTTCCGGGACTGAAGAAAGCGTTGCTCAAGGAAGCGCTGGATGTCTTCTTCGATCTGCGCGAAGTGCCGGGCCTGAAGAAGAAACCGTCGACCTCCGAGCTTCTCGACTGGTTGAAGCTCCTGCTCGCCGAGGAGATCCCGCCCGAGGCGTTGCGCAGCACGGACAAGAAGGTCGTGATCCCGCCGCTTTACGGGGCGCTCCTCAAGAACGAGCAGGATGTGCACCTGTTCGAGCGGGTCGCGTTCATGGCGCGGACGGGACGCTAGTGCCGTTCGTCTCCCCCGTTACGCTGAAAGGCACCCACGCGACGCTCGAGCCGCTCGCCCGCGAGCACGAGGAAGCTCTGAAGCACGCGGCTGCCGACGGTGAGCTTTGGCGCCTCTGGTACACGTCGGTACCCGCACCCGACAAGACTGCGGCCTACATCGAAACGGCGCTCGAGATGCGCGAGAACCTCGGCGCCATGCCGTTCGTCGTTCGCGCCAATGAGACGGGCGAGATCGTCGGCTGCACGCGCTACTTTCACGTCGACGCGCCAAACCGGCGGCTCGAGATCGGCTATACGTGGTACGCGAAGCGCGCACAGCGCACCGCGATCAACACCGAGTGCAAGATCCTTCTACTCGCGCACGCATTCGAAACACTCGAGTGCGTCGCGGTCGAGTTCCGCACCCACTGGTTCAATCACGCCTCGCGTGAAGCGATTGCGCGACTGGGCGCCAAGCAGGACGGCGTGCTGCGCAACCACCAGATCTCGCCCGATGGCAGCTATCGCGACACGGTCGTGTTCAGCATCATCGAGAGCGAGTGGCCGGCAGTGAAGCGACACCTCGCTTTCCGGTTGGACCGGGCAGGATAATCCGATCCGATGCGGGCCGTCGCCAAACTCGCATTCGCCGTCATCGTCGGGACCGGCGCAGCGTTGTACTCGAGGGAGAGTCCTGCGCCGCCGCCTCCTATCCTCAACTGCACGTCGGGCGCTCCGGCGGCCCTGGTGTTCGAGTCCCCCAGCACGGCGCTCGGGGGCTCGATCAACTCGGCGATGGGCGGCTCGGTGCTAGTGCAGGCGGTCGACGCCTCCGGGAACCCGCTGCGCGATGTCCCCATTACCTTCACCGCGCCCGCGACGGGACCGAGCGCCGGCTTCGCCCTCTTCACCGACGCCTCCCATTACACACTCAGCCCGCAGGTAACGGTCAACACGCGCAGCGACTGTCATGGCATCGGCCCGCCTGCGATCGCGAACGGGCTGGTCGGCGGCTACCAGATCGCGGCATCCACCTCATCGGTCGCGCAGCCTCTGCTCATCGCGGCGACCAACACCGCACCGGCCACGCCAAGCGAGCTGGTCGCGCAGGACTTCTCGACCCAACGGATCGCCCATGTCGGCGCGACGTTTCCGGCGCTCCAGCTGGCGGTCCGCGACGCGTCGGGTTTCGCGATCGCAGGCGTCCCGATCACGATCAAGCTATCCGGCTCGGGGCCTGGCGCGACGTTTCCGGGCGGCGCGACGTCGGCCACAGTGTACAGCGATGCTTTCGGGAGAGCGGTGGCTCCGACGCTGACCTCGAACTCCGAGGTCGGCGCGTTTCAGGTCGAACTCAGCGCTCCCGGTCTGGGCCCAATCGAGGCCGGTCCGTTCATCAATGCGGGAGCGACGCAGATTCTGATGGATGGATTCGGGGCCTCTGAGCCTTCGGGAGGCTTGCCCGACATTTTTTTCGTGTTCTACGGACAGACGATTCCGCTCCGCGTCTGGGTGATTTTCCCGGGATTGCCTCTGCCGCCCGAGCCCTCGTCGTTCCCGCGTCCGAACGGCACGGTCTCGCTGCGCGTCGACGGCAACGTGGTCGCAACGGCCGCGCTCGATCAGTTCTACTACACGCATGTCTGCGTCGATTGTCCCGGTCCGACATTGATATTCGACTTTCAGCTCAACGACCCGCACATCGGCTTCGGCAAGCATCAGGTCACCGCCACCTACGAAGCCGACACCGCCTACGATTCGAGGACCTCGGTGCCGAACGAGTTGAGGATGTTTTCGCAATTCCCGCTCGCCACTCCCTTCGGACAGAGCCTGCTGGGGACGACCGGAGGCAGGCCCTACTCCTGGGATTGCCGCCTGGAAAATCCCGCCTGGCGGCCCATCGATCAAATCGGCGCGACGCAGGCGGCGCCGTTCTTCCTCTACGGGTTGCTCAGTTATCGGATCGATCAATGCGCCTACCACGGGGGATACTTCGACGCTCCTCCGCCGGTGTTTCAGATACTGGCTCTGCAAATGCCCGTGCCGCTATCGCCCGGCACGACGTTCGTCAACTACGGGCCGACCGCGGATAATCCATCCCCTCATTTCTACGCGATACCGGCCGAGATCGACGGCGCGACGATCCGGGTTTCGCTCGCCGACGGAAATGCCGGTGACGACGACATGCTGCGCAACGGCATCATTTCCGGGCTGGGTGGACCGGCGCTACCGACTACGCCCGTCAGCACCGTGACCGTCGTCGAGTTCTACGCCGCGTCGCTCGATCACTATTTCATTTCGGCCGACGCGCAGGAGATCGCGGCGCTGGACAACCAGGTGATCCCGGGCTGGACGCGCACGGGCTTTGGCTTCAAGGCGTACCCGGCCGGAACCTCGGCGACCAGCCCGGTGTGCCGGTTCTACATCCCGCCAGAGAGCGGTGATTCGCATTTCTTTTCGGCGTCGCCCACCGAATGTGCGCAGACGCGGCAGAAATTTCCCACGCTGGTGTACGAGTCGCCGGACGTCTTTCACGTTGGGTTGCCCGATCGGCGACCGGCAATTGCGCCCTGGGAACGATCCCGGTCTACAGGGTCTGGAACGATCGGTACGATTCGAATCACCGCTATACGACCAGTCGAACGCTCCGCGATCAGATGCTCGCGAGAGGCTTCCTGGCCGAGGGCTACGGCGCCGATGTCGTGGTGATGTGCGCCGCGCAGTAGTTTTTCCGTTTCTGCTTCAATGCTCATCGACTTCTTCCTCCATCTCAAAGCCGCCAAGCTCCCGGTTTCGACCCGCGAGTTCCTGACGCTGCTCGAGGCGCTCGAGCACAACGTCGTCTCCAACAGCATCGACGACTTCTATTTCCTCGCTCGCACGTGCCTGGTGAAGGACGAGGCGCTGTACGATCGTTTCAATCTGGCGTTCGGCGCGTACTTTCAGGGCGTCGAGGGTGTATTCGACATCCGCACGGAGATCCCGGAGGAGTGGATCCGGAAGGCGATCGAAGGCACGCTGACCGAGGAGGAGAAGGCGCTGGTGAAAGCCTTATTTGCCAAATTAGGCGGCTGGGACAAGCTGATGGAAACATTGAAGCAGCGCCTGGCGGAGCAGCGCGCGCGCCACCAGGGCGGCTCGAAGTGGAT
>Ga0066710_100003421_pt1 | contig 13519 bp, 10 predicted proteins | sample GraSoiAngelo_159_FD_79666 | JGI IMG/M metagenome (GOLD analysis project Ga0066710, IMG submission 79666) | Grasslands soil microbial communities from the Angelo Coastal Reserve, California, USA - 14_1009_16_40cm | ecosystem: Environmental > Terrestrial > Soil > Grasslands | place: USA...
AGCGCGTGCCCGTTGTGCTGCTGGACGGCGACGAGCTGTGCGAATACTTCGTCGATGAGGCGGTGCTGCGAGAGCGTCTAGAGTCACGGCGATGAGCTACGGAGATCCCACGGTGAGCCCGGCGGCGGCCGAGCGGGACGGTGCGGCTTCGTCCGGCGAGCGCCTGTCTCTGGGCGTGGCGGCGCGGCTGTCGCGCTACCTGCAGGTGCTGACGCAGGCCAAGAAGATGGGCAAGGAGACGATCTCATCGCAGGAGCTCTCCGACTACACGCACGTCAACTCAACCCAGATCCGCCGCGACCTATCGGGCTTCGGGAAGTTCGGCAAGCGGGGGGTTGGCTACAACGTCGAGGCGCTGGTCTCGCAGATCCGCAAGATCCTGCGCACCGCCGGCCAGCACAACATCGCCCTGCTGGGCGCGGGACACCTGGGCAAGGCGATCGCCTCCTCGGACATCTTCGCCGATCACGGCTTTCGCGTCGTCGCGATCTTCGACGTCGACCCCGACAAGGTGGGGACGAGCATTGGCAGCCAGATCGTGCGCCACACCGGCGAGCTGCGCCAGGTGGTGGAGGATGAGGACATAGTCGTGGGCGTCCTGGCGGTCCCCACGAGCGCTGCGCAGGGCCTCGCGAACGAGCTCGTGGACGCCGGCGTGAAGATCATCTTCAACTACTCGGAGTCGCTGCTCGTGGTGCCGCCGGAGGTGACCGTGCACACGTCGAGCCCCGCTGTGGACCTTCTGTACGCGCTGTACTTCTACTTGACCTGACGGCCGGCGATGAACCGGGTAATCAGACGGGACAGCCGTACGCTCGGATAACGCCGCGCCCGCCACCGCCAATGACAAGCCTGGACCTGGACTCAGTGACGCAGACGTTCGCCCAGGCGAGCGATCTCACCGTGGGCATCGAGGAGGAGTTCTCGATCCTCGATCCCGAGACGCTGGAACTCGCCCCGCGCTTCGAGCAGCTGCGTGATGCCGCGCAGGGCGACGAGGTGCTGCGCGAGAGCATCACAGGCGAGCTCATCTCCTCCGAGATAGAGATCATCTCGGGGATCGGCGACGACCTGCACGACGCGCTGGCGCGCCAGCGGGAGCGCCGCAGGCGGCTGTTCGCGCTGGTCGCCGCCAGCGGCGCGACGCTGGGCGCGACGGGCACGCACCCGTGGGCGGATTACCGCACGCAGCCAATCATCGACACCGAGCACTACCGGCGCGTGGAGCGGGGCCTCAAGTACGTGGCCTGGCGCAACAACACCTTCAGCCTGCACGTGCACGTGGGCATGAGCGACATCGACCGCGCCGTACGCGTGTGCGACCGACTTCGCCCTGTGCTGCCCCTGCTGCTGGCGATCTCGGCGAACTCCCCCTACCTGGACGGCCGTGACTCGGGGCTGCACTCGGCCCGCACGCAGAGCTTCACCAAGAGCTTTCCACGCTGCGGCATTCCGGATCCGTTCGGAGGCTGGCGCGCGTATCGCGAGTACATCGAGTTCCTGCTCCGCACTCGCTCGATCGTGGAGTTCACCCAGGTGTGGTGGTCGGTGCGGCCGCACTTCAGCTTCGGCACGGTCGAGGTGCGCATCTGCGACGCGCAGTCGAGCGCGCTGGAGTCAGACGCACTGGCGGGCCTGATGGTGGCGTGCATCGCGCAGGCGGCACGCGACCTCGACGAAGGGGTCCCCTTCTCGGACCCCGCTCCCCGCCTCATCGAGGAGAACCTGTGGCGGGCTATCCGCTTCGGCTTGGACGGACGGCTGATCGATCTGGAGCGCGGCGTCGAGTATCCCGCGCGCGACGTGATCGACCAACTGGCGATGTGGACGGTGCCGATGCGAGCCGAGCTCGGGATCGAGCTCAGCTTTGGCGACCGCAACGGCGCGCAGCGCCAGCGCCAGCTCATCGAGGCGGGCGCCACGCGCGAGGAGGTATTCGCCGCCACGGTCGAGGAGACGCGTCAAACCTACGCGCAGGAGGTGAGGGTATGAGCGGCGATGGCGCGCCGCATGAAGGCGCGCCGGGGCCGGAGGCCGAGGCGGCGGCTGGTGAGCGCAGCGAAGAGGAGCTGCGCGCGGCATACGAGGAGGAGCTGAGCCGCATCACGAGCTCCGAGGTAATGCTCCAGGCGGCCGTGTCGCTGCTGAACCTCGGCGGCTGGCGGCTGGGGCCACCCGCGGGCGCGGTAGCAGGCGAGCACGGCGAGCCCGCGGCGGGCCAGCGCGACCTGGAGCAGGTGCGTGACGCGATCGACGGAGTGCGCGCGCTGTTGGGCGTGCTCGAGCGGCGGCTCTCGAAGGAGTTGGGCCCGTTGCGCGATGCGCTCTCACAGCTGCAGCTCGCCTACGCTCGCGCGGCTGGAGCCGGAGCCGGCGCAGCGCCCGCCGGCGCCGCGCGCGGCGCGGCCGGCGGCGCTCCGGATGGCGACCAGGGGCAGGGCGAGGCGGCACCCGAGTCTGAGGCCCCCGCGCAGCAGTCCTCGCACCGCCCCGGGCCCGCGGAGGCAAGCGGGAAGCTGTGGGTGCCGGGCCGCTGAGCGCTCAACGGGCCTTTCGCCGGCCGGCGGCTCAGCGGGCCTTTCGCTGGCCGGCACGATAGACTGCGCGCGCGTTTGCACCGGGGCGGGCCGTAATCGCGCCCGAGCGACAAATGTGCGCGCGAAGATCCTCGCGCGGCACTCCAATCAGACCGCGGAGGATTTTTCTTGAGCAGCTTTCTGACGAACCATGGGGTCGTCGTTGCCCTCGTTTGCGCCGCCTGTGCAGTGGTCTACGGCCTGGTCACGACCCGATCCCTGCTCGCGCTCCCGCCCGGCAACGAGCGCATGCAGAGCATCTCCCTGGCCGTCCAGCAGGGTGCGCGCGCGTATCTCAACCGCCAGTACACCACGATCGCCCTCGTCGGCGCGGTGGTGTTCGTGGCGCTGATCTTCGTCCAGAACATCGCCGTGGCCAGCGGTTTTGTGATCGGCGGAATCCTGTCGGGCTCGGCGGGCTACGTCGGGATGAACGTTTCCGTGCGCGCCAACGCGCGCGTCGCCGAGGCGGCGCGCGGGGGTGTCGCGCCGGCCCTCAGCACGGCCTTCAGGGGTGGTGCTATCACGGGGATGCTGGTGGTCGGTCTGGCGCTGATCGGCGCGGCGGGCTACTACGGCCTGCTCACCGCCGTGTTCAACGACAGCCAGAAGACGGCCGTCGACGCGCTCGTCGGGCTCGGGTTCGGCGGCTCGCTGATCTCGGTGTTCGCCCGCTTGGGCGGGGGCATCTTCACCAAGGCCGCCGACGTGGGCGCGGACCTGGTGGGCAAGGTGGAGGCCGGCATACCCGAGGACGATCCGCGCAACCCCGCGACGATCGCCGACAACGTAGGCGACAACGTGGGCGATTGCGCCGGCATGGCGGCGGACCTGTTCGAGACCTATGCGGTCACCGCCGTGGCGCTGGCGCTGCTGGGCGTGCTCACCTTTCACGAGGCCACGCGCGTGGTGCTGTATCCGTTCGTGCTTGGCGGGGCGGCGATCGTGGCCTCGATCATCGGGACCTTCGCCGTGCGCTCGCGCTCGGGAAACGTCGAGCGAGCGCTGTATCAGGGGTTGATCCTCTCAGGTGCGATCGCCGCGGGCGTGTTCGCGCCGATCACCTACTGGATGATGCGCAACCTCACGTTCAGCCACGTCGGCAATCTGGTCAGCCCGCCCGCGTGGGGGAAGTTCTATCTCTGCTCCCTGATCGGCATCGCGGTCACCGCGTGCCTGTTCGTGCTGACAGACTTCTACACCTCGACGCGATTTGCCCCGGTGAGGAAGACCTCGCGCGCCTCACTGACGGGTCACGCGACGAACATAATCCAGGGCTTCGCGTCGGGCTTGCAGGCGACTGCGCTGCCCGCGCTCGTGCTGGTGCTGGGGGTGTTCGGCTCGTGGAAGCTGGCGGGAGGCGGCAGCACCGGCATCTATGGCGTTGGCGTGGCCGTGATGGCCCAGCTGTCGCTGACCGGTTTGATCGTCGCGCTGGACGCGTTCGGCCCGATCACCGACAACGCGGGCGGCATCGCCGAGATGGCGGACCTGCCTGAGGAGGTGCGCGACGTCACCGATCGCCTGGACGCCGTTGGCAACACCACCAAGGCTGTGACCAAGGGCTACGCGATCGGCTCCGCGGTGCTCGCCGCGGTGGTGCTGTTCGCGGGCTTTCGCCAGGAACTGGCCGACCATGCTCATAAAGCAGTCGAAGCCCTGACCTTCGGCATCAACGAACCCCCGGTCCTGATCGGGTTGATCCTCGGCGGCCTGATGGTGTGCCTGTTCTCCTCCCTCTCGATCGAGGCCGTGGGCCGCGCGGGCGGAGCGATAGTCGAGGAGGTTCGCCGCCAGTTTCGCGACCACCCCGGGATCATGGAGGGAACCGAAGATCCCGACTATGCGAGATGCGTCGACATCGTCACGCGCACCGCCCAGCGCGAGATGATCCTGCCGTCGCTGCTGCCGATCGGGCTGCCGGTGATCGTCGGGCTGATCGACGACAAGGCGCTGGGCGGCCTGCTGATCGGCGTGATCGTGGTGGGTTTCTTCTTCGCCATCCTGATGACCGCCGGCGGCGGCGCATGGGACAACGCCAAGAAGCTGATCGAGGACGGCGCCTACGGCGGCAAGGGCTCGGACGCGCACGCGGCGTCGGTGACCGGGGACACGGTGGGCGATCCGTTCAAGGACACCGCCGGCCCGGCGATCAATCCGATGATCAAGGTCTCCCAGATCGTGGCCATCCTGATCATCCCGATCATCACCTGATCGCGCGGCACGCCGATCCGCGTCCGGCCGGGCGACCCCTGTCACGCAACCGGCTCGGGTCCTAAGCTCAGTCGAGATGGGTCGAGGGTTACACCGCTCCGGCACGCTGGTGCTGTCAGCGCTGATGGCGGTGATCGGTGTTGCGTTGATCGTGGAGGCGATCGTGGGGGTGCGGCACGGCTCGGTTTCGCTGCTGCTGGTGATCGGCGTGCTATTCGTCGCCGCCGGCGTGGGCAGGCTGTATGCGCAGCACAAGCGAGGGTCCGCGCGTGAGTAGCCCGCGGGATCGGGGCGACGGCGCGGGCCGGGGACGACTCCGCGCGGCCGACGCGGAGCGCGCCGCGCACGAGCTTTCGGCGCGCTCGATATCGACGCTGCGCCGCAGCGTCGGCTCGCCGATCCTATTCGCGGTCGTCTACACCTCGCTGGCCAGCGCCGTCTACTTCTCGCTCGGGGTGATCGCCGGGCGGGCGCTCGGGCTGACGCCGCTGGTGTTCGTGATCGCCGCGGGGCTTTTCACCCTCACCGCGATGACCTACGCCGAGGGCGCCTCGATGCACCAGGAGCGCAGCGGCTCGACGGTGTTCGCCCGCTACGCGTTCAACGAGCTCGTGAGCTTCATCGCCGGCTGGGCGATCCTGCTCGACTACATCATCCTGATCGCCGTCACCGCGTTCTCCGCCACGCAGTACGTGCGCGTGTTCTGGAGCCCGCTGGGACACCGAGGCGAGGCCCTGGGACTTGCGCTGGTGTTCATCGCGGTCGTCGTGCTGGGCAACATCCGCGGTCTGGGCGGCCGCCGGGCGCGCCGGATCGGGCTGCTGGTGATCGCGGACCTCGCCGTGCAGTGCTTTGTGGTCGTGCTCGGCCTGGTGCTGTTCTTCGACCCGGGGACGCTCGTGAACCCGATCCATCTCGGCAGCGCGCCGCGCTGGTCTGATCTCATCTTCGCCCTCACGGTGGCCGTGGTGGCGTTCACCAGCCTCGAGTCCGCGGCGGGGCTGGCTGGCGAGGTGAGAGTTTCACGCGGCGCGCTCAAGCGCCTGATCGGAAGCGGCACCGTGACGGTGTTCGTCCTGTACGCGGGCATCGCGCTGGTGGCGGTGACGGCGCTGCCGGTGCACGGTGGTCACAGCGAACTCGGCACGCGCTATATGAACGCGCCCATGGTGGGCATCGTCGCGCACCTGCGGCCTCACGACCTGGCCGAGGTGATGCGATACACGGTCGCCGCGCTCGGCACGTTGACGCTGGTGGCGGCCGCCAACTCGGCGATGCTGGGCCTGTCGCGATTGGCGTACGCGCTGTCCACCAATCGACAGATCCCGAGCGGGCTCGGGCGCCTGCACCCGCAGCGCTCCACGCCTTACGTGCTGATCATCGTGGCCGGAGCGATGTCCGCCGCGCTCGTGGTCCCAGAGGATCTGGACTTCCTGGTGGGGATCTACGCGTTCGGCGCGATGCTGGCGTTCACGATCGCGCATCTGTCGGTGTGCCGGCTGCGCTATCGCGAGCCGGACCGCGACCGGCCGTACCGCGTGCCGCTGTCGGTTCAGGTGCGCGGCGGGGCCCTGCCCCTGCCGGCGGTCTTCGGCATGCTCGCGAGCGCTGCGGCCTGGGTGGCCCTGCTGGTGGTGCACGAGCCGGCGCGATACGTGGGGCTCGGCTGGATGACCGTGGGCGTGGTCCTATACGTGATCTATCGCCGCGCCGACGAGACTTCGCTGCTGCGGCGCGTGACCGTCTCGCCTGAGGTCCTGCGCGCCGAACCGCCGCGCGAGCGCGATTACGGCTCGATCCTGGTGCCGCTGTTCGGAACCGAGCTCGACGAGGACATCGTGCACACCGCGGCGCTGCTCGCCTCGGGCGAGCCCACCGATGAGGCGGCGATCGACAGGGCAACGATCGAGGCGGTGTGGTTGTTCGTGATTCCCATGTCGCTGCCGCTTGACGCGCGCCTCCCGGAAGCACAGCTCAAGGCTGCGCGTCAGGCCCTCGCGCGCGCCAAGGCGGTGGGGGAGGAGTACGCCGGCGTGGAGGTCGCCACCGCGACCGTGCGCACGCGGCGCGCGGGCTACGCGATCGTGGACGAGGCCAAACGTCGCGGAGTAGAAGCGATCGTTCTGGGCGCCGAGGAGCCCTCCTTGATCCGTGGCGGCGCCAGGTTGGGCGGGCGTGGAGGGCGACTGGAGAACTACGTCGGCGACGTCACCAAGTACGTGATCAGCAAGGCGACTTGCCGCGTGATCGTGACCGCGCCGCCGGCGCGCGACGGCGTAACCAGCGGTCGGGCGTCGCTTGCCACCGCCGGCCGCTAGATCCGCCGCGCGCATCGTCTAATGTGCGCGCATGTTCGTCTTGATCGTCGGCGCCGGCCGCGTTGGCTCGGCGGTCGCGAAGTCGGCGCTGGCCGCCGGTCATGAGGTCTCCGTGCTCGATGAGGATCCGCTCTCGCATGAGCGGCTGGACGCCGGGCAGTCCAAGAGCTGGGAGGACTCGGGCGGTCAGTTCACCGTCGGCACCGCGCTCGAGATCGACGCTCTCGTGCAGGCGGGAATCGAGCGGGCCGATGTGTTCATCGCCTCGACCGACGGTGACAACACGAACCTGATCATCGCCCAGATCGCACAGCGGCGCTTCGGGGTCGAGCGTGCGATCGTGCGGGTAATGGATCCCGCTCGCGCCGGCTGGTACGGCGAGCAGGGGCTGCACACGATCTCGCCCACCCAGCACGCGATCGAGATGTTCGAGCGCGCGCTCCAGCTCGAGCCGCCCTAGCCATGTACGCGATCATCGCAGGCGGCGGCAAGGTGGGACGAAACCTGGCGCGCGAGCTGATCAGCAAGGGTCACGAGGTGACCGTGATCGAGTCCTGGCGCGAGCGCTACCTCGCCCTGGAGGAGGAATTCGAGCACACCGCTCAGTACGGCGACGCGACGGAGCTGTGGGTGCTCGAGAGGTCGGGCATCCAGCGAGCCGATGTGGTGATCGCGGTGACCGGGGACGACGAGGACAACATGCTTGTGTGCCAGGTCGCCAAGGAGAAGTACCTCTGTGACCGCATCATCGCGCGCGTCAACAACCCGCGCAACCACGACCACTTCAGGCTGCTGGGGATCCAGCCCGCGGTATCGGCGACCGACCTGATCCTGCGCCTGATCGAGCATGAGGTCCCGCGCTATGGCCTGGTCCACCTGCTGGCGCTGGAAGAGGAGCGGCTGGAGATCATCGAGCTGGAGGTCAACCCCGAGGCGCCGACGGTGGGCGAGCGGATCTCGGACATCGCGCTCCCGGAGGGCAGCCTGATCATCTCGGTGCTGAGAGAAGGCGCGGGCTTCGTGCCCAAGCCCGACACCGTGATCCAAGCCGGCGACGGCGTGCTGCTGGTGCTCAACCCCGGCCTCGAGGACGCGATCACGTCCTACTTCGCGCCGGACGGGCACGGGGGGTAGGGGCCGTGACGGTCCCCGGCAGCACCGCCTCTCGGGCCTGACGGCGACGGAGCTCATGGCGAGGGCGTGTCTGGTATCGGGCCGCGGTCGCGTGCGCCGTTGCGCCCTCCCCAGGTATCGGTTTGGCTGTGGCAGTTGGGACACAGCAGCGCGAGGTTCTCCAGACGGTTGTCGCTTCTGTCGCCGTTGATGTGGTGCAGCTCCAGGGCAAGCGGCATCCCCCGCCATTCTCGAATGCCGCAGTCGCCGCACAGCGCGGCGAGCAGGCCCTCCTTGATCAGACGACGCTTCAGGTGCGCGCGGGCGCGGGGGGCCGCAAGCAGCTCCTCGATCGGCATCGCATTCGCCCGCGCGACGACCTCGCCCCTGCCGCACGGCGCCGCACCAGCTCGCGGTGCTGAAGCCAAACCTTGCCCGGCATTCCTGCACGCTGTGGCCTTCGTCGTAGTAGCGCTGGATTACCTTCCAGTCATGACGTCGCGCTGCGCGTGCGTCGACCGTCATGCCGAAGCGACGCGCATGATAGGTCACGGTCGACTTCCAGACGCCGAGCTTGCGGGCGACTGCTGCGCGTGACAGACCCGCGCGCAACAGGCGATGCACTTCCCCCCGTGTGCTGAGGTGTACGAGGAAAGGCTCCGGCTCGAGTGCCTCAGCGGTAGCGGTCCTCAGCTGCTCCCGCTCCTCCGCGAGGCGCGTCTGGTGGTAGCTCACGGTCGTGTATGCAAGACCAGTGCGGCGGGCGACCTCGGCCATCGAGACGCCCTGAGCAAGAAGCGCGGCGATGCGTGCTCGCGTCGTAGACACGAACCTATGTTCGCATTCGCCTGGGACGCCTTTAGCGGCCGACACGCGCGTCTCTAGAGCCCGCATCGCGCGCATCTATACTCGGCGACCAGCATTGGGGAGTGGGGTAATTCGGCAGCCCGACGGGTTCTGGCCCCGTTAGTCCTGGTTCGAGTCCAGGCTCCCCAGTCGCCTCTCAGCCGATTAGCACGGCAGGCTGCCTACGCCGCTGCCTGCGTGGCCCAGTCGCGATACAGCTCGTGGTAGCGCCCCTCGGCGGCGAGCAGCTGCTCGTGCGTGCCCTGCTCAACGATGTGGCCGTGCTCGAGCACGACGATGCGCGCGGCCTGGCGAATCGTTGACAGACGATGCGCGATGACGATCGCGGTGCGCCCCGCCAGCAGGCGTCGCAGGCCTTGCTCGATGCGCGCCTCGGTGTGAAGATCGACATTTGAGGTGGCCTCGTCCAGCACCAGGATGCGCGGATCGGCGATCAGCGCGCGCGCAAACGCGATCAGCTGCCGCTGACCAGCTGACAGCTGGGCGCCGCGCTCGCCGGCCTGCGTTTCGTAGCCGCGCTCCAGTTCGGCGATGACCACGTCCGCGCCGACGGCCGCTGCCGCCGCGCGGATCTGCCCGTCGTCGGCGTCGGGGCGGCCGAAGGCGATGTTGTCGGCGATCGTGCCCGAGAACAGGAACGCCTCCTGCGGCACGATGCCCATCTGCGATCGCAGCGAGGAGCCCGCGATCTCGCGCAGGTCGTGTCCATCGACCACCACGCGACCGGAGCTGGGGTCATAGAAGCGTGCCACCAGCTTGGCCATCGTCGACTTCCCCGCGCCGGTCGCCCCCACGAGCGCCACCGTCTGCCCGGGCGGGATTTGCAGCGTGATGTTCTCGAGCGCCAGAGCTCCCTCCTGCGCTTGCGCGCCGTTGGGCGCGCGCGAATACGCGAAGGAGACATCCTCGAAGGAGATCTCACCGGTGATCCGCGGCAGCTTGACGGCGTGCGGGCGGTCGCGAAGGTCGGGTCTGGTGTCCAGCAGTTGGAAGATCTTCTCGAGCGCGGCCATGCCCGACTGGTAGGTGGTGTAGAGCTGCGACAGCTGCTGGATCGGGTCGAACAGGTTCGATAGCGCCGCCACGAACGCGACCACCGTGCCCGCCGTGACCGCGCCGTCGATCGCCTGGTAGCCGCCATACAGCACGATGCCCGCGATCGCCACGCCGGACAGCATTTCCACCGACGGGAAGTACGCGGCGTTCAGCCGCACGGTCACCATATTCGCCTCGCGGTTGTCCCCGTTGAGGCCGGCGAAGTGCGCCTCGTGGTACGGCTCGGCGGCGAACGAGCGCACCACCCGGATACCGGACAGCGTCTCCTGCAGGTACGCGGTGATCGCCCCGATCGTCTCGCGCGTGCGCCGGAAGGCGCCGGCGGAGACCAGGCGGAACCACAGCGACCCCCCGGCCAGGAAGGGGAACACGCAGAACGTGATCAGCGCGAGCTTCAAGTCCAGCGTCAGCAGGATCACCGCCGTACCCACCAGCGTCAGGCCGGACTGGAACAGCGTCACCACCGAGTCGGTCACGAGGCTGTCGAGCGCCTCCACGTCATTGGTCATGCGCGAGATCAGCACCCCGGCCGGGCGACGCTCGTAGAAGCCGATCGACAGCGACTGCAGGTGGGTGAAGATGCGGATGCGAAGATCCGCCAGCGCGCGCTGGCCGATCCAGCCGACGAGATAGGTCTGCAGGTAGGTCATCACCCACACCATCAGCGCCGAGGCCAGGAAGGCGACGACGACCACCACGAGCGTGGTGGTGTCGCGGTGGGCGATGCCCTGGTCGATTGCCACCTTGGCCAGCAGCGGTGGCGCCAGCGAGGCCGCCGTGCCCACGACCAGCGCCGCGAGCATGGCCGCCGAGCGGGCCCGGTAAGGCCTCAACAGCGCGAGCAGCCCGCGCAGGTTTCGCCCGCGTGTTCCCTTGGTCGCGCGCTCCCCGGTCCACTGGGCGCGGCCGAGGGGTCCACTCGAGGGTCCCCGTCCCACCGCCGAGCTCACAGTCCGCTCACCTCTCGTTCGCGCGGCTTGCGCGTGAGGAACACCTGGTCGGGCAGTCCCTTGGCGACTATTTCCGCATACAGCTCGGAGCTCTTGAGCAGCTGCCCGTGGTCACCCTGCGCGAGCACGCGCCCGTGATCGAGGACCACGATTTCATCCGCCAGCGCGATTGTGGAGAGGCGGTGGGCGATGATGAACGTGGTGCGGTTGCGCATCGCCTCGTCCAGGGCCAGCCTGATCAGCCGCTCGGTCGAGGAGTCCACCGACGAGGTCGCGTCGTCGAGGATCAGCACGCGCGGATCGGCGATCAGCGCACGCGCGATCGCCAGACGCTGGCGCTGTCCGCCGGACAGGCTCAAGCCACGCTCGCCCACGCGCGTGTGCAGGCCCTGGGGAAGGCGCTCGATGAACTCGTGCGCCTGCGCGCGCCGTGCCGCCTGCTCGATCTCCGCGAGCGTGGCGCGCGGCCGTGCGTACGCGATGTTCTCCGCCACCGTCGCCGAGAACAGAAACGGATCGTCGCTGACGATGGCCACCGCGTGCCGCAGCGAGCCCAACTCGACGCTGCGAACATCTGCCCCGTCCACGAACACGCTGCCCGAACTCACGTCATACAGCCGCGAGATCAGCGAGACCAGGCTGGTCTTTCCCGAGCCGGTGGCCCCCACGAGCGCGATCGTGCGTCCGGCGGGAACGTCGAGATCGACGTCGCTCAGCACCGCGCGCCCGGCTCCCCGCACCAGCGGGGGGCCAGCCGGCCGCGCGCCCGCGGCGCCAGCGGAGCGCCTGTCCGCGGCGCCAGCGGAGCGCCCGTCCGCGGCAACGACTGGGCGCCCGTCCGCGGTGCCGGCGGGGCGTCCGTCCGCGGCGCCGGCGGGGCGTCCGTCCGCGGCGCCGGCGGAGCGTCCGTCTGCACCGCTGGCGGCCCGTTCGTAGGCGGCGTACCGCACGCCGTCCCAGACGCGCTGACCCCCGTTGCCGATCGCCGCACGAGCGCGCGCGATCGCGGATGGGCGTTCGCGTCTGCTCGGCGCGTGCGGCGCGTCACCGTCCTCGCCCGCTGGCCCGCGCGCGCGCGCATAGGCGGCCCCGAAGTCGTCGGCGTTCTCATAGCGGAGGCTGACCCCGCGCATCGTCACGTGTCCGTTGCCGGGCGCAAGCGCCGGCGCGCCTGCCGGCACGGTCATGCGCGGTTCGCGGTCCAGTACTTGGAAGATGCGCGCTCCCGACGCGGTGGCGCGCTGGGCCAGGCCGAGCGTGACGCCGAGCGAGCGCATCGGCGTGATCAGCATGTTGAGGTACAGGTAGAGGGCGCTGAACTGACCAAGCGACAGGTGCGAATGGATCACGCTGCGCCCTCCGATCAGCAGCACGGCCGCAAGGCCGAGCTGGGGGAGGAAGCCGATCATCGGGTTGTAGCGGGCCTCCAGCCGGGTCGACACCATCGCCTGATCGAACACTCGCGCGACGCTGTGGCGGAAGCGCTCGAGTTGCAGCGGCTCGCGCGAGAAGGACTTCACGACCCGCACGCCGGAGATGTTCTCCTCTGCATTTGCCGTCAGCTCGGCGATGCGCTGCTGCACCTCCTGGATCGCCGGCCGCGCGCGGCGGCCATAGCGCTGGGAGATGACCACCACGAACGGGACCGGCGCCATCGCGATCAACCCGAGCGTCGGGTTGATCAGGACCATCGCCACCCCGGCCAGCACGAGCGTCAACGCCGACTGCAGGATGAACACAAGGCCGTAGCCGAGAAAGAACCGCACGGCCTGCAGATCGACCGTGGCGCGAGACATCAGCTGGCCCGTCTGCTGGTGGTCGAAGAAGCCGAGCTCCAGGCGCTGAAGGTGGCCATATAGGCGTTCGCGCAGGTCGTACTCGATGCCGAGCGACACGCGCCCCGCGATCATCCGTCGCGAGTACGTCAGCGCCCAGCGCAGAAGCACGGCGGCAAGAATCGCCAGCGCGAGCAGCAGCAGCGTGCGGCGGTCGTGGTCGCGCAGGGCCAGCTGGTGTCTGGACGCGTGTCGCGCTCCGCTCTGCAGCGCATCGACGGCGCGGCCGGTGAGCCGGGGCAGCACGACGGTCATCACCATCGCCACGCTCGCCAGCACCCACGAGACGGCCAGCCCGCGCTTGTACGGGCGCAAGAAGCCCAGCAGGCGGTAGAACGTGCTCATAGTTGTATGGTCAACGATTATTGCAGGGCGGCTGGGCTGGGCTTCAACACTACGCTGCGGTGCATGTTGCGCCTTGCAAGCTGGATCAGGCCAGCCGGTGGAAGTCCGGTCCGGGTAGGCGTCGGAGCGCCCGGTAGCAGGCCCCGGTGTCGAGGAGAGATCCTCGCGGCTGAGCGGGGTGTCGAAAGCCTCTTTGGAGGGAGCAAGCGCGCGGGCTGCGACTGCAGCCTCGTCAAAGCCACAAC
>Ga0066710_100003422_pt1 | contig 13519 bp, 18 predicted proteins | sample GraSoiAngelo_159_FD_79666 | JGI IMG/M metagenome (GOLD analysis project Ga0066710, IMG submission 79666) | Grasslands soil microbial communities from the Angelo Coastal Reserve, California, USA - 14_1009_16_40cm | ecosystem: Environmental > Terrestrial > Soil > Grasslands | place: USA...
ATATGGCTGTTGGTCGGCCTCGTTGCCGGCTTCTTCGCCAGCCACCTCGCTCTGGGCCACGGCCTGGGCATCGTGGGTGACGTTGTTGTCGGAATCATCGGCGCGTTCCTTGGCGGGTTCCTCGCAGGCGCTTTCCACTGGGCCATCGTGATCGCAGGGCACCCGATCATCAGCGCGATGATCATGGCGTTCCTCGGCGCGGTGATCCTGTTACTCATCGTTCGCATCGTCGGCATGGGCCGAGGTGCGCGGCGCCGCCCCTACTGGAGCTGAGCGGGAGCTCCACATACGGACGTGAGGCGTGCCCGGAGCTGCTTTCCGGGCTCGTCTCTATGTTTGCGAAACGATCTCGAAGCTGAGGCGCGCGTGCAGCCGCGACAGCGCCGCCAGCACCGGTGCGCCAAGCAGCAGCACCATGATCACGTTGCCCACGGCGCGAAAGGTGTCGTACGCAAGCGAGGTCACCAGGTAGAAGCGCGCGAAATGCACCAGCGTGGCGGCCGCGCTCATGCCTGGCTCCCAGCCCAGGGTCGGGTTACCCCGATAGACGGTCACCCAGTCCTGGATGTCCCATAGCGCGCCGACGACCCAGCCCATGACCGCGCCGATGAGGGCCAGCACCGCGAGGTCGCGCCAGCCGGGTAGTCGCCCGCGCCACCGGCCGGCAAGCCCGGCGAGCGCCCCGATCCATCCGATCGCGAACACCTGATACGGAACCCACGGACCGACGCCGCCGCCGACCATCGCCGACACGAGGATGGACAGCGCCCCCGCGAGGAAGCCGTACGTCGAGCCGAACACATAGCCCGCGCACAGCACGAGAAAGTAGATCGGGCTGAAGCCGCCGATGCCCTCGATGACCGCGAGGCGAAGCACGGTGTCGATGGCCGCGATCGCGGCGAGCAGCGCGACGCCGCGCGAATCGAGCTGGCGCGTGCCCACCTCGACCAGGAACAGCGCGCTGACCGCCGCCAGCATCAACGTCCACGCAGGCGTCGAGGCCGGGAGGTCCGAGCCGAAGAACGGCCAGATGAACAGCAGCAGCCCCGGCAGCGAGATGATCGCGACGGGGAGGTTGCGCGCGCTCATGCGGGGACCTCGTGCGGCGCGCGCTCGGTGACTCTGCCGCCTGCAACATCGACCACGCGATCCGCCAGCGCGGCCTGCAGGTCTTCGTCGTGGGTCGCTATCACTACCGCCGCCCCTCGGTCGCGCAGGTCCGAGACGAGTTCGATGAGCGCGCTGCGTGACGCCAGGTCCATTCCCCGCGTCGGCTCGTCGAGCAGCACGAGCTGCGGCGTGCCGGGCAGCACGGCCGCTATGGCTGCACGCTGACGCTCGCCGCTCGACAGGTCTCTCGGATACCGATCGGCCAGCTCCGCGAGGCCGAGCATGCCGAGGATGCGCTCCGGCCTTTCTCCTTCTTGCCCGCCCGCGCGGTCGATGGTGAACTGGACCTCGGCGCGCACCGACTGCCGATGCAGGAGCGCGACGGGATTTTGAGGCAGGTAGGCGATCCTGCCCGAAGGCCGCGTGACCCTTCCCGACATCGGAGCGGCGAGGCCGGCGATCAGCCGCAGAAGCGTGGTCTTGCCGCCGCCGTTCGGACCGGCCAGCGCGATCACCTCTCCCGCGCGGCCGGCCAGGTCGGCGTCTTCGAGCACCGGCACGCCGTCGAAGCCGACAGCGGCGCCGGAGACGCTCCAGGCCTCATCGCCTGGAGGTCGAAGCCTCGGCGCCGGCATCGCGGCAACCGGTCGCCACGCCGCCGGATCGGCTTCGGTGACGCAGCCTCGATCGACGACCAGGAGCGAATCAGCTCCAGGCATCAGCCGGCTCAATCGGTGCTCTGACACGATCACGGCCCGTCCGTCGGCGGTCGCTCGGCGCGCCGCCGCCAGCAGCAGCTCCGCGCCATCTGGGTCGAGCTGCGATGTCGGCTCGTCGAGGACCACGAGTCGAGGCCGCACCGCCAGCGCCGACGCCAGGGCGACCCGCTGGCGCTCACCGCCGCTCAACGTGCGCACCGCGCGGCCGGCGAGGTGCTCGATGCCGACCTCATGCAGAGCCTCGCTCACTCGCGCGGCGATTTCCCTTTGCGGAATGGCGGCGTTCTCGAGTCCGAACGCGACCTCGCGGTCGACCGTCGCATAAACCATCTGCAGCTCCGGGTCCTGGAACACGAAGCCTGCGTTGCGCGCGAGCACGCGCGTCGGCGTCGCGAGGACGTCAAGGCCGGCAACCGTCGCGACGCCCGAGACGCGGCCGCCGTGAAAGTGCGGCACCAGGCCGTTGAAGACGCGAAGAAGGGTTGACTTGCCGCTTCCTGACGGACCCGCCACGACGGTCAGGCCCGGGTCAATCCGCGTGCTGACGTTGCGCAGGGCCGGGCTCGCCGCGCCCGGGTACGAGTAGGTGAAGCGGTCTAGCTGCGCGATCGCCATTGCAGGGCGGGCGTGAAAAGCAAGAGGCATGCGATCAGCGGGCGTGGATCGATCGGCGGCGCTTTGAGCAGCGGATACGCGGCCCATGGCTCGGCCCAGCCGGCCGCGATCGACAGCGCGAACAGCGCAACGGCCGATGCCGACGCGACAACGAGGACCCAGTCCTGTGAGCTCATGCGCACGGGACTCATGTGCGTGCGCGGGCCAGAGCCAAAGCCTCGAGCCTCCATCGATTCCGCGAGCTGGATCGAGCTCTCGACGCTGGTCAGGACGACGGGCACCGCGACCTCAGCCCACGAACGCGGTCCGCGCGGCCGCCACCCCCGCATTCGCTGAGCCTCACTGACCTGGACGAAGGTTGCGCCAACGGCGGGCACCAGGTTGAGCGCGGCCGCGACGGCTGCCCCTGTGCGCGACAGCGCGGCGGGCAGCGCGTCCATGACCTCATGCGAGGCGAGCAGCAGCGAGAAAGGCGCGGCGGCCAGGATGGCGGCAGCGACCGTGACCCCGCCCGTCGCGCCGTACGCCAATGCCTCCAGCGTGTAAGGGCCTCCGATCGCGGGCAGCTGCCCCGGCAGCGTGAACAGGACCGTGGCTCCGAGGTGCGCCGAGACCAGGTTCAGCACGAGCGCAAAGGCGGCGACGAGCATCGCGGCGATGAAGAGCCGCCTGGTCCGTCTGAAGCCGGCGCCGGCGACGAGCGCTGCAAGCGCCGCCGCCAACACCAGGGTCTTGTAGACAGGATTGGTCGTCGCGAGCACGACGACCAGGCACGCGGCCGACCAGGCCGCGATCGCTCGCGCGTTCAGGTGATTCGTCTCAGCCCTCATTCGCCAGCGGCGGTGGGGCGGGTGAAGCGTCGGCCGCCTGCACGTAGTGCCAGCCGAGTGCGTCCTTGTCGTGCAGAGTCACGTCGGTGTAGCCGGTCTGCGAGCTTGTCCACGCTCCGCCGGTTTCCACGAAAAGCGCCCAGTAAGGCGCGTTTTGCGGCAGGCACTGCGTGAACTGAGCCGGCTCGTTGTCGATGGCGCACGCGGCCTTGCCGAAGCTGTAGGTCTGAGTCTGGAAGTTGATGCCTGACTGATCCATCAGCGCCTGGCCGCCGATGGTGTCGGCACCGAAGCCGACGCACTTCTGCACCGACTGGCCGGACAGGTGCTCGACCACGACGTAGGCGTGATGCGGCGCGCTCGCGTTCGCGCATGCAGGCGTGGGGCTGCCGGATGCCGATGGTGTGGAGCTGCTGCATGCAGCTGCCGCGAGGACGATGGCCAGTATCGCGCTGGCCGGCGAGATGTGCTTGCGCACGGGCCGTACCTCCAGGCGGTCGCCTACCGAACGCGCCGCTGAAAGCCGACCGCCAGGAGCTTCCGTGCCGTTGCGCGCGGACGGTTGTCGTCGATTCAGGCATTCAGGTCTCCTGGCTTGCGGATCCTCACCTTCGCCTGCCTTCCCGGGTCTCACCCAGTGGCGTTATTCAGGCTCAGGCTCCTCGCTCACAGTTGCGCGACAGCTCCGGCATCACACCGGATTCCCTTGGTGCCCGTGAAGATCTTACGCGCGCTCGACGCTGAGACGTATCGAGCGCTCGTCCTTCGTCGCAGGCATCGCAAAATCGAAACGATCGGTCGCGAGCGCGAGGTCAAGGTCGGTCTTGGGGAAGCCTGGCCAGTCACCGCGCGCGAACTTCTCATAGCGCTCCGAGTTGATGAGTGCCCCGAGCAGGTGCGAGACATCTGTGCTCTCGCCCCGCATGACAGCTTCGATGTAGCGAGCGCACGCGTGGTCCTCGGGAAAATCGCCCGAGGCAACGAGGGTCACGGTCTGCGGCCCTCTTAACAGGCAGGCTTGAGCTGTCGCCCGCGCGACGACCAGACTCGCCGCATACATGGCCTCAGCTTTTGCGACAGCGCGGATGGCCTGCGTGCCGGCGCTCGTTCGCTGCACAAGCGCGTGGCCGTGCATTTCGGCCTCGACGATCTTTGTCGGTGAGTTGCTGATCGGAATGCCCGCGACCGGAAGCGTGTCGACCTCAGCGGAGATGATCGCGCCGGGCGTTGCAGCCGCCAGAGCGCGCGCTTCATCCACAGTTCCGACAAGGAGGCATTCGCGCGCCCCGCCGGCGAGCGCGTAAGCGCTGACGGTGAACGCTCGCAGGACGTCGATGACGACCACAACGCCCATTGCGCTGCGCGCGCCATCAACGCCGACCGCATGCACGACCTTCACGTAGTGCGCACGGTGTGGTGGCGGTAGCCGAGCATGATATGTGCGGTGTCAGTACATGGCCCGGGCGCGCCACGTCGCGCCATCGGCTTCGAGCAGATCGGTGACTGCGGCTCGATGCGCGTGGTCGGGCTGAGCCTCGAGGCAGGCCAGGACGTGCCCGAGCACCGCAACGCCATCCCGGTGGCGCTGATCGTGACCGTCGGTGCGCTGCATTTCCACGACGGAGAGAAATGGGCCGAGGTTCGCGCGGGCGAGATGCTGCTCATCAACCCTGGCGAGCGACACCGTTATCGCGCGGAGGTCGAGACGTCGGCGTACCTCGTGTTCGCAGGGCTGCCCGGCGTTCGCAGCCGGACCTGGACTGTTCGCCGGCGCTGAATCACGGCGAGTTCCACAGCGCGAGCTCCCGACCGCGGTCCGTGGCGGCGAGCTGGCTCAGCGTCGCGACGTCGAGGCGGAATTCGGACGCGGCTGTGATGTCGAGCGCCAGCCAGGCGACACCAACCGCCCGAAGGATGTGTCCATGCGCGAAGACGAGGACGTCGCCGCCGCCGGCCGCGCCACTGTTCGCGAGATCGATGAACTGCTGGGCTCGTGCGTAGACCTGCGCCGGCGACTCGCCTCCGGGACATCCGTCGTGGTAGATCTCCCAGCCAGGCCGCGAGGCTCGAATCTCGGCGCTGGTCAAACCCTCGTACTCGCCGTAGTTGAACTCTCGAAGCAGGTCGGTGACCTGAGGGTCTGGGAAACCGGCAAGCTCCGCGGTGCGGCGTGCGCGCTGCATCGGGCTCGAGAAAACAGCCGCGAACAGCAGTCCGGCAAGCCTCCCTCGAAGCGTTGCCGCCCTCTCCTCGCCACGTGTTGTCAGTGGCAAGTCGGTTTGTCCGGTATGACGGCCGTTGAGGCTCCACTCGGTCTCGCCATGACGGGCGAGGTAGATGGCTCGCGTCAGGCCGGCTTGCCGAGCATCTCGGGACGGCCGGAGCGGAGCGATCGGCTGGCGCCGTCGATCACCGCGCCCGCGCGAACGCGCTGGCCGGGCCGGACGCAGACGAGGCCCACCGTTGCGCGTCCACCGGCCGGCTTGAGAGCCTCGTTCACAGCGGCGAGCACGCGGTTGGCCGCGTGCGCCGTACCGGCGACGTCAGTGTCGGGAAGAATCGCGAGCAGCTGCGGCGGCGTCCGCCCCAGCACGCCCGGCGTGTCGACGTCGCGCACCGTGCCGGCAAGAGCGGCAGCCATCGTCTTCAGCATCTCGTCCGCCGGACCGACCTCCGCTCCCTCTATGAGAAGAACACCGAGGTTGCGCTGATAGCGATGCGCGCGTGCCAGCTCGTCCTCGAGCACGGGACGCACGAACCTCTCGTTGAAGAGACCCGTGGTCCGATCGACGATGTGCAGCGGTTCGGCCTGCGGGTCATCGGCTCGCACTCCACACGATGGACAGAAGATCGCGCCGCTTGGAAGTGGAGAGCCGCAAGCCTGGCAGGTGATCGCCTCCGGCCGCCGGCGGAGGAAGTCGCCAATCGGCATCCGCTAAAGCCTATCAGTCATGCCTGCGAAACCCGAAGCAGGACGAGCGGCGGCGCTCATGCGCGCCGCGACCGATCAGCCGACAGCGGCCGCGGTCGCCTCCAACCAGTTCTCCGCCCAATCGGAGACCGCGTTGAGCACGGGCTCGAGCGCGCGTCCGCGAGAGGTCAGTCGATAGCTCACTCGCACAGGCGGACCGGGATCCACGAGTCGCTCGACGACTCCCTCGGCCTCTAGCTCTCGCAACCTTTCGGTGAGCACTCGATCGCTGATGCCCGGGATGCCCGACAGCAGCTGATTGAAGCGAGCCGGTGCGGGAATCAGAGCCTTGACGACCGCTCCTGTCCAGCGCTTGCCGATCAGCTCGATTGCACGCTGAAACGGCGCGCTGTAGTCAAGTCCCCCTCCGACCATGGGGAGAGATTCTATGCGCTTACGGCACTTGCGGACGGGGGACCTTCGGGTAAACCGACAAATTTTTTTGGAGGTGTGCCGGTCGCGCTGCGAAGTGATCGCTTAAGCCTCGATCCAAAGAGTGAAGTGTGGAAAAACCTGTGCTTAACGTGCGCGATGCGAGGCCAGGCTCGAGATCACATTGGCGGCGTAGACTCCGCTCGATGATCGTCGACGTCATGCATCTGGTCGTGCTGATCGTTGCAATCGGCATAGGTGCGTGGTCACTGATCGAATTTCGCACGCGACTGCCACGAGGTCGCTTCGTCATCTTCACCGCCGCGTCCATCGCCGCGCTGTTCGGTTGCGCAGCGGTGGGCGGCGAAGTAGGTCTTTTGTCCCAGCAGGTCTGGTTCTCGGCCGTCGTCGGCTTCCTCGCGGCACTCGCGATCGGCGGATACGTGGCCGGTCGACGTCAACCCCGATGGAGGTAGACGGCCGGGTCGTAGTCGTCACGGGTGCCGCTCGCGGCATCGGGCGAGCACTCGCGCGAGGATTCTCTGGTGCGGGCGCGGCAGGCGTCGTGGTTGCTGACATCGATGGTCAGGGCGCCGAGTCGGTTGCTCGCGAGATCAAAGGCACGGCCGTCGCGTGTGATGTCGCCGATGAGTCGTCGGTGCGCGCGATGGTCGCGAAGGCCGAGTCCATGTATGGACGGATCGACATCGTCTGCTCCAACGCCGGCATCGCCGTAGGGGGAGGTCCGGAGGCTCCGAACGAGGACTGGCAGCGCATCTGGGACGTCAACGTGATGTCGCATGTATTGATCGCGCGGCATGTCCTCCCAGGCATGCTCGCGCGTCACGAGGGATATCTCTTGGGCACGATCTCGGCGGCCGGCCTGCTGAATCACGTGTTCGCGGCGCCGTACGGAGCGACGAAGGCCGCAGCGCTCTCCTTTTTCGAGTGGCTCGCGATCGCCCATGGCGAGGACGGCATCCGCGTGTCATGTCTGTGTCCCCAGGGAGTGCGCACCGACATGCTCGCGGCCGAGTCACGACTGGGCCTCGAGTTCTTGACCGCCAACGCTGTCGAGCCGGAGCAGGTCGCCGATGTCGTCCTCGAGGGCATCCGCCAGGAGAAGTTCCTCATCCTTCCGCATCCCGAGGTGGCCGAGTACTTTCAGCGCAAGGCGACCGACTATGACCGCTGGCTCAACGGCATGCGCAGGTTGCGCAAGCGAGTGCTGGCAGCCTCGTCCTAGTGGCTCGCTGGATCGCAGCCCTCTCGGGGCTGTCCCTGGTCGCTATCGCGTTCATCGCCGCGTCGCGCGTCGCGGACACGCGCGAAGGCCTGATCGCCGAGGTCGTCACCCTGTTTGCCGGCCTGGTCGGTATGCTGCTCCTCCTCTACGGCCTTGTGCCGAAGCGCGCCCCAGTCGCGTCCGATGCGACACCGGCATCCCCATCGCCCCGTCGGGCGGGCCCGCGGTCGGCCAACGACCTGCTCCTCGGGTCGGCGGGCTTGCTGGTGGCCGCGGTGCTGCTCACCGGTCTCGTGATGAGCGGTGGCTCGCAGTGGGCCGTGATCGGTGCGCTGCTCCTGCTGCCGATGATCGCCGGCTGCGTCTATCTGTGCGCCGCGTTCATGGCGGCTCCTGAGCGCGACTGGACTATCAGCCTGAGACGTCTCATCGGCCGCTGAGGCCTACGGCCGGCGGCGTCGATCCAGCGTGCGGACAAGCAACAGCACGCCGAGGATGATCAGGACCGATGGCCAGATCACCGACCACTGCACGAGCCCGGTGTTGGCGCCCAGAAGGATCAGGCCCACGAGAACGAGCACGACGCCGAGCCCGATCGAGGTTCGAGCGCTCGAAGGCATAGCCGCCGGCGCGTTGCTGCTGGTTGACGTCGCATCAGATGGCCCAGGTTGTTCCTGCGCCGGCTTCGGCGTGCCGCCGAACTGACTCTTCAGCTCGGAGCCGATCCGTTTGAGATCGGCCGACATCGAGTCGAAGCCCGAGCGCGTGCCGTCCTGGCCTTCGACCTGCTCGGGCATGACCAGCCACAGGACGATGTAGATGAGAAGTCCGACTCCCTGCAGGAACGCGAGCAGCACAAAACCGAGGCGCACCCACAATGGATCGATCCGAAGGCCCTCTGCGAGCCCAGAGCACACGCCGCCGAGGATTCGGTCCGTGCCGCGGCGAAATGTCTGGGGCGCCGCCTGCTGCTGCATTTATCTAGCCTACATCTCGCTTGGGAAGGTTCTGCTGCAGGGCCAGGATCTCACCGACCAGGTAGAGGGACCCACACACGATCACGTTGCCGTTCGCGCCCGCGAGCTCCTTTGCTCGCGCGAGCGCCGAGGCTGCCGGCGCGATCGCCTCACCGCCTGACCCAAAGACCTCCGCCAGATGGGTCGCGGGCACGGCGTGGGTGCCGGCGCTCTCGGCCTCGGTGAACACCGCGGCGTCGGGGTGCATCGAACGAAGGGCAGCGAGGATCTGCACCGGATCGCGTTCGCTAAGCATTCCGAAGAGCGCCACGAGACGCTCGCCGTTGATGAGCTCGCGCAGCGATGCCCCGGCGCGTGTGAGTGCGGCGGGGTTGTGCCCGCCGTCGAGGATCACCCGAGGACGCTCCGCGATCAGCTGCAGCCTGCCCGGCCATTCGGTGGACGCCAGGCCGCGACGGATCGATTCGTCGGTCACGTCGCCCATCGCATGCGCGCACGCGACCGCGAGCGCGGCGTTGGCGGTCTGGTAGTCGCCCAGGAGATGCAGCTCCAGGCCGGTGTGCTCGAAACCCGGTCCGCTGACATCAAGCGAATGGCCCGCCCAGCCGCGCGATCGTGAGACCGCGGTGATCTCGTTGCCAAGCCGCCACAGCTGAGCATCGGCGGCGGCGGCATGTGACTCGACGATCTCGAGCGCCACTCCCTCGCAGCCCGTGACGACTTCGTTGCCCGGCTTGATGATCGCCGCCTTCTCGTTGGCGATCTGCTCGATCGTGTTGCCGAGATACTTCTGATGGTCGTAGTCGATGTTCGTGATCACTGCGGCGCCGAGGTCGAGCGCATTGGTTGCATCGAGCCGGCCGCCCAGGCCAACCTCGCAGACCAGCAGGTCGATCCGCGGCGCCATGTAGGCAAGCGCGAGCACCGTCAGCATCTCGAACTCTGTGGCCTGGCCCAGCTCGGCGGCTATGGCGTCTAGGGTCGGCCGAAGCTCTTCGAAGGTCGCGACGAAGTCGTCCTCGCTGATCGGCTTCCTGTCGATCTGGATGCGTTCTGTGTACGAGACCAGGTGTGGCTTGGGCATGAATCCGACGCGGTGGCCCGCCGCCTCGAGGATGGCAGCGAGGCAGACACCGGTCGACCCCTTGCCGTTGGTGCCTGCGATGAGCGCTCCTTTGAGTCCTCGATCGGGTGCACCGAGGCGATCCAGGATCGCGCGAGTCCGCTCGGTGCCGAGCTTCATGCCGAAGCGGCCGAGCCTTGACATGTGGTCGATCGTCTCGAGGTAGGTCATCTAGAGACCTGCCGACTTACGGGCGTCGCCGAGCCTCGGCCTGAAAGGTGTTCCTGATCAGCATCGCCCTGGTCATCGGCCCGACGCCGCCGGGATTAGGCGTCAACCAGCCGGCAACCTCGTCCACGCCTTCGCCGAGGTCGCCGACCTGCTTTCCGTCAATCCAGTTGGTGCTGACGTCGATCACTACGGCACCTGGTTTGACCATCTCTTTGGTGATGAGGTCGACCTTGCCCGCCGCCGCGACCAGGATGTCCGCGGTGCGCGTGTGGCCTGCCAGGTCCCGCGTTCGCGTATGGCAGAGCGTCACAGTCGCGTTTCGCCGCAGCAGCAGAAGAGCGGCCGGCTTGCCGACGAGGTTGCTGCGGCCCACAACAACCGCGTTGCTGCCTGAGATCTCGACGCCGGCATCCTCGAGCAGCTCCATGATGCCGGCGGGCGTGCAGGGCTCGACGGCGCCGGGCAACCCGAGCGCGACCAGGCCGACGTTGATCGGATGAAAGCCGTCGACATCCTTCACCGGGTCGAGCTCGTGGATCACGCGCGTCATATCTATCTGTGGAGGGGCCGGCTGCTGGATCAGCACACCGCTCACCGCGTCGTTGCGGTTGAGCTGCTCGACAAGATTCAGCAGCTCCTCGGTCGAGGTGGAGTCCGGCAAGCGGTGGTCGAACGTCTCGATGCCCGCATGTTTTGCGTTCTTCTGCTTCGACCGCACGTAGATCCCCGAGGCCGGGTTGTCGCCGATCAGGATGGTGGCGAGCGCCGGCCTCGGTTTCCCCGCGCCCACACGTGCGGCGACCTGGACTCTGACCTCATCGATGATGCGCGCGGCCAGCGCCTTTCCATCCAGCACCCGGGCGGTCACGGCCACATTGTCGCGGGATCAGCGAGTCGCCGGGCTAGGCGAGACCGAGCTGTTCTCTTGCTTCCTCCGCGACGATTCGCATAACGTCGCGAAGCGTGCGACCGGACTCCTGGGCCAACCTGCGGCAGTCTTCGTACTCGGGCGCGATGTCGACAGCCTTGCCGCCGAGCTCCTTGATCTTGACGCGAGCAACGCCAATCGACGTCTTGACCTCCTGCACGCGCCTGTCCGCGAGGACTCGCTTGACCGGGCTGAGACGAACACCGAGCGTCGAGCTGTCCCGCAGCAGTTTCTCGCTCAGGATTGCGACGTGTTGCGCGTCGACCATCACGGAAACGACCTGGCCGAGGCGGCCCTTCTTCATGAGCGCCGGGGTGACTGTTACATCCAGCGCGCCAGCCACCATCAAATCGTCCACGAGGGCCGCGACTAGGTTGGGCGCCATGTCGTCGATGTTGGTTTCGATCACGGTCACGCCGAGCTGCGAAGGAACCTCTTCACCGAGCCATGCGGCCAGCGCGTTGCCAGGCGTCTCGCGAGCGCCGAGGCCATAGCCAATCGCGCGCAGCGTAATCGCGGGGCGCTCGAAGACAGCGGTCGCCGCCAGTATCGCCGCGCCGGTCGGCGTGACCAGCTCCTTGCCTTCGTCGCTTTCTTCGAAGACCGCTCCGGTCCCCGCCAGCACGCGGACGCTGGCAGGCGCGGGCAGTGGCATCTCGCCGTGCCGCCCTCGTGGCGCGGGCAGAGGCGACGCGTAGACGCGCTCGACTTCCAGGTGGTTGAGGAGCCAGAAAGAACCGAGGAGATCGACCAGCGTGTCGGCGCCACCCAGCTCGTGCAGGTGCAGATGCGATTCGTCGGTGTCGTGAAGCTCGGACTCGACTCGTGCGAGCAGACCAAGGGCGCGCAGCGAATTCTGCTTGGCGTCTTCCGGCACCTGGGCTTCCTGCAGTGCCGCACGCAATTGCGGAACGGTCCTGTGCGCCCGGCCTCGCGTCGCGACCTCGACTCGTGTGCCGCCGAGGTGGCCACGATGCTCACGACGGACATCGATCTCGACCTCGTCGCCGAGCCGCAGCGCTTTTACTGTGGCGTCGAGCACGGCGCGATCTCCACCGGCGTCGATCAAGGCGCCCAGCACCATGTCGCCCGAGATGCCGGCGAAGCAGTCGAGATAGACGACGCTCATCGGCGCGCTCGCCGCATGAGCACGGCGGCTCCGTCGATCGGCCTCATGCTCGCAGGGCGCTTTGTGACCTTGACGGACACGGCCCTGACTCGCGGCACCTGTAATGCCTTGCGCGCGATACGACCGGCCAGGGTTTCGATGAGATGCGCGGGCTCGCCTTGGATCACCTCTTTCGCGATCGCGCGCACGCGTCGGTAGTCGATCGTGTCCTCGATCTGATCCGACCGCGCGGCGCGCGCCAGGTCAGTCTCGACCTCGATGTCCACTGTGAATCGCTGCGAGCGAGCCCGCTCGGCATCGGTGACGCCGTGCTTGCCGCTGAACACCATGCCTTCGATGACGATCCGGTCCACGTTCGTAATTGTGGCGATCCTGTTCGCACCAAGCGCCGGTGCTCGCCATAGACTGGCGCGCGTGGACACGGAGTCCGTGAGCCGCGCGTTCCGGCCGGTCGATGTAGTGGTGCGACCCGCGGCGCAAGACGACCTTGGGGCGCTCAACGATGTCTACAACGAGTACGTTGTCCAGTCGCACGCCACATTCGATTTGGAGCCGACCTCGTTGGAGTGGCGGCAGGAGTGGTTCGGCCACCACGGCCGACGCGGCCGGTATCGCGTGATGGTCGCGGTCGCGGATGGACGCGTCATCGGCTACGCGTCCAGCAGTCGCTTCCGGCCCAAGCCCGCATACGAGACGTCGATCGAGGTCAGCGTCTACGTCGCGGGCGAGGCGGTCGGTCGTGGCGTGGGCACGCGGCTGTACAGGAGCCTGTTTGCCGCGCTGCTCGGCGAGGACATCCATCGGGCATACGCCGGCATCGCGCTGCCGAACCCTGCCTCGGTCGCACTGCACGAACGGTTCGGCTTCAAGAAGGTCGCGCATTTCACGGAGCAGGGCCGGAAGTTCGGCCGCTACTGGGACGTCGCCTGGTACGAGAAGGCCCTGAGCCCCGCCTGACGCTGAGGCCCCCCTTTCGGGGCCCTCCCTCTCCCGCGGGCTCCCTCCCCCAGCCCGCGCACCTGGGCCGACCGTACGTCGATTTCGGCAAGGTCATCAAGCCAGCTCGTTAACATGCTCGGTTTCAACTACTTGACAGCGTATATCCGATCTCATATAGTCCATTTGGAATATGCCCCAAGCCCAATTCGAGTCGGAGCTCCTGTCGCCACTGGCCCTCTCGATCCTCGAACTGCTCGACGAGCAGTCGATGCATCCCTACGAGATGGCATCCAAGATGCGCGCCCGCCATCACGACGAGTTCATCCGCCTGAACTTCGGCACGCTCTACCACTCGGTCGAGGTGCTGGAGCGCAACGGCTGGATCCTCC
>Ga0066710_100003423_pt1 | contig 13517 bp, 4 predicted proteins | sample GraSoiAngelo_159_FD_79666 | JGI IMG/M metagenome (GOLD analysis project Ga0066710, IMG submission 79666) | Grasslands soil microbial communities from the Angelo Coastal Reserve, California, USA - 14_1009_16_40cm | ecosystem: Environmental > Terrestrial > Soil > Grasslands | place: USA...
TGAAACCGGCCCTGAAGCAAGACGATACGCTGCAGACTGCGCTCGACCGCGCGCTTACGTCGGTCACGAGCCAGCTCTCCGCAGACCGAGCACTGCATCCAGAGCTTCCCACCGATCTCGAGGCGTTCGGCTTCGCTGTGGTAGATCTCACTCCAGGCATTGCTGGTTTTGGTCCGGACAATCCAGCATATGCGGGCAGGAACGACACCCATTTATTCGCTATTGGCAGCATGGCAAAGCTGCTTCCACTCTACGTTGCGCACGTGCTTCGCGCTGCCGGGCGCGACCTTGCCATGGCAACAGGAGTTACATCCATCACGACTCTCGGCCCTCTGATGCGCAACCATTTGCAACGGATCGGTGCCGCCGACGATACGTTTCCACTTATTGAAGACATGTTCACGTTCGTGGACGGACGCGTGGACTTTACACCGGGCGGCGGGCGCTGGCCAGGCGTGACCGATCTCATCTCCGACCTCGATCTTGCGTCGCTCCATGCCGAGGATCATGCGACGGGGTCAACTCGAGTTGGCGCCGTGGACCGCAGGCTCGCGGATTCGTTGGCACCTGCTACGCGGCGTGACCGCGTGCGCGCGCAACTCGCCGATGTGGCCTTTCGAGAGCAACTGCGCCTGATGGCGGGCTGGTCGAATAACGTGTCGGCCTCCATCGTGATTCAGGCTATCGGATTTCCATGCCTGTGGCAGCTTGCCAACCGCAGCTGGCTGTTCCGTAGTGGGGGTTGGGAGCGGCTCCGGGGCCCGCGCAAGGGTCGGCTCACGGATCCGGGCCGCATTTTTCTCGGCCGCGACTATGCCAATAACTTCTGGACACGCCGGCCGCTACAGGCGCCGGTGCGCAATGAAAAACCGTCTCAGGCGGGCAACGCGCGAGCCGTCGCACAACTCATGACTTCTCTCGCCCACGAGTTGATTGACGATGAGGCGCGTATCAGCATGTGGGAGATGTTACGCAAGGATGCAACCTTCGACGCGCCGACAGATAGAGGCGAATCGAGTCCGATTGGCTTTGGGATGGCTTTGGCTCCCGGACTTTGGGCACCGAACCAGGCGCGCTGGTTGTTCAATACGATTCCTGCTATCGGAACTAGCGAGGGTGACGCGTTGCGCGACGGAGACCTCGCTGCATCGAAGATTGGTCTGGTGGATAGCACCCCCCTAACTGTAGCGTGTAATACGCTTCTTGTTCGGAGCGCTCGTACCCTACCCGCTGGAATCGTCAATATCACGGCCGTGCTGGTCGGAATTTGCAGCTGGCAGGCGATCGATTCCGACTTCCTGTTGCCCACTCTAAATAAGTTTGGAGAGGCCATGGCTGCGGAACTCGACGCGCGCCACTCCTGAGCGAACGGAACCCTCATGGCACTGGAGCTCGACCGCGCCGCGCTGGACCACTTCACCCGGTTGCTGGATCCGGTCTCCGCGCTGGGTGACGCAGAGACCCTGCGCGACCTGCTCGCAAATTTGGGATGGGACGTCGACGCCCTTGGCATCGACGCGACGGAGCTCGCGCAAGGAGTGACCGGTGTTGAAGAAGTGATCAGCGAGATGCAGGACTTAGTCGAGAAAGACAAGATCACCTTAACCAATCTTGGTAATGTCCTGGTGACGGTGGCGATCGGCCTTAAGGATGTCATCGAAGCCGTTAACGCGCTGACCTCCGCGAGTGGCGTTTCTGACGAAGCCCTCGAACTGCTAGCGGAAGACCTTGCGGGATTCCTACTCGTCCATTCCGTCGCCTCGACATGGCCGAAAGTTCGCATCGTTCTGAAGCTCCTCGGTCTATTGCAGACGACTCCCATAAGCGCGGTCGCGCGCGCCGATAGCACGGTACTGCGAAGGGCACTCGTCCGGGAAGCCTTCGACTTCACGGTTCTCGGCAACGCGCTGCGCGATCCGCTCGCCTATCTCCGGGGGCGCTTCCTCCTTGATTCGCAGGGTGCCAACCGTCTCGCCGCGGCGGTCTCCGACCTCGTCGGGCCGCTACTCGCCGAAGTGCTGATCGATGCGGGCGCCGCCGCGAGCTATGGCAGCGCCCCCGCCGACGGCCGGCCGGCTCTCACTGGAGCGGAACTCGATGCGATTGCGCACCTCCTCGTCGCGGATTTCGCGATGAGGGACGGCGATGACGTTGCGTATCTCCGCCTCGTGACAGGGCTTACAGATCTCACCGCGTACCCCAAGGAGATAGGCCTGCTCTTCGGCGCGAGTGGCGACGTGAGCATCACCACGCCCACGTCGATTGGAAACATAAAGATCACTCTGAGCGCCGCCGGGCCGCCCGTGCTGATCTCCGCGCACGGCATCGAGCTGGCGGCAGGTGGCGCAGCCACTTTTCACGCTGGCGTGGGTTATCAGACGAGCGCGGCCAATACGCCCGCAGTCCGCTTCGGACCTCCCGACGGTCTGCGTTTCGAGATCGGCGCGATTTCAGCCTCGGTTGGCCTGGACGTGGGTGCGTCGCCGGACCTGTCCGGCTCGCTCGACCTGAAGGACGTTCTGCTCGCCATTCAGGGCGGCGATGGTGATGGCTTCCTCGCGAGCGTGCTGCCGCGTAAGCCCATCCTCATCAAGGCGGATCTGGGCATGGACCTCGGCCTGCGCACCGGCGTCCGCTTCCGCGGCAGCGCTGAAGTGGAGAAGCGCTTCCTGCTCAATCTTGCACTTGGGCCGCTGAAGATTTCGGCCTTCACCGTCGGACTCGGTCTGTCCGACAAGGGCCTGATGCTGCGGCTCACCGGCACGATTGGACTTGCCCTCGGGCCGTTGCAGGCCGTGGTCGAAGACATGGGCCTCGCGGCACGCCTGAAGGCTGCAGTTGCGCAGACGCCGGGCGGCCCGGTGGCGGGCAACGTCGGGCCGTTTGATCTCACCGTGGGCTTCAAGCCTCCGGCGGGCGCGGGGATGTCGATCTCCGCCGGTCCGGTCACCGGCGGCGGTTACATCTTCTTCGACCCGGACAACGAGCAGTACGCGGGCGTGCTGCAGCTTTCGTTCAAAACCATCGGGCTCACCGTGATCGGTCTTCTGACCACGCGGCTGCCTGATCCCGCCGGCGCGCCGGGCGCGACGAAGAAGGGATTCTCGCTGCTGCTCATCATCACGTTCGATCTGCCACCGATCCAGCTCGGTTACGGCTTCACGCTGAACGGGGTTGGCGGCCTACTCGGCGTAAACCGCACAATGGTGGTGGATACGCTGCGCAACGGCGTGCGAAATGGAACAGTGGACTCCATCCTGTTCCCGTCAAACCCCGTGGCTCGCGCGGCTGGGATCATCAGCAACCTCCGCGCCGTCTTCCCGCCGGCGGAAGGCCGCTACATCCTCGGTCCGCTGGTGAAGCTCGGGTGGGGACCAAACGCGATCCTCGTATTTCAGGCGGCCGTGGTACTCGAGCTGGCATCACCGATCCGGCTCGTCATCCTCGGCAAGATCCAGGCGACCCTCCCGGACAAGAAGGACGGCGTTGTCGTTCTGCGGCTCGACATCGTAGGCGTCATCGATTTCGACCGCAGCGAAGTATCGGTCGATGCCTCGTTGGTCGACTCGCGCATCGCGGCGTTCGCGATTACCGGCGACATGGCACTGCGAATCGGCTGGGGAGCAACTAAACAGTTCGCGCTCGCCGCCGGCGGCTTTCACCCGCGCTTCCCAGTGCCGGCAGGGTTCCCGGAGCTGCGGCGCCTCGCGATCGCGCTAGCCAATAGCGACAACCCACGGCTGCGGCTCGAATCGTATTTCGCGCTCACGGCGAACACGATTCAGTTCGGTGCAGGGCTCGACATCTACGCGAAGATGGACACCTTCGCCGGCACGTTTTCCGTGCAGGCGCTGGCAAATTTTGACGCGCTGATCCAGTTCCAGCCCTTCAAGCTCGAAGCCGATCTCGGCGCGTCGGTCGACATCGCGCGCAACGGCGTGTCTATCCTCCATGCCGCCCTGCATGCGGCGCTCACCGGGGCCGACCCGTGGCACGCGACGGGTTACGCAGAATTCGATTTCCTGGGCAAGCATCGCGTCGCCTTCGAAGCCACGATCGGCGAACCTGCGCCGGTGCCGCCACTCACTATGGAACCGCGGGAACTCGCGGACAAGCTCGCCACCGCGTTCGGGCGACCAGATGCGTGGGCGGCTCTGCCGCCGGCTGAAGGCGCGCGCATAGTGTCGCTGCGCAACCAGCCCGGCGGCGGTCGCACTCTCGTCCACCCGCTCGGCGCGCTGGAAGCGAGACAGCGCGTGCTGCCGCTGGAGAAACGGATCGAGCGTTTCGGCGCGGCGATCGTCGATCCGATTATCTTTCGCCTCACCGGCTTTGATATTGGCTCCGGGCTTGACTCCCCGCGCGAGACCTTGCGCGACGACTTTGCGCCCGGGCAGTTCACGCCACTCACCGACGACGAACGCGTCGCTCGACCGGCGTTCGAGGCGATGCTCTCCGGCGGCACAGTGAGAGTTGCCGGATTCGCCGTCCCGGTCGATGCGCCTACCGGCACGACCGTCCCAACGAATTACGAAGATGCATTCGTTGACTACGAACCCGCTCAGGAGACCCTCGTTGCGACGACAGTCGCTTCGCCGCTGGATCCTGGCTACTTCACCAAGCTCTCCTCGCTCCTTACCCCGAGCGGCATCGGCCACCTCGCGCGAGGCGGCGCTGCCGCATTTGCTGCCACGCGTGCCGGTGGCGCGGCCGACTTCGTTTCGCAACCGCTACCCGTCGGTGTACGCGGCGAGCGATACGTCGCTGCGGGCATGGGCGATTTGGCGCCGATTGCGGGTGCGCCGGCTCGCGGCGCGAGCTGTGCCGAAGCGCATGACGACGTCGCCGACTCGCGGGATCGCAAGACCTCTCAAGTCGCGTTGGTGCACGAGGCGACGCCATGAGTTTCACGTTCTTGCGCTGGGTTCGCTTCGGTGTCGCCGCTTCGCTGAAGAACGTTGCGCTGCCGGCGGGCGGCGGGCCGCGCGCGCAGGTCAACATTCAAGTCGGGCTGGATGCGACGCCCTCCGCGTTCACCGGAGTGAACTTGCCCTCGATCCAATTGAGCGTGTTCGGCCCGGGCGACGTGGGCGGCCTGGACTCGCGTCAAGTCGTCCGCACCTTCCCCAACGCCGGCACACGCGATTTCGAGCCCGGCTACCGGGCGCATGTGGAGTTCGATCGACCCGATTTACCCTGGCTGTTCACTCCAGTGGGGCCCGACACGAACAACTTGCTGCGACCCTGGCTCGCGCTGATCGTCGTCGAACGGCGGGACGGGGTCCGGATCGACCCGGCATCGCCGCTACCTATTCTGGTGATCGAGCGCGGTGCCGCCGGCGAGCTGCCGGCGCTAGCGGACGCTGCCGCGTGGGCACACGTGCAGGTTACCGGCAACGTCACGACATCGATTGATGCGATCGCGCGCGAGCAGCCCGAACGCATCCTCTCGCGGCTCATTTGCCCGCGTGTGCTCGCACCGGACACGCCCTACATTGCCTGCGTAGTGCCAGCGTATAACGTTGGAGTCACCGCCGGACTGGGACAGGAAGTTGCCAACAACGCCACCCTCGACGATGCGTGGCCGACACCCGCCCCCGATAGCGTAAGCCTTCCGATTTACCACTACTGGGAGTTCGCGACGGGCGGAACCGGCGACTTCAAATCGCTCGTGACGAGACTGCAACCACATGCGCCGGCTGCAGGTGTCGGGACGCGGCCGCTCGATGTCACGACTCCGGGATTTGGCGTAGCGGACCTGCCTGTCAAGACGCAGGTGCGACTCGGCGGCGCACTTCGGGTGAGGGCCGCGGACGCGCCCCCAACGAGCGAGGAGCTGGCACAGCGACTTCAGCCCGTCGTGAACGCTGCGAACAAAGTGGCCCCGCCGATCTACGGACGCTGGCACGCCGCGGCGACATCGGTTTCGCGGGGCGCGGGCGTGCCGGGCTGGCTCGACGCGTTGAACCTCGACGCGCGTTATCGAGTAGCAGCAGGCATTGGCACTCGCATCGTGCAGGATCGCCAGGAGGACCTGATGGCTGCCGTGTGGCAGCAGTTCGGCGAGATTATTAAGGCGAACCAGGTGCTGCGCCAAGCGCAGCTCGCGATCGCGAGCGCCGAGCGCGTCGTTCATCGGCATCTGGCATCGCAGGCGAATGGAGCGTTGCTCGGCATCGCCGGTCCTGCGATCGCGCGCATTCGCATGGCGCCGGGCAAGACGATACATCGCGCGATTGCCGAGAGCTGCCTGCCAGTCAGCGCGCTGTCGGGCGCCTTCCGACGCATCGCCCGCGCGCATGGGCCGCTCGAGCGGCGCTTCTCCCATCGTGCGCGCACCGTCATTGCGGATGTCGTCCCGCCGACGATTGACGTGCCGAGCCTGATCGAGCGTCTGGCGAGCGGTGAGCTCGACGCACGGAGCGAGCAACGACCGGACGGCGCGGTGCCAACGCCGGAGGGTTTTCCGCCAACGCGCCGCCGACCCGCCATCCGAGGCCGGCCTGCGCAACCGGCTGATGAGCTCATTCGTGCACTGGGCGAACTCGCCCGACGCGCCGCCGTCACTCCTTGCAAGCCGCTTGACGTGGGCGCCGTTGCCCTGGCCTTACGCGCAGCGCTCGTGCCGGATGTCGCGATACCTCCGCGAGTGCTCGCGCAGATTACACTGCCGAGTACTCGCGTGCACTTGTCCGCTCGTCTCGACCCCATTCTGGCCGCGCCAGAAATCCCGACGCCGATGATCGGGCCGCTGATCGAGCTGGGACAGGAGTACCTGTTGCCCGGCCTCGGTGAGCTGCCCGCGAACACCGTAACGATGGTCGAGCCGGACAGCGCGTTCATCGAAGCCTATTTCGTTGGGCTCAATCACGAGATGGGCCGTGAGCTGCTGTGGCGAGGCTTTCCGACGGATCAGCGCGGTACCGTGTTCTCGCGTTTCTGGGACCGCCGCGGAAGCATGCCCGGGGCAGCGGCGCTGCCAGCCGCGGACCTCACGCCGATCGCCGGCTGGCAGCGTGGCGAAAGACTTGGCACGCACCTGACACAGGCAGCGACAGATCTGGTCGTGTTGCTCATTCGGGGTGAACTACTCGACCGCTATCCGCGAGCAACTATTTATCTGCAGCAGGCAACGTGGAAGCGAGACAATGCTGGCGCAATCATTTACGACGGCAACATTGCCAGCCGCATCCCCGTCCCCATAACCACCGACGCGCAATGGCAGCAGTACGCGCGCTTCCCGGCTTTCAGCGGCCGGGTCGGCAGCGATCTCGTCTTCATGGGATACATGTTGCCCAGGGTGACCGTGCGCGGACGCGATCGCACCAACCTGCCCCCGAACACTGCGGACGGCGAGGCCGGTTGGTACGTGGTCTTCCAAGAGCAGCCCACTGAGCCACGCTTTGCGGCAAAACCAGCCCCCGCGCCGCCTCCCAAGTCCGAAACACTGGCAGCTGATCTGATGCGGCCCGCGTTCCGCTTATTCGTGCATGCGAGTGATCTAACCAACCCATAGCCATGAAGCGCTCACAACTCACAGGCCGCGCTGAATATGCTCAGGCGGTACGCGAGCGGGTCGCGGCCGAACGCGAAGCCGCTGCGGCACTCGCCGAGCTTACGGCGACGCGTGCGCGGCTCACGGAGAGGCCGTTACCGATACCCGCCAGCAGCACAGTGAGGAATGCCGAGCGCCGGAAGCTGACAAATCGCGAAAAAAGGTTTGATGCGGCACAACGCGCCCTGGAGGAGATCGACCGGCGCGTCGCGGATGCGCGTGCGCGCACGGTCGCTGGCGAGTCTGGATTCGAGCATCTGTCCGCCGCACATCCACTGCTGCTTTTGCCTGTGCGGCTCGAAACCCGCTTCGCGTGGATCACGGGGAATCGATTCTCGTTCACGGAGAACTCCGCGCTCGAGCAGGTATTGCTCGTTCGAATCTATCCGGACGAGATTCATGAGGATTCGCACGAGCCGGAGATCACGCCGGCTGAGAAGCTCTGGATGCGCGAGTTTCGCGCCAGAATGTTGCGCGCGGCGGATCTGAAGCCGATTCGCGAAGCGTGGGCGGAGCTGATCCGGCGCGCGGGTCCGACGCGCGCGGCGTGGCTGGGGCACTGCGCGCTCTCCGTAACACAGCCGGGCACGCGCCAAGCCACGTTTACACGCCCGTCAGTTGCACGACTGCTGCCGGATCGATGGGCCGCGTACGCGACACTGCCCGACGGATCCACCCTTACCAGCCTGTCGGCACCCGTCCGCGAGCCGCTGGAGACCGGGCCTTCGCCGGACGGCATGGACTGGATGGTGAATTTCGACGCCGCGATGAAGACAGGAATGGCGCTCGTCATTCGCGCCATCCCTCCCGAGGTTACGGAGATTCGGCGCCTCATTGTCGTCGGCGCCCGCGGCACGCTCGATCCATTGCAGGTGCAGACCGAGCTCGAAAAGCTGCTCGACGCGCACCACTTTACGCGCGGGCTCGGGCTGATCGCGCCGGGCAGCCCAACGAACTCAGGACCCGGCGGTCGCGCGGAATACTCGACGCGGCCACTTTTGCCCGCGATCCTCGACATCGAGGAACGCCGATTCTTAGTCGGTGGGCGAAGCGAACCGCTCTGCCAGCGTGGCGACAACACCGACGGCACCGCGCTCGCCACGGCGCTTGGCATCGATCCCGCAGTGTTCGCGTTCGTTGCACACGCGGATGCTACGGACGAACTCGACGCGCGACTCCTGCGCTCGCTCCTCGTTTCTGCCACGCAAAGGACGCTCACGCGGCTGCTCACGGGAATTCTCGAGGAGAACACGTTGATCGAGATGCTCGAGTTCGTGAGCGATCAAGTGAGCGCGCTGGGACCGCTGCCGACGCTGCGCATCGGCAACCAGCCGTATTCCGTGTTGCCCGTAATGCTGGCCGACGCGGCGCAGTTCCCGTCAGGTTCGAGGGCCGCGCGCTACTTGCCCGTGCTCGACCGACTGCGGAGTGTGTGGCAGTCTGCGGCGGCGACCATCGACTGGGTGGGCAAAAGTGGTAGTGATCCCGGCGAGATTCTCGTCCGGCTTCTACAACGCGACGGTGTGGCGAGCCGGTTCGCGTTCCGACCCATGCTCGGGCCTCAGATTGGCGCGGTAGTTGCTGCGGGCCTCACGGGCCAGTCGGCTGTGGTGCTGTCAGAACGGCGCCAACGCGCGGCCGACGTGCTGGACATGATCTGGGCGCGCAACTCGGCAAACTCGCAACTGTTGCAGACCATGGTGTTGCCGACCGCGCCCGCGCTGACCGATCCCATCGTGCAACCTGACGACGCGCCGGACCAGTCGGTCCAGCGAGCAGAAGAATACCTCGAAATCGTCGCAGCCCTGCGCCCCGACCGCCTCCTGCAGCACGATTACGACGGAGGCGAGCGGCCGCGCTCGCTGTTTTTCGCGATCGCGCGGCTCGCGATGCTGGAGTTGGCCGACGCGCGAACCCGGCAAGTTCTCACCAATGCCGGCGCCGACCCCGCGCACTGGGACGACGAAGAGGTTCCGAGCCCCTATCGCGATCCGCTGGCCACCATGCTCGCCAGATTACAGGCGCAGGACCCGGCCGACCCTCTCGCTACGATCGCATTCCATCTTTCGGAACTGGGGGGGAATGCGGGCGTGCTGAGCCAAATGCGCGAAACACTCCGCTACTTCAAGCGGCGGTCTCCTTCAGCCGTTGAGCTGCAGCTGCGCGCGAGTATCGGACTCTTCAGCAATCGACTCGATGCCTGGTACACCGGACTGGCATACGAGCAACTGGTCGAGCTGCGCAACGGCGTCAACACGGCCGCAGGAGTCAACATCGGTGCGTATGGCGTACTCGAACGCATCGTGCGCGCTCCACGCCAGGCAATCGCGAACTCGCCTGGGCTGTTTTCAATGCCCACCAACGGCGGCTACGTCCATGCGCCGAGTGTCAATCATGGCGCCGCTGCGGCGGTCTTGCGGTCGGTCTATCTCGCCCACTCCGCTGCCGTGCGGGGCGAAGCATTCAGTGTCGACCTCTCCTCGCAGCGGGTGCGGCACGCGTTGTCGTTGCTCGAAGGGATCCGCGCGGGCCAGCCTCTGGCGGCGCTGCTGGGCTATCGCATCGAGCGCGAGCTGGCCGAGGAGCAGCTGCAGCGTTTCATTGCCCCATTCCGCGCCGTCGCACCGTTGCTGGCCAATCGGCTCACGCCATCGGGTGCTCCAGCGGAAGCCGTCGCGGCGAACAACGTGGTGGATGGGCTCACGTTGCTGGAACTCGCGGGATACGACGGCGGCGCGAGCTCCGCGAGTGTCACCGTGCTTTGGGCCGCGAATCCTTCGTTGGGGGCGCTTACGGCGGCCGAGTCTGCGGCGGTGACCCGCGTGCTCGCTTCGGCGCAGGACGCCGTAGACGCGGTCTCGGACCTTGTGCTCGCCGAAAGCGTGTATCAGGCGGTGCAGGGTAATCCCTCTCGCACAGGTGCGGCCGTAGACAGTGTGTCGGGAGCCCCTGTGCCACCGGTCGAGCCGGGCATTGCGCGGACGCCGCGTTCGGGTGTCGCCGCCACGCATCGTGTCCTCGCCGTGATGGAAGCGGCCGCTGCCGCGCCCGTAAGTGGCTGGGCCACCACTCCGCGTGCAGCTTCGGAGCCGCGCCTGGAAGCCTGGTGCGCAAGTTTTATGCCGCGCACGGCCCAGATCCACCTGCGGGCGCGTTTCCGCGGCAGCGACGGCGAGGTGACCGCAACACTCGACGATGTGAGACTGAGCGATTTGTTTGACAGCGCGGTTGATGCCGGCCTTCCGTACCTGCCATTTGCTGCGCTCGATCTGGTCGCACTCGCCGACCCTCGTGAAACACCACAGCGATCCGCGCTCGAAGCCAGGCTGTCCGCACTCCTGGAGCTGCAGCGGCCGCTCGACTTGCCTGATGCGGCCCTGGAACTCGTTTACGATCGCCCCGCGGCGTGGGATGCCGCCGCATTCGGCATCGTGGAGACGCTTGAGATCGCGGCGCAACTGCGGAATGTCATCGGCTGTGGGCGGCCGCTCGCGCCGGAAGATTTCATCCTGCCCGGGGAAGCGCCGACTCTCCAGGTCGACGCCGCGGAGTACGCGGACCGGGCGCAGAACGCGGTGGTAGAGCTCAATGACGTTACCGCGCTGCTCACGGCGGCCGCGGCCAACGACGATGCCGGGTCGATGCGCGAGGCGCTCTTCTCCGCGGACGCGCTCGGTGTTGCTGGTGCGGCGCCGCCTTCAGTGCGAGATGCGACAGATGCGCGCGAACGAACACGTCTCGAAAAGCAGGCACGACTGATCGAGCAGCTTCGGGCGCAAGCAAAAGCCGTGCTCGCAGAGCTTGCGCGTCGTTCGCGTCGAGTTGCCGATGCCGGCACGGATCCGGTCGCACGACTGAAAGCAGTGTTTGGCGACGCCTTCGTCAGCCTGCCGGTGATGACCGACGTCAGCGGCGGCGGCCTGCGCCTTGGTGCGACGGCCGCTGGCGCAAGCGGCTCAGCCGTCCGCGCGTGGGTTGCACGCGCTGCGCGCGTTCGCGAGGGCGTTCGCCTCCTCGACTCGGCCATCGGTGCCGCCGAGGCGGTTGCCCAGTCGCAGGCAGCGGGCACGGCACCGCGCCTCGATATGCGGCAACTCGGCGGCACTACCGGCGAGCGGTGGATTGCCCTGCCCCTGGCAGCCGGGACGACCTCTCTGCCGGGTGGACGAATTTCCCTGCTAACAGTCGCCACGGGCACACTACCCACGACGGCGATCGCTGGGCTGTTTATCGACGAATGGATTGAGGTGGTACCTTCCGCCGAAGAAACCACGAGTGTCGCGTTCCACTACGAGGCGCCCTCGTCTGCGCCACCCCAGGTGCTGCTACTCGGCGTACCGGCCCCGGGCAACAAACGCTGGACCGAAGCGATGGCGCAGGGGTTCGTCGTAGAAGCTCTGGACCTCGCCCGCATCCGCTTGGTCGATATGGATGACCTGTCGGACCTGGGACAGCTGCTGCCCGCCTTCATCACGACCGAGAATACCGCTGGAGACGTAGCGAGTCTCGATGTCGAGACACTCACGCGCACTGGAGGGAACTGATGTCGAAGACTTATCTGTTGCGCACGGAGCCGCGTACGACATCCTCCGACCTCTCGCAGGGCGTCGCCGCGCGCGTCTACGACGCCTTGTGGACGCTCGGCAGGCAATGGCAGCTCGGCGAATTCCTCGGCGAGGATGCAGGGACGCCGGTGAATGCGACACTCGATGCCGAGATTGCAATGCTCTCTGTGTGCCGTCGCGGGCTTACCGGCAGCGATGAAGCGTACGATCCGAAGGCACTGCCGCTCGAGGCTTACGTCGAGGCCGACGCGATCCCTGCAGCATCAGTCTGGACGCTGCGACGGCGCATCGATGTCGGTCGCGAGTTCCTGCGCGCCTTGGCGGACTCCGGGATGAGCACTTACGCGAATGGATTCCGTGATGCATACGAATTTTCGCCCGCTTCGCCGGAAATGCGCGCCGCAGATCCGGCGGCTGCCCGTTTGCTCGACCTCGCGATTGGCCGAATTCCGGATGGTAAACAGCTCTCCGACAGCGTCGGCCAGGCACTTGACGACGGCGACCCCTTCCCTGATCCGCCCGTCATCGCGGCGAACGACATGGATGCCGTCCGCGCTTCGGCCACGAGGTGGTATACGTGGTGCAAGGAAACGCTGTTTGAGGGCGACGCGCAAGCATCTGCGTGGCGCGGCGACACACTCGATTACTCATTCAGCGTTGCCTCTTCCACGGCTTCGCGCGCGCTGCGACTTGATTCGAGCGAGCATCGTGGGGGCTCACTCGACTGGTATTCATTCGACGCGCGTCCACAGGCCAATCCCGCGGATTTTCAGGCGATGCCGAGACTGCAGGGGCTGCCGACAGGCGTTCGCTTTCGCGGCATGCCAAACGCGCGCTGGTGGGAACTCGAAGATGCGTCCGTCGATTTCGGCAGCGTCGATGCCGGCGCGTTCTGCATCTGCTCCAATCGGAGGCGTATGTCGCCGCCAGTTTGTACAAGCACCAACGGGAACCAGTATTGCGGCACGGTCGTCCCCAACAGATACTTGAGGGCCGCATCCAACTTTGGTGGCGAAGTGCTGGGTTCCCGCTCGCGCATCACTTGCTCCGCGCGTTGTTCGGCCACGCCGCGCGCTCCTTCATAGCTACGCTCGACTGCCCACGCGAGATTGGCCATCTCGTCTCGCAACAGGAGAACTTCTTCGACTGGCCGTTCTTCGATCCGCTGCGGTGCGACCGGTGGCAGGAAGAACAGGTTGTCCACCCCCGGAGTACCGCCTTGTCCAGGCGCGCGCTCGGTCAGCGTGAACATCGACCATCGCGAGTGGCCCTGGCGCCCGCTGCCGTACGCAGCCGGAGACACTTTCAGTTGCATGCCGAAGGTATCATCAACTACGAGCGAGGTCACTCGGCAGATCGATCCCACCGGCAAGCGCACCGGTATCGCGAAGAAATCA
>Ga0066710_100003424_pt1 | contig 13516 bp, 9 predicted proteins | sample GraSoiAngelo_159_FD_79666 | JGI IMG/M metagenome (GOLD analysis project Ga0066710, IMG submission 79666) | Grasslands soil microbial communities from the Angelo Coastal Reserve, California, USA - 14_1009_16_40cm | ecosystem: Environmental > Terrestrial > Soil > Grasslands | place: USA...
AGAAGATCTACTCGGCGACTTCCGCGGCTTCGGCCTTCGCCCGCGTCCTCGAGGCGGCGCGGGCGGTGGCCTCGTCGCTCGCCCGCGACGGCGCCCGCGTCGCGCGCAACGTGGTGCTCGGGATGCTGCTCGCGGGGGTGGCGATCTACGCGGACCGCGCCCACGACGCCGACCGGCGCTTCCACTCGCTCGACCTCGAGACGATGCAGGCGCTGCGGCAGGGGGCGGCGGTGGGGGGCAGCCGGTTCGAGCCGGGCGCGGACATCTCGACGCCGGGCAAGGCGCTGGCGTTCCTGCCCAAGGGCCTGGCCTTCTTCCTCCTCGCCCCGTTCCCGTGGACGGTGACCAACCTGCGCCAGGTCCTGACGCTGCCCGAGATGCTCTTCTTCTACTCGCTGCTGCCGGCGATGGTCCACGGCATCGCCGTGCTGATACGCCACCACCTGGCGCGCTCGATGATGGTCCTCCTCATCACCGCGGGCCTCACCTTCGGCTACGCCCTGGCCGAGGCCAACGCGGGCATGGCCTACCGCCAACGGGCCCAGGTCCTCGTCTTCTATCTGGCCTTCGCCGCCGTGGGCGTGGAGAGCCGGCGCGCCAAGCGGGTCCCCGCCGTCCAGGGATCGGCGGAGCCGGCGCCGGAGGCGGCCTGAGTCAGCGAGCCCGGAAGTGCTCCCGCGCCGCCTCGAGGACGCGGGCGAAGGCCGAAGCCGCGGAAGTCGCCGAGTAGATCTTCTCCACCACCGTGCGCGCCGCCCGGCCCATGTCGGTCCGCCGGCGCGGGTCCTCCAGGCTCGCCAGCGCCTCGACCCAGTCGTCCTCGGCCTCGCAGAGGAAGCCGGTGCGCCCGTGCTCGATGCTCTCGACGCTGCTCCCGAAGCGCGTGGCCACCGGCGGAATCCCGAGCGCCATGTACTGCAGCTCCTTCATCGGGCACTTGCCGCGCACCCAGTCCGTCCGCGGCAGCGGCTTGAGGCCGACGTCGAAGGTCCGGATGAGCGGCACCTCTTCCGCCGCCGACCAGGGCACGCAGCGGACGTCGACGCCCGGGATCGTGACGCCGCCGCCGAAGACCACCAGCTCCATCCGGACCCGGGCCGCCGCGCGGCGCAGCGGCTCCGCGATCAGCGCGACGTAGGGGCTGGTCGTGAGCGATCCCGTCCAGCCGACGGTGAGCCTGTCCACGGCGGCGTGAGCGCGGGGCGGGCTGTAGAGGTCGAGGTCGATGCTGGTGGGCACGAGATAGACGCGGGGGTTGTGCCGGCGCGCGTGGTCGAGAAGGTGATGGCATCCGGCCGAGACGGCCGAGCAGGTGGCGAGGATCCGGTCGATCTTGGCGAAGTTCTTGAGGCGCTCGAACCGCCGGTTGGCGGCGCTGACGTTGGGCAGCCAGATCGCGTCGTCGAAGTCGAAGACCGTGGGCACGCGCCGCGCGAGGATCGCCTCGATGCTGCTCAGCCCGATCGGCACCGCCTCCCGGTGGATCACGACCACGTCGAACTCGCGGGCCTGGTCGAGCGCCCAGCGCAAACGCCGGGCCGTCCCTCGGAGCACGCTCCGCGCCTTGGCCCACAGATGGCCGGGCTGGTAGAGCCGCGCCGCGGTCTCCGGGTCCAGGAACGGAAAAAACTCCAGCGTGATGCCGGAGGCGGCCAGCGGCTTCTGCCACTGCTCGAGGCGGAAGCGCTGGCTGGGCGCCGCGCCGCGGGGATACGGCACGACGCAGGCCACCCTCATGGGCGGAGGAGGCTCTCGTACAACCGCCGGTAGGCCGGCAGCGCCACCGTGTCGAGGTCGAACATCTCGCGGGCGAGGGCGCGGAAGTGCGCGGGCGGCTTCTCCATCAGCCGGGCCAGGCGGCGGGCCGCGTCCTCCATGTCGCCTTCGCCGGCCGGATAGGCGAGCGCCACCGCTCCCTCCCGTGCCTCGATGTCGGCGCCGTCGCCGACGTCGCGGCTGATGAGCAGCGGCAGCCCCACCGCGAGCGCCTCGGCGTACTTCGTCGGCGAGGACGAGCGCTTCGAGAAGCACGGGCGGATCAGCGCCACCGCCGCGTCCGCCGCCGCCAGATGGCGGGGCACGTCCGCGGCGGGCACGCCGATCACGGTCGTCTCCCCTTCGGCGAGGCCCGCGTCGCGGCTCGACTGCCGCGCGATCTCGGGGGCGTTGTTGACGAGCCAGAGCAGGTGCGCGGCGCGGCCCGTCACGGCCCGGAACGTCTTGACGAAGCGCGCCATCTCGCCGGGCAGGTACCAGGTGCCGAGGCTTCCCGAATAGACGAACAGCGCCGTTTCCGGCGCGATGCCCAGTTGCCGCCGCATGTCGGCCCGCGCGCCGGCATCGACCGCGAACGCCTCGAGGTCGACGCAGCAGGGAATGACCTCCATCGGCGGCCGGCGCCCCTGCTCCGCGAAGCGGCCGGCCGCGTACGGCGCGATGGCCCTGGTCAGGACCACCGCCCCCGCCGCGCGCGCGAACATCTCGGTCTCGATGCGCTTGGCCAGCCGGTACTTGAGCCCGCCCTCCTTCCAGACGCCGCCGTCCACGTATTCCTCGGCCTGGAGGCCGCGGATGTCGAAGAGGATCGGATGGCGGCGGGTCGCGCGCAGCGCGATCGTGGCCGGCACGTACCCGCGCGCGTGCACGAGCCCGACGTCCTCTTCGCGCAGGATCCGGCGCAGCACCCGCACGCCCTGCAGCACGTCCCAGCTCGTCGCGGGCAGGCTCGGAGATTGGTGGTAGCGGCGCCAGGTCCAGGCGATCCCCCGGCCGCGCAGGCGGGCCTCCATCGCGGCGAGCGCCCCCGGCGCCTGGAGGCGCGCGGCCCGCTCGAAGCTCACGATGTGGACCGGCCACGTCGCGTGCAGCCGCTCCAGGTAGGGCAGGATCTGCGAGGGGCCGAGCGGGTCGAGCAGGCCGTTGTAGGTGACGAAGGCGGCGCCGCGCGCCTTTCGCGCAGGGGCGGGCAGCGGGCCGGAAGGGGGCGCGGGAGAGGCCAAGCGTCGCGGGATGGTACCATCCCTGCCGTGACCCGCGTGCGCACCGCTCTGCTGGCGGCGCTGGGCGCGACCTCCACGCTGGCGGCCGTGTGCTACGGAGCCGCCCACCCGCCGTCGTACACGACGGCGGGCTCGCGCTCGGCCGACGCGGCGCTGGTGCTCTCGGGCGACGTGGACGACCTGCGCACGCTCGAGACGGCCGCCCTCTACCGCGCGGGCGCGTTCCCCCGCGTGGTGCTCACCGGGCGCGGCGTGGGCGGCGACAGCGCCGCCGAGATGGCGAAGGTCGCGCGCCGCATGGGCGTGCCCGAGGACGCGATCCGGCTCGAGGTCTCGTCCACCTCCACCCGCGAGAACCTCCTCGGCGCGGGGCCCATCATCCGCTCCGCGGGATGGAAGCGCGTCGCGCTCGTCACCAACGAGTCGCACATGGGCCGGGCCGAGCGCGCGGCGCGCAAGGTGCTGCCGGAGGTGGAGTGGGTGCCGATCCCGGTGGAGGACGCGGGCCCGCCGGCGCGCATCTACCGCGTGCGCCTCCAGGAGTGGCTGAAGCTGGCCCGCTACGCGCTCTACGGGTGGGTCTGAGCCGCGCATGTGCGGCCTGGCGGGGGTCCTGACCTTCGACGGCGCGCCGGTGGAGCAGGCGGCGCTCGCCGCGATGGGCGACGGCCTGCGCCATCGCGGCCCCGACGCCGCCGGCTACCACGCCGACGCCGCGGCGGCTCCCGGGATCGGCCTCGTCCACCGCCGGCTCTCCATCATCGATCTGTCCAAGGCCGCCGATCAGCCGCTGGCCAACGAGGACGGCACCATCCTCGTCCTCCTCAACGGCGAGATCTACAACTTCCGCGAGCTGCGCGCCGACCTCGAGGGCCGCCATCCCTTCCGCTCGCACGGCGACACCGAGGTGGTCGCGCATCTCTACGAGGAGCGCGGCGACGACGCAGTGGCCGCCCTCGACGGCATGTTCGCGCTCGTGATCTGGGACGCCCGCTCGCGCCGGCTCGTCCTCGCCCGCGACCACTTCGGCAAGAAGCCGCTCTACTACTGGCACGACGCGCGCCGCTTCGTCTTCGGCTCGGAGATCAAGGCGCTCCTCGCCGCGGGCGTGCCCGTGGAGATGGCGGAGGAGAATCTCGGCGAGTACCTCGCCTTCGGCTACGTCCCGACCCCGCGCACGCTGTTCCGTGGAATACGCAAGGTGCCGCCGGCGTCGCTCCTCGTCGTCGACGCCGGCGGGGTGGCCCCGCCGCGCCCCTACTGGGACCTGCGCTTCCCGGCCAAGGGGGCCGCCGAGCGCGTGCGCCTGCGCGATGCCGCCGACCGCGTGCGGGACCTGCTCTTCGCCGCCGTGCGCCGGCGCCTCGTGGCCGACGTGCCGCTGGGCCTGTTGCTGTCGGGTGGCGTCGACTCGGCGGCGGTGGCCGCGATCATGGCGCGGCTGGTTCCGGGACGGGTGAAGACGTTCACGGTCGGCTTCGAGGGCGACGCGTTCTTCGACGAGCGGCCGTACGCGCAGCAGGTGGCCCGCGACCTCGACACCGAGCACCACGTCTCGGTGGTCCGGCCGGAGGCGGGCGCGCTGCTCGAGACCCTGCTCGATCACCACGACGAGCCGTTCGGCGACTCCTCGGCGCTGCCCACGTACCTGGTCGCCCGCGAGGCGCGCGCCCACGTGACGGTGGCCCTCAACGGCGACGGCGGCGACGAGACCTTCGCCGGCTACGACCGCTTCCAGGCGGTGCTGATCGCCGACCGAATGCCTTCGCCGCTGGCCCACGCGCTGCGGGCGGCGGCGCGGCTGGTGCCGGAGGGCCCGAGCTACCACGCGCGGCGGCGGCGGATCCGCCGCTTCGTGGACAAGGCCGCGCTGCCGTTCGACGAGCGCATCTTCTCCTGGACGTCCTTCTTCGACCTGGCCACGCTGCGGATGCTCGACGCCGACCGCGTGGCCGACCGCGAGCGGGTCCTGTCTTCGTATCGGGAGGCCCTGGCCCGGTGCGCCGGCGCCTCGGTCCTGTCGCGTCTGCTCTACCTGAACGCCCGCACGTATCTCCTGGATGATCTGCTTCCCAAGATGGACCGCATGACGATGGCCCACTCCCTGGAGGCGCGCAGCCCCATGCTCGACCGCTCGCTCGTCGAGTACGTGGCCGGGCTGCCCGACCGCCTGAAGCGCCGCGGCGGCCGCGGAAAGATCGTCCTCAAGAAGGCGGTGGCCGACCTGCTGCCGCGGGAGATCCTGATGCGGCCCAAGCACGGCTTCGGGGTGCCGCTCGGCCAGTGGTTCCGCGGCGAGCTCCGGCCCCGGGTGGAGTCGCTGCTGCTCGAGCGGCCGCGCCTGGCGCGCTGGCTGCGGGTGGACGCGGTGCGCCAACTGTTCGCCGAGCACCTGGCCGGCCGGTCCGACCGCGGGCACCAGCTCTGGACGCTGCTCACGCTGGAGCTGTGGCTGCGCAAGCACCGGATCGGATGAGCGCGCGGCTGAAATCGGCGGCCGAAGCGCTCCTCCTCCTGGCGATCGTCCTCGCGCCGTGGCCCTACGGCGGGGCGACCGACCCCGCCCGCTACGCCATCGTCGCCCTCGTTCTCCTCGCCTCCGCGCTCTTCGCGCTCGCCCGCGCGCTTGCGGGCGAGGGCCTGCCCCGCCTCGCCCTTCCCGCCGCGGCCCTGACCGCGCTCGGCCTCCTCCAGATGGTCGTGGGCGCCAGCGCCGCGCCCGTCTGGACGGCGGAGGCGGTCCTCGTCCTGGCGGCGATGAGCTCCGCCGTCGTCTTCTGGAGCGAGCGCGCGCGCGACCGCGCCGCCGCCGTGCGCCTGGCGGCGGCGGTCCTCGTGGTGTGCGCGGCGGAGGCCGCCTTCGGCGCCGTGCAGTGGTCGCTCGCGCCGGACCGCATCTACGGCCAGACCACCCCCATCGTCACCACCCCCTTTGGCTCGTACGTGAACCACAACCACTTCGCGGGGCTGGTGGAGATGGGCATCGTGCTCGCGGCCGCGATGGCCCTCGGCCTCTCTCGATTGCGCGGTGGCGCCACCCCCGCGGTCATCGGCCTGGCCGGCCTGGCCCTGGGGCTGGTGGCGGTGCACGTGGCCAGCCGCAGCCGCGGCGGCCTCATCGCCCTCGCCGTGGGCCTGGCGGTGGCCGGAGGCCTCTGGGCCCGCGCGGCCTCCCACCGCGGCGTCCCTCTCCGCGCGGCCCCGCTGGCGGCCGGCGTTCTCGTCGTCCTCGCCTTCGGCCTCGCCGTCGTTCCCGAGGGCACGCGCGCCCACCTGGGCACGATCCTCCGCGGCCGGCCCGACTCGTCGGGAGACTACCGGCTCGACGTGGCGCGCGACACGCTGCGGCTGTGGGCGGCGCATCCGCTGCTCGGCACCGGCCTGGGGGCCTACGCCGACGCCTTCCCCGAGTTCAAGCGGGCGCACGGCGAGGTGCGCACCACGCATGCCGAGGACGACGCGGTCGAGTTCCTGGCCGAAGGTGGGCTGGCCGGCGTGGCCCTGGCGGCGTGGTTCGCGGCGATGGCGGTCCGCGGCCTCGTCCTCCGCCTGCGCCACGGCCGCGATCCGTTCCGCAAGTCGATCGCGGTGGGCGCGGCGGGCGCGGTGGCGGCGCTGGCCGTGCACTCGCTGTTCGACTTCAACCTGAGGCTCCCCGCCAACGCGCTCGTCTTCGCGTCGCTGCTCGGCCTGGCGGCCTCGCCGCGCGAGCCGCCCCCCGCCGTCGGCGCCCGGACCCTGCCCGCCGCGGGCGCGGCCGTCCTGCTGCTGCTGGGCACGGCCGCGGTCGGGCGGGCGGCCGGCGCGGTGGCCCTCGAGCGCGCGCTGCGGGACGGCGATCCCCAGATGCGGGTCGCGGCGCTCGACACCGTGCTGCGGCGTCACCCGTACCTGGCCGACGCGTACCGCGCGCGCGCGCTGGCCTGGCGCGACCTGGCCATCGGCCGCATGGGCTTCGCCGCGCCGCGCCTCGAGAGGGCGGAGCGCGACCTCGGCTCGGCCCTGCGCCTGCGCCCCTCGTGGGGAGAGGCCTGGGCTGACCTGGGATGGACGCGCTGGGTGCGGGGCGATCCCGCGGGCGCCCGTGCGGCGATGGACCGTGCGCTGTTGCTCGATCGCACACATCCCCATATCGCTCGCTCCCACGCTCAACTGCTCACCCGCCTCGAGCCTCGGGAGGACGCCGGCCCCCCCGCACCGCGATGAACAGTTAAAGTGTTACTTCAGGCGGCGCGTACGTCCGCCCTAACTTGACCAAAAACCCAAGCCATGCTATAGGTTACGCCGCCTGGGCCAGCGTCAGAAGGCGACGATGACCGACCTCGAGGCTCCTTCTCCTCCTCCTGCGCGGCGCGGGGTAAGGGTTTTGCGGCTCTTCTCCCGGTTGAACGTTGGAGGTCCAGCCGTACACGTGATCCTCTTGACCGCCGGCCTCGGAGATCGAGGGTACGAGACGCGTCTCGTCGTGGGGCAGGAGTCGCCCCGCGAGGGGAACATGTTCGACCTGGCCGCGCGCAAGGGAGTCGTGTGCACGTCGATGCCCGGCCTCGCGCGCGAGGTGCGGCCCTGGCGCGACCTGCGGGCGCTCGTCGGCCTCTACCGCATGATGCGGCGCTTCCGGCCGCAGATCGTGCACACGCACACGGCGAAGGCGGGGATGCTCGGCCGTCTCGCCGCCCGGGCGGCGGGCGTGCCGGTGGTCGTCCACACGTTCCACGGCCACGTCCTGCGCGGGTACTTCGGCCGCCTCACGACCGCCTTCTATCGCGCGGTCGAGCGCCGCCTGGGCGCGTCGTCGGACGTGCTGGTCGCGGTGTCGGAGGCGGTGAAGCGCGACCTCGTCGCGCTCGGCGTCGCCCCCGACGCGAAGATCCGGGTCATCCCCCTCGGCCTCGACCTCGAGCCGCTCGCGGGACCGCTGCCGCGCGGCTCGCTGCGCGGCGAGGCGCGCGTCGGCGACGGCGCGCCTCTGGTCGGCATCGTCGGCCGCCTCGCTCCGATCAAGGACGTGGACACGTTCCTCCGCGCGGCGATCGCGGTGCGGGCCGCCCTGCCCGCCGCGCGGTTCGCGATCGTCGGCGACGGCGAGGAGCGGGGACGGCTGGAGGCGGAGAGCGCGCGGATGGGCCTGGGGGGCGCCGTGTTCTTCCACGGCTGGCGCCGCGACATGACCGAGGTGTACGGCGACCTGGACGTGGTCGTGAACTGCTCGCGCAACGAGGGCACGCCGGTGGCGCTCATCGAGGCGCTGGCCGCGGGCCGTCCGGTGGTGGCCACGCGCGTGGGGGGCACGCCCGACCTGCTCGGGGAGGGACGGCGGGGCGTGCTCGTTCCGCCCGGCGACGCCGGCGCGCTCGCCGCGGCCGTGCTCGACGCGCTGCGCGGCAGCGACGAGATCCGGGCCCGGTCACGCGAGGGCCAGGCCTACGTGCTCGCCCATCATTCGGCGCGGCGCCTCATCGACGACGTCGACGCGCTCTATCGGGAGCTGCTGTCGCGTCCGGCGGCCGCGGCCTGAGAGCCGGATGGATCATGTGCTGCTGGCGGTCCTCGTCATGACGTCGACGACGGCGCTGTGCGCCGCGCTCGTCCCGCCCAGCCGGGCGCTGGCCCGCCGTTTCGGGGTGATCGACGAGCCCGGACACCGCAAGGTCCACCGCCAGCCCATGCCGCGGCTGGGCGGGTTCGCGGTGTTCCTCTCGTTCACGACCGTCGTGCTCGCGGGCTCGCTCCTCTCCCCGGCGCTGCAGCAGCTCGGGTGGGTGCAGTCGAGCTTCGACTCGTCGCTGTCGATGCTGCAGGAGGCCTACCGCGTGAAGAGCCGCCTTCTCGCGATCCTGGCCGGGGGCGCCCTCACCTTCGCCGTCGGCCTCGCCGACGACATCCTGGGCAAGCGCTTCCCGGTGGGGGTGAAGTTCGCGGGCCAGCTCGTGTCGGCCCTCATGCTGGTGGCGGCCGGCGTGCGCATCTCCTTCCTGCCCTACGAGGCGCTCAACGTCGGGGTGACCGTGCTGTGGCTGGTGGGCGTGACCAACGCCTTCAACCTCCTCGACAACATGGACGGGTTGGCGGCGGGCGTGGCCTTCGTGGCCGGCGGCGTGTTCCTGATCAACGCGTGGGCCCTCGGCGAGTTCTTCATCAGCCTGATGCTGGTCGCCTTCATGGGCAGCCTGCTCGGCTTCCTGCTCTACAACTTCCACCCGGCGACCGTGTTCCTGGGCGACTGCGGCAGCCTGTTCATCGGCTTCGTCATGGGCTCGCTGACGCTGCTGGAGCGGTACATCTCGCACGCGTCGAGCTCGCTCTTCCCGATCCTGATGCCGGTGGTGGTGCTCGCGCTGCCCCTGCTCGACACGGCCACCGTGATGTACATCCGCCTGAAGGAGCGCCGGCCCATCTACATCGGGGACAGCCGCCACCTCTCCCACCGCCTGGTCTCCCTGGGCTTCTCGCAACGCGCGGCGGTGATGTTCCTGTACCTGATCACGTTCGCCCTCGGGCTGGGCGCGGCCTCCCTGCCCGACGCGACGCCCGGGCACACGCTGCTCATCCTCGTGCAGTTCCTGGCCTTCATCGCCGCCATCTTGATCCTGCTCTTCTTCGAGCGGCGCCGGCAGCCGCGGGGAGCGACGCGGTGAGCGCGGCGCTCCTGCTCGCCTGGGGAATGGCGGCGCCGGTCCGGCTCGTCGAGGTGCGGAGCGAGCAGGTCGAGGGCCGGCCGGCGGTGGTCGTGGTGGCGGCGGGCCCGCTCGAAGGCGTGAGCGTGAAGCGCGACGGCCGCGACGTGGTGATGAGCCTGGCCGTCACCGCGCCCGCCGGCCTGGCGCCGCCCGCGGTGGCCGCGCCCCTGGAGGCGCTCCGGATCGAGCGTGCTCGCGACGGCGTGCGGCTGGTCGTGCGGGTGGCGCCCGAGGTGAGCTACGAGCTGCGCCGCGAGCTGGCCCGGGTGGTCCTCTTCTTCGGGCCGGCTCCGGTGGCGCCTCCCCCCTCGAGCGCCGAGCTGTACCGCGGGCTCTTCCCCCCCGCGGCCGGCGACGCGGACGTGCCGGGAACGTCTCCCGCCGGCGAGGGGGGCGCGGCCGGCACCGGCGTGCCGGAGCGCCCGCCCGAGGCGACGCGCGAGGGGTTCCACCTCGGCACCATCCTCTTCAAGCCGTCCGCGACGTTGGCCTACGTCGACGCGGACGTGTCGCTGCTCGACACGCCGCAACCGGTGCGGGACCATTACGCGGAGGCGAAGCCCGCTCTCGGCATCGACATCCCTTTGCGAGACGGGCTGCTCGGCCTGGACTACGAGGCTCGAATCCGCCGCTACTCCGAGTTCGCGGCCGTCAACGACGTCACCCACCAGGGCAACGCGCGCCTGCAGTATCCCGTGGGCCCCTCGTTCACGCTCCGCGGCTCGGCCCACTTCGCCCGGGGACTGCTCGAGACGACCGAGGTCGATCCCGGCGGCGAGTACTTCTTCGGCCTCGGCCGCTTCACGCGGCGGCAGTTCGGAGCGGGATTCCGCATCAACACCGGCAGCCGCCTGGACCTGGATGCGGCCGGAGGCCTGGACAAGGTGACGGTCGACCACGCGTCGGGCTTCTTCGACTACGAGCGCCGCTTCGCGAGCGCGAGCCTGGGCGTCGAGCTGGGACCGGAGCGGCGCTCGAGCCTCGTGTACTCTTTCGAGCAGGTGCCTCCCTCGCCGGAGCGGCCGGAGTCCGAGTCCCGGATCCACACGCTCTCCGCGGCCGTGGAGGGCGAGATCCTGCCGCTGCTGAGCGGGCGCGCGTCGGCCGGTTACACCCGGCGCGACAGCCCGCACGCCGCGGCCGGGGGCGACCGCTTCCGCGGCCTCACCTTCGGCGCGCAGCTCAAGCGCGAGTTCGGCCGCTCGTCGAACCTGGTGATCACGGCGAACCGCTCCACCGAGCTGTCGGCCTTCGAGGAGAACGCCTTCTACGTCACCACCTCGGTGCAGGGCGTGCTCACGGCGCCGCTTCCGTTGTCGCTCTCGGTCGTCGTCGGGGGCGGATACCACGTGAACCGCTATGAGACGGCGGCCGCGGAGCTGGGCTCGGCCCGCCGCGACCGGATCACGTACTGGCTCGCCGGCGTCGGCCGCAGCATCACGCGCTGGGCCTTCGTGCGCGCCGACTACCGCCACGACCGCCGCGACTCGAACATCGACTTCTTCGACCAGACGACGCACGCGTTCTACGCCCAGCTCGGTTTGGGCTTCGTCGGGGAGCCGACGCGCCGATGAGCCGCCCGCCGATCGCCGCGGCCCTCGGGCTGATCTGCGCGGCGGCCCTTTCCGTCGCCCAGACGCCGCGGCCCACCCCGAGCCCGGCGCCGCGCGCGCCCACGCCCGCGGCCCCGGCGGCCTCACCGTCGCCCGCGGCCACGCCCGCCCCCACGCCCGCCCCCGAGTACCGCCTGGGGCCCGGCGACGTCCTGGAGGTGATCGTCTTCGGCAACGACGACCTCTCGCGCACGACCACCGTGCAGACGACGGGCAGCATCTCCCTGCCCCTGCTGGGCGAGGTGCCGGTGGCCGGCCTCACCGTCTCCGAGGCGAAGCGGAAGCTGACGTCGCTGCTCGCGCGCGACTTCCTGGTGAACCCGCAGGTGGATGTGAAGGTGAAGGACTACCTGAGCCAGTTCGTGACCGTCCTCGGGGAGGTGAACAGCCCCGGGCGCAAGGGCCTGCGCGGACGCACGCGGCTCATCGACGTCCTCGTCGACGCCGGCGGCTTCACCCCCCGGGCCTCGGGCGAGGTCTCGATCACGCGCGCCGAGGGCACGTTCGACGGCGGCGGCCGGCTGCTGCGCCTGCGCTTCGGGAGCGCCACCCCGAGCGCGATCGACCAGATCAACCTGGAGCTGGTGCTGCGCAACGGGGACATCATCACTGCCCTTCCGAAGTTCTATGTTACGGTGGAGGGCGAAGTCATGCGGCCGGGACGCTACGTCCTGGACGGCGACCTGACCGTGACGGGGGCCATCTCGACCGCGGGAGGGCTGACCCGCTACGGCAAGAACGACGTCCAGGTGCGCCGGGTGGACGGCCAGACGGGGAAGACCACCATCATCGAGGTGGATCTCAAGGACGTGCGCAAGGGCAAGAAGCCGGACCTGCCCCTCCTGCCGAACGACGTGGTGACCGTGCCCCGCCGTATCTTCTAGGAGCGAGCGTGCAGCCTCTCCCTCACGGCTCCGCGGCCGGCCCGTCCGAGATGCCGCTCGACTTCCGTTACTACCTGGACGTCGTGTGGCGCGGCCGCACCCTCATCACCGCCGCCGCCCTCGCCGGGCTCAGCCTCGGCCTCCTCGTGGGCTTCCTGCAGACGCCGCAGTACCAGGCGGCCGCGCTGCTCCAGATCGAGCCCCCGACCCCGGCCTTCATGAGCGTCTCGGACGCGCTCGTGGGCGGCGGCAGCTACTTCCAGAACACGGACTTCTACAACACGCAGTTCAAGATCCTCCGCTCCCGCGGCGTGGCCGACGCGGTCGTTCAGCGCCTCAAGCTCACCGACCGCCCGCCGTTCAAGGACAGCCCCGACCCGGGCGGGATGCTCCTCGGCTTCGTGGACGTCGACCCCGTCCCCGAGAGCCGCCTCGTGCGCGTGCTCGTGACCCACGAGGATCCCAAGGAGGCCGCGCTCTGGGCCAACACGTTCTCCGAGATCTACATCGAGCAGTCGCTGGCCACGCGCGTGCAGGCCGCGCGCCAGGCCTACGACTGGCTGCAAGAACGGCTGGCGGCCACCCAGGAGGCCATGCGCCAGGCGCGCAGCAAGCTCATCGCGAGCTACCAGGGCCAGGACCTGTTCGTCCCCGAGGGCAGCGTCTCCGCGGTCACCACCTCCATCACCAAGCTGAACGAGGACTACCTCGCGACCAGGACGCGGCGCATCTCGCTGGAGGCGGCCCTCAAGCAGGTCGACGACAAGCGGCGGCGCGGCGAGAGCCTCGAGACGGTGCCGCAGATCGCGACCGACGCGATGGTCGGGAACCTGAACACGCAGCTCGCCGCGCTCGACCTCCAGCTCTCGCAGCTCCGCGAGAAGTACAAGGAGGGCCACCCGGAGGTCCAGAAGGCGCGGGCGCAGATGGCCGAGCTGCGCAAGACGCGCGAGGCCCGCTTCGGCCAGATCGTGGACGCCCTGCGCGCGGAGTACTCGCAGCTCGAGAAGCGGGAGACGGAGTTCCGGAGCGCCATCGAGGGGCAGAAGTCGCAGGCGGCCACGCAGAGCCGGAAGTCGTCCGAGCTGGAGATTCTCAAGAAGGAGGAGCAGTCGGCGACCAGCCTCTACGAGGTGTTGCTCCAGAAGCTCAACGAGACCGACATCGCCTCCTCGATCCGAAACAACAACGTGAGCGTCGTCGAGAAGGCCACCCCGCCCACGAGCCCCATCCGCCCGGCGAAGCGGCGCATCGCCGCGTACGCGCTCGCCCTCGGCCTCGCCCTCGGGATCGGCCTCGTCTTCGCCCGCGACTACCTCGACAACACGATCAAGGGGCCG
>Ga0066710_100003426_pt1 | contig 13514 bp, 13 predicted proteins | sample GraSoiAngelo_159_FD_79666 | JGI IMG/M metagenome (GOLD analysis project Ga0066710, IMG submission 79666) | Grasslands soil microbial communities from the Angelo Coastal Reserve, California, USA - 14_1009_16_40cm | ecosystem: Environmental > Terrestrial > Soil > Grasslands | place: USA...
GGCCCAGGGATCGCACTTCGTGCGCCCACATGGTGGTGGAGCTGGCTAGCGAAATCCGTCCCATTCGCGTCAAGTTGCACACCCAGGTGGACGGACACCCGTTCATGAGGCGCTGGTTAGAAATCATCAATGACGGAAAGGTCCCGGCGGCCATTGGCAAGGTATACCCGATGTCCGGGTACCTTTTTTCGGGACACCGGATTTTTGAGAATCTGCCTCAGGATGCAAGCAGCGTGTTTTCAGTGTTGAAGCCTGCATCATTCGCGCCATATCGGGAAGACGATTTTCGATGGGTACCTTTACCCGACGGAACCTTCAGCTATGGAGCATCGAAATACGGAACGCCGTTTAGCATCGTCAAGAACGCGATTACAGGCGAATCATTCGTTCTCTATTTTGGCTGGACGGGCCAGTACGCTTTCGAGTTCTTCACTGATCACCATCCGGGCCGTGGAATCGAAGGTTATGAGCGCGACGATGCGTGGCTGTATTTTCGGACAGGCCTGAAGGGTCCTGGGCCCCTGCGCGTCCTTCGGCCGGGGGAGACGGCGACCACCCCCGCGGTCCACATTGGACATATCTTTGGTGATCTCGACGCACTGGTACAGGAATCTCACAAATATCTTCGGGATTCAGTGCTCCCTCCGATGCCCCCCGGGGTGATCCGTCCAGTTGAAATCAATTCTTGGGGGTTTGTTGCTAATGAGGTCTCGGAGACGAGCCTCAGAAGCGTGATCGACACGGCCGCTGATGTCGGGGTTGAACTATTTACGGTTGACGCCGGCTGGTATGGGGACGTCAAGAGTGATTGGTGGCAAAAGGCTGGGGATTGGAAAACGGGCTCCAGGTTGCCCAACGGGCTGGAACCTATATTCGACTACGCGAGAAGCAAAGGTCTCCTTTGCGGCTTATGGGTCGATATTGAGCGGATCGGCTTGGCCAGCGATCTACGCAAAGCACACCCGGATTGGGTGGTGACACGCCACGGGAGCAACGAGAACCTTACGGCTTTGGACCTCACCAATCCAGAGGCCCTCGATTTCGCCGAGGAAACCCTAGCGGGACTGATCCAACGCTACAAATTGGACGCCTTCCGACTTGACTACAACACTTCGATGGGCCCCGCCGGGGGACAGAACCCTCGTGAGGGCTTTGTCGAGAATAACTACTGGCGCTACTATGAGGCTGTCTACGGGATGTACCGGCGGCTGCGCAAGCGGTTTCCAAATCTGATGATGGAGAACTGCGCGGGGGGCGGCGGCCGAAATGATCTAGGCATGCTCGGCAACTTCCACTGGACGCAGATTTCGGACGAGTGGGGGGGCGTGCGTACCCTGAAAATTCTGAATGGCTTTACGATTCCACTTCCTCCGGAGTACGCTCTCAGTTATGTGGGTTTCATGGATGACGAAAACTATCGGTACGGCGACACCGACTTTCGCTTCCGCGGCCAGATGTTCGGCCATCTCACCCTGGGTGGAATAGTCCCAAATATTCAGGAGTTCCCGGCGGCATACCGTCAACGAGTCCGCCACAACGTTCAACTCTACAAGTCCTTCATCCGCCCAATTCAGCCGACAGTAAGCGTTTACCATCACACTCCTTATCTACCCAACACGGAGGCGGGCGATTGGTGCGTCATGGAGCATGTGACGCCCGATCAGAGCCGCGGTTACGCTGGCATCTTTCGCCTTGCTGGGGCAAAGGAGGAAAGTTATCGGTTCCGCCCCCGTGGGCTGGACGTCAGCGCGACTTACAGAGTGACGTTTGATAATTCTGGAAAGGCCGTGGTCCTGCGAGGCGTAGACCTGCTAACCCACGGCGTGGAGGTTCAACTCGCCCAAGCACTGCATTCCGAACTGCTTTTGTTCGAGAGGCAATGAACTGACGATTGGCATTTCAAGCATTTTGTTGCAGTTAATCCGTCCTCAGTAGGGATGAAGGCCAGTGACTACAAACTATATAGGCCCTCGGTTCGAGGAAAAGGCTATCCTGGTCACTGGCGGCGCTCGGGGCTTGGGTCGTAGCGTGGCTCTTTCGTTTGCCAGGCAGGGAGCGAGCGTCGCCATCGCTGACATTGATGAGGCGACAGCTCGAGAAACCGCTGGCGAAATTTCCAAACTTGGCCGCCGGGTGGGGGTGATCATCGCCGACGTTTGTGACCAATCTTCGGCGGAGGGAGTTGTCCAGCGAACGGCAACCGAACTCGGGGGCCTGGACATCCTTGTGAACAATGCCGGCGTCGCGTCTGTCGAACCGTTTCTCGAAATTTCTGAAAACGAGTGGGATCGGGTCTTCAGTGTAAATGTTAAGGGCGTGCTGTTTAGTCTTCAAGCGGCTGCACGAGTCATGAAAGAGCGGGGCGGCGGAAAGATCATCAATGTTTCTTCGCCCGCGTCACGGATGGGATTGCCTCTATACGTCGCCTACGCAGCAAGCAAGGCCGCGGTGGACAGCATCACGCGCTGCAGTGCTGTGGCCTTGGCAAAATACAATATCACGGTCAATTCAGTGGCACCCGGGCGCATGGATACCGACATGCAGCGCATGACCGAAGAGAAGTTTGCCGCTCATTCCGGGGCGAGCGTGGAATCGTATGTCAAGAACAGGACGCAGGATATTCCCCTCGGGCGACGAACTTCGCCTGAGGAGGTCGCCCAGGCCGTCCTATGGTTGGCGAGTTCGCAGGCTGACTACATCACGAGCCATAGACTCAGCATTTCGGGCGGATTGGAGCTCTACTGATGGATGGGACCAATCCCGTTATCGCCAGTGGGGTGCAAAATCGACCCAGCTTGGAGCTGATCAGCAGACTCCGACTCAAAGCAAAACATGTTCGGCGAAATGTGCTACTCATGGCCAAGAATAAAGGCGATGGGTACGTGGGGCAGGGCCTGGGGGCGGCGGATATCCTGACAGCCATGTATTTCTATGAATTGCATCTCGATCCGGCTTGCTTGGCTTCGCCTGAGCGCGATCGATTCCTACTATCCACCGGGCACTACTCCATCGTGCTATTTGCGGCGCTAGCAGAACTGGGTGTTATTCCACGCGACGAGCTTTCTTCTTACGGAGCAGACGGAAGCCGACTCGAGATGTCGGCTTGTGAAACTACTCCAGGCGTCGAGATTACGGGCGGGTCGCTCGGCCACGGACTGTCCCAGGCGGTAGGTATGGCGCTGGGCTCGCGTCTGAGCCGGCGGAACTTTCGGGTGTTCAACTTCCTCTCCGACGGAGAACTTCAGGAAGGGGCCACTTGGGAGGCCGCGATGGCCGCTGCGAATTTCAAACTCGATAATCTCATCGCTCTCGTGGACATGAACAACATGCAGGCGGACGGAAAGGTGTCTGAGGTGATGAAAGTGGAGCCGGTCGCTGAGAAGTGGAAGGCTTTCGGCTGGCACGTGCAGGCCGTGGATGGGAACTCGATGGAGGAGTTAGTCCACGCCCTGCACACCGCGCGACTCGTTTTGGACCACCCGAAGGTCGTGGTTTGCACCACTCTGATGGGGAAGGGAGTGCGATTCCTCGAGACTCGGCCCAAGGCCCATTTCGTTCGGGTTGAGGCCCACGAGTGGGACCTGGCATTGAGCGAATTGGAGAAATCGGCACCATGAGTAGTACAGAGGCCGAACGCGGCTTCACCAAGGCAATGAGTTTCTCTGACGCCGTAGACGAGGCGGAAACGGTTGAAAAGCCGTTTGGCCAGGCGCTGGTCGAGGTCGCTCAAAGTCGCGCCGACATCGTCGGCTTGACGGCCGACCTCGCCAAATACACCGACATCGACGTTTTCGCGAGGAATTTCCCCGATCGTTTCTTTCAACTCGGCATGGCCGAGCAGAATTTGGTCGGCGTTGCGGCGGGATTGGCTCGAGTCGGATTCACTCCCTTCGCCACAACCTACTGCGTTTTCGCGACGCGGCGAGCGTACGATTTCATCGCCATCGACCTCGCCGTTGGACGCGCGAATGTCAAAGTCATTGCTGGCCTGCCGGGCCTCACCACCGGCTACGGCGCGACTCATCAAGGTATCGACGACCTGGCTTTGATGCGGACTGTCCCAAACTTAGTGGTTGTCGATCCTTGCGACGCGACCGAAATCAACCAAGCCGTTCATGCGATCGCTGCGTATCAGGGTCCCGTTTACATGCGCATCTTGCGCGGAAGAGTGAAAAGAGTCTTTGACCCTCAGGGGTATACTTTCGAGCTGGGGAAGGCGAACTTGCTCCGCTCGGGCAAAGACGTTGCCTTGATCAGCACCGGGCTGATGACCGAAAGAGCCCTCCAAGCTGCGGATCTGCTCCAGACGGGGGGGATTGAGGTGGCTGTCCTGCACGTACCAACCTTGAAACCTTTGGATGAGGAAGCGATCGTTCATCTGGCAAGAGAGACGCGAACCGTTCTAACGCTGGAAAACCATTCGATCGTTGGGGGTCTGGGCTCCGCTGTAGCGGAGGCCATCTGCATGGCAGGCTTGACGGTGACCATTTCCAAAGTCGGAATCCGCGACCATTTCGTTGAGTGCGGTTCTGTCCCGCATCTTAACGAGAAGTATGGTCTCTCAGTGCCCCACATCGTGCGTGGGGCCAAGGATGTCCTTTCCCGTAGGAGCTAAGTCATCAGGAAGACGCGGCGAGAGCCTAATCCTCACGAATGGGCCAGCCTTTGTAGAAGTGGTGCTCTTGCCCTGAAGATCCGGCAACGCCGATTCATATTCTCTCTTGATTTGCAAAAGGCCCGGCGCTCATCCCGGCATCCGCATTCACCAGGTCGGCTGAGGAAACATGAAGGCATTGGGCTTCCTTCTGGTCACGATCGCAGGACTGGGGACCGGCAGCATCGCCTGGCCCATCAAGGTCATGCGCCGCTTCCAGTTCGAACAGTGGTGGTTCATCGGCATGCTGATGGGTCTGGTTGTTGTTCCTTGGACGGTGACTCTAATTTTTGTCCCCAACCCCCTTGCGGCCTATCGGAGCGCTGACCCGCTCCTGCTGGTTAAATCCAACCTCTTCGCCACCTGCTGGGGCGCCGCCAACGTCCTTTACGGCATCTGTGTGGTACGTATCGGAGCTGCCTTAACCGGAGCGATTCTTACCGCTTTCGGTGTCGCGGTAGGCGTGACCGTTCCCATGGCATTCAAGGGAACCGGATTATTCAGCGCAGCACCCGATTTGGGGTCCTCGGCCGGTCGCACGGTATTGCTCGGTGTGGCGGTTATACTGATGGGGGCCGTTATCGTCGCCGGCGCGGGTTTTGGCAGGGAACGGGTGCTCGGGAGTGAGCGTCGGACGGGGGAGTTCTTGGGCGGCCTGATGATGTCCATCGTCGGCGGGATTCTGTCTTGTGGCCTTAGCTTTGCGTTTGTTTATAGCCAGGGCCCAATCGTCGAAGCCGTGAAAGCGCAAGGCGCCGGTGATGTGCCCGCCAACTTCGCCGTCTGGGCGGTTGGACTGCTCGGGGGAGCGCTGATCAACGTCCTCTATCCTGCATACCTCATGACGAAGCACAAATCCTGGAGTGTCGTGACACGCTGCTGGCGAGATGTTGGTTTGGCGGTTCTCATCGGCGTTCAGTTCATCATTGCTGTTGCGCTGATGGGCCGAGGAATGCTCTTGCTCGGGGCCCTGGGCGCTTCCGTCGGATTTGGCATTCAGCAGGCGATGCAGATTCTGGGGAACCAGGGAGTGGGCTTTATCAGTGGCGAATGGCGGGGCGTACATGGTCTCCCCCGCAAGGTGATGTACCTTGCCCTGGCGATACTTATCGCTGCCGTCGTCATAATGGCCCATGGCAACACGCTGACTGCCCAGTAGCGCCGGGCATTTCACATTTTGCTGCTGGGGATCTTTCTGTGTGTGAAAGATTAGTCGAAGTGCTGAAAAGAGTCGGAAAGTCCACGGAGATCTACGAGACCCCGGGCGGTACGCGAGTGTTACTCCTTGCTTATGGCGCCCGGATCCTCGGGCTGTTTGCTCGCGGTAGCGACAAAAATTTCTACTGGACTCATCCGGAACTCGAAAAAGTCGAGTCGGCCCGCGGCCTTTACGAGAGTGACAATTGGCACAACTCGGGCGGGGACCGCACCTGGCTGGCGCCCGAGGTGGATATCTTCTTCCCTGACTATCCGAACACGCGAATGCATCGCCCGCCGCGACAACTGGACGCCGCGGATTACACGGTGACCAGGAATGGCGAAGGCGTGCGGATGGAGAAGCGAATGTCGATTCGCTTCGCTCGGTTGAAACAAGAGGCTCAATTGAGACTTGCAAAGTCCGTGGCCCCAGCCGCAAATCCATTGCGCTACGAGCGCGATCTGAGAGATCAGTCAGGGTCTGCCGAGTTTGCCGGGTATACTCAACGTACATCCTTGGAGTTCATCGGCTCCGAGAGCGAGGCCAAGGTGGGGCTCTGGAACCTGATCCAGATGCGACATGGCGGCGAGATTTTGGTTCCAACGTACTTCAGGTCCTCGCCCAGGATCCTTTTCGGCAATGTCGCACCGCACGATCTGATTGCGGGCGACCATCTGATCCGATTCAGAATTCGCGGACCTGGTGAACACAAGATCTCAATCCGGGCCGCGGCTACGACCGGTCGCGCCGGATACCTTTACGCCTCAGGCGGTCAATGGGCGCTGGTTATCCGGAACTTTTTTGTGAATCCATCGGGGGAATATGTCGACGTCCCCAAAGATGACACCGAGGATCTGGGATATGCTGTTCAGGCGGTTAACGTCAATAGCGGTTTGGGCAGCTTCTGCGAACTCGAGTATCATGTGCCGGCTCTCGAGGGAAACAGTGCTTGGTCCCAGTGTGAGGACACTTCTCAGGTCTGGGCCTTTCGGGGATCCCGAGAAATCATCCAAGCAGTTGCCAGGAGATTGTTGTCTTCGGAGGTCTAGGGCAGGCCCTGAGCCTTTTTCCAGCGTGAAGCTTCGTCGACGGGACTTCGAAGAGCCATCCGGCTTTGCGTATTTGAGGGGTTCGGCCATTGTTGGACGATACATACGGACACACTCCGATAAAGAAAGCTTTTGACTTGGGCGACGTCTACGGGATCGGATACGACCAAGAGCGCGCCTCGCGGAAGAAGCTAAGGCTGGGCATCATTGGTGCCGGGGCCGTAGTCCAATCAAAACACTGGCCGGCGATCGTTCGCCTACAGATACTCTGGGAGCCGGTCACAGTCGTAGCGTTTGCCCAGCCAGCAGAAGACCAAGCCCGCAAAGTCCAAGAGGTTTTTGGCGGTCGCTCGTATTCGGACTACCGGGACATGCTGGCCAAAGAAGAATTGGATGGCGTCATTGTCGCCAGTCCGGATGCGCTCCACGCCGAACATTCGATAGCTTGTTTGGAAGTCGGCCTCCCAGTCCTGGTTGAGAAGCCAATCGCCCGATCGCTGGTGGACGCTGAACGGATGTGCCGATTGGCGGAACAAAAAGGATTGGTGCTGATGACGGTGGCGAACAAGCGCTACTCCCCGCCCTATCGGAGAGCCCAGAAGTTCATCGTTGAGGGGCCTGTAAACAATCCAGCACTTTTCGTGGGCAAGTTCAGCCTCGGGTACGACTACCTGGATCTACTTGAATCAGGAACGATTCATCTTTTTGACATGACCCGATGCCTTATGGGGGACGTTTCGACGGCGCGGTGTGTTGGAGTCAACGCGTATAAGAAGAACACACGCGGGTATCCTATTGACAACGCCATTTCGACCTTTGAGTTTGTTTCCAGCGCTGTAGGAACCCTTTATACAAGCGCTTCCGCACTTAGCCTCAAACCCTGGGAGCGCGTCGAAGTCTACGCCGATCACGCCTGGATCGACATCGACGACCAGTATCAACTGACTTTGTATGACACCGAAGAGGGTCCAACCAAGTCCTGGAAGCCGGTCTTCCCGAACACGTTGATGTTCGACGAGGAATTTGGCGGATACATGGGTGTGATTGAAAATTTTTTGCAGGCGATTCGGAGTTCCGAAAAACCTCTCGGGACCGGCTGGGACGGATATCGGGCGTACGAGCTCCTCGTGGCGAGCCAACTGTCTCTCGCCCGAGGCGGCGAGATCATTAAGCTACCCCTCGATCCGGAAGCCGCTGATCGAGAGACGCGTGCATGGCTTGAAAGAAGCGGCTGGCGAGCTGGAGGTTTGACCCATTAAGATCACGCGGCTCGAAACCTTTCTGGCGAACGCTGGTTTACGGAATTACCTCTTTGTTCGGCTCACGGCCGACACTGGCTTGACGGGTGTCGGTGAGGCATCGTTGGAGTGGCAGGAGAAAACCGTCCAGACGCTCATCCACGAGTGGGCCGAAGAGCAAATCTTGGGGCGCAATCCTTTCGACATCGAGGCGGTGATTGGCGGCATGATCCGTGACCAGTACCAAGGAGGGGCCACGGTCATGACGGCCATTAGTGGCGTCGAAATCGCGATGTGGGACATGGTCGGAAAAGCCTGCGGCCAGCCGGTGTATCGCCTCCTCGGGGGGCGTTGCCACAATGAGGTTCCAGCCTACGCGAACGGCTGGTATGGAGGGGGGCGCACGCCAAAAGAGTACGCGGAGCGCGCACGGGATGTTGTCGCGCGCGGCTACAAGGCGCTCAAGTTCGACCCGTTTGGCACCGCGTGGAAAGATACGACGACTGAAGAGGCACAGGCGGCCATAGCCTTGGTCGCGGCCGTTCACGAAGCTGTCGGCCCCGAAATCCAACTGATGATCGAATTTCACGGCCGCCTTTCAGTTGGTTCCGCTGTGGAGATGATCCATAGCCTTGAGCCGTATTCACCTACCTGGTGCGAAGAGCCAGTGACACCGGATAGTCTGGATCTGTTGCTCGATGTCAAGAACAAGGTCAAGACACCCATCGCCGCAGGCGAGCGACTCTACACGCTGCCTGACTTTTGTCGCCTGATAACATTGCGCGCCACGGACATCGTACAGATGGATGTGGCCCACTGCGGAGGCATACTAGCCAGCAAGAAGATCGCTGCGATGGCCGCTGTCCAGGATCTGCGAATTGCGCCCCATTGTTCCGTCGGGCCAGTTGCTCTTGCAGCCTGCTTGCACGTTGGGGTGAGCTCCCCCAACCTCATGATCCAAGAGTCGTTCGCCGAGTTTGATATACCTTGGCGAAATGCCCTAGTAAAGGACTGGAATCCCCTCGTACAAGGGACCTTCAGGCTATCAGACGAGCCCGGGTTGGGGTTGAACATCGACGAAGACGTGATCCGTCAGCACCCCTACAAGAAAAATGCCTTCCCCAGCCTCTGGAGCGACGAATGGCTGACCCACTTCACGCAGTCTGGGAAACAATAAACGGTCGACATGTAGCTTGAGGGCTCAGCGTTGCTAGCAAGTGCAGCGAGTCGATAGAAGAGGTCAGTGGGGCGTGACGGCCAAGAAACGCAAATACATTTTCCTGGGGTATCCGATCAGCGTGGATGCCCCCAATCCTCCGGCGATCCCCGCGCCGGAGATTACTGCCCTTTATAGTTTGGCCCGAGGCAATGAGGCCAACGTGTCCGTAGTGAAGGTAGCGAATCACACCGGAACCCACGTGGATGCTCCTGCGCATGTCATTGAGAGAGGCTTGAAAATCACTGAGTTCGAACCTGAAGAATTCATTTTCAATCATCCGGCCGTTGTCGATTTGTGCCTGGGCGACGGGGAGATTGTCGAGTCTGACCACCTCCTTCCCGTGGTCGATGTGGCTAAGAACGCGGACCTGCTTTTAGTGCGATTTGGCTATGGCCCCGTCCGCCGGACTCAGCCAGCTCGATACAGTTGCAAATGCCCTGGCTTTGGGAAGGCCAGTGCTGAATGCCTTCTGAAGGCTCTGCCCAATTTGCGAGCCATCGGCATGGATGTCCCGTCGCTGGCTTGCATCGAACATCTGGAAGAGACAATGGAAGCCCATAATATTTTGCTCGGGGGTGAAGGCCGTCGCTTTTTAATTATCGAGGATATGAACCTCGATTATGACCTCCACAAGCTCGCATCAGTCTGGGTAGCGCCCTGGTTGATTGCCGACATCGATAGCGCGCCGAGCACAGTCGTGGGGCGACTGAGGTAGCAATGGTGAGTGGGACATGGGGTCGGGTATCGCCGCGGTGCTGTTGGGTGGATTCCTCAACGGTAGTTTCGTGGTCCCCATGAGAAACCGTTTCCTGATCCTCGCTGTTAGAGTAATAGCGCGCGAGAATGGCACGTAGCTAACTAAACTAAATAACGACATGAAGACTAGATTAAACCGTCGTTCCTTCTTAAGACAAAGCGCATCCTTACTTGCCACTTCGATCCGCCCAGCGTCAGTCTCGATGGCGAGAGGTGCGTCGGACGGGAGTGTTGGAGAGTGGCAGTATTATGGCCGAGATCCTGGCAGGACCCACTATTCTCCCTTGGACCAGATCGACCGCTCCAATGTTCACAATCTCCGGGTAGCCTGGACCTATCACACCGGCGACAAAATGGATCGGCCGCAGACTACGATTGAATGTACCCCCGTCGTTGTAGATGGGGTGATGTATATAACGACAGCTCAACTAAAAGTTTGTGCTTTGGATGCGGCCAACGGACGGCTGCTCTGGCGTTTCGATCCTTTTGAAGGCGCCGAGCTCGACAAACTCCGCGGGGTTAACCGGGGAGTCGACTATTGGCAGAAAGGACAAAAGAAAAGAATTTTCTTCACAGCCGATTCTCGCTTGATCTGTCTAGACGCCAGCTCAGGCAAGCCGATGCCCGAGTTTGGCGACAAGGGTACAGTGGACCTAACTAAGGGTCTGGACAGAGATATTTCACGACTTTATTACACGATCACTTCTCCCGGCATGGTTTACAAGGATTTGCTTATTCTGGGATCGACAGAAGACGAAGGCCCTGAGCCTGCGGCGCCCGGACACATCCGCGCTTTTGACGTCTTCACTGGGAACCGGACCTGGATCTTCCACACCATTCCGTTTCCAGGTGAACTTGGTCACGATACCTGGTCGGGAGACTCTTGGAAGATGGTCGGTGGGGCTAACGCCTGGGGCGGCATCACTCTCGATGAGAAGCGGGGATGGATCTTTTTGGGTTTAGGGTCTGCCACCTTTGACTATTATGGAGGTCAGCGCGTTGGTCAAAATCTGTTCGCCAATTGCGTGCTGGCACTCGAAGCAGCAACCGGAAAGCGGATTTGGCACTACCAGGTTGTTCATCACGACTTGTGGGATCGTGATCTGCCGTGCCCGCCGAGCCTGGTGACGGTGAACCATGACGGGCGAAGAATTGATGCCGTGGTCCAGACGACCAAATTTGGTCGAGTCTTTCTCTTGGATCGCGAAACCGGCAAGCCGCTTTTCCCGGTGGAGGAGCGTCCGGTACCGCCGAGCGACATGCCCGGCGATCGAGCTTGGCCGACCCAGCCTTTTCCAGTAAAACCGCCTCCCTATTCCCGTCAGGTTTTTACCGAGGACGACCTAACTAACATTTCTCCCGAAGCCCATGCCTACGTACAGGAAATCTTTAAAAAGGCCCGGGGCGGGAAACCGTGGCTTCCCATCAACGAACAACCCACGATCGTCTTTCCCGGCCTGGACGGCGGAACGAATTGGGGGGGTGGTTCGGTCGATCCCGCCACAGGCTGGCTCTACGTCAACTCGGAAAATGAACCATGGATTCTGAGCCTCAAGGCTGCCAAAGCTGGCGCCGGGTACCCTTTTACTTTTGGCGAGTTCAAACGTTTTGAGGATCAGGAGGGGTACCCGGCCATCAAGCCGCCGTGGGGTCAGCTTACTGCGATCGACTTGAACAAAGGCGAATTCGTCTGGCAGGTCCCCTTGGGAGAATTGAAGGAGCTGAAAGCGCGGACTGTTCCCCAAACGGGCACCCGGAACATCGGCGGGTCCGTCGTCACCGCAGGTGGGCTGCTTTTTATCGGTGCCACCAAGGATGAAAAGTTCCGAGCCTTTGACAAAGCTACCGGGAAGGTTCTCTGGGAAGCCCAGTTGCCTGCCGGCGGATACGCAAGCCCATGCACTTATGAGGTGGATGGGAAGCAATACGTCGTGATCGCGGCGGGCGGCGGAGGGAAGCCGCGAACCAAGTCGGGGGATGCCTTCGTGGCGTTCGCTCTTCCCTGACAGCAGACGTCGAGAGGATCTCTTGAACTTGGGCGGATTCCTTACTCCTCTCCGCTGGACGAGTCCCTTTCTGCTAGTTGCCCTGCCCCTTACCGTGGCGACCTTTTCTTGTATTCCTGTGTGGGGGCAACTCAGGAGTTTACAGGACTCAGGAACCCAGCCATCAACCAAGCCCCAACCTGTTGCCTTTAGTCACAAGCTGCACGTCCATTTGGGCCTGACCTGTAAAGGTTGCCATGAGATGCCATCACCCGGACGGGATATGACCTACCCGGTTGTATCAAAATGTATGCAATGCCACGCCGTGATCATGACGGACAACCCTGCCGTTCAGAAACTCGCCAAATACTTCAAGGAGGAGAAGCCCGTACCTTGGGTACAGGTCTATAAGGTTCCCGATTTCGTGTTCTTCTCACACTCGATTCATAACAAGAGGGCAGAAATCGTATGTGAAACTTGCCACGGCCCAGTAGCCGAGCGCGATGTGATCACTAAGGAAAAATCGACCTCCATGGGTGCTTGCATGGATTGTCATGTGGAAAGGCGTGCTCCCACCGGCTGCGGCACCTGCCATAACCGTTAAACCACCCCGACGGTATTTGCTCATGTGCAGCTGCGCTCGCCACGATTGGTACGCTCCGAAGGGAGGAAAATGTCATAGACCGCGCATGCGAGAAGTCGGTTCCGCCTTAATGCAAGGATTGAGAAAACTCGGTCAGGAACTCGGCTTCATGTCCAGAGACTACCGATGCTTCTTCACACAGCAGTCATCGACCAGGAGAGAATTGTTGATTACCGCAGCTACCTGCGCTGCGCGACAGACCTCCACGACGAGTTTCTGTCTAAGCTGCTCGAAGAAAGAGAGGGCGTGACGGGCCTAGGTGTTCGTTCCTCTCCGCTGCTCATGCGATGAAGGACGTGGATTTCACCATGGAAGCGGCTCGGACTGCGCTTTCGACTCTTCAAGCCACAGAGAAGACTGCATCCCCTCTCACTGTCCAGGGGAAGGGCGCAAGCCTATTGGGTTAGCCCGATGTTCCAAACCGAAGTTGAGTTTTCATTCGAGCCTGCACTCAGATTCCCGCGGTCTGTAAAATAGGCTCAGCACGCGGAAGAAGATGTCGTCACGACGAGAGACTTTTGCGCTAAGCGACCTCGAACTTTTCTGTTCATTCCACATAAAAACCACGACCGGACCTCACCCCTAGCTCACCGTGTTCGACCTTCTCCGAGAGTACAAACTCGGCCGCGCGGGAGTCGTGTAGTCGCGGACATAGGTTACGTAGCACTTCTCGCCAGAGATCCAAGCCGCCAAGATCCATCATCTCCAGAGGGCCGATCGCGGCCTTTCGGAAACCAATTGACCCTCGAATTGCTTTGTCCATCTCCGCTAC
>Ga0066710_100003427_pt1 | contig 13512 bp, 16 predicted proteins | sample GraSoiAngelo_159_FD_79666 | JGI IMG/M metagenome (GOLD analysis project Ga0066710, IMG submission 79666) | Grasslands soil microbial communities from the Angelo Coastal Reserve, California, USA - 14_1009_16_40cm | ecosystem: Environmental > Terrestrial > Soil > Grasslands | place: USA...
CGCGACGCGCGCGAAGTACAGGTACCGCCGGTTCGCCTGCGACTCGCCGGCGAACGCTTCCTTGAGATTCTCGAAGCTCTTGGTGCCCTTGAGGCTCTTCCCTGCCACGACTCCTCCTTTATCCTGTCACGGATGATCGACCGCGGCGCCGGCACGCGCCGCAGCGGCCGTAGTACTCGGTCCGGTGGTCCAGGACCTCGAAGCCCGTGCGCGCCGCGATTCGGCGCCGGCCGCCTCGCTCGGCGCGCGCCGGCACGTCGTAGATCCGGCCGCACACGAGGCACGTGAAGTGATCGTGCGGGCCGGTGTTACCGTCGAAGCGCAGCCCGCCCGCATGGGCGCGCTCGGCCAGGCACCCCTCGGCGGCGAGCATCCTCAGATTTCGATAGACGGTCGCGAGGCTCACGCGCGGAAGCCGGCGACGCACGCGCCGATAGACCACTGCGGCAGTCGGGTGCGTGTCGGTCGCGCGGACCACGTCGAGGATGAGTCGCCGGGGACGCGTGAGCCGCCGTCCGCGCGCGCGTAGCGCGTCGAGATTGTCGGGAATCATCTTGTTAGTAATCATTATCAATTTGCTACTAGCGGCAGCGTACAGGCGGCTCGGCGCGCTGTCAAGCGTCCGAAGCGTGTGGCGCGCTGCGCCGTCTTCCAGTAGACTACCCGCCTCAGGAGGACTGTTCGAATGCCCCAGCCCCTCGGGCTGCGCATCCAGGGAGCACGGCAGAACAACCTCAAGAACATCTCGCTGGAGATCCCCCACGACCGTCTCACCGTCGTGACCGGCGTGTCCGGCTCCGGCAAGTCGTCCCTCGCCTTCGACACGCTCTTCGCCGAGGGCCAGTGGCGCTACGTCGAATCACTGTCGACCTACGCTCGAATGTTTCTCGACCGGGTGGACCGTCCCGACGTGGACAAGATCGAGCAGATCCGCCCGGCGGTCGCCCTCGAGCAGAAGAATCCGGTGCGGACCGCGCGGTCCACCGTCGGCACCGCCACCGAGGTGTACGACTACCTGCGTCTCCTCTACGCCAAGATCGGTCGCGTTCACTGCCCGAGCTGCGGCGCGCCGGCGGTGTCGCACTCGCCCGAGTCGATCGCGAACGCGCTGCTCGGCGAGCACGCGGGCGCGCGGGCGCTGATCACCTTCCGGCTCGCGGTCCCGGCCGGGCTGCCGCCCGCCGAGCTGTGGGCGACGCTCACGCGGCGTGGGTTCGCGCGCGTCCGGATCGACGGCGACATCCTCGATCTCGCCGCGCCGGCGCCGGCCGACTTCGGCGACCGTTCGGCGATCGCGGTGGTCCTCGATCGGGTCGTGCTGGACCCGGCACAGCGCGGCCGGATCACCGAGTCGGTCGAGTCGGCGCTCCGCGAAGGGGGCGGGCAGCTCGCCGTCGAGATCGTGGGCGGTCCCACCCGCGTGTTCGCGGAGGAGTTCCGCTGCAGCGGGTGCGGGGCCGCCCTCGAGCGAGCACAGCCGCTGCTGTTCTCGTTCAACCATCCGCTGGGTGCGTGCCCGGAGTGCAAGGGCTTCGGCAACGTGCTGAAGTACGACGAGGCGCGCGTGGTCCCCGACCGCACGCTGAGCCTCGCCGACGGCGCCGTCGAGCCGTGGACGCACCCGTCGGGCCGCTGGTACCAGCGCGAGATGATGAAGGCGGCGCGGCGGAAGAAGCTCGACACCGAGACGCCATGGGAGCGGCTTCCGGAGGCGACGCGCACCTACGTCTACAAGGGTGACGGGAACTTCCCCGGCATCCAGGGGTTCTTCGAGGAAGTCGAGTCGTACCGCTACAAGCTCCACGTGCGGGTCTTCCTCTCGCGCTACCGCAGCCAATCCATCTGCCCGACGTGCCGCGGCGCACGGCTCAAGCCCGCAGCCCTCGCGGTCCGCGTCGGGGGGCTCACGATCGCCGAGTTCACCGCGCTCACCATCGACGCGGCGGCTCGGCTCGTCGGCAGCCTCGGTCTCACCGCGTGGGACGCGGTCGTCGCGCGCGAGATCTTGCGCCAGCTCACCGCCAAGCTCACGTTCCTGCTGCGCGTCGGGCTCGGCTACCTCACGCTCTCCCGTCAGACGCGGACGCTGTCGGGAGGCGAGGCGCAGCGCATCAACCTGGCCAACCAGCTCGGCTCGCAGCTGGTGGGTACACTCTACGTGCTGGACGAGCCGTCGATCGGGCTGCACCCGCGCGACACGACCCGACTGGCCGACCTCTGCCGCGAGCTGGCGCAGGCCGGCAACACGGTCGTGGTCGTCGAGCACGACCGCGAGTTCATCGCGGCGGCGGACCACATCGTCGAGCTGGGGCCGGGCTCGGGCGATCGCGGCGGCGAGATCGTCTTCAACGGCTCGCAGGCCGAGTTCCAGAAGGCGACGCACTCGCTGACCGCGCGCTACGTCACCGGACGCGAGTCGATCCCGGTGCCCCCGTTCCGGCGCAGCGGCCGCCGCCAGCTTACCCTCGTGGGCGCGCGCGAGCACAACCTCAAGGACGTGACGGTCCGCGTCCCCCTGCACACGCTCACGGTCGTGTCGGGCGTCTCGGGCTCGGGCAAGTCCACCCTCGTGCACGACACGCTCTATCGGGCCGTCGCGCGCGCCTTCAAGACCGACTTCGCGCCGCCCGGCGCCTACCACGCGCTGACCGGCACCGAGTACCTGAAGGGCGTCCGCCTCATCGATCAGGAACCGATCGGGCGCACCCCCCGCTCCAACCCGATCACCTACGTGAAGGCGTTCGACGAGATCCGCAAGCTCTTCGCGGCGCTCCCGCGGGCGAAGGCGCTCGGCCTCGACTCCGGCGCGTTCTCCTTCAACGTGCCGGGCGGACGCTGCGAGTCGTGTCAGGGCGACGGCTTCCAGAAGCTCGAGATGTACTTCTTCGAAGATGTGTACGTCGCCTGCCCCGAGTGCGAGGGGCGGCGCTACCGCACGGACGTCCTCGGCGTGCGGCTTCGCGGCCGGAGCGTGAGCGACGTGCTCCAGATGACGGTCGACGAGGCGGTCGACTTCTTCGCCGCCCAGACCAGCCTCGCGCGTCGCCTGCGAACCCTGCAAGCCGTCGGCCTCGGCTATCTCCGGCTCGGTCAGGCGGCGACGACGCTGTCGGGCGGCGAGGCGCAGCGGCTCAAGATCGCCGCCGAGCTGGGCGCGCGGGCGACCAGCGAGATGCTCTACGTCCTGGACGAGCCGACGACGGGGCTCCATCTCGACGACGTCAAGAAGCTCCTGGGCGTGCTCAACCGCCTGGTCGACGCCGGCAACACCGTCCTGGTCGTCGAGCACCATCTGGACGTGATCAAGGCCGCGGATCACGTGATCGACCTCGGGCCCGAGGGCGGTGAGGAAGGCGGTGAGATCGTCGCCGAGGGCCCGCCCGAGACGATCGCGCAGACGCCCGGGTCGTACACCGGCAAGTTCCTCGCGGAGGTCCTTCCGAAGCCCAACGGCAAGCACGGCCACCCCTGACGGCGACCCGCTCCATGGCCTCGGCGACAAAGGAGATTCGATGAAGACTCTGCGCGACAAATACTGCATCGTCGGCGTGGGCGAGACGGAGTACTCGCGCAGCTCCCGCCGCACGACGCGGGCCATGGCCGTCGAAGCCATCCGCAAGGCGATCATCGACGCCGGGCTCAAGGCGGCCGACGTGGACGGCATGCTCGACTACCAGGGCGGGGATTCGACGCTCGCCAACAGCGTCGCCTCCGACCTGGGGATCCGCTTCAACTTCTACATGGACGTGATGGGGGGCGGCTCCTCCACCGAGGCGCTGGTTGGTCTCGCGATGGGCGCGATCGAGGCCGGCATGTGCAATACCGTCGCCATCTATCGCTCCATGAACGGCTACTCGGAGTTCCGCATCGGCGGCACCGGCGCGCGGGCCGCCCAGCCAGTCCGCGGGCTCGATCTGGCCCAGGTGCCCTATGGAATGCGGAGCGCCGGCCAGAGCTTCGCGCCGACCTTCATGCGCCACATGTACGAGTACGGCACCACCTCCGAGCAGGTCGCCCACGTCCGGGTCGCCCACAGCAAGCACGCCTCGCAGAACCCCAAGGCGCTCCTGAAGGAGCGGGTGACGGTTCAGGACGTGCTCAACTCACGCTGGATCGTCAAGCCGCTGCACCTGCTCGACTGCTGCCTCGAGACGGACAACGCGACGTGCATCATCGTGACCTCGGTGGAGCGCGCGCGCGACCTGAAGCCCCGGCCCGTCTACATCATGGGGGTCGCCGGCCGCGTGTCCAAGCCACGCCTGGACTTCCACTGGGCGCACGGCCCCATCTCGCGGGTGGCCGGCTACTACGCCAAGGACATCGTGTTCCCGCAGGCCGGGATCACCCCCGAGGACATCGACGTCACCGGCTCCTACGACGCGTTCACCTTCACCACCATGCTGCAGCTCGAGGAGTACGGGTTCTGCAAGAAGGGCGAGGGCGGCGCGTACGTGTCGAGCGGAATCATCGAGCTCGGCGGCAAGCGCCCCAACAACACCTCCGGCAGCCACCTGTGCGAGGGCTACACCCACGGCATGTCCATGGTGATCGAGAACGTGCGCCAGCTTCGCGGGACCGTGGACGACTACTGCCCGCGCGCCGCCGAGGGCGTGCACACCTACGACTACTCCCCCGGCCGCTGCCGCCAGGTGAAGGACGCCGAGATCTCCATGAATCTCGGCTGGGCCATGCCCGCGACCGGCAGCGCCCTGATCATGCGCCGATGATCGGTCTGACATCCCGTACAGGGCACGGCGGGGCACGGGCGTGGCGACAGCCCGGGATGCACGGCCCAGTGGGCCCTGTTCAATAGGAGCCCCTGATGCCCCAACCCGTCCAGTACCGCGGCATGACGCTGATCGTTCCCGACAACGACAGCGAGTGGAAGGAATTCTACGAGCACGCCCGCGCCCACCGGCTCGTCGTACGCAAGTGCAACGCCTGCGGGCTGATGCGCTACCCGCCGACCCACGCCTGCCCGTGGTGCATGGACCTCGGGTGGACGTGGCAGGAGGTGTCCGGCCGCGGGACGATCTACTCCTACGAGATCGTCGCGCACGCGATCCAGCCGGGCTTCAAGGAGCTGACGCCGTACGCGGTGGTGTTGGTCGAGCTGGATGAGCAGCGCGGCCGGCCGACGGCCGACGAGGCGCTGCGGGTCATCGCCAATCTGGTCAAGCCGGACTTCACTCCGGAGCCGGAGGCGAACGTGGCGATCGGCAAGCGGGTGCGCGTGGTCTTCCAGGACCTGGCCGATCACATGGCGCTGCCCCAGTTCACGCTGACGGAGGAGCCCGCGCAAGGGCGGGTGTGGCGGCTGCCAGGGTGAGATTCGGCCTCGGGCTCTCGGTCCAGCATCTGCCCGACGAGCCGCAGGCTGTGCGGTTCCGAGAGCACGTCGAGCAGGTCCGGCTCGCCCGCGCGGTCGGCTTCTCTTCCGTGTGGGCGAGCCAGCACTATCTCTCGGATCCCTTCACCTACTTCCAGCCGATTCCAACCCTCGCGCGCCTCGCCGCCGACGCCCGCGGCCTGACGCTGGGCACCGGCGTGCTGCTGCTTCCGCTCCATCATCCGGTCGATATCGCCGAGCAGCTCGCGACGCTCGACGTGATCGCCGACGGGCGCCTGATCTGCGGCGTCGGCCTCGGCTACCGCGACGTCGAGAACACCGCGCTGGGACACGATCCCACGCAGCGCGTCGGTCGCCTCGTCGAGGGCCTCGAGGTCCTCGAGCGGCTGTGGAGCGGCGAGCCCGTCGACTACGAAGGGCGCCACTTCAGCCTGCGATCGGTCCGGATCTCGATGCGGCCGATGCAGAGCCCGCGCCCGCCCGTCTGGCTCGCCGCCAATAGCGACGCGGGTGTCCGGCGCGCGGCGCGTCTCGGCGACGCCTGGCTGATGAACCCGCACACCACGCTCCCGACGCTCGAGCGGCAGCTGGCGCTCTTCCGGAGCGAGCGGAGCGCACTCGGCCGGCCGGCGGCCATCGAGATCCCGCTGATCAAGGAATGCTACGTGGCCCCGGAGACCGCGACGGCCGTGTCCGAGGCGGCGCGGTTCGTCGGGCCGAAGTATCAGGCGTACCGACGGTGGGAACAGGACAAGGCGCTGCCCGCCGGGGAAACCTTCGATGGGAGCTTCGACGCGCTGGCGCGCGACCGGTTCCTCGTCGGCGACCCGGCGCGCATCGTCGACGAGATCGCCCGCTACCGCGAGCGGCTCGGCGTCACCATGATGATTTTTAGACTTCAGTGGCCGGGCATGGACCAGGATCGGGTGTTGCGCTCGATCCGGCTCCTCGGCCAGAAGGTTCTGCTGAAGTTTCTCGGCTAGCGCGGCTCGCGGGAGGCGCGAAGCCGGAACTCCCGCAGGTCGTCGGCGGCGCTCAGTCGCGCGCCGGTGAGCGCCTGAATCTCGTCGAGAGTCCAGCCCGGCGCGTGCTCCCGCAGCTTGAACCCTTGGGGGGTCAGCTCGAACAGGCCCAGATCGGTCACCACCAGCTTGACGACGCCCGGCGCCGTGATGGGCAGGGTGCAGCGCTTGAGCAACCGCGGCTCGCCCTCGCGGGTCGTGTGCTCCAGCGCGACGAAGACGCGCTTGGCGCACGCCGCCAGATCCATGGCTCCACCGATGCCACCGCCCTTGCGGCCGGGGACGCGCCAGTTGGCGAAGTCGCCGTTTTCCGCGACTTCGTAGGCCCCCATCACCGTCACGTCCACCATCCCCTTGCGGATCAGGCCGAAGGAGTCGGCGTGATGGACGATGGCCATGCCGGGGACGGCCGTGACCTGCTGCCCTCCGGCGTTGACGAGATATCGGTCCGCGGTCTCCGCCGACGCCAGGGGACCGTAGCCGATCGCGCCGTTCTCGGAATGGAAGATCAGGCTCTTGCGGGGGTCGACGTAGTTGGAGCACAGGGTCGGCATCCCGACGCCCAGATTCACGATCCAACCGTCCTGGAACTCCATGGCCAACCGGTCGCACATGGCCTGTCGTGCCAGTCTCGGCTTCTCCGTCGTCGTCCGATGCTCAGACATCGACGTTTCAGTCCCAGATCCCGTCGGGCGGTATGCGCACCAGACGGTCCACGTAGACTCCCGGCACGTGGACCTGATCCGGGTCCAGCTCGCCGACCGGCACGATGTCGTTCTCCACTTCGACGATGGTGATGCGAGCGGCCATCGCCATGATCGGGTTGAAGTTGCGCTGGGTCAGACGGAACTGGAGATTCCCGAACGTGTCCGCCTTCCAGGCCCGGATGAACGCGTAGTCGGCGTGCAGCGGGTATTCCAGCACGTAGACCTTTCCGTCGATCTCGCGATGCTCTTTGCCCTCGGCGAGCTCGGTGCCCACGCTGGCCGGAGTGTAGAAGGCGCCGATGCCGGCGGCCGCGGCGCGAATCCGCTCGGCGAGCGTCCCCTGCGGGATCAGCTCGGCGTCGACCTCGCCGTTGTTGTACATCCGCACGAACGCCGTGACCTGCGAGGGATGGGGCGTCGCGGTGAACGCGCAGCACATCTTCTTCACCTGCCCGGCGGCGACCAGCGTGCCCACGTCCACCTTGGCGTCCACGGTACCGGCGTTGTTGGAGATGCCGGTGAGGCCCTTGGCGCCCTGACGGTTCACCGCGGCCAGGAGGTTGCGCGGAATGCCGACGCCACCGAAGCCCGGGGACATGAACACCGAGCCGTCCGGGACGTCCGCCACGGCCTCATCGAAGGTCCGGTAGATCTTGTTCTTCATGCGACAGAGCCCGACGTTATGACGGCCCGGTCGGCGATGTCAACGGCTCGGCTAGAAATACTCGAAGGTGACGGGCTCGCGCTCCATCCGGAGCCGCAGGTCCGCCATGAAGACCAGATAGGGATGGGCGCCGCGGGCGAGGAGCGTGTCGCGGTCGCCCTGGACCAGCGCGGCCGCGTCGGCGGCGGCGAGCCCGATCTCGCGTATGGCCGCGCCGGCGTCCTTCAGGAAGCGCGCGCGGAACCCGTCGTCGGACTTGAGCGCGAACAGACACCGGTTCAGCCGGTACGCGGACGCGGGGGGAAACCGGTAGTGGAGGGGCTCGGCTGCGCTCACAGCGTCCACTCGACGACGGCGTTGCCGTGATGCCACGAGGGCTCGTAGCAGTACACGTCTGCCTTCGCGTCACCGACGGCGCCCAGCACGACCGCCCACGTCCGGAGCTCGATGTTGCCCATCTTGTCCAGCTCCTCGCCGGTGACCGCGGCCAGCTCGCGGCCACGCCCCGCCCGAAGCGTGTCGAGCAGGCGGCGGTCGTACTCGAACTCCGGTGACGCGTACCGATCGGTTCCCGGGAAGTGGGACATCCCGCCGGAGGCCATGAGCACCACGCGCTCGGAGCCTCCCTGCAGGATCGCCCCGAGCGCCCCGCCCCACTCGTAGCAGCGTCGGGGCGTGGGCTGGGGCGGCAGGTAGACGTTCACGTGGAGCGGGACGATCGGGAGCGACGGCTCCGGCATCGTGAAGTAGAGCGGGACGTAGAACGCGTAGTCGAGCGGCGCCGACTGCGTGTAGCAGAGGTCGAAGCCCCGCTCGACCCCCTGCTCCACGATCGATCGCGCCAGAGGCTCGTGGATCGGGAAGCGGTAGCGATACTGACCGAACGTCCCGGCGCACTCGGCGCCCACGTACACCGCGAGCGCGGGGACCGCATCGAGGAAGAACGCCTCGACGTGGTCCCCGGCGACGATCGCGATCGCGTCGGCGCGGAGCGCCTCGAGCCGCCGCTTGACGCGAGCGAAGGCGGCGTGCACGCGCAGCACGAGGTCGCGGTCCTCGGTCCCCGGCCGGGCCAGGAGCTGTGGCGTGTGGGCACAGGCGAAAGCGCCGACCAGCATCAGCGTCTCACGTGGTCAGTCTCCGCACGATCTCGTCGAAGGCTTTGTCGGCGAGCGCCCTCACCTCCTCGCGCGTCAGCGGTTGGATCGGGTGCGTCACCACGACCGCTCGATAGTCGGCGGCGCCGAGCGCCTCCGCCTGCGCCCGCGCCGCGCGGGTGAACTCGGACGAAATGACCGTCGCCACGGGAATGCCGTTGTCCTCGAAGAACACGCCGTCGTGCACACTGCACGTTGTGCACGACCCTCAGTCGGCGAGCGCCTCGACGAGGACGTCGGTGGCGCCCACGATCTCCTGGCGGAGGCCGTCGGGCGCCGGGCGCGCGAACGTCGGCTTCTTCTTGCGGACGATGGCCTTCGCCTTCGTGCGCTCGCGCAGCAGTTCCTCGATGCGATCCAGGAGGTGGTTTCCCTTGGCCTTGGAGATGTCGAGCAGCGTGACGACCTTGCCGTCGAGGCTCATCGGTCGCCGCGCCGTCTTGCGCGGGACGGCGACGGAGTCGGTGGGGTCGAGGTAATCGGACATGATGCCTCCTTACCTGGAATGAACCGGCGCGTGGATCGGCCTGAACACGAGCGACGAGCCCTTGGAGAACGTCCAGCCCGGCACGATCGCCGAGAACCGACCGGCCAGCCCGCCCGCGACCAGGAGCTTGATGTTGTCGGGCGTGCGGAACTTCGGGATCAGCGTGGTATCGCTCGACGGGTCGCCGAATTTCGCGAGGACGTGCTCGGGCAACCCCTCGCCCCCGTCGAGCCCCGGCCGCAGCGCGCACACCGGCCAGCGCAGGCGCTCGTGGAGCCAGCGGCGCACATCGGCCTTCTTCCAGCCGGCGTCACCGAAGATCTTCGCGTGCTCGGGCGAGAGCACGAGCAGGGTGTCCCCCCAGTGCGTCATCCGGTGATGAGAGACGACCGCCATGCTGGCCGCCAGCGTCGGCAGCAGGTGCTCGGGCGTGCGGCTGTTGTGAGCGTAGACGCCGAGCGGCGCGTCGGCGGCCAGCACCGCGACCACGCTTTGGTCCGGCGCGAATCCGTGCTCGACGGCAAGCGAGTCCCAGGGGCTCGCCTCCTCGTGCTCGCCGATGCAGTACGTGTAGCGTCCCGGGTGCGCCAGTGTCGACATGCTGACGACGCCGGGCCGGGCGCCGCCCAGGTTGACGCAGATGAGCCGCACCGCGCGACCGATCGTCGCGTTGGCGCGCCAGCCCGGGCCGAACACCCCGGCGCCCGAGTTGATCTCGAGCTGGGCGCGGATCGGGCCGTTCACGATCACGAGCGGCGACGGGGCGTTGGTGGTCGCGGAGACGCCGTGCAGATCGAACGCCTCGTCGCAGGCGGCGTCGATCGCGGCGATGACGACCGGGAGATATTCGGGACGGCAGCCTGCCATCACGGCGTTGATCGCGATCTTCTCGACAGTCGCGCGGCCGTAGTTGGGCGGAACCAGCGCGACCAGCTCGTCGCCGGGGCGCCCCGAGGCCGCGATCGCCCGGTCGACGCGGGCGCGCGTCGGCGGGACGACCGGCAGGCCGTCGGTCACGCCACGGGCGTAGAGCTCCTCGATCGCATCGGCATCCACGTCTGGGACGGACATAGGCCAGAGGCTAACACAGCCGTCGGCAGCTGGATCGGACCGGGTGTGGGCGGGGTCTGGCGACCACGCGGCACGCGCTCGCTGCTCCGCGGTGGCTGGGCTCCATCCGGGCGCGCGGCACCGAGCTGTTCCCTCGGCGGGAACGAGTCGCCAGACCCTGCCCACACCCGGTCCGATCCACTGCCGGTTGCTGATTCTGAGTGAGCTTGACGAGGCTTGGGGCCTTCGGGTCAGCGGGAAGTGCTGGAACCGGCGAAGGCGGAGGTCGTCGGGCCGGCGGCGTCGATGACCGGCCCTACGTAACCGTTGCGGTGGAGGACGGCCACGAGCAGACCGATCAGCAGCACCAGGGTCAGCACGCCGGCACCGGCGTGCCGATAGCAGCGCCGGAACCGGAGAACTCCCGCCGCGAAGATCGTGACCGCCAGCACGCTGGCGAGCGCGGGAGCGATCGCGCCCAGGCGATCGAGCCGCCACGCGACGACGCCGAGGAGCAGCAGGCCCAGCGTGCCGAGCGTGGTGAAGCCCGGCAGCACGTGGTGATACTCGGTCTCCGGCGGAAGCATGAGCATCTTCCGGCAGAGCCGCCGCTGCCGCGCCTCTTCGGGGGTCTCCGACTGCCAGAGCACGAGCCGCATTTGCCCTTCAAAGCTGCAAAAGACGCACCCGACAACGGCACGTCGCCAAGTGCGCGGAATTTCGGGGGGCTGGCGGCCGACGACGTACCGGAGCGAGGTCGGGATCGACTCCGGACTGGCCGGCTGGTCAGAAACTGACGGCGGGGTTTCCGGATTTGGGCTTCGGCGGAGGCTATTCGTCCTCGACGGACATCAACTGCGCTGGAGGTAGGGGTTCGGAGTACGGCGCAAGACGGGACGCCACGACTTCGAGTGCCCCGAGCGTGAGCAAGAACAGCACGACCACGAACAGGATCAATCCACGCATTTGCTGCATGAGATGCGCGCTTCTCGCAAAAGGATTCTCGAAATCGTCGCTCGCGCACGCGGAGGAATCCGTGGACGCGCCGCGCGCGTCCCAAAAGTAATGAGAATGATGAAATTACGGAGGATCGGAACAATGGCGAAGCGAATTCTCACGCCGATCGATGGTCGCGAACACAGCGAGGGCATCGTACCGCTCGTGGCCGCGCTGGCGCGCGGCGCCGGCGCGACGGTGCGCCTACTGCGGGTGTTCCCGGTTCCGGAGCGCGTGATGGGCATGCACGGCCAGACCATCGCGTACGTCGACCAGGAGATGGCGCGGCTGACCGCGGCGGGGCTCGACGAGCTCGCGCACGTCGAGGCCCAGCTCGACGGGGTCGACGTGGAGCGGGTGGTGCGCTTCGGGGACCCGACCGAGGAGATCCAGCTCGAGGCCGAGGCCTTCGGCGCCGACCTCATCGCGCTGGCGACGCCGACGCGCGGCCGGCTGAGCGCCGCCCTGGCGCCCGGCGTCGCCGAGCGGCTCGCCAGCCGGGCGGCGGTGCCGACGCTGGTCCTGCACGGGTGAAGTGCGCGCCGCAGGCCGTCGCGGGGTCGCAGTGCGAGCCGCAGGGCCGCCCGGGGGTCGGGCCCCCAGGCCCGAGGCGAGCGATGCGAACAGTCCCCGCCGGCCGAGGCGCGGCTCTGAACAGAGGTCTTACTTGAGCATGTGCCTGACCATCTTGCTCTCGACCATGTAGATCACCATCTCCGCGATGTTGGTCGCGTGGTCGGCCGTGCGCTCCAGGAAGCGCGATACGAGAATGAGCCGGATCGCGCGGGGGATGGTCTTGGGATCCTCCATCATGAAGGTCAGGAGCTCGCGGAAGATCTGCTCCTTCAGCGCGTCCACGTCGGCGTCCTCGCCGCACACTCGCCGCGCCAGCTCGGTGTCGCGGCTGACGAACGCGTCGAGGCTCTCCTTCACCATCCGCTGAGCCTTCTCGGCCATCCGCGGCAGGTCGACGTACGGCTTGAGCTGCGGCTCGCGGTTCAGCTCGATCGCCCGCTGGGCGATGTTGACGGCCTGATCGCCGATCCGCTCGAGGTCGGTGACGATCTTCATCGCGGTGGTGATGAAGCGAAGGTCGCCGGCCGCCGGCTGGTTTAGCGCCAGCAGCTCCACGCACTTCTCGTCGATCTCCACGTCGTAGGAGTTCACCTGCCGGTCGCGGTCGATGACCTCCTGCGCCAGGTCGCCGTCGCGCTCGATGAGCGCGCGCATGACCCGGCGGATCTGGTCCTCGACCAGCCCGCCCATGGCCAGGAGGGTCTGCTTGAGGGCGTCGAGCTCTTCGTGGAAGTGGCGCGGCATGACCGCCTCCCCTAGCCGAAGCGGCCGGTGATATAGTCCTCGGTCCGCTTGTTGCGCGGGTTGGTGAACAACTCGCGCGTGACCCCGACCTCGATCAGCTCGCCCAGCAGCATGAATCCGGTATAGTCCGACACCCGGGCGGCCTGCTGCATGTTGTGAGTCACGATGACGATCGTATAGCTGTTCTTCAGCTCGAGCATCAGCTCTTCGATCTTGGCGGTGGCGATCGGATCGAGGGCCGAGCAGGGCTCGTCCATCAGGAGCACGTCGGGCTCGACCGCGATCGCCCGGGCGATACAGAGCCGCTGCTGCTGCCCGCCCGAGAGCCCGAGCGCCGAGTCGTTGAGCCGGTCGTGCACCTCGTCCCACAGCGCGGCGGCGGTGAGGCTCCGCTCGACGATCCCCTCGAGGTCCGCGCGGCCGCTTACGCCGAGGATGCGGGGGCCGTACGCCACGTTCTCGAAGATCGACTTCGGGAACGGGTTCGACTTCTGGAAAACCATGCCCACGCGCTTGCGCACCTCGGTCACGTCGAGGGCGGGGTCGTAGATGTCGGTCGCCCCGATCCGGATGTTGCCGGCGATCCGGACACCGTCGATCAGGTCGTTCATCCGGTTGAGGCACCGCAGCAGCGTCGACTTGCCGCAGCCGGAGGGGCCGATGTACGCGGTCACCCGGTGCTTCGGGATCGACATGGAGACGTCCTTCAGCGCCAGCTTCTCGCCGTACCAGAGCGAGACGTGCTCGATCTCGACCATC
>Ga0066710_100003428_pt1 | contig 13511 bp, 13 predicted proteins | sample GraSoiAngelo_159_FD_79666 | JGI IMG/M metagenome (GOLD analysis project Ga0066710, IMG submission 79666) | Grasslands soil microbial communities from the Angelo Coastal Reserve, California, USA - 14_1009_16_40cm | ecosystem: Environmental > Terrestrial > Soil > Grasslands | place: USA...
GAACCCGTTGCCGGTCGACGAGGTGCTGGAGCTGACCGGCGCGACCGGTTTCGCCCGGCAGCGCACCCAGCGGCTGTCCGGCGGGCAGACGCAGCGCGTCCGGTTCGCGGTCGCCCTGGTGAGCAACCCGGACCTGCTGGTGCTCGACGAGCCGACGGCCGCCGTGGACGTCGAGGGGCGGCAGGCCTTCTGGCAGACCATGCGCGGTACCCGCAGGCGCGCGACATCGAGGTCACCGGTTCGCGGCGCTGGGCATCTGGCTGGGCCACGTGCTCACGCCGGAGACGATCGGGCCGGCGATGGGTGGCATCACCGCCCTCGTGGCGCTGCTCGGCGGCGCCTGGGGGCCCTTGGCGAGCAACGGGTTTATGCTGCACGTCGCGCAGGCGTTGCCCTCGTACTGGCTGGTGCAGGCGGGGCGCAGCGCGGCAACCGGTACCGGATGGGGAGCAGGCGGCTGGGGGGTGAGCGCGGCATGGACCGTGGTCTTCGGGCTGCTGGCCGCCCGCGCGTTCCGCCGCGACACCGGTCGGGCGTGACGTCGCGGTAATGGTGACGTCGCGGTGACGCGGTCGCCGCCAGCCCCCGCCGACGCCGCCCGGCCGCTGCGTTGGCGCGGTGGCTGGCGGCGCTACATCTTCCCGGGCTTCTGGCTGGTGTTCCTCAGCGGGGTCGCGGACGGCGTGCACCGCTACGCGCACGGGTGGGGCGCGGTGGCCGGGGTACACGGTCGTCGTCGCCTTCGCCGCCAGCTACCTGCTGGCGCTGGGCGCCACGTGGCCGTTGCGCCGGGTCCGGTTCCTCGTCGGGTACCTGGCGATGCTGGCGTTCTTCGCGGTCGAGCCGGTGTTCGCGCACGAACGCGCGCTCGTCATGCTGATCTACGTCGCGGTACTGACGACCGTGCTGATGCGCTGGTTCACGATTCCGATGATCGCCGCGCTCGCGCTGGTCGCGGCGTTCGTGCCGGCCCTGGTACCCGCGTGGCACGCCGGCGTTCAGGTCGACTGGCTGATCACGATCCCGCTGGTGGCCATGGCGATGTGGGGCTTCTTCGGCCTCATCCGGTCCAACAACGAGCTGGCCGCCGCCCGCGCCGAGGTGGCCCGGCTGGCCGCCGAGAACGAGCGCACCCGCATCGCCCGCGACCTGCACGACCTGCTCGGCCACTCGCTGTCCACGATCACCGTCAAGGCGGGCCTGGCCCGGCGGCTGGCCGAGCGCGGCGAACCGGAGCGGGCCGCCGCCGAGATCGCCGCGGTGGAGCGGCTGTCCCGGGCCACCCTCGCCGACGTCCGCGCCGCGGTGGCCGGGCAGCGCGAGATCACGCTGGCCGGGGAGCTGGCCACCGCCCGGGAGGTACTGCGGGCCGCCGGCATCCTCGCCGAGCTGCCCGGCTCGGTGGACATCGTGGACCCGGCGCTGTCCGAGCTGTTCGGCTGGGCGCTGCGGAAGGGGATCACCAACGTGGTACGGCACTCCCGCGCCACGCACTGCGCGGTCACCTTCGGCCCGGAGTGGATCGAGATCGTCGACGACGGGCGCGGCGGCCTGACCGCCCCGCAGTCGGGTACCGGCCTGGTCGGGTTGCGGGAACGGGCGGCGGCCGCCGGGGGTACCGTCGACGCCCGGCCGCTGGCCCCCGGCTGGCGGCTGCGGGTACAGGTACCGGCCACATGATCCGGCTGCTGCTCGCTGCGCCGGGCGATGGAGGCCGGTGCGGTGGGGTACGTCGTCAAGGACGCGCCGGCCGAGCAGTTGGCCGACGCGGTACGCCGGGTGCCCCGGGAGAGCGGGTGGTCGACCCGTCACTGGCCGCCGCGACGCTGGCCGGCGGACCGTCGCCGCTGACCGGGCGGGAACGGGACGTCCTCGTCGCCGCGCGCAACGGGGCGACGATCGCCGAGATCGCCCGCAACCTGTTCCTGTCGGAGGGCACCGTGCGCAACTACCTGTCCGCCGCGATCGCGAAGACGGAGACGCGCAACCGGGTCGAGGCGGTACGGGTGGCCGACGAACGGGGCTGGCTGTAACAAGCCGACAACCCACTGTTCTTCCCTCGCCATGGTCATGTCCAGCTTGGTAACATGCCGCCACTTCACGCACCGCCGGTGCGTCAATGGCGTCGAGGAGGGGAGTAGGGCTGACGCAGGACGGGGGGCATGCAGGTTCACATAGGGAGGTCATCCGGGTGTCGGACAGTGGTATGAAAGGGCGGGTGAAAGGGCTGTTAGCCGGAACGCCTCCGGGCAAGGAGGCCGAGCACGCGGAGATGCCGAGTCCAGGGTTGCCCGATCCGACCGCGCAGCGCCAGGCGTTGCAGGTCCTGACCCTGGCGCAGCGGACCGCCGAGGACCATGTCGCCAGCGCCCACCGGCAGGCTGACAAGATCGTCGCGGACGCACGCGGCACCGCGGAGCAGATCGTCCACGACGCCGAGGCGCACGCCGACGATCTGCAGCAGGAAGCGGACAAGACGCTGACCGACGCGCGCGGGTCGGCCGCGCAGATCGGCCGTGAGGCGCAGGCACATGCCGACGAGACCCGGCGCAGTGCCGACGAGGTCCTGGCCGACGCGCGGGACCAGGCGAAGGAGATCGTCAAGGAGGCGCAGGCGAACGCCGACGAGCTCAAGCACCAGGCGCAGCAGCGGTACCAGGACGTCGTGGGCAGCCTGGCGGCCAAGCGCGAGGCGCTGCAGGAGCAGATCGAGGCGCTGGAGGTGTTCGACCGGGAGTACCGCACCCGGCTCACCTCGTTCATGCAGAACCAGTTGCGCGCGCTGTGGGTCGACGAGCCGAAGGTGACCGGCGAGTTGGACGAGTCGGCACCGGCGGTGCCGGCGCAGCGCTCCCAGTAGGACCGGTCAGGCCGGGCTGGACGCCGGCTCGGGGTGCTCGTCGGCGTGCGCGATGCGGGTCAGCTCCCGCCACAGCAGGACGACGAACAGCGCCGAGCCGGCGAAGGCGAACCAGAACGGCGCCGCGATGCCGGCGTGGGTGGCGAGGGTACCGCCGATCGCCGAGCCGACCACCAGGCCGCCGTACACGCAGATGGTGTTCACGCTGTTGACCCGGCCCTGCAGCTGTGCCGGCACCGCCCGCTGCCGGACGGTGATCGACGTGGTGTTCCAGACGAACGCGTGCGCGCCGAAGGCGAAGAAGATCGACGACGCCACCCAGGGCGAGGTGGTCAGCGCCAGCCCGAGATGCGTGAGCGTCTCGATGATCAGTCCTACCCGCATCACGTTGCCCAGGCTGACCCGCCGGGTGATCCATCCGTAGAGCCCGGTACCGAGCAGGCCGCCGGCCGCCGAGACGGTGGTCAGCAGGCCGAACCCGACCGCACCGAGGCCGAGCCGGTCGTGCGCGTACAGCACCAGGACCGACCACGCCGCCCCGAACGTGACGTTGAAGATCAGGATGGTGAGCACGAGCGTGCGTACCGCCGCGTGCCGGACCGTCCACCGCACCCCCTCGGCGAGGTCGCGCGTCCAGCCGGGTACCGCCTCCTGCGGATCCCGGCCGTGGGCCGGCAGGACGAGCCGGGACACCAGGAGCACACCGGCACTGACCAGTACCGCCTCGCCGACGAACGGCCAGGCGCGGCCGGCCGCGAACAGCGCCGCGCCGATCGGCGGCCCGGCCAGCTGGTTGAGCGTGATGAACCCGGCCTGCAGCCGTGAGTTCGCGACGGCCAGGTCGTCGCGGTGCACCAGCATCGGCGCCAGCGTGGCCGTGGTGTTGTCGGCGAACACCTCGGCGGTACTGAGCAGCCCCAGCGCGACCAGCGCGACGGTCACCGAAACCCGGCCGGTCAGCATCGTCAGCACGAGAACGGCGAGCACGACCGCGCGGCTGCCGTCGGCGACCATCACGATCCGGCGCCGGTTGAGCCGGTCCGAGAGCACCCCCGCGTGCAGCCCGAAGACCATCGGCGGGGCCCACCGCAGCAGCGCGGCCAGCGAGACCAGGAAGGCGTTGCCGGTCAGCGAGGCCACCAGCAGCGGGCCGGCGGCGGCCGCCAGCCCGTCGCCCAGGTTCGACGTCCATGACGAGGCCAGCAGCCAGCGGTACCCGGTGCCGAGCCGGGCCGGCAGCAGAACCTGCACGAACCTGCTCACAAGGAAGTGACCCTACGTGGCTCGTGATCCGGCCCGCACCTGCAATTCGGGTCCGATCAACGTACCGCCGTCGAGCGCCTACTGCCGGCAATGAGTTGACGGTACGGTATGCAGTCGGGGTTCTTCGATAAACAACTCAGGTCGGACGGTTGGGGGGTGGGGCATGCCGGTCACCGGGCAGCGGGTGGTTCGGCGGGCCCTGGGCAGGCGCCTGACCCGGTTGCGCGCCGCGACCGGCAAGAGCAGGCGCGAGGTCGCCGAGGCCAGGCTGGGCATCTCCGAGCCCACCCTGCACCGCATCGAAACCGGGAAGGTACCGGTCACGGTCGCCAACGTCCGCGCGCTGTGCTGGCTGTACGGCGCCGACGCGAGCATCACCGACGCGCTGGCCGAGCTGGCTTTGGGTACCTCGCAGGAGGAGTGGTGGGACGCCACCCCGATGATCCCCGACTGGTTCAAGCTGTACGTCGGGCTGGAGGCCAGCGCCCTGCGGATCTCCAGCTACGACGGTGAGATCGTGCCGGGGGAGTTACAGACCGAGCAGTACGCGCGGGCGGTGTTCGCCGCCGAGCAGCCGCCCGACGCGGAGGCCGCGGACCGCCACGTGAAGCTGCGCATGCAACGGCAGCAGACGCTGTTCGGCCGCCAGCCGGCGCCGCGGCTGGTGACCGTGCTCGGTCAGGGGGCGTTGACCCGGCCGGTCGGTGGCGCCGCGGTGCTGCGCGACCAGATCGAGCACCTGCGCCGGGCGGCCCGCCGGGAGAACATCCAGGTCCGGGTGCTGCCCTGGTCGGTGGGTGCGCACGCGGCGATGGCCGGTGCGTTCCGGATCCTGGACTTCGACGATCCCGAGGATCCCGACGTGGTGTACCTGGAGTCGCATGTCGGTGCGCTGTACCTCGAGGAGCCGGTCGAGGTCGAGGAGTACCGGCGGATCTTCGACCTGATCTGCAAGGAAGCGGTACCGATCGAGGACTTTGGATAGCGGGGATGGATCACACGCTGCGCGACACCACACAGAAGCCGGCGACGGCCGCCCGGATCTACGACTACTACCTGGGCGGGATCCACAACTTTCCGGCCGACCAGGAGGCGGCGCGGACGCTGCTCACGCAGTTCCCGTGCATCCCCGAGGTGGCCCGGGCCAACCGGGCGTTTCTGCGCCGGGCCGTCGGGTACCTGGTCGATGCCGGCATCCGGCAGTTCCTGGATATCGGGTCGGGCATCCCGACCGCCGGCAACGTTCACGAGATCGCCCAGAAGGCGGCGCCGGACGCCCGGGTGGTCTACGTCGACATCGATCCGCAGGCGGTGATGGAGAGCCTGGAGATTCTGGACGGCAACCCGTACGCCTCGGCGGTACAGGGCGACCTGCGCGACGCGGCGGCGATCCTGCGCAGTCCCGCGGTACGGCGGCTGCTCGACTTCCGCCAGCCGGTCGGGCTGCTGATCGTCAGCGTGCTGCACTTCGTACCCGAGGACGGTCCGGCCTACGACGCGGTCGCACACCTGGTCGGCGCGCTGCCGTCGGGCAGCTACCTGGCGCTGTCCCACGCCGCGTCCGAGGCTTTCGACCACCTCTTCCAGCAGTCGGCCAACAAGGACGACGTGTACCGGCAGCAGACCCCGACCCCGGGTACCTCGCGTACCCGGGAGGAGGTGGAGCGCTTCTTCGCCGGCCTCGACATGGTGAAGCCGGGCCTGGTGCGGCTGGGGGAGTGGCGGCCGGACCCGGCCGACCCGGAGGCCGGCGGCCACGGCGCGTGGGCGGGCATCGGCCGCAAGGCGTGAGCGGTGCCGCGGGAAGAACGGTGCCGTGCCGCACCCCCCCGATACGAGAAGTTCGATGCGGCACGGCACCGGGTCCGGTGCGCCTCAGCCGAGGAGCTGGTCGAACTCCCCCTTCTTGGCGCCGTCGAGGAATGAGTCCCATTCGGCGGTGGTGAACCGGACGGTACCGGCGTCCGGGCTCTTGCTGTTGCGGACCTCGATCAAGTCGGCGTACCGGCGGGCCTGCACGCAACTGCCGCCGTTGCCGGTGGACCTGCTGGACATGATCCAGCCGGTGTCGTTATCCATCGGTACTCCTCTACTGGATGCCGTTCAGACGCGTGGCCGCCGGCCGATCACCCGTAGTGGTGACCCGGTCGGCGGTCGACCCCTCACCGCAGCGCGATCCGCTGCCCAGCGCCGTGACGTCCGCCGCCTCACCCGTCTCTCTCTTTCAGTACGAAATTCTTCGAACGGAGGGTAGCCGAAATCGATCCTCGTGCACGAGAGCCTGAATGCAAGTAGTAGAGGTGAAATCTTGCACGGAGTGCGGGTTCACTGACATGCTTACCGCAACCGGTCCGGATCGGGCCTGGTCGATAGACGTCCACAGGTCCGTCGGGCACGGCCTTTGGAGGAAGGACATGGAAGTCCTCAGCCCCGCTGTCGGGACGGGCACCCGCCCACAGCGGAATCGCGAGGCTGAGCTGGCCAGGTTGCAGGCGCAGGTGGCCCGCCTCGAGGCCGAGCGCGCCGCGCTGCAGTGGGCGGTCGGCCACGACGAGCTGACCGGGCTGGCCAACCGGGGACTGTTCTGCTCACTCGCGCCGCCGCTGCTGCGTACCGGCCAGCCGGCCGTCGTCATCGTGCTGGACCTCAACGGGTTCAAGCCCATCAACGACCGGTGGGGCCACGACGTCGGCGACTGCGTGCTGCAGACCGTTGCCCGGCGGCTGGCCGGCTGTACCGCCTGCGACCTGGTGGCCCGGCTCAGCGGCGACGAGTTCACCGGCGTGAGCACCAGCCCGACCCCCGACTGCTGCCCGGTGACGTGGTGGCGTCCGGCGGTCAGCGCACTGGTGACCGCGATCGCCGAGCCGATCCCGCTCGCCGACGAGCTGGTCCGGGTGACCGGCTCGGTGGGCGTCGCTCCGGCGCAGGACGGTGTGCCGATCGACGAGCTGCTGCGCCGCGCCGACCTCGCGATGTACCGTGCCAAGGCCACCGGTGGCGGGTTCGCGACCTGGTGCGAAGCCGGCACCGATCGGCCGCGCACCGTCGAGTTCACGCTCGCACCGCTGGTGCAGCACGCCACCGCGCCGACCGTCGATCCGCAGCGCCGCGACCCGGCCGGCGTCGCGCCGGCCGGCAGCTACCGCCGCGACGACCCGGTCTGGGTGTACCGCGACGGCGCGTGGCGGCCGGGCGTGGTGGAGAACGCGTCGGGCCGGGCGGTCCTGGTGACCTATCGGCATGCCGGCGGTACCGGCACCGTGGTCGACACGATGACGGCCGAGTACGTCGTTGCGCGTGCCGCCGTCGACCCGCAGCTCGACCGCCGCGAACTCGCGCCGCGCATCGCCGCCTGAGGCGGTGATCCGTTGGCGGCTCTCACGCCGGCGCGACGTCGGCGCGCGGTTCGACGGCGGCGTTGCGCCCCCACTTACGGATAAGCACTTGAAGACCTTTGGAGCCAGCCGGTGCGTTGCCGCTGCCGTGGGCGCCAAGGAAGCTGTGATCAAGATAACGATCGATGTCCGCTGGGCGCCCGTTCCCGCACAGCGTTCCGTTGAGAGGAACAGTCACGGTACCCTAGCCGGCGCTCGTCCCAAGCACCGTTCGCGGACCTAGACCGCGGGCGGAATTTTGGCGTTGTCTCTTCCGATGATTGTTGCCTGCCGGTAAAATCAGCATGTTGCGTTGTGGCACTGGCTGCCGCCGAAAGCACCGAGAATTCTGGTCGGTGACACCGAATCATCACGACGCGACTCTTGCTGCGCGCCCCGCCGATGCGATGTGCTCGTCCTGTGTTCCTTAACAGGCAGTAGGCAGCAGGACGACAGCACGGCGACAGAGACCCTGTTGCTTGTGGGCCAGTGGCACCGGGTACCCCCGGCGGCGTCGACTTTTCGTCACGCCGGTGCGCTGATAGTCCGCTGTGAGGGCCGGGTACGTACGTGCCAGCTGGCCCTGACCCGGCACGAACCCGGTTGGCTGCTGCTCGGTGAGGGCTGCGCTGACGACGAGCTCGACGCCCTCGCCCAGGCCGCCCGGTTGGCCGCACCCGGCACCCTGCTGGCCGTGCTGGGCTCCGACGCCGACCTGGTGACTTCCGAGCGCTGGCTGCGCCGGGGCTGCTCGGCGTTCCTCGCGTCGGCGAGCACCGTCGACCGGGTGCTGGGCATCCTGCGCTTCGTCCGCGACTCCGACGTCGTGGTCGTGGACAAGTGCTTCCAGGACGCGTCCTACCTACAACAGGTGGGACCGACCACGGACCTGACCCGGCGCGAGCGCGAGGTCCTGCAGTGGATGCGGGTCGGCCGGCACAACCACGAGATAGCCGAAGCGCTCGGGGTGTCCGCCAGCACCATCGGGTTCCACGTCCGCAACCTGCTGGAGAAGCTCGGCGCCCGCAACCGGGTCGAGGCCATCAACCGAGCTGACCTGCTTGGCCTGTAGCGCATGCCGGCCAGGCCGGCGCGCCGTTCACGTTGCGGAACCGCGGACCGTAGAACACCGGCTTGTCCAGATCGGTGTACCGCGCCAGGAACGCGAACTCCGACGGGTACAGCTCCGGCAGGTCGGCGATGATCGCCGGCGGGATCTCCGCGCGCATCATGGTGAAGCACGAGAGCACGCGCAGTTCCATCATGGACTTCACCGCTTCGCCGAACGTCGGCCAGAGGGTCTCAAGTGGACCGTTCCACATGTTGTGCAGCGACAGGAGCATGCCGCTGTACACCGCGTCGAAGCTCTCCAGGGAAATCTGCACGGCGGGGCCGTCCGGGTCGAGGGCGAGGATCCTGGCGTACCCGTCGGAGGGTACCGCCAGTGTGTTGATGACCTCCGGCCACGGGATCGGGTCACCGCGGAAGTAGCGGGCCTCGGTCTCGGTCGACAGCGGTACCGGCGGCTGCGGCGGCTCGTAGTGGGCGCCGTACCACAGCTCGGCGAACTTGCCGTAGTGCGACTCCTCGTTCTGGTACGCCGGGCCGGCGTGGATGGTGCCCCTCCTCGATCCCTCGCCCTGCTCGATTATCTCGTCGACGCCCGCGTGCAGCAGCGCAACCGGGTCCACCCCGGGCGCCGGGATGAACGTGTTGAACCCGATGTTGTCGCCGACCTGGTTGGCCAACCCGCCGACGGCGAACGCGCGCCGTACCGCGGCGGCGTTGTCCGTGATGGCCTCCTTGATGGCCACGTAGAGCCCGCCGATGGTCGGGTAGCTCTCCGCGCGGTACTCGTCGGCGAGCAGGAACAACGGCGCCTCCAGGCGCATGAAGTTACGCAGCTGTGGGCGGGACAGCTGGGCCAGGCCCAGTTCGAGGTCGGGCTCCACGCCGCCGGGCAGGCCCTGCCGCGGGTACCGGGGGTCGAGGCGCTTGATGTCCGGGGTACCGCCGATCGCGGCGAGCATGTTCGCGGCGGTCGCCATGTGCACCATCTCTTCCATGAGCACACTGCGGATCGTGTTGTAGGTCGGGTAGTTCTGCACCTCCAGGGACAGCATCGCGGCGGTGTACAACGGAAGCGTGGAGTGTTCCAGGGCGATGGCTGACTGCAGCGCCTGACGCAGCCAGGCTATGTCGCGGGTCACCGGCGCCGTGACGATTTGCTCGACCGCACTCATCTGAGGCCTCCCTCTCCCGGTTCCGGGCGTAACGGACGCTAGCCGGTGCGGTGCCCGACGTCCTGAGTAAGGCGCGACATGGATGTGCCTGCCGTGGCCGGTGACATACCTACCGGGAGGCAACCGGCTACGGGGTGCGGCGCCAGCAGATCGGCCAACGTGAACCGGTCCGGCTCGCGCGACGGCAGGGTCGGACGCCACGAAGGATCCACGCAACGGTGCGATCCGGGGTCGTCGTCGACGATACGCACGAGCACCTCGCCCACGATCAGCGCGCCGACCGGTCCGAGCCGCTCACCGTCCTCCCTCGCCTCGGCCTCCTTGAGGACGTAGTACCACAGTGGTGTCTCGCCGGCCCAGCCGTGGTCGGCCAGCCGGGTTTCCTCGGCAGTGAGCGGTTGCGCGCCGACCGCACGGGCGACCGCTTCTCCGGACGGCAACGCGGTTGCGTTGCCACGCAACAGATCCCGTACCGCCAGCGAGCCGTGGTCGGCGTCGTCGAGCGCGCCGGTGATGTCGGGTGGCAGGTGCACGAGTGATGCCGGCAGCCGGCCGTCGATCGGCCGCGCCCGCTGCGGCGGCGGCCCGCCCGGTACCGGCAGCAGCTCACGCCAATCGACCACCCGGTCGGCGGGTACCGGACGGAACCCGAGCAGATCCGGGAACAGCGACAGGCTCGGGCCGCCGGGCCGCAGGCGGTACGTGTCGCGGATCTGGCTGTGGCCGTACCGGTAGGCCGCGTCGGCGAACTCCAGCGGGATGGCGACCGGCTGGTCGCGCGGCACGTACCGGGGTCCCTCGGCGAGCAGCCGTTCGGTGCGTTCGCGGCCGATCGTCGCGGGCAGGAAGTCGTGCAGCACCACCCACTGGTAGTGCCAGGTGAGTGCCTGGCGGGCCGCGGCGAACAGCTGCGCCTCGGGTATCCCGTCGATGCGCAGCCGGTCGACCAGCCGGTTGTGCGCGCGGATCATCGCGACCTGCATCTGCGAAATCAACACGTGCACGTCCTGGCGCGGATCGCCGACCAGGGCGGTGCCTTCCTGATTGCGCGGCAGGTCGTCGTGCCGGCTGCGGTCGTTGCGGCCCAGCAGCAGCTTCGCCGGATCGCGCCGGCTGTACAGGTACGGCTGGGCGACCGGACCGTCGCCGTACAGGCATTCCAGGTTCAGACGCGCGCTGCGGACGTTGCGCAGCAAGGATTCGTCGTCGTGGTGGGTCACCGGGGACCGGTCGGCGGTGATGTCGTGCGCCACGTACTGCCCGAACACCGGCCATCCGGCGGCGACCGTGCGCGACTCGCCGCGCCGGCAGGTGGCGCTGTCACAGGCACCACCGGCGCGACCCAGCGCATGCACCAGTCGGGAGTCGACACCCAGCGGCGGCAGGTGGGGAAACAACCGGGTGTAGCGTCCGCCGCCCGGTGGTGCGTCCACGGCCCGGCCGGGCGCGAGGCAGTGGTCGCGTGCCGGCCCGCTCGTCGCGCGGTTCATGTCAGCGGTACCCGATGACCGCGGCCGCCTCGCCGGGCAGCTCGACCGCGTCCGGGTTCAGCGTGACCCCGCCGTGGGTGGCCAGCAGTACGTCGCGCGGCCACGGCGGTACCGCGACGAGGCGCCGCTGTTCGGCGAGGTTCGCCACGACGGCACAGTCGCCGCGCGCGATGGTGAGGAACCCGTCGCCGTGCCAGATCTGTACCCGGTCCAGCCGCGCGTCGGACAGCTCCGGGTACTCCTTGCGCAGCGCGACCAGGCGGCGGTAGAAGTCCGGCATGCCGCGCGGCGCCGGGGGGCGGCCCGCGGCCCGTGCGGCGGTCCACTCCTCGCCCATCCGCAGCATCGGGGTGAACGGTCCGGCCAGCAGGAGCATGGCACCGACGCGTTGCATCCGGTACGACGGAGCCGGGTCCGGGACCGCGTGCCGGTGGTGCAGGTACACCACCGACTGCCGGCCGACCGCGGCGGGCCGGTCGAATACGCGCGCCCGCCGCGGTTCGGCGGAGCTGGCCCAGGCGCCGCCTGCGCCGCTCGCGGACCGCAGGACGGTGGTGAGGGTGTGCAGGCCGCCGAAATCCACCCGGCAGTCCGGCTGCGCGCCACCGAGCAGGTCCAGCAGCGCGGTGGGTGCGCGGTCCCGCAGCCGGTACCCGCCGGGTGCCGGCCGGTTGACCAGACCCGGATCGTCCAGGTCCGACTCGACGATGAGCGACAGCGGCCGGTTGAGCCGACCCGACAGCGACTCCACCTCGGCCGCCAACTCGCCGAGTACCCGGATGACCCGCTCGTCGGCCAGCGCCGGCAACGCCTTCATCCGCAGCCCGTCGAGGTGGTACTCGCGCAGCCACATCGTGCCGGCGTCGACGACGAGCCGGCGCAGCTGGCCCGGTGACGGTACCGGCGGGCTTGTCGCGCCGTCCCACGGGCGCCCGCGGGGCACCCGGTACCGTGTGCCGCCGCGGGCGTCGTGCACCACGCCGAGCAGTACCGCGATGCCGCGGCCGTGGCAGGCGTCGACGAAGCGGCGCAGCCCGTCCGGACCGCCCAGCGGTTGGCTCGGGGCGTACCACGACGCGCCACCGTCGCGCCCGGACAGCGGCAGCTCCACCATGTCGACGCCGAGCTCGACGAGCTGGTCGAGCCGTCCGGCCGCGGCGTCGAACGTACCCTGCGCGGTGAACGCCGCGACGTCCAGTTCGAACAGGATGCTGCCGGGCAGTGTGCGCCCGGTCCACCCGGCGTCGGTCCACGCGAATCGCGAAGTACTCATCGGAACTTCTCCGTTGCTCGACAGGCGCGGCGACCGGGCCGGAGCCCGGCCGCCCGTTGTGGTTCAGGTGGTTCTGGAGAACAGGACGACGACGCTGTGCGCGTCCACCCGGTAGGTCGCGCCCTCGACGGGTACCTCGGCGCCGGGATCGGTGATGTCGTCCGGCGCTTCCAGCGCGGTGTCCACCGACCGGTACCAGCGGCGGCCCTCGATGGACGGCAGCTCGAAGTCGAGGGCGGTGTCCTCCATGTTCAACATGGCGTGCAGGTCGGTACCCTCGTCCGCGCCGCCGAGGGTGAACGCCAGCACCCCGGTGGTCGGGTCGTCGAAGCCTGGCTCGTGCAGGTTGCAGCCGTGCCAGGAGATGTCGGCCAGGCCGCGCTCGTTGACCTCGCCGGTGAAGAACCGCGCCCGGTGCAGCTCGGCGTGGCGCCGCCGGTTCCCGATGAGCCGGGAGAAGAACCGCAGCAGTCCGGCGTTGGCGCCGACGAGCCGCCAGTCGAACCAGTTGAGTTCGCTGTCGTGGCAGTAGGCGTTGTTGTTGCCCTGCTGGGTCCGGCGCACCTCGTCGCCCGCGACGATCATCGGTACCCCTTGTGAGAGCATGAGGATCGTGGCGAAGTTGCGGATCTGCCGCTCGCGCAACTGTTCCACCGCGGCATCGGCCGTCGGGCCTTCGGCGCCGCAGTTCCAGCTGAGGTTGTTGTCGTTGCCGTCGCGGTTGCCCTCGCCGTTGGCCTCGTTGTGCTTGCCGTTGTACGACACCAGGTCGTTGAGCGTGAACCCGTCGTGTGCGGTGACGAAGTTGATGCTGTTGATGGGCAGCCGGCCGCCGGCCTGGTAGATGTCCGAGCTGCCGGCCAGCCGGCTGGCGAGCACCCCGGCCAGACCGCGGTCGCCGCGCACGAACCGCCGTACGTCGTCGCGGAACCGGTCGTTCCACTGTGCCCACCGGTACCCCGGCGCGTAGCCGACCTCGTAGAGTCCGGCGGCGTCCCACGGCTC
>Ga0066710_100003429_pt1 | contig 13510 bp, 10 predicted proteins | sample GraSoiAngelo_159_FD_79666 | JGI IMG/M metagenome (GOLD analysis project Ga0066710, IMG submission 79666) | Grasslands soil microbial communities from the Angelo Coastal Reserve, California, USA - 14_1009_16_40cm | ecosystem: Environmental > Terrestrial > Soil > Grasslands | place: USA...
CATCGAGATCCAGGCTCGCGAGATCCTGTATCTCCGCGGCAAGCTGAACGAGCTGTACGCCAAGCACACCGGCAAGGCCGTCGAAACGATCGAAAAGGACATGGATCGCGACCGTTTCATGTCGGCGGAAGAAGCCAAGGAGTACGGGCTGATCGACCACGTCATTTCCAACTACCAGCAGATGACCGAGGACGGGAAAAAGAAGTGATCCCTTGCGCCGCCCGGACTGGGCTCCCATACTAGAACTCCCATGTCCCACGACAAGCATCTCCGCTGCTCGTTTTGCGGCAAGTCCAAGGACTCGGTCCGGAAGTTCATCTCCGGCCCGTCCGTGTACATCTGCAACGAGTGCATCGCGCTCTGTAATGAGATCCTGGCAGAGGACGAGGAGCGCGAGGTCGCCGAAGCCATCACGCAGGTCCCCACCCCCGCGGAGATCAAAGAGGTGCTGGACCAGTACGTGATCGGTCAGGAGAGGGCCAAGAAGACGCTCGCCGTCGCGGTCTACAACCACTACAAGCGCATCAACTCCCACTCGGGCCGCGAGAGCGAAGTCGAGCTCGACAAGAGCAACATCCTGTTGATCGGCCCCACCGGGGTGGGTAAGACGCTGCTGGCGCAGACGCTGGCGCGCATACTGGACGTCCCCTTCACCATCGCCGACGCGACGACGCTCACCGAGGCGGGGTACGTGGGCGAGGACGTCGAGAACATCCTGGTGAGGCTGCTGCAATCGGCGGACTTCAACGTCTCCGACGCCGAGCGCGGCATCGTATACATCGACGAGATCGACAAGATCGCCCGCAAATCGGAGAACCCGAGCATCACGCGCGACGTGTCGGGCGAGGGGGTGCAGCAGGCGCTGCTCAAGATCCTCGAGGGCACGGTGGCGAGCGTGCCGCCCCAGGGCGGCCGCAAGCACCCGCAGCAGGAGTACATCCAGGTCAACACCAAGGACATCCTGTTCGTCTGCGGCGGGGCGTTCGACGGCCTGGAGAAGATCATCGAACAGCGCACCGGACGGCGGCAGATCGGCTTCACCAAGGAAGAGGTCGAGAAGGGCGTGGCCGAGAAGCTGAAGCGCAATCCCTTCGTGGACGTCGAGCCCGACGACCTGCTGCGCTACGGGCTCATCCCCGAGCTGGTGGGCCGCCTGCCCGTCACCGTCCCGCTGGACGCGCTCGACAGCGACGCGCTGATGCGGATCCTGGTCGAGCCGAAGAACGCGCTGGTCAAGCAGTATCAGAAGCTGTTCGAGCTCGAGGACGTGCGCCTGACCATCGAGAAAGAGGCCCTGGGCGCGATCGCCCAGAAGGCCATCAAGCGCGGCACCGGCGCCCGCGGCCTGCGCGCCATCCTCGAAGAGATGATGACCGAGATCATGTTCGAGCTGCCCAGCCGCGACGACGTGCGCGAGGTCGCGATCACCGCCGAGTGCGTGACCAACGGCCAGGCCCCCCTCCTCGTCACCGAGCGCCCGCGCCAGAAAAAAGAAGCCTGATCCGGGCAGCGTTCGTCAGCCACCATCCCCACATGAAGATGGGTGGGCAACGCAGTATGGCCCTGCTCATCGAACACTTGGACCGCCGCGTGGTGGCGCCCATCGCCATCTGCCCGGGGCCGGGCGAGCTCACCGACCACCTCCTGGCGCTCGATTGCCCCGTCGTCCACATCCCCTTGTACCACATCAAGCCCCGCACCCTGCTCCCGATGTGGCGCTCATCCCGCGCCATCCGGCGGGTGCTGCGCGACCGGCGGGTCGACATCATCGCCCCCGACGCCTCGCGCGACGCGCTCACCTGCGGCCTCGCCAAGCTGGGCACCGGCACCAGGATGGTCTGGTTCATCCGTCAGACGGGGCACTACAGCCTCGACCCGCTGCTCGAGCGCCTGGCCGACGGCATGATCGGCGACTCGAACGACGCCGGCCGCCGCTTTTCGCGTCGGGCCCGGGCCCGCGGCAAGTTCCGCGCGATCTGGGCCGGAAGCGACCTGCGACGCTTTCACCCTCCCGACGACCGCCGCGCCGCGCGCGCGGGGTTGGGACTGCCCCCCGACCGCTTCCTGCTCCTGTTCGTGGGGCAGGTGAAGCGCGCCAAGGGCGTGCTCGACATCGTGGACGCGCTGGGCCTGCTGCGCCGCGACCTCCCGGCGAATCGCTTGCCGCTGCTCTTGGTGATCGGCAGCCCCGATCCGCCGTCCATCGTGGAGGAGATCGGCCGGCGGGCCGCCGCAGGCGGCGTCGCGGCCGACGTCCGCGTGCTGCCGCAGCAGCAGGAGATCGAGCGCTGGATGCAGGCGGCGGACCTGTTGCTGAGCGGGTCCTACCAGGACACGGAAGGGATGTCGCGCGTGCTGCACGAGGCGATGGCGTGCGGCGCCGTACCCGTCGCCACGGACATCCGCGGTAACCGCGAAGCGCTCACGCCCGAGACCGGCATACTGGTCCCCGAGCGGGCACCGGCGGAGCTGGCCCGCGCGGTGCGTGAGCTCGCGGGCGATCCCGGGCGCCTCGCCCGCATGCGGGAGGAGGCCCAGCGCCGGGCACGGGCGTGCTTCGACATCGCCCTGCACGCTCGGGGAGTGGAGCACTTCTGGCTCGAGCTGCTGGGACGCGACTCCTGACCGCAGCTCGCTTCGTGGGCTCGTTCCCCCGCGCCGATGTCGCCCTCGATCCGCCGCTCCCCGCGGTGGCCTTCGTCGGCCGCTCCAACGTAGGCAAGTCGAGCCTCCTGAACGCGCTGGCGGGCGCGCGGGTCGCAAAAACCTCCGGCACGCCGGGGAAGACGCGGATGCTCAACGTCTTTCGGATAGACGTGGGGAGTGGGGAGTGGGGAGTGGTACTCGACGGCCCGCAGCGGGGGCGCAGTGCGCACCGTCCCGAACCACTCCCCACTCCCCACTCCCTGTACCTTCTCGATCTCCCTGGCTACGGATACGCGCGAGCCGGCAAGGCCGATCGGGCGAGCTTCCGGCGGCTGGTGCAATACGCCCTGCGGCGCGCAGGACTTGCCGGTGTGGTGTGGCTGCTCGATCTCCGCCGCGAGCCGTCCCCGGACGACCGCGCGATGCAGGACCTGCTCGCCGAGGGGGGCCGCCCTGTGCTTGCGGCCCTCACCAAGGCAGACAAGCTTCCGAAATCGCAGCGGGCCACCCGGGAACGTGAGCTGCGCGCAAGCCTGGGCGTGCCGGAGGATCAGGTCATCGTGACGAGCGCGCGGACGGGCGAGGGCGTAGAGGAGCTGCGAGAAGCGATCCAGGGGCTGGTGGAAGGACGGGCGGAATGACGGAAGGGCGGAATGGCGGACGGAGGGCGTGGCGGCGAGCGACGCTGCTCGCGGCTACGCTGTTGTCCGCCCTTCCGCCTTTCCGCCTTTCCGCCCAGGATTCCATCCCTCCCGGCTACGGAACCCTCAAGCGCGACGAGATCGTGGTCCGGTTCACCACGGCGACGGTCGAGATCCAGTTCCTGCCGCTCGACGAACAGGTCATCCGCCTGCTCGCCCCCGACACCTATCGCTCCCTCGTGCAGCTGATCCAGAGCCGCCAGTCCAATATCACTGCCGCGGCCGAGCGGGCTGGGGAAGACCATCCGACCTTGGTGCTCGTGACCTTCTTCGGGCTGGTGCCGCAAGCGCGATTCAATCCCGAGGACGTCAACGTGACGAGCCGGGGACGGCTGTTCCGCCCCATCGGGATCGTCCCGTTGTCTCCCACATGGGGGTCCTACCAGCTCGAGGCACGCCAGCAGGCGGTAGCCATCTATCTCTTCGAGGAAGGCATCAGCTTCCGCGAGACCCTCACGGTGAGCTACCAGGGCCAGGTGAACGACTCGTGGAGCCAGGCGCTGCGGGTCCTGGATCAGGAGCGGGCGCGCGTCAGGGCCCGCGGGAGCAGCACGCGCCCCTCGAGATCGGGGGTCCAGCGCACGCCGGCCGAGTCGGTGCACACGACGCTCACGCGCCACGCCGCCAGGCGCGGCGCCGTCGCCAGCGCGCTGTCGCAGCCGAGCGAGAAGAACGCCGTGGCCCAGGCATCGGCCGCCACGCCGTTGGGCGCGAGCACCGTGACCGATCGGGACGGAGCCCGCTCCGCGACGGTGCTCACCGATCCGCCGCGCATCTCCACCGCCGCGAGCGTGCTCAGCGAGTTGTCCGGATCGGCGATCCCGACCATGCGCCGCGTCGGGCGAGCCGAGACCCAGAAGAACTGACCGCCGAGGTCGAGCAACGCGCTGTCCGCCACGCCGGCCAGCGCGAGCGCGGCGCGGTCGAGCGCGTATCCCTCCGCGATCGTGCTGGAGTCCACCGCGATGCCCGGCGCCAGACGCAGCTTTCCGTGGCGGGCGGCAATGCCGTGCGAGAACAGCGAGTCAACCAGGTCGATGGAGTCCCGCGCGTGATCGAGGGCGCGCTCGAGCAGGGCCGAATCGCTGCCGCCGCGCCTCTCCCCCTCGCTCCAGACGGCGACGGACATCATCGTGCCCATCGCGGGCCACACCCGCGAAACCGCCGGTTTTCCGGGGTCCGGGCCGCACGCAGCAGCGATGGTCAGGAGCGTGGCGAGGCAGCTGGTGGGCTTCATACTCGAACGTATTTATCGGATTTCGGGTGGTCAAGTTTTGCCCCATGCAGTCCGCACCCTTAAACTGGCCCCCTGTGGACGTCGTGCTGCAGCATCCCGTTGTCGTCGGCGCCCTCGCCGTCGTCACCCTCACGCTGGCGGGCGTACTGTGGCGCGTCTGGCGCCGCCTGGTGCGGTCGGAGCGCGACCGGAGGGCCTTCGCCGATGAGCTGAGCCGCCGATTGTCGGAGCTCTTCTCCCTGCAAGAGTTGTCGTACGTCCTCTCGGAATCGCTCGAACTGGACCGCATCGTGGAGCAGGTGGTGCGCTACGCGGTGCGTTTCCTCGACGCGCGGGCCGCCCTGCTGGCGCTCTCCGGCGATACACCCGGCGATCCGCTGCGCGTCGCGGCCGCCGAGGGTACCCTCGCTGCGCACAAAGGGCGCCAGATCTCGTCGCACGACCCTGGGCTGGTGGCGCGCTCCACGGGCGGGGAGCACCTCGAGCTGGTGCGCAACTCGGGCGACGACCCCACGCCCCTGTTCGCCGACGTCCAGGCGGAGGCCGCCGCGGCGGTGCCGCTGCGGGCGCACGGCGTGGTCGTGGGGACACTCGTGATCGCGGACCCCCGCGGCGGCGTGTTCGTCACCGAAGACCTCCGGCTGCTGTCCACGTTGGCGACGCACGCGGCGATCGTGATCGCCAACGCCCGGTTCTTCGAGCAGGTGCGCCGCGCCAAGGAGCAATGGGAAACGGCGTTCGACGCGCTCAGCGAGGGCATCGCGGTGGTCGACGAGGGGGGACGGGTGCGGCGGGCCAACCGTTCCCTCGCCGAGCTGCTCGGCGCCCCCCTGCCTAGCGTGATCGGCACGCACCTGGGCAACGCCTTGCTGGGCGAGTCGCAGGCCTTGCTGGAGCTGCTCGAGGCGGCGCGCCGCGGCTCCCGTCCTCCAGCCCTCGTCGCGCGATCCGAGCGGCTCGAGCGCACGGTGCGTGTGAACGCCGCCCCCATCCCCAGCGCGTCACCCGAGCAGAGTGTCGTCGTGCTCGTCGAGGACGTGACGGACCAGCAGGCGATGGAGACCCAGCTGATCCAGAGCGAGAAACTCGCCGCGGTCGGACAGCTGGTTTCGGGCGTCGCCCACGAGCTCAACAACCCGCTCACCTCGATCGCGGGCCTCTCGGAGTTCCTGCTCGAGCAGAAGGAGCTGGGGAAGAGCGATCGCGGGCACCTCAAAGTGATCCAGGAGCAGGCCGAGCGGGCGGGGCGCATCGTGCGCAACCTCCTCACCTTCGCCCGCAAGGGAGCGCCCGAGCGCGCGCCGGTCGACTTGAACGACGTGGTCCGGCGCACGCTGCTGTTGATGGACTACGACCTGAAGCTCAAGGACGTCGGGGTAAGCCGTGATCTGGCGGGTGTGCTCCCCGACGTGTTGGGCGACCGCCACGGCCTGCAGCAGGTCGTGCTCAACCTCGTCTCCAACGCGGGACAGGCGGTGGCCGAGAACCCGCCCGGCCGGCCGCGCCGCGTCATCGTGTCCACCTGGTTCGACGGGCAGGTGCACCTTCGCGTCGCCGATACCGGGCCGGGACTGTCCGACGTTGTGGCCCAAAACGTCTTCACGCCGTTCTTCACCACGAAGGAGCCCGGTCAAGGCACGGGGCTCGGTCTCTCGATCACTTACTCGATCGTCGAGAGCCACGGTGGGCATATCGTGGTCGAGCGTGCATCGGGCGGTGGCGCGGCGTTCCGCGTCGACCTGCCGCCGGCCCCGGCGGACGCACCTCGCCCCGAGGCGCAACCGCCGACCTCGGATGCGACGCCCGTGCTGCCGACCAGCAAGCGGACGATCCTCCTGGTGGACGACGACCCTGCGGTGCGGCGGATGGTGAAGGCGCTGTTCGGGCGGGACGGCCACGCCGTGGAGGTCGCGCGCAATCCGCAGCACGCGCTGGAGCTGGCCCTGCGGGGTGGTTTCGACCTGGTGATCGCCGACGCGCGCGCGGCGGCGCGCGGCAAGCTGTTCGTGGAGGAACTGGTGGCGCGCGTTCCAGCGCTGCGCGATCGCACGATCGTGGCCACGGGGGACGTGCGGCCGGCCACGGAGGAGACGCTGACGCGTCTCGGCTTGCGTTACGTCCGCAAGCCTTTCAACCTGCGGGATCTGCGCGACGAAGCGGCGCGCTTGTGGGCGGCCACCACGCTGTCATAGGCCTCCGCGGGCCAACCGTAGGTCGAGAGGTTCACCGCCCCACCGGACGCGAACGGCACGCCTTCGCCCAACAGCAACGCCCGCTGCAGCACGGCGCTGTGATCCTGGCTCGACAAGGAGATGCGCCCCGCCGCATTGATCACCCGCCACCACGGCACGTCGTTCTCCTCGGGCAGCGCCGAGAGCGCCCAGCCGACGGTGCGGGCGGCCCCGGGGCGACCGGCGAGGCGCGCGACCACGCCGTAAGTCGCCACCCGTCCTTTGGGGATGTGCCGCACGACCCGATAGATGCGGTGATAGAACGGGTTCACGGCGCCTAGCATACCCTCAGCACGTCGTCCAGCAAGCCCGCGTCCCCACCCCCCAGTATTGACAAAATGTCGTCCATTGCTCTGCGCTCCCGGGGCCAGGCGAAGCGCCGCCCGGCCTCCGCCGGCCCGAGCCACTCGGCGCGATCGTGCTCCACCGAGAGGCGTGGCACGGTCGCGGGCGGCACGAACGCCGCGAACACCGGAATCAGCGCCACCTCGTCGCTCGCGTGCTGGTAAAACGCCTCCGTGCGGCTCACGTTGTAGAGCCGGAGCGGCACGAAGCCCGTTTCCTCGTGCAGTTCGCGCAGCGACGCCTGCACCGGGGTCTCATGCGGCTCGATCGTACCGTGCACTGTCTCCCACGACCCTGGGCGGCGGGCGTTGGGGGCGCGCCGCAGGACCAGCACTTCGAGACGCTCGCCGGCGCCGCGCAAAACGTAGGTGTCCACGAAGCACACGCGGACGCCGGTCACGGGAGGAGGCGGACCTCCTAGCGGCGGCGGCCCAGCACCGCCTCGAGACGCGCGGACAGCGCGCGGGCGCGGAACGGCTTCGTGAGAAAGTCGTCGGCACCAAGCTCGAAGACCCGGACCTCGTTGTCCTCATCGCCCTTGGCGGTCAGGACGATGACGGGGATGCCCGCCGTGGCGGGCCGCGACCGCAAGTGCGACAGCACGCCGTAGCCGTCGAGCCCCGGCAGATTCAAGTCGAGCACGATGATGTCGGGACCGACGCGGTCCACCTGGTCGAGCGCCTGCACGCCGTCGCGCGCTTCCGTCACGATGTAGCCGTCCCGCTCGAGCAGGTCCTTCATCACCTTGCGCAGGCTGTCCTCGTCGTCCACCAGCAGTACCTTGGACGCCGGCTGGCCGTGCGGACCGGACGGGCGCGGCGGCGCCGCCTCCTCGAGCAGGTCGAAGTGCGTCGACACCGGCTCGGGGGGCACAGCGACGGTTCCCGGCCCCGGGGCGAACCGCAGCGCCTCCGCGCTCCCCGACCGGCGGCCGGGGGCGGCGGCGGGAGCCGGCGCCTCCTCCTCTGTCGGGACATCCACGACCCGCATCAGCTCGTCCAGGGTCGATTCGCCGCGCACTACGTGCGCCAGGCCGCTGTCCCACAGAGATTTCATCCCACTGCGCCGCGCGCCCTCGGCGATGCGGTCAGCCGGCTCCCCCGCCGCGATGCGCCGCTCGAGCTCGGCATTCATCGTGAGGATCTCGAGGATCGAGAAGCGGCCCCGATATCCGGTCATGGCACAGTCGGGGCATCCGGCGGCGCGGTACAGCGGCGTGCCTTTCGGGATCCAGCGGCGCAGCCGCTCGGGCGGTGCCTCCATCCAGACTTCCTTGCAGGTCGTGCACAGTTTGCGCATCAGCCGCTGCGCCACCACCCCGCGCAGCGCGGCGGCGATCTTGTACGCCTCCACCCCGATGTCCACGAGGCGCGTCACGGCGTTGGCGGCGTCGTTGGTGTGCAGGGTCGAGAGCACGAGGTGGCCGGTGAGCGACGCTTGCACCGCGATCATCGCCGTCTCGCGGTCCCGGATCTCGCCGACCAGCACGACGTTCGGGTCCTGGCGCAGGATCGAGCGCAGCGCGGCGGCGAACGTCAGCCCCGATTTCTCCTGCACCTGCACCTGGACGATCCCCGCCATCCGATACTCGACCGGATCCTCCACGGTCACGATGTTCACGCCCTCGCTCTTGATCTGGTTGATCGCCGAGTAGAGCGTGGTCGTCTTGCCGGAGCCGGTCGGCCCCGTGACCAGGAGAATCCCTTCGTGGTTTTCGAGCAGCCGCTTGATGGCTTCGGCCTCGCCCGGGTTCAGGCCGAGCGAGTCGAGCGACTTGACCGTCGCGCGCGAGTCCAGGATGCGGATCACGACCTTCTCGCCGAGCTGGGCCGGGAGAGTCGACACGCGGAGGTCGATCGGCTGGCCGTTCACCGCCACCCGCGCGCGGCCGTCCTGCGGCCGCAGCCGGTCCGCGATGTCCAGCGACGACATGATCTTGATGCGGGAGATCAGGGGCAGCCCGGCCTGGCGCGGGATCTTCATGACCTGGCGCAGCACGCCGTCGATGCGGTAGCGCACCGCCACGCCGCCCTCTTCGGGCTCGATGTGGATGTCGCTCGCGCGGGAGAGAATGCCTTCGGAGATGATGAGGTCGACCAGCCGCACGACGGGGCGCTGGCTCGCCTCCTCCTCGGAGATCGTCAGTTCCTCGGGCGCCTGCTCGGCCAGCTGGACGAGGTCCGCCGAACCCTCCATGCCCTCGAGCAGCTTGTCCAGCGTCTTCTCCGGCTTGTACATCTCGTCCAGCTTCTCGTTGATCCGCGAGGGCGGCAGCAGGAGAATGCGGATCTCGCGCGCGGTCGCGAAGGCCAACGCCTTCTCGGCGTCGAGGTCGAAGGGGTTGGCGGTGGCGACTTCGAGGAAGGAATCCGTGAGGCGGACCGGCAGGACCCGATAGCGGCGCGCCAGCTGTTCGGGCACACCCTCGCGCACCTTGGGATCGATCTGCGCCACGTCCGCGACCTTCAGGCGGAAGCGCGTACACAGCTTCTCGAGGATCGTGTCGTCGCTCAGCACCTTGGCGGCGACGAGCGTCTCCCACAGCGTCCGGCCCGGCTCCGCCTTCCCCCGCAGATCGACCAGCACCTCGGGGGTAATCAGGCCCTCGAGCGACTGGACGAGCCACTCGTCGGGAAACGCGGTCACCGGCATAGGAACACGCCTCGTAACCTAGCCGGGCCGCGCGGCGAGTCCAGTGTACGCCTAGGAGTCACAGGATGTCCCAGAAATCGCGCGTCACGTCGAACGCCACGCACACGCGCCGGCTTTGGACGCCGTATCCCGCCTCGACGCGGAACACCCCCAGCCATTCGAGGCCGAGGCCCAGCGTCACGCGCGGCGCCGCACCCGGTGTCGCTTGCCATGGCGTGCCCGGGACCGGCCGTCCCGTCCACCCCGCGGTCGCGTACGGCGCGAGCGTGAGCGTGCCCGGCGTGCGTGCATACGGCCCGGCGGCCATCCGGACGAACGGGACAGGCGCGCGCCACTCGAGCTGCACGAGTGCGGCCTGCCGGCCACCCCACTCCCGGAACGCGTCACCGAGCAACGAGCCGCGTCCGCCGAGCACGAAGGCGCGGTGGCGCGGCAGCCCGGCGCCGGCCAGGCCAGCCCGGACCCGGGCGAGGACGCGCGTGCCGCCGAGGGGAACGAGCAGATGACCGGCCACGGCGACGCGCAGGTATCCCGCCGCGGCGTCCGCTCGTCCCGCCTCCACGGTCACCTCGGCGCCGAGGTCCCGCCGCACGGCGAAGCCCTCGCTGCGGCGCCGCAGCGTCAGCGAGGCGAGGGAGAAATCGTCGCCGCCGAGCGCGGGGTTTGGCCGGAAGCGGCCGGTCGCCGGCTCCGCTCGCACCGCCAGCGACGCGACCCGCTCCCGCGCGACGGCGAGCCGCCACTCGCCGCGGGCGCCGATGCCGCGCCGCAGGGCCGCGCGCGCGCCGGTGGCGCGATAGTAATCACCGTAGTCGTCGCCGAACTCCTGCGATCCGATGGAATTGAGCAGCGGCGCGATCACCGGCGCGTCCCCCACGTCGCGGACCTGGCGGTAGCCCGCGAGCTCGAGCCCGTCGCCGGACGCCAACACCAGCGCCCCCTTGGGCCGCCGGTCGGCGAAGCCATAGCTCCCGAGGGCGCGCACCTCGAACCCGTCGCCGGGGACGCGCCACACGAGGCCGCCGCCGGCGACCAGGCCCTCCACCCGGTTGGCGTGCAACAGGTCGCTGACACCGCGGACGCCGAGGCGCTGCGCCTTGAGCCCCGACAACGCGCGCCGGCCCGCGATACGCGCCACCTCCGCCCGGACCGCCTGGAGGTCGTTCTCCCGCACCGGCTCGGCGATGTCCTGGATGGCGCCGGCAAGGGGTCCAGTCCAGGGAAAGGAATCGCGCTCGGCCTTAGGTAAGGCAACGATCTCCTCGCCGGCGAAAAAGCGGTCGGCGAGGCCGACGTTGAAGACGTACCCGTCGATCGCCCAGCGCCCCCGGATGATGCCACGCGCGGGGATGTCCAGCCACGTGGCGCGGCGCCGGATCTCGACCTCCTGGCGGTAGGGCAGCCAGAAGCGCCCCTCCCACAGAGCGTTCTCGAGGACGATGCTCACGTCCTCGAGCTGGGGATCGAGGTAGGCGCGCGGCGTGAAGTTGAACGTCAACCGCACCAGGTCCGCCGTCTCCACGTCCACGTACAGCGTGCCCACGAGCCGCGGCTGGCCGAAGTCCTTGGGCCGGACGCGCAGCGCCGCCACCCGTACGGCCCGCTGGGGCAGCGCCAGGGTGACCGTGTCCCCCAGCGCGAAGTCGTACAGCTCCGTGCCGCCCGGCGCGAGCGGATGCGGCACGTCCCGGACCTCGTCCCCGTCGCCGAGGCGGACGACGCGCCCGAAGTTGTTCTGGACGATGCCCAGGTGATCGCGGTGATAGTTGATGTCCGTCGGGAGCTCGGCGCGGTCGCGCCAGCCGACGATGCGCTGCTTGCTGAGCTGCGGCGCCTTCCAGTACACTTCCAGCTCGAGCTGATCGGCCTTGACGAGACGCGGCGGCTCGGACAGCCCTTCCCCGAACTGCCCGAGGAAGAAGAGAAAGCCGTGAGCCTGAGCCTTGTAGTCGCGGAGCGCGGTGTCGCCCGCGGTGCGGCCGCGCCGCTCGATGGCGCGGCGCGCCAACGCCTGCGCCGCTGCGCTGTTCCAGTCCTGAGCGGCGGCGGCGGGAGGGAGAGACGGCACCAAAGTGGCGCACCAGCAAGCGGCGGCGAGCAGCGCACGCATCGTGACGGAATCTAATGAGCGCCCCTGATCCTCGCGCCGCCTTCCTCGCCCGCGCGGAACGGCGCGACGGGGGCATGGTGCCCGTCGTCCGCGAGGTCGTCCTCGACGCCGACACGCCCGTCGCCGCCCTCGCCAAGATCGCGCGTCCGCCCTTCGCGTTCCTGCTTGAATCCCTGGTGGGCGGCGAGCGCTGGGCCCGTTACACCTTCCTCGGCACCGAGCCCCGCGAGGTGTGGCGCTATCGCGGCGCCCAGGTCGACCGCTGGACGCCCGCGACGGCGTGGCAGCCGGCGGGGGAGACGGCCGACCCGGTCGGTCATCTGGCGCAGCGCATGCGCGCGCTCCCCGCCGTTCCGGTCCCCGGGCTGCCCCGGTTCACCGGTGGCGCCGTGGGGTACCTCGGCTACGACGTGGTCCGCAGCATCGAGCGACTGCCTCCCCCACCGCCCGACACCCTCGGTGTGCCCGACGCGGTCGTGATGATCGCCGACTCGCTCGTGATCGTCGACAACCTGTTCGGCCGGGCGATCCTCGTGGCCAACGTCGAGGTGCCGCCCGATGCATCCGCGGCCCAGCGAGTCGGCCTGTACGACGCCGCGGAAGCGCGGCTCGACACGCTCGTCTCGCGGCTGGGCGCGACCCACGCCCTGGCCCCGCTGGCGCTCGACGGAGACGACCGCAGGGCGCCGCTCCACGCCGAGTCCCGCTACCCGCGCGCCGCGTTCGAGCGCGACGTGGCCCGCATCCGCGAGTACATCGCCCGAGGCGACGCTTTCCAGACGGTGCTGGCCCGCCGACAGGACGTGGCCGGCGCCGTGAACCCGCTGCTCCTGTACCGCTACCTCCGCGCCTTGAACCCCGCGCCGTACCTCTTCTACCTCGCGCTCGACGACATCGCTTTCGTCGGCAGCTCCCCTGAGGTGCTGGTGCGCGTGGAGGGCGACGAAGTGACGGTGCGGCCGATCGCGGGCACGCGGCCGCGCGGGGCGACGCCGGCGGAGGACGAAGCCCTGGCGACGGCGCTCCGCGCCGACGAGAAGGAGCTGGCCGAGCACCGCATGCTCGTCGACCTGGGCCGCAACGACGTGGGCCGGGTGTCGCAATACGGATCGGTGCGCGTGACCGACGCGCTCGCGATCGAGCGGTACTCCCACGTGCAGCATCTCGTGAGCGAGGTGCGCGGACGGCTGCGGCCGGGCTACGACGCGCTCGACGTGTTTCGCGCCTGCTTCCCCGCGGGCACCGTGAGCGGCGCGCCCAAGGTCCGGGCGATGGAGATCATCGACGAGCTCGAGCCGGAGCGCCGCGGGCCGTACGCGGGAGCGGTGGGGTACGTCGGGTGGGGCGCGACGAGCCTGGACACGGCCATCGCGATCCGCGCGGCGCTCGTGTTGAAAGACCGGGTGGTGGTACAGGCGGGCGCCGGAATCGTCGCCGACTCGGACCCGGGACGGGAATTCGAGGAGACCGAAGCCAAGGCGCAGGCGGTGATGCGCGCGCTCGCCCTCGCGAAAGCGTCTTAGCGTCTCGGCGTCTGGGCGTCTATATTTGCGCGTGTGTTCAAGCTGATCAGCACCGCCGGCGACCA
>Ga0066710_100003430_pt1 | contig 13508 bp, 13 predicted proteins | sample GraSoiAngelo_159_FD_79666 | JGI IMG/M metagenome (GOLD analysis project Ga0066710, IMG submission 79666) | Grasslands soil microbial communities from the Angelo Coastal Reserve, California, USA - 14_1009_16_40cm | ecosystem: Environmental > Terrestrial > Soil > Grasslands | place: USA...
CGGCTGGCCGCGCGCGCGTTCGGGTACCCCGGCCCGATCGCGCACGGCATGTGGAGCGCCGCCCGCAGCCTGGCCGCGCTGGAGGGCCGGCTGCCCGGCGGGTACGCCGTCGAGGTCGCCTTCCGCCGCCCGATCGTGCTGCCGGCGCGCGTGTGCTTCACCGGTACCCCCGACGGGTCGCGGTGGACGGTGACCGACCCGCGGACCGGCACCACCCACCTGACCGGCGAGGTCACTCCGGCGTGACCGGCGGGCGCCAGGTGGCGCCGCGCAGCAGCTCACCGGCGCCGAGCCAGACGAAGTTCATCAGCCGGGTCGCGGTCGTCTCCGGCGGCTCGCTCGGGTGGTCGACCACCCAGTCGGCCAGCGACTCGCCGGCGCCGACCAGCGCGTAGGCCATCGGGGTCAGCTCGGCCGGGCGGGGCCGCCGGCCGCCGGCGGCGATCACCCGGGCGAGCAGCCCGGCCACCACCTCGACCATCCGGGCGCGCATCTCGGCCAGCTCCGCGGCGAACCGCTCCTGGCCGCGGGCCTGCCGGTAGAGCACCGCCCAGCCGTCGCGGTGGTCGCCGACGAAGGTGAAGAAGGCGCGCAGGCCGCGCCACAGCTGCTCATCCGGGGGTACCTGCAGCGCCGTGGCCGCGACGATCGCCTCCATCAGGCGGGTACCCTCGCGGTGCACGCAGGCGATGAACAGCTCCTCCTTGGTACCCAGGTAGGCGTACACCATGGGCTTGGAGATGCCGGCCCGCTCGGCGATGTCGTCCATCGACGCGGCGTGGTACCCGGCGGCGGAGAACACGCCGACCGCGGCGTCCAGCATCTGCTCGACGCGGATCGACCGGGGCACGCGGGGCACCTTGCGAGCATACCTACCCGTGCGTAATGTTACGCGCGAGTAGGCGCCTGCCCTATCGGAAGGGAATCCCATGCCCGAGTTCGACCCGGCCGACCTGTCGTCGGTGGACCCGCAACACTTCCACCAGCTCGTCAAGGACACGCCGGCCGACCAGCTCAAGGCCGCCCTGCAGGGCGAGCACCGCACGACGATCCTCGACGAGGTCTTCGGCCGGATGCCCACCACGTTCCGCGCCGACCGGGCCGGCAACACCAACGCGGTCATCCACTGGAACGTCGGCGACCGGCCGGACGGCGGCGTCGACACCTACGAGGTGGTGATCGCCAACGGCACCTGCACGCTGTCGCCCAAGCCCGAGCACGACCCGAAGCTGGCGCTGACCCTCGGCGCTGTCGACTTCCTCAAGGTGGTCTCCGGCAACGGCAACCCGGTGATGCTGTTCATGACCGGCAAGCTGAAGGCAAAGGGCGACCTGGGTCTGGCCGCCAACATCGCGAACCTCTTCGACATCCCGAAGGGCTGAGGGCGGAGGCGGCATAGTGGCTGAGTTCTCGCTCGATCTCACGGACGGGCAGCGGGAACTGCGCGACTGGGTGCACGGCTTCGCCGCCGGGGCCGTGCGCCCGGCCGGCGCCGAGTGGGACGCGCGCGAGGAGACGCCCTGGCCGCTCATCCAGGAGGCGGCGAAGATCGGGCTGTACGGGTTCGAGTTCCTCGCCACCTGCTGGGCCGACCCGAGCGGCCTGTCCCTGCCGATCGCCAGCGAGGAGCTGTTCTGGGGCGACGCCGGGATCGCGATGTCGATCCTGGGCACCGGGCTCGCGGTCGCCGCGATCTACGGGTCGGGTACCCCGGAGCAGCTGCTGGAGTGGGTACCGCTGTGCTTCGGCGACGTCGACGAGCCGACCGTGGCGGCGTTCTGCTCGACCGAGCCCGGCGCCGGGTCGGACGTGGCGGCGATCAGCACGCGGGCCCGGTACGACGAGGCGCGCGACGAGTGGGTGCTGTCCGGGCAGAAGGCGTTCGCGACCAACGGCGGGATCGCCGCGGTACACGTGGTGACCGCCTCGGTCGACCCGGCGCTGGGTGCCCGTGGACAGGCCGCGTTCGTGGTACCGCCGGGGACACCGGGCCTGGTCGCCGGGCCGAAGCTGCGCAAGCTCGGACTGCGCGCCTCCCATACGGCCGACGTGTTCCTCGACGAGGTGCGGGTACCGGGGCGGTGCCTGCTCGGTGGCCGCGAGGCGCTGCAGGAGCGGCTGGCGCGGGCGCGCGCCGCGCTGGCCCAGGCGGGCTCCGGGCTGGCGCAGGCGGGCTCCGGGGCCGGCGCGACCGGTGGGCAGGCGGCGCTGCGCACGTTCGAGCTGACCCGCCCGACCGTCGGCGCGCAGGCGCTGGGCATCGCGCGGGCGGCGTACGAGTACGCGCTGGCCTACGCCAAGGAGCGGGTGCAGTTCGGCAAGCCGATCGTCGAGCACCAGGCGGTGGCGTTCGCGCTGGCCGACATGTGCACCGAGATCGACGCGGCCCGGCTGCTGGTGTGGCGGGCGGCGTGGATGGGTCGCAACAACCGCACCTTCGCCGCCGGGGAGGGCTCGATGAGCAAGCTCAAGGCCGGTGAGGTGGCCGTCGCGGTGACCGAGAAGGCGGTACAGCTGCTCGGCGGCGCCGGGTACGTGCGCGACCATCCGGTGGAACGCTGGTACCGCGACGCCAAGATCTACACGATCTTCGAAGGCACCTCCGAGATCCAGCGGCTGGTCGTGGCCCGCGCGATCTCCGGCGCCCGGCTGCGGTGAGGTCGCTGGGTTGCCCGCCTCAGCGGGGTATGCGTCAGCGCGGAATGCGGATGCGACCCTCGACGGCGGCGAGCGCGATGTCGGTGCGGTGCTGCGAACCGGCCAGCCGCACGCCGTCGACCAGCGCGTACGCCGCCGCGCGGGCGTCGGGCAGGGTCGGGCCGGTGGCGGTACAGGCGAGCACCCGGCCGCCGGAGCTGACCAGCGCGCCGTCCACCGCGCGGGTACCGCAGTGCAGGACTCCGGCGAGGTCGGCGCCGCTGATCGGGTCGCCGGTGCGCGGGGTACCGGGATATCCGGCCGCGGCCACCACGACCGTGACCGCCGCCCCGGGCCGCCAGCGCAGCGGCGGGTGGTCGGCCAGCCGCCCGGTCGCCGCGGCGTGCAGCAGCCCGGCCAGCGGCGTCTCCAGCAGCGGCAGCACGACCTCGGTCTCCGGGTCGCCGAAGCGGCAGTTGAACTCGATGACCTTCGGCCCGTCGGCGGTGATCGCGAGGCCGACGTAGAGCAGGCCGGCGAACGGGGTACCCAGCCGGCGCAGCTCGCCGAGCGTCGGCCGGACAACGGTGGCGAGCACGTCGTCGACCAGCGACGGCGGCGCCCACGGCAGCGGCGCGTAGGCGCCCATGCCGCCGGTGTTCGGGCCGGTGTCGCCGTCGCCGATGCGCTTGAAGTCCTGGGCCGGCGGCAGCGGTACCGCCGTCGTACCGTCGGTGACCACGAACAGCGACATCTCCGGCCCGGCGAGGTACTCCTCGACCACCACCCGGCCGCATTCGGCCGCGTGCCGCAGCGCGGTCACCCGTTCGGTGCTGACCACGACGCCCTTGCCGGCGGCCAGCCCGTCGTTCTTCACCACGTAGGGCGGGCCGAACTCGTCGAGCGCCGCCGCCACCTCGGCCGGTTCGGTGCAGGTCCGCGACCTGGCCGTGGGTACCCCCGCCGCCGCCATCACCGACTTCGCGAAGTCCTTCGAACCCTCCAGCCGCGCCGCCGCCTTCGACGGCCCGAACACCGCGATCCCCTTGGCGCGCAGGACGTCGGCCACCCCGGCGACCAGCGGTACCTCCGGCCCGACCACGACCAGGTCCGCCGTCACCTCGACCGCCAGCGACGCCAGCCCGTCGAGGTCACCCAGGTCAGCGGGATGCAACCGGGCAACCGCCCCGATCCCCGGATTCCCGGGCGCGCAGTGCAGTTCAGTGACGGCGGGATCGGCAGCGAGCGCCGTGGCGAGCGCATGTTCCCGCCCGCCCGACCCGATCAGTAGGACACGCACCCGCCGATGCTAGCCGCCGGGTGGTCGGGCCGGCGCAGCTGGTCAAGCCGGTGCCGCCACGGTCTCCTTCTCCGGCTGTGCGGACGGCCGCGTGTGGGGCAGGTGGCGAGTGGAGGCGAGCGAGATGAGCGAGAAGATCGCCGTGGCCAGGAAGCCGCCCCGCAGCGCTTGGAGCTGGGCCTGCTGGTAGTCGTCGACGATCGCCTCGGTCGTGGGTGCGTCCAGTCCGGCCTTCGTCGCCGCCGCCCTGACCTCGTCGGTGGCGACGAAGCTCAGGCCCGCCCCGACCGCGACGCTGACCTGGCCGGCGACCGCCTGGTTGATCCGCGCGTCGCTCTGGATCTTGGACACGAACGCGCCGGCGAGCCCGGCCAGCACGATCGCGCCGATCAGCGCGACGCCGAGCGAGGAACCCAACTGCTGCCCGGTGTACTGGAGGCCACCGGCCTCGCCACGGCCGGAGCTGTCGACCGAGGACTGCACGACGTTGCCGAGCTGCGAAACGATCAGGCCCATGCCGACGCCCAGTACCGCCATGGCGATCGCGAAGGCGGCGTTGCCCAGCTCCGGCTTGACGGTGGCGAACAGGGCGACGACAGCGAGGGTCGTGATGATCAGCCCGGCCCGGACGATCGACCGCACCGGGTACCGCGTCGACAACCGGGACCCGAGGAACGAGGCGAGGAACATCGTGATCGAGACGGGCAGCATCTTCAGGCCGATCTCCATCGCGTTGAGCCCCTGTACGAGCTGGAGGTACAGCGGGACGACGAAGAAGACGCCCATGAGCACCAGGTTCTGCGTGAACATGCCGGCCAGACCCGAGCGCAACGGCGGGATCCGCAGCAGGCTCAGGTGTACCAGGGGGTCGGTCCCGGCCGCCTCGCGGCGGCGCTCCCAGCGCCCGAAAGCCCACAGCAGGATGCCGCCGAGCATGATCACATAGATCGTCAGGGAGAACCCGAACGGCGCGAACGGCGGGTTCTTCGGCTGCACCAGGCCCCAGGTGCTGGACTGGAGGATGCCCAGCACGACCGCGCCCAGCCCCACCGCGGACAGCACACCGCCGATCAGGTCGAGGCGGGGGGACGGCCCGCTGCGCGGTGCGTCCTGGACGAGCCGGACCATGAGGATGATGAACAGCACCAGGACCACCTCGCCGAGGAACACCACCCGCCAGGTGAGTTCGGTGGTCGCCCAGCCGCCGAGGATCGGGCCGACCGCGATACCGGCGCCGGCCACCCCGCCGATCACCGCGTAGGCGACCTTCCGCTCCCGCGCGTCGTCGTAGTTGCCGGCGATCAGCGCCGCCAGCGCCGGGAGTACCAGCGCCGCGCCGATGCCCTCCAGCACCGACCAGCCGATCGCCAGTACCGCGACGGTCGGCGCGACCGCCGTCAGAGCGGAACCGCACCCGTAGATGACCAGACCGACCACGAAGGCCCGACGCCGGCCGATGATGTCGCCGACCTTTCCGCCGGTGAGCATGAGCATCGCCATGACCAGGCAGTAGAGGGTGATCACCGCCTGGATCACGGTCACTGTGGTGTGGAAGTCGGCGACGAGCTGGCTGATCGACACGTTCATCACGGACTGGTCAAGGACCATGACAAACTGGGCAGCCGCCAGCGCGACGAGGGGCCACCAACGCTTCATTCCGTCCACGCTGCCCGCCGGGCCGGAGGTCACCATCCTCCCGCCGGGATGGTCATCGAGATCTTGGACGCCGGTACCCCTTGCAGGGGCGACAAACGTCCAAGATCGCGCCACCGGGGCAGGCGCGGGGCGCCGACGAAGCGTCAGACCAGCGGGTGCCGGACCACGTTCTCCTCACGCCCCGGGCCGACCCCGACCACGCTCACCCGGGCCCCGCACAGCGACTCGATCCGCTCCACGTAGCGCTGCGCGTTCAGCGGCAGGTCGGCAAACGAGCGCGCCTTCGCCACGTCCTCCCACCACCCGTCCAGCTCTTCATAGACGGGCGTCGCGTGGTGGAACGCGGTCTGCGTCATCGGCATCTCGTCGACCCGCTGCCCGTCCACCTCGTACCCCACGCAGATGGGTACCTTCGGCAGCCCGCTGAGCACGTCGAGCTTGGTGACGACCAGGTCGCTGATGCCGTTCACCCGCACGGCGTACCGGCCGACCACCGCGTCGAACCAGCCGACCCGGCGGGGCCGGCCGGTCGTGGTACCGAACTCGACGCCCACCTTCGCCAGGTGCGTGCCGTTGTCGTCGAACAGCTCGGTCGGGAACGGTCCCGCCCCGACCCGCGTCGTGTACGCCTTGATGACGCCGATCACCTGGGAGATCCGGGTCGGCGGGATGCCCGACCCGACGCACGCGCCGCCGGCCGTCGGGCTGGACGAGGTGACGAACGGGTACGTGCCGTGGTCCACGTCGAGCAGGGTGGCCTGGGCGCCCTCCAGCAGTACCGTCTCGCCGTTCTCCAGCGCCCGGCCCAGCACCAGCCGGGTGTCGGCGATGTACGGGCGCAGCCGCTCGGCGTACGCCAGGTACTCCTCGACCACGGCGCCGACGTCGATCGCCTTGCGGTTGTAGACCTTGACGAGTACCTGGTTCTTCTCCCGGAGCACCATCTCCAGCTTCTTGCGCAGGATGCCCGGATCGAGCAGGTCCTGCACGCGGATGCCGACCCGAGCCACCTTGTCCCCGTACGCCGGGCCGATGCCCCGCCCGGTGGTACCGATCCGGGCCGACCCCAGGTACCGCTCGACGACCCGGTCCAGCGCCCGGTGATGCGGCATGATCAGGTGCGCGTCGGCCGAGATGAGCAGCCGCTCGCAGGACAGGCCCCGCTCGGCGAGACCGTCGATCTCGGCGATCAGCACCTTCGGGTCGATCACCACGCCGTTGCCGATCACCGGGGTGCAGCCCGGCGTCAGTACTCCCGAAGGCAGCAGGTGCAGCGCGTACTTCTGGCCATCCGGGGTGATCACGGTGTGCCCCGCGTTGTTGCCGCCCTGGTACCGGACGACGTACCCGACCTGCCCGCCGAGCAGGTCGGTAACCTTGCCTTTGCCTTCGTCGCCCCACTGGGCGCCGATCAGCACGATCGCTGGCATCTCCATCACCCCGGGGTGCCAGGTTACAAGGCTGTTGCAGCCAGGGATGGAGCCGGCGTGCGCCAGGTGGTACTGCTCTCGCTCGCCGACGGCTGCCTCGGCGCACCGGTACTGGCCTGCCGTGACGCCCTGGTCGCCGAGGGTGCCGACGTGACGACGGCGACGCCCGCGTCGGACCGGGAGCTCGACGAGCTGATCGCCGCGGTCGACGGCCCGCCGCGGCCCGACGGGCTGACCTGGCCCGCGGCCGAGGGGCCGACAATCGTCGTCGCGGCCACGGCGATCGGGCAGGTGCGGGCCGTGGTGCGCCGGCTGGTCCGGCGGTACGCGCCGCCGCCCTCGCGCCGTCCGAGCGACCTCGCCGCCCACCGGACGGTACCCGACCTGCCGCCGGTCGGCGTCCTGCCGCTCTACGGCGAGAACGTGTTCGACCTGCCCGCCGACCCGGGCGAGGTGGCCAAGGCGGTGCTGCACGGTACCCCGGCCCGGCTGGACCTGCTGCGCACCGACGCCGGGTCGGTGACGCTGGACGGGGCGCTCATCGGGGGTACCGCGCCGTGGTCGGCCCGGATCGAATGCGACGATGCGGTACTGGCCGAGCCGGGCGAGACGATCGCCGCCTGCGCGGTCGGCAACGGGGCCGGGTATGCGACGGTGGACGGGCTGCCGCTGGTACCCCGGGCGGATCCGGCCGACGGGGCGCTCGACGTCGCCGTCGCGGTACCGGTCCGGACGCGCCGCTGGGGCCGCACCCGCGTGACGGTCGAGGTGCGCCGCGCCCGGGGCCGGGCGGTGTCGGTGAACCCGGCCGCCGAGGTGCCCTTCCGCGACGACGGGGTGTCCGGCACGCTGAGCGGCAAGCGGAGCTGGTGGGTCGAGCGCGGCGCCTGGGCGGTACTGCGGCCGTAACATTGCGGGCTGTGCGGCGTTTGTGACGGAGGTGGGAGACGTGGAGCAGGCCGAGCAGGAGCCGGTGTGGCCGCCGGACGAGATCGTGGCCAGTCCCCAGGGCTCGCCGCCGGAGCGCGGCGCCTGGCCGGACGGGCCGGTACCGTCCGAGCAGACCCAGCCGGTACCGCGGGAAGCCGCGCACCACCCCACCGTCGCGATCCCGGCCTCGCCGTGGGCGCAGCCGCCGCAGCGCACCGAGCAGGTACCCCCGCCCGGGCCGGCGCACCCACCGCCCCATGCGCCGATGCGGCAGCAGCCACCGGCCAACGGCGCCCGGCCGTACCCCGGCCCACCGCCCCAAGCCCAACCGCCGCAGCAGGCCGCGCCACCACCGCCCGGTCCGCCACCCCCCGGCCCGCCGCCGACCCAGGCGCCGCCACCCCCGCCGCCCATCCAGGGCCCACCGCCGCCCATCCAGGGCCCAACCCCGCCCATCCAGGGCCCACCGCCGCCGCCTCCGCCGGTCCAAGGCCCGCCGCCGCAGCAGCAGCCGGCGCCACCGCAGCACGCCATGCCGCCGCACCCGCCCCAGCACGCCTACCCGGCGCCGCCCGTACCGACCCCACCCCCGCCACCGGCCGAGCACTGGCAGGGCGACCCGTCGATCCCGACGGCGGACGAGTTCGCCCGGCGCCGGGCGATGCGCCCGGCCGATCCGGTCGCCCTGACCGGTGTCCGCGGCGCCGTCCGCAAGGCCACGTTCGGCCTGGCCAAGGTGCCACCGAGCCAGCACGAGCGGGAGATGACGCAGGACGTCGAGATGGTCCGGCGCAACTTCGGCGGGCTGCGGCAGGTGACCGTGGTCAACCCGAAGGGTGGCGCCGGCAAGACGGTCGCCTGTCTGCTGCTCGCGATGACGTTCGGGCAGAAGCGCGGCGGGTACGTGCTGGCCTGGGACAACAACGAGACCCAGGGCACCCTGGGCATGCGCGCGCAGCAGGACTTCCACTCCCGTACCGTGCGCGACCTGCTGCGCGACCTGGAGCATTTCCGGGGCGCGCGGGGACGGGTCGGCGACCTGTCGCAGTACGTGCGGGCGCAGGCCGAGGGCATGTTCGACGTCCTGGCCAGCGACGAGTCGGCAACGGCCGGCGAGATGCTGACCGCGGCCGCGTTCGCCGACATCCGCGAGGTGGTCAGCCGGTTCTACAAGTTGATCTTCGTGGACACCGGTAACAACGTGCGCGCCGCGAACTGGCAGGCCGCGATCGACGCGACCGACCAGCTCGTGCTCACCATGTCCGCCCGCAACGACTCCGCGGAGACGGCCGCGCGGATGCTCGACCACCTGGAGCAGTCGGGCCGGCACCGGTTGGTACGCCAGGCGGTGACCGTTGTGTCGATGCCGCCCAGCCGCAAGGACATCGACCTGCCGGCCATCCAGCGGCACTTCGCCGCGCGTACCCGGGCGGTGCTGCTCGCGCCCTACGAGCGCTTGATCGACTCGGGTGAGCCGATCCGGTACAACCTGCTGTCGGCGGCCAGTCGCGAGGCGTGGCTGCGGGTGGCGGCGGCGGTCGCCGAAGGCCTGTAGCCGATCAGCCGGGCCGGTCAGCGATCAGCCGGGCCGGTCAGCGATCAGCCGGTCAGCGCGTCCGCCGCCGACGGGTCGCAGTCGCGCAGGAACTGGGCGCAGCGGGCCGCCTCGTCGTCCTCCCCGATCGCGTCCGCCGCCTTGCCGAGCAGGTGCAGCGAGCGCAGGAAGCCCTGGTTCGGCTCGTGCGACCACGGTACCGGCCCGGAACCGCGCCAACCGGCCTTGCGCAGCTGGTCAAGCCCCCGGTGGTACCCGGTGCGCGCGTACGCGTACGCCGCCACCGGATCGCCGGCATCCAGGGACCGGCGGGCCAGTGCCGCCCAGGCGTCACTGCTGGCCGGGAAGCGGGCCGCCACTGCGGCCTCCTGACCAGGGGGTACCGCAGCGAGCGCGGCGGCCGCCGACTCATCCAAGGGCAGGAGCGTGGCCGGCGGTTCGGGTAGCAGGTTGCGCATGCCGCTCATTGAACAACGCCGTTCGGCAGTGCCGTTACCCAAATGGCTGAGTCGTTGCTCACGCGACCGGGGGTGTTTCACTACTCGTTACCGGAGTAAAAATAAAAGTCCGGAGCCTCCCCAGGACCCGGTAAGGAGAGCCCGGTGGCTGCCGCCGCCGGGCTCTCGTCTGTGCCGCTCTGCTCTGTGCCGGTCTACTCTGTGCCGCAGTCGGCCGGCACCAGTCCGGCCGCCCACCGGATCGCGCCCTGCAGGTGCGCCCGCAACGCCGGCTCGGCGAACGCCGCGACGGGGTGCCCGAGGGCGGTGTAGAACGACCGGCCCGAACCCACCACATGGCACCAGGCGAGCGGGTGGTCGGCGTCCAGGCGCAGCAGGACGTGCGCGTGCGGCCGGCTCCGGAAGCTGTACCACTCGTCCGTGCGCGTCCACGTCGCGCCCAGCTGCGCCGTGGCGGGATGGCGCCGGTCCACGACCTCGATGCGACCCGGCTCGACCGCGCCGTGCGACGCGAACCAGGCGCCGACCAGTTGCCCGTAGAACGGCCAGCCGTACTCGGCGTCGGCCGCCGCGTGTACCCCGACGAAACCGCCGCCGCCCTCCACGTAACCCCCCAGCGCCTGCTGCTGCGCGCTGTCCAGCAGGTCACCGGTGGTGCTGAGAAAGACCACGGCACGGTACCGGCGCAGGTTCGCGGTACCGATCGCGCCGGCGTCGTCGGTCGCATCGACCTGGTACCCACCGGTCGTGCCCAGGTCCCGGATCGCGGCGACCCCGGCGGGGATGGAGTCATGCCGGAATCCGGCGGTTCGGGTGAAAACCAGCACGCGGACCGGCGCCGGTGCCGGCACCGGCCCGCTACAGCCGATGAGTACCAACAAACTCATCACTGCGAAGAACAGCCGCACCACCCGATGGTGCAGGATGTCTGCGTGTCGACGCCATCACCTCTCGCCCCCGTCATCCCCCACGACGACACCCCCGAGGAGATCGAGTCCCGGGCGGAACTGGACCTCCACCTGGCCACCGGCACCCTCAGCGGGCTGGCCGTGCAGGGCCTGGCCCTGGACACGGACCCGCCGGACCTGTCCGGGGTCAACGTGTTCGGGACCCTGTTCGTCGGCTGCCGGCTGCCCTCGGCGCAGTTCGCCGCCGACCTGGTACGGCGCGGTGCCCACGTGATCCCCCGCTTCGTCGAGGTGCCGTACCCGACGATGCCCTCCCGCCTGTACAACGCCGAAGACCTCGCGGCCGGGTTCGCCGACGGCGGCTTCGACGGCATGTACGACACCGTCGTCCACGACCACTTCAAGGCGCACGGCGGCGCGATGCCCGACATCCGCGAGGCGCTCGCCCAGCGGCTGCACGACAGCGGCATCGACAACGCGCTCGTCGAGGCGACGGCCGACTGGATCCGCCGGCACGCCCACGCGTCGATCGTCGGCGTCATGGGCGGGCACGCGGAACTGCGCGGCTCGCTGGCGTACCGGCTGGCTGCCACGCTGGGCTGGCGCCTGGCCCGGGCCGGCCGGCTGGTGATCACCGGTGGCGGGCCGGGCGTGATGGAGGCCGCGAACCTCGGGGCGTACCTTGCCGCCGACGACGCGGACACGCTGACCGCGGCGATCGACGTGCTGGCGACCGCGCCCGACTTCCGCGACCACGAGCCCTACACGGCGGCGGCGCTGGAGGTACGGACGAAGTATCCGCGCGACGGTGCCGGCGGGCTGTCGATCCCGACGTGGCTGTACGGCCACGAGCCGGCCAACCTGTTCGCCGGCCAGATCGCCAAGTACTTCTCCAACGCCATCCGCGAGGACACCATCCTGCGGTTGGCGCGCGGCGGCGTGGTGTTCGCGGCCGGGCGGGCCGGTACCGTCCAGGAGATCTTCCAGGCCGCGACCAAGACGTTCTACCTGACCGACGGCGGCAGCGGCCCGTACATCTTCCTGGACGCCCGGTTCTGGGGCGGCGCGATCCCCGGACTGCTGCGCGACCTGCTGGCCGCCTCGCCGTCCGGGGACCAGTCCGGCCTCGTCCACGTCACGGACGACGTGGCCGAGGCGGTGCGGCTACTTACCCAGGGTGGTACCGGTTGACCGCAGGTCCTCGCACGCCTGCCGTACCCGGGTGGCCATGCCGGCCTCGGCGAGCTTGCCCCAGGTGCGCGGGTCGTACGCCTTCTTGTTGCCCACCTCGCCGTCGACCTTGAGTACGCCGTCGTAGTTGGTGAACATGTGCCCGGCGGTCGGCCGGGTGAAGGCGTACTGCGTGTCGGTGTCCACGTTCATCTTCACCACGCCGTAGTCCAGCGCCTCGCGGATCTCCGACAGCAGCGAACCGGACCCGCCGTGGAACACCAGGTCCAGCGGCTTGTCCTTGCCGTACCTGGCGCCGACCGCGTCCTGGATGTTCTTGAGGATCTCCGGGCGCAGCTTGACGTTGCCCGGCTTGTACACGCCGTGGACGTTGCCGAAGGTCAGTGCGGCGAGGTACCGGCCCTTCTCGCCCAGGCCGAGCGCGGCGGCGGTGGCCAGCCCGTCCTCGGGCGTCGAGTAGAGCTTCTCGTTGATTTCGTTGGCGACGCCGTCCTCCTCGCCGCCGACGACGCCGACCTCGATCTCCAGGATCACGTGGGCGGCGGCGCACTCGGCGAGCAGCTCCTCGGCGATCTGCAGGTTCTCCGGCAGCGGTACCGCCGACCCGTCCCACATGTGCGACTGGAACAGCGGCGGCTCGCCGTTGGCCACCCGCTGCCGGGAGATGGCCAGCAGCGGCCGGACGTAGCCGTCCAGCTTGTCCTTGGGGCAGTGGTCGGTGTGCAGGGCGATGTTGACGTGGTACTTCCTGGCGACCTCGTGCGCGAACGCGGCCAGGGCGACCGCACCGGTGACCATGTCCTTGACGGTCGGGCCGGACAGGTACTCCGCGCCGCCGGTGGAGACCTGGACGATGCCGTCGCTCTCCGCCTCAGCGAACCCGCGGATCGCCGCGTTCAGGGTCTGGGACGACGTGACGTTGATGGCCGGGTAGGCGAACGCGCCGGCCTTGGCGCGGTCGATCATCTCGGCGTAGACCTCAGGAGAAGCGATAGGCATCGGGCACTCCTTCGTGCGTGACGGCGCTGGTCCTCCCTCCGGGAGTATTCCGCACCCGGTACCGTGGACGGTGAAGGGGGCCGACGATGACCGATCCTGAGTTCTCCGACAGTGGGGCGAGCCTCGACCCGGATGAGCGGGATATCGAGGCACCCGACGCAGACGCACTGGAACAGCGGATACCGACCGATCCCGCCGAGGAGCAGCCGCCGCAGCCGAGCCGCCGGCTCGAAGTCAACGACTGGGACGCCCTGGAGCAGGCCCAGGTGGTCGAACTGGACGAGGACTACTGATCCAGCGGGTCCGCGGTCGCCGTCAGTGGAACGAGAACGCCGCGTACCCGACGACGCGTCCCGGGTCGCCACCGGTCTTCGCCGAGGTGCACCGGTCCAGCAGCCGCGCCCGCAGGCCCTGGTGGCGGGCCCAGCCGACCAGCCCGCGCAG